>JAEEGF011180917.1_pt1 | contig 40170 bp, 44 predicted proteins | sample 9134171 | NCBI WGS metagenome assembly JAEEGF01 (sample SAMN16246542, study PRJNA631951) | gut metagenome | biome: gut microbiome; feature: rumen; material: AP-attached | host: Bos | place: Iran: Karaj | collected 2018-10 | reverse complement strand
GACTCGCCGAGGAAAAGGCTGTCCACATGGTCAACAAACTCCTCCGCATGCAGCATCGCCGAGATTCCGCCGGCAAACACCTTCTTCCCTCGCTTCTGATACTCCGCTGCTATCTCCCACGCCCTCTTCACCTGCGTGCTCAGCATCACCGACAGCGACACCACGTCGCACTCTTCGTCAAAGTCTATCTCCTCCACGTTCTCGTCCGTGAACGAAATATCCACATACTCCGGCAGCGTCGCTGCGTATGCCACCGGTCCGTGGGGCGGTAATGTAAACGTCGTCTGCCCGCGCAATTTCTGCCATTTCGGGTAAATTAATTTCATTTTAATCGTTTCCATCTCTTTGGAAATTACTGGTTTATACTCATTATCATTCTCTCTGCGCCACCTCTCGGCTCCGCAGATATAAGTTGCAAATATACAAATTTAATTAAATATATAAAAAATGCGCACCTTCTCCCCCTCCCACCTTGACAACACAAGCAAACCAAATCATACTAGGACATACTAGGAGCTCGGTAGGCGAATTCCTATAGGATACCTAACGATGCCTGCTATGTGTCACGAAGGTGTCTTAAAGATACATCGGAGATGATACGGACCATATACGGCGCGGATACGTCGTTGATTGGTATTTGATACGTAGGGGAAGAAATCTTATCGCTGTGCCTCAATCAGTTAAACCACACTGGCTGACACCTGTGCACTCGGCTGCAAATCGTCCATCCAGCCCAACACATTGATGCTTATGCTATTGCAAGGATGCATAACATTCCATTCAGCGTTACAAAGATAACTCTTTTCTGAAATTCTTCCAACAAAAAATCATTTTTCCAACGAGAACTCCACCCTGATGAAATACTGACACCTCACAACGGTGTCTCGCTCCGTTCCTGGTTTCCATTTCGGCATCTTCGCCACCAGTCGCAACGCCTCCTCTCCACAGCCGTCACCTATATCTCGCAAAAGCTCCGGATTGCTGATGCTGCCGTCTCTCTCCACTATAAACTTCACAAACACCGAACCCTCTATCCCGTTCTCCCTCGCCTCCTCCGGATAGCGTATATTTTCCTGCAGGAATGCAAACATTGCATCGTCTCCGCCCGGAAACTCCGGACCTACATCAAAAACAATATAAACATCGTTTGTGTCAACTGGATCATTGATTGCCTCCGTCCTCCAATCAACTCCCGAATCCTCAGGCGGAACATGATTGAAATCCTCGCCTCCTCCACGCCCTAAGCACCCGACCATCACCAGTGCCAGCAGCCCCATGAAGAAAACCCGGCCTCCCCTCATTAGCGAAGGTATTCTCAGCGTCTTGTTTAGTCTGTTCATCTTATTATCTGTTTTATCGAACTGTAACTTTTACCCCATCGACTTTCATCTTCTGCACCTCCCCGTCAGGGTAAAATGGAATTTGTATGCATTCCTCAACAGCAGGTTTCCAGTCTCCCAATCTCACATTTGTTTGCGCATCAATTTCACGATGAGTTGTTCCCATATCCATTATGATATAGTAATCTTTAAACACCATATGGCCAAATAGCCAAACTATATATTTACCCTTTGGCATTTTGAATGAGAAAAAACCGTCTCTGTCGGTTTTTGTTTTACCGAGGACATCTAGGAAATAAAGATGATCTGCACGATGATCTGCAATAAAAACATCCTCCTGCTCCAACGGCATTGGCTCATCAACCCCTTCAAAGTCCAAAACCAACCGCCCACTTATCATCACGCTGTCCCCCACACTCTGCGCCGAAGCCCCAAAACAGATGCCGCACAGCACAACAAGTATCAAAATTGCCTTCCTCATTTTACTGCAATATAAATATCAAACATTCTATTCAATAGCCTTGGCAAGTGCTACGATATGCTCTAATCACTTCCCGCTTCTCCATATTCAAATTAACATACACCGTAGCATCACAGCCGTCCCACATACTGGAGAATCCGGTCATTCCATGGATTGGTTCTAATTCCATTACGATGTAAACACATCGTTCTCCTTTTTTGTTAAGATAGAAGCCATAGGTACGGTAATATTTTGTGTAGTTGGAAAGATTCCCGATATATTGGTTCCATCGTCCCATCTTTGGAATTATACCGTCAATCAGTACCTCCGCCAAAAGGACCTCGGCTTGCTGTACATCTATCAGGCTCGGCACATATCTCTTCGGAGAGATTTCCACCGCTTTCTTCCAGAGATCCTCAGACACACTCTTGTTAAATTGCTTCATCGAAGACTTATCTTCTTTTGGTATCAGCAATTGTCCGACCGAATGCGTGTCATTCATGCAAGTATATACTGTTACATAAGAAGATTTACACCTCTCGTTAAGCACAAGGTCGGTTATATTGATAGGCGTCACACTCTGCGCCGAAGCCCCAAAACAGATGCCGCACAGCACAACAAGTATCAAAATTGCCCTCTTCATTTTGTTTCGATGCATTACATCATTCGATCATAAGTTATTTCGTGTTTTTTTAACGCAAATTGCCATATAATTGACCATATATTTACTCGTGAATCAATTCATGGATAATTCGTGGTAATTCGTGTTTTTCTAATACACCAAATTCATGTCACGGTCAACAAGCACACATTCATTGCCATCCTTGAAATAAGCATATCGTTCGCCTTGCAAACTTGACTGGCCAAAGTTTATTAGCAGACCCATCGGCATCTGTGTTAGGCGCAAATAATTAAATAACTGCTCACGATGTGCCGGAATCAGTTCACTTACCGACTTGAGTTCAATAATAACATCATCTACAACTAAGTCCATTTGATAGTGTTTTTCCAACTTGCGGTTCTTGTAGAAACATGGTATCTGCTTTTCACGTTCGCAGTCAATTCCTCGCTCCCGGAGTTCTATAAAAAGTGCTTCGTTGTAGATAGGTTCCAAAAGTCCGCCGCCAAGTACACGATGCACTTCCATAGCCGCACCGATGACAGAGTAAATTATTTCCTTGTGTCTGACAACATTCATGTGACAACTAATTAATGGATAATTCGTAACAATACATGTTTTCTTTGTTTCAATGCAAATGCCCATGCATTACATCCTACAATCATTAGTTATTTTATTGACGATTCGTGTTTTTTAACGCAAATTGCCATATAATTGACCATATAATTACTCGTGAATTAATTTATGGATAATTCGTGGAAATTCGTGTTAAATCAAGAACCACAAGATGTAATTACTCTAGGCTGCGAGCATTTTCAACTGGTGACAATTTGTCACCGTTTCATTCCCTTCTTCTTTAAGTCTCTGTTTCAGCTTATTCCAGTACTTTCGTCCGTCTGTGCTGTCGGTCAGCACCTGCACTATATCAACTATTGAGAAATAGTATTTCTCCTCCTCGTCGTCCCATGCGACGCGTACGCGGTTGTCTTCAAAAAGCGTAATGCCTGTTCTCTGTGTCATATTTTACTTGTTTATAATATCATATATTGTTTCGTGACCGTTCACTCGATAGAATAGAAATGTCATATCTGTGCCATATCATTATTTATTTTGAGAACTCACAAGTCATGACCACGCTGTCGCCGTCCGTCGCCGACTTCGATCGATATTGCACATGCAGCTTTGTGTCGTACCATTCGTTGCTATATTCCCAATCGACATCACCCATCAGCGTGTCGTCGTGCCACGAACGGTAGCTCCCGTCCGTGAACGAGACGTACATCGTGTCCAACACATGCCCCCTGGCTCTCACGGTGGCCATGCTCGGCATTGCGGAATCCAATGCCACAAAACTGTCCGTAGCCACCTCCGTCGTGGGATACAGAACCGTCCTTGCATCATAGTCCTCGCTCGAATTGCCCGAAAACACAAAGCACATCACCGCTATAATAGCAACTCCCGTAAACGCGAACATCACACCGAACCCCCACGTCATATAGCCATGATAGAACCTTGCCGCCTTAGCCTCATCGGCAGTAAGGCGGTCATCCTTCTTCAATCGCCCCAGCATCTCTGCCGTCTCAACCCAGCCGTTCCCTGCGAACGTCTTGGTCGAAACCCCGTACTTCTCCAGCAACTTGCGCCCATTCGAGGCCACAACCACCCCTCCCACAACAAATAACGCGACAATCAGCAAGAAAAAATTGAACCCGATTAGAAACAATGTGTTGAGAACATCCATAACTGCATCTTATACAATACTAACGTGTTGCCGGCTTTTTTTATTGCCTGCCGGCTCTCTCTCCATGAACAATAAAACCACCGTTTTCTCGTTTTCCTTCTAAACCATTCGCCCATGTGCAATCTGCTCATCTCCTCGTCGCTCGACTCTGCCATACAGACGATCTACAGCTGGGTGTGGAGTCCTGTCTTGGTGGGCCTCTGCCTGCTGGCCGCTCTCTATTTCTCGCTGCGCACTCGTTTTGTCCAGGTGCGACGCTTCCGCGAGATGTGCCGTCTCCTCTTCAACACCGACAAACATCAGAAAACCGGCATCTCCTCCTTCCAGGCCTTCGCCATGGCGCTGTCCGGACGCGTGGGCACCGGCAACATCGTGGGCGTGGCCACCGCCATCGGCTTCGGCGGCCCGGGCGCCATCGTCTGGATGTGGGTCATCGCATTCTTCGGCGCCGGTAGCGCCTTCGTCGAAGCCACTCTCGCCCAAATATACAAGGAAAACCACCACGGCCAGTTCCGCGGCGGCCCTGCCTACTATATCGAGAAAGGGCTCCACAGCCCCTTCTTCGGCTGCCTCTTCGCCGTCATCTCTGCCCTCGCCTGCGGTTGGTTCATGCCTCCTGTCCAGTGCAACGGCATCGCCATGTCCATGTCGCGCACCTTCGACATCGCTCCTTGGATCGTCGGCCTGGGCGTCGCCGTCCTCATAGCTCTCGTCATCATCGGCGGCGTCAAACGCATTGCCAACGTGGCGCAGATCGTAGCTCCCTTCATGGCCATCCTCTATGTCATCCTGGCAATTGTCGTGCTCGCCGTCCACTACGAGGCCGTCCCGGGCGTGTTCATCGAGATGCTGCGGGGCGCCGTGGGCGCAAGCCAGGTGGGCGCCGCCATACTCGGAAGCACTATCGCCTGGGGTGTCAAACGCGGCATCTACTCCAACGAGGCAGGTCAAGGCACCGGCCCCATCGTCGCCGCCGCCGCCAAAGTCAGCCACCCTGTGAAGCAGGGCCTCGTCCAGGCCTTCTCCGTCTATATCGACACTCTCCTCGTCTGCACCGCCACCGCCATGATGATTCTCGCCTGCCACACCTACAACATCATCGACCACGTCCAGACACTGCCCGACGGCACCACACAGACAACCTATCTTGTCGAAAATCCCGACGCCCCGGTCGGCGAACCGGGTGTCTTCTACACCTCTGGCGCTCTCGCCTCCGTCATCGGGGGCAAAGCCGCCGACATCATCATCTCCTTAGCCCTCTTCTTCTTCGCCTTCACCACCATAATGGCCTACTACTACTATGCCGAAACCAACCTCGTCTATCTCTTCAGCCGTCTGCGGCGCTACCGCCTGAACAGGCGCAGCCGCAAGATGACCGACCAAGAAAAGATTGCAGCCGAAAAAGCCTACGAGCAGGCCGACCTGGTCTTCGGCGACGACCGCAGCGAGAAAACCGTCATCTGGATTCTCCGCATCGTCACCGTCACAGCCGTATTCATCGGCTCCACCACCGGCAGCGGCATCGCCTGGACTCTGGGCGACATCGGCGTCGGAGCCATGGCCTGGATCAACCTCATAGCCATCCTCCTCCTCTCCCCCAAGGCGCTCCGCGCTTTAAAAAACTACGAGTCAGAAAAAAAACAAGGTGCCGAACCCGTATTCGACCCGCAAAAACTCAATATTGAACATGCAGAATTCTGGAAAGAACAAAGAGATTGAAGAAATCCTGACAAGCCTCGCAGACAGACAGTATGCCGACTTCACGGCCAAACTGCTGCCCAACGTGCCGAGAGAACGCATACTCGGAGTGCGCGCCCCTCAACTGAAAGACCTCGCCAAGTCCATGCTCGACACCGCTGATGTCTATATCGACGACCTGCCTCACCATTGGCTCGACGAAAATCTCCTGCACGCCTATCTGATCAACGGCCTGAAAAGTTACGACAAGGCCATCCTCGCAACCCAGCAGTTCCTTCCCTATGTGTCCAACTGGTCTGTCTGCGATGCCCTCTCGCCCAAAGCCTTCGTCGCAAACAAGGCCAAGCTGCTGCCCCACATCAAGCGGTGGATCGCCTCCAAACACGAATACACCGTGCGGTTCGGCATATCCATGCTCATGCGCCACTTCCTCGACGCTGAGTTCCGTCCCGAATACCTTAAATGGGTCGCCGACATCGACCGCGACGAATACTATATCAAGATGATGCAGGCCTGGTATTTCGCCACCGCCCTCGCCAAGCAGTGGGATGCAGCCCTGCAGGCCCTGCAAACCGATGTGACGAACGAATGGGTGCGGCGCAAAGCCATCCAGAAAGCCCTCGAGAGCCGCCGCATCACCACCAAGCAAAAAGCCCAACTCCGCAAACTACGCTAAAAAAACGCCCGAAGGAAAGGCAATCCAAAGTAGTGCAACAAAACCAGAAGCCTCGCAAATCAGGTGATTTGCGAGGCTTCTTTCCTCGTGGAGCTGGAGGGGGTCGAACCCTCGTCCAAACAGTTGACAGAAAAGCTTTCTACATGCTTATCCGGTGATTGGTTTTCGAGCGGGTGATGGACATCGGCACCCAACGCCAGCCTTAGTTTCTAAGTTTTCACCGTCGGAGCGAAGCAATCCTTCGGCTATCCCTCTCTTCTGAGCACCTCCTTATCGGACGCCAGAGGGCACGGCCTCCGGGAGATGTCTTGTCGCCACAACTGTTGCGGCGATTAAGCTAACCTACTGTGCTTCGGTTAAGCAGCAAGAGCGTAGTTATTTTCGCCAATTATTGTTATGCATCGGTTTTCAAGGCTGCTGATGCGTGAGCCTGCATGCTTACTGTCCCCTCACGCTGCTGTCAAAACCGGTCAGCCCCAGGGTTGATTAACTTTGAATTGCTAATTTCGAATTTTGAATTACAGAATATTGTTATCGTTGGTACATAAAAAAAGCTCTCGCGTGAGAGCTTTGTGTTTGGCGGTCCGGACGAGACTCGAACTCGCGACCCCATGCGTGACAGGCATGTATTCTAACCAAACTGAACTACCGAACCGTTTCGCTTGACGTTGTAAAAGAACTCTCTTTTCTTGTCATTTGCGGTTGCAAAAGTACAAAGTTTTTCAATACTGACAAAAAAAATGTGAATTAATTTTGAAAACCTTGATATATAAGCATGATTTTTAAGCGTGTAGCAAGTAACCCGTAGCCGTTGGGGGGTGGCTGGCAACCGGTGGCATGGCATTGGTTTGCTTCTACTTTTGTCTTACTTGTTATTAGGTTTGCTCCTATCTGTCATTAGGTTTTTATTAGGATGACAAGGTCTTTTTATCAGGGCGGCGATAGCTCACCAATAGGTCACTACAGGATTTAATGAGGATTTTCTTAAGGCAGCGTAAGGCATCCGCAAAACAATGCGTATGCCGTTTTATGTTTTTTGAGTACCTTTGCAAACCATGCGGAAAGCTGTAAGGATATTATTTATTATCATAAACGCACTGTTAGTCATAGCGTTGCTAATGTCGAGTGTGGCAGGATGGATAGCACCGTCGAAGTGTGTTTGGTTTTCGTTGATGAGCTATGGATTCTTCCCATTGGTGTGTGTGAACGCTCTGTGTGCGCTTCTGTGGCTTTTCTTCAAACGGTGGGAGTTCCTGATTTCGCTGGCAGCGATAGTGATACGGTGCGGGATGATACCGCTTTTTATACAGATAGGCGGCACGGCGGAGCCTCCGGCGTCGGAGACACGGTCGAAGGCGGAGGAGCTGAAGGTGATGACATACAACGTACATGGATTCCACGGAAAGACTGAGGAATATGGAGAAGAGGCGGAGAATGCGGCTCGGTTTGTGGAGGCGGTGCGGCAGACGGAGCCTGACGTGATATGCGCACAGGAAGTACTGGACGGAAAAAAATACTCGGTGTCGGACAGTCTGAAAGCGCTGGGCTACAAATATCAGTACAGTGCCAGAACTGACGGTAGAGGACGGCCATACGGGGCTTCGATATTCTCGCGCTGCAAAATAGAATATGTGCATACAATCGACAAGAGCGGGCGCAAGATATATGCAGACATCGTGAAAGACGAGCTGAAGGTGAGGGTGGTATGTGTGCACATGAGCTCGTACTCGCTTGGGTCGGAGGAGAAAGAGGTGCTGCACGACATACGGCACAACGACATAGACACAGCCAAGACACGCAAGCTGTTCTCGAAGGTGAAACACAATGTGCTGAACCACGAGAAGGAGTGGAAAGACGATCTGTCGGAGGTGGTGGCGGAGGCACCTGGGGCACTGGTGGTCGCGGGTGACTTCAACGACACACCAGCGTCACACCTATACTACAAGATAAGCAAGAAACTGAAGGACTCCTATGTGGATGAGGGTAGCGGATTCGGGATTACCTATAACGGAGCGTTCCCCAAATACCGCATCGACTATATCTTCTACTCGAAGGAACTTGAAACTCTGGCGTACAAGAGGATGGTGAGCGACTTCTCGGACCATAACGGCGTGGTGGCGGTGTTGATGAGGAGCGAGAAGTAAATTTTTAATTTCGAAAATGTGAGGGAGGGTGAATTGTGAATTGAATAATAATTTATTGAATTATGACTACCAAGGAGCGATATTCGCGTGTGATTGAGTACTTCAAGTCGGCGATGCCCGATGCAGGGCCAGAACTGAAGTATAGCAACGCGTATGAGCTGCTGGTGGCGGTGATACTGTCTGCACAATGTACGGACAAGCGGGTGAACATGGTGACACCGGCACTTTTCAAGAAATATCCGACAGCGACAAAGCTGGCGGAGGCAAGCGAGAGAGAGGTGTATGAACTGATACGGTCGGTGTCGTATCCGAACAGCAAGAGCCGTCACCTGGTGGGTATGGCACAGGCACTGTGCCGGGACTTCGGCGGCGAGGTGCCGTCGGAGAGGGAAGAGCTGGAGCAGTTGCCAGGCGTAGGGCGCAAGACGGCGAACGTGATAGGGTCGGTGATGTTCGGAAAGCCTTATATAGCCGTGGACACTCATGTGTTCAGGGTGGCGAACAGGATAGGACTGACGAACAACAGCAAGACTCCGCTGGAGACGGAGAAGACGCTGGAGCAGCACATACCGAAAAGACTGGCAAACCTGGCACACCACTGGCTGATACTGCACGGGAGATACGTGTGCACAGCGAGAAATCCGAAATGCGAGGAGTGCGGACTGCAGGAGATGTGTAGGAGTTTCGTGAATTGCGAATTGACAAATGGGAGGAAAAGCGTGGATGGTAGATGATTGCTTAGGCCGATGAACTTATTTAATACTGAAACGTTAAGACAGAAATGCTTTTTTTTGCTAATCCTTTGATGCTGATAGCACTTGTCGGGGTGCTGATACCTATTATAATACACCTGGTTAAGCTGAGACGCTACCGCAAGGTGTATTTCAGCAACACGGAGATGCTTTCGGAGCTGCAGTCGGAGCAACGTAACAGCTCACGGCTGAGGGAGTGGCTGGTGCTGGCGGCGAGGGTACTGGCGATAGCAATGGTGGTGCTGGCGTTCGCACAGCCGAAGGTGAAGAAGCAATCAGATCAGGCGATGATGGGCGGGACAAGTGTATCGGTGTATATAGACAACTCGTACAGCATGGGAGCCGAGGGGTCGGAGGGTATTGTGTTGGAACAGGCCAAACGGAAGGCGAGAGAGATAGCCGCTGCCTATCCGGCGGACACTCGGTTCCAGCTGGTGACCAACGACAACGGCGGACAGCGGCGGCGGACAATGACACGAGAGGAGTTCATAGCGACGGTGGACGAGGTGCAACTGACGGCGCAGAGCATGTCGATAGCAGACGCCATGGAGAAGCAAGGCGGATTTGTGACGGGGTCGTCGAACGTGCATGCTTATGTCGTGTCGGATTTTCAGAAGTGGGCGGTGGAGAGAGACCAGTGGCCAGAGGCCAACGGACAGCGGCGGTACTACATGGTGCCCATAGAGGGCGCGGAGCAGGGGAACATCTATATAGATACGGTGTGGCTGGATGCACCACTGGCGAGCGTGGGAAGCGAGGTGAGACTCTCGGCCACTGTGCGGAACACAGGAGGGAAAAGGGTGGAATCGCTGCCAGTGAAACTATATGTGAACGGAGAACAGAAGGGGCTGGCGAGCGTTGATGTGGATGGGAGGTCGCAGACGACGGCAACGCTAAGCTTCACAGTGAGAGAGCTGGGGGTGATGAACGGATATGTGGAGTTGACTGACTATCCCGTGACCTTCGACGACAGGCTTTACTTCTCGGTGAACGTGAGAGAGCAACAGCGAGTGCTGGCGCTGCACGGCGGGTTGGCAAACACCTACATCAGACGACTATTTGACGGCGACTCAATTATAGATTACACAGAATCGACGCTAGCCACCGCAGACCTGAGCGAGACGGACGAGGTGGAGCTTATAACGCTCACGTCGGTAAAGACGCTGACATCGGGAGTGGCGCAGACACTGGGAAAATATGTGGAAGAAGGTGGGACACTTATGGTAGCACCGCCAGCAGACTGCGACATAGAGGCGTACAACACGCTGCTGTCGATGCTGGGGGCACCGCAGCTGGAAGGGTATGACACGAACGCGGCGGCGTGCACGAAGCTGAACGCAGAAGCGCCGCTTTACCATCAGGTGTTCAGGCGGGTCGATGAGAACGTGGAGCTGCCGACAGTGACTGGCTACTTCAGGCTGAAAAGCGGAGCAGGCGCAGCATACGAAGAGATACTGACGCTGGCGAACGGAGCGGTATATCTGGCGGCGGTGCCGTGCGGCGAAGGGATGGCCTACCTGTTCACCTCACCGCTGGAGACGGCATACGGAGATTTCGTGCAACAGGCCCTGTTTGTGCCGACGGTATATAACATGGCGCTTTACAGCCGTCCGACACCGATGCTTTACTACACGCTGGGCGGAGGGACGATGGTGGAGGTGAGGTCGTCAGCGACGGAAGGGCAAGCCAGCCTTACAAAAGAGGGAGAGAGCGGCACGACGGTGGCAGACATAAGGCATACGGGAAAACACTCGTACTTGATGGCAGAGGGGATGCAACTGGAGGCCGGGAACTACCGACTGAGCAACGGGAAGGCGGAACAAGGGCTTTCGTTCAACCACAGCCGACAGGAGTCGCAGATGGAGTTCTGCAGCGAGAAAGAGATTGCAGCCGCCATAAAGGAGAGAGGGTCAGAAGACATAGAAATGTTCGAAAACAGCGCAAAGCCAATGGACGAACTGATAAGGCAGCGGACCGGAGGTCGGTCTCTGACGGTGTGGTTCCTGCTGGGAGCGCTGACGCTGCTGCTGGCAGAGACGATACTACTACGCCTACCGATGAAAAGACGTCAGGCGATGACGCGGAAGTAGTCGGGTTTACGATCCTTTGGAGATTTAGGTTCGCCGTCGGCATAGCCGAGGGAGAGAGCGCCGATGCCTATAAGGCCGTCGGGGAGACCGAAAGAGCGCATGAGCTCACGACCCTCGTCGGTGGCAAACATCTCGCGCTCACGGTTAATCCAGCAAGAGGCGAGACCGAGAGAGTGGGCGGCGTTCATCATGTTGCCGAGGACGAGGGCGCCGTCGTAGAGGCTGTTGGGCCATACGGAAGGGTCGGAAGCAAAGACGAGGACGATGGTGGGTGCGCCGTAGTAGGGGTTGTCCGAGGTGCCCATGACGGCGGCATTCATGGCGACGAGACGCTGGATGATGTCGGGTTTTTGGACAGCGACAATCCAAGGGTCTTGGCGGCCGTGGGCGGTGGCAGCGAAGGTGCCAGCACGAAGAACGGCCTGCAGGTCGTCGGGGTTGACCTGACGGTTGCTGTAGCTGCGGACACTGCGACGGGAGCAGAGACAATCGATGACTGGGTTCATGGTTGTTGGGTGATTAGTGAATGATGATTAGACAAATGAATAATGTTTAGTGAATTGTGATTGGTGAATAGTGATTTGACAAATGTTTTAATTAATATGTGATTTTGCAAAGATACGTTTTTTTTTGTGTTCATAGGGCGATTGTCGGTGGTCAGTTGGTGTGGAAATGGGCTTGTTTTGTGGGATTTGGCAGGGAAACGGGAGTTTTATGATGAGAAAAGGTTGTATTGAAAATCAAGTATTTAGTGAAATTTTAATATTTCTTAACACTATTTTAAAGCGTGAAAATTTGTTAAAATAAAATAAGTTGTACTTTTGCAGTACCAAAAAAGTGAATTTTTAATCAATCATTTATTAACTAAAACATTTAAAACAATGAAAAAGATTTTTGCATTCTGCGCTGTGGCATGTGTTGCCGCTGCAATGTTCGTTTCATGCGGAAAAGCTGAGAAGGACGCTCTGACCGTTAAGTTCAACAAAGAGCAGTGGACTGCTGAACAGGTTCTTGGTAACCAGGTTGGTGAGGTTCTTGGCATGGAAGCCTATGAGACCAACTTCAACGACAGAGAATGCGCATCTGTGTATGGCACTCTGGGAACCACCGCTGGTTCTTACAACAACTATCTTTTCTACTACACAGCAAATGCTGATGATGTGGACGCTGAAGGTTATCCGAATTGGGGTGTTGATTCCCACAGCCAGGAGATTACCGCTATCGACTTGGCCGCTCACACCATTGACGCTGAAGTCGTAGAGACCCTGAAGAAAGGCGAAGACAATGCTGATCTGAAGATCACCATGAACAACGCTTCTTGGACTGTTGACACCGCTGTTGCAGTAAAAAACATTGCCAAAAGAAGATAATCAATTCACAAAAATAACTTTAAAAAAGAAAAAAAATGAAAACGATCGTAAGAAACATCGCTCTTGCAGTTGCAGTTATGGGTCTTGCCGTGGCATGCAACAACAACAAACCCGCAGAGGAACCTATCGACAGCACTCCCGTTGAGGAGGTTGTTGAGGAGACCGTAGTGGAAGAGGCTCCCGTGGTCGCTGAGGCCGTTGAGGAAGCTCCTGCCGCAAAACCCGCTGCTAAGAAAGCTACCCCGAAAACCGAGGTTAAAGCTGACGAAGGTGGTGTATCAGTTTCGGCTGGCGATACCAAAGTCGAGGTCAACGCTGGTAAACTCGAGGTTAAGACCAAGGATGACGGTACCGTTGCTGCAAAACCCAGACGTCGTTAATAGACTCTGAAAGGTCTTAAATAAACCTGCAAAAGCGGCTACAAGCTTGTAGTCGCTTTTGTTTTAGGAAAGTGTAACGAAAGAAATATATGAAGACGACAATCTGTTTTATATGTGCGGTGCTGTTGTTCTGCGGATGCGCAAGCGAAAAGGCTGCGGAGAAGAAGGCAGTGAAGAAGGTGGCATACGAATATATTTGGTCGCTGGCGAACTTTGATGTTAACCGAGCCGAGAAATATGCTTCGAACGAAACCAAGAAGGAGACGCTGGGAACAGCGAGAACCCTTATGGCCCAGACGGACAGGAAAGTGATAGAGCAGGACCTGCCGGCGAAGGTGAGGATCACGAACGTGAAACTGACGAGCGACACGACGGCGACGGCGGTGTGGCACAAGACGACGCCGAGGAAGAGAAACTCGAGAGAGATTGAGTTGAGAAAACGCAACGGAAAGTGGCAGGCATACGACTTGATAAAAAGACGCACGTCGGCACCAATGCCCAACGGCCGCGGAGGGAAAAAATGATTTTTTGACTTAAGAGGGCTGTAGGGCTAATAGGTTTAAGATGTCCAATTGGGCTAAGGGGTCCAATTGGACTTTTTTCGTCCCCGATTTGTTTTAGTTCCATCCCACAAAGAGAAAAATTGTCGCCTACTTTTCGCCTACTTTTGTTTTACTTTTCTCCTACTTTTGGCCTACTTTTTTCCTACTTTTGGCCTACCTTTCTCCTACTTTTTGGTCTATTTTGCTTTTACTTTTGTTTTACTTTGCTCCGACTTTGCATTTACTTTTGTCCTACTTTAGACCTACTTCAGACCCACATCAGGTGTTTACAGACCCTGTACAGAGCCTATACAGACCCTATACAGAGCCTACTTTGCGCCTATTCTGCGCCTATTCTGGACCTACTGTGGTTTGACTGATAGACAAGATGGGGGGGGAGGTACTGTTGGGGTTGCGAGCATGGGGGACTGTATTGTATGCAGGTGAAGCCTTAGGGTGTTTGCGGGGTTTGCTATATGACTATAGGGATGTGGGGGGCATGGGATTCATAGTAGGTTGATTTTTAAAGATTAAACAGAGATGGCAGATGAGGTAAAAAAATTATAGTTGTATATAGAAAGAAAATTTCGTAACTTTGCAGTCCGACTTTGAAAGAAAGTATCAAATTTTATTAATCACATAAATCTAAAACTATGGCATTTAAAGGACAAATCGTAATCGACACGGAGCGTTGCAAGGGGTGCGCAGTATGCCTCGCCGCATGCCCGGTGCAATGCATCGCACTGTCGAAAAATGTAAACGGCAAGGGTTACAACTACACCGAGACCGTGAATGACAAATGCATCGGATGCGCCAGCTGCGCTATGGTATGCCCGGACGGCGTTATCTCGGTTTACAAAATCAAGTGTTAAATTAGTGATGAGTGAAATGTGAATTGTGAAATGTGAAATGACAAATGTGATTATTCACGTTCCTGGAATCAAACACACTCACACTAATCACCAATCACGCAAACAAAAAACAAAAAATACAATGGCAAAAGAACTGAAACTGATGAAGGGCAACGAGGCTATTGCCCGAGCAATGATTGCCAGCGGTACGGACGGCTATTTCGGCTATCCTATTACCCCGCAATCGGAAGTTATGGAAACCCTTATGGCCGAAAAGCCTTGGGAGGAGACCGGAATGGTAGTCCTCCAGGCCGAGAGCGAGATGGCATCAATCAATATGGTCTATGGCGGTGCCGCTACCGGCAAGAAGGTCGCCACATCGAGCTCGTCGCCCGGAATCTCGCTGATGCAGGAAGGTCTGACCTACCTCGCCGGCGCCGAAATCCCCTGCTTGGTGGTGAACGTGATGCGCGGCGGTCCCGGACTGGGCACCATCCAGCCTTCGCAGAGCGACTACTTCCAGAGCGTGAAGGGCGGTGGACACGGTGACTACCAGCTCTACACCCTCGCTCCCGCAAGCGTACAGGAGATGTACGATTTCGTCTTCGACGCTTGGGACATCGCTTTCAAATATCGCAACCCTGTCCTCATCCTCTCCGACGGTGCTATCGGACAGTGCATGGAGAAACTCTACACCCGCGACTATGTGCCGCGCTGGACAGAAGAAGAGCGCCGCAAGAACGCTCCGTGGGGCACCTGGGGCAAACCCGCCAACCGTCCTCACAACATCATCACTTCGCTCGAACTCGACTCGGCCCGTCAGGAGGTGTTCAACCACAAACTCCAGGCCAAGTATGCCGAGATGAAAGAGAAAGAAGTCCGCTACGAAATGCTCAACTGCGACGATGCCGACTATATCTTCGTTGCTTACGGTTCGTCAAGCCGCATCGCCATGAAGGCTATGCAGATGGCACGCGAGAAGGGCATCAAGGTCGGTCTGTTCCGCCTCATCACCCTGTTCCCGTTCCCGACCAAACAGCTGGCCGATGTCGCCAAACACGTGAAGGGTATCCTCTGCGTGGAGATGAGCGCCGGTCAGATGATCGAGGACGTCCGTCTCGCAACCGAGTGCAACGTGAAGACCGAACACTTCGGCCGTTTCGGCGGTATCATCCCCACCCCGACCGAGGTACTCGAAGCACTTGAGAACAAGATTATAAAGTAAATCGTTGATAAGTTGATAGGTTTATCCGTTGATAAGAAATCCGACGCGAAAAAACATATCAACATATCAGCATATCAACGTATCAACAAAATAATTTGAAGAATATGAATCAAGATATAGAAGCTCGCAAACAAGAGCTGTTGAACCAGGGTTACACCGAGGTTTACACCAAAACTAAAGTGCTCACCGACGCGGTCATGCACTATTGCCCAGGTTGCGGACACGGCACCACCCACCGCCTCGTCGCCGAAGTTATCGACGAGATGGGCATTCAGGACAATGTAGTAGGAGTATCGCCCGTAGGATGCTCCGTGTTGGCCTACAACTATTTCGACATCGATTTCCAGGAGGCCGCCCACGGTCGTGCTCCCGCGCTGGCTACCGCTGTGAAACGTCTTAACCCCGACACCTTCGTGTTCACCTATCAGGGCGACGGCGACTTGGCCGCTATCGGAACCGCCGAGACCATCCACGCTTGCAACCGTGGCGAGAACATCACCATGATTTTCGTAAACAACGGTATCTACGGTATGACCGGCGGACAGATGGCTCCCACCACGCTGATCGGCATGAAGAGCGCCACCACGCCTTACGGCCGTCGCGTCGATATCAACGGCTACCCGCTGCGTATCACCGAGCTCATCTCGACCCTGCCCGGCACATACTATGTGACCCGTCAGAGTGTGCAGACCCCCGCAGCTGTACGCAAAGCCAAAGCCGCTATCCGCAAAGCTTTCGAAAACCAGAAACTGAAGAAAGGTCTCAGCTTCGTCGAAATCCTCTCCAACTGCAACTCGGGTTGGAAGATGACTCCGGTACAGGCCAACAAGTGGATGGAAGACAACATGATGCCCAACTACCCTGTGGGAGACATCAAGGTTGACGGCAAACTCGTCGAGAACGTCGATGTGGCTCGCCTCGCAGTTGACCACCCGCTGAGCGTTATGCAGTAAAAATTAATAATCAGTGACGAGTGAATAGTGATGAGTGAATAGTCAAATGTAACGGTAGAGTTCAATTGTCTCATCACCAATCACCAACCACTAATCACCTTAAAACAGAAAAACAATGACAGAAGAAATAATCATAGCCGGATTCGGAGGACAGGGAGTTCTCTCAATGGGTAAGATTTTGGCCTATTCCGGAGTAATGCAAGACAAGGAAGTGAGCTGGATGCCCAGCTACGGTCCCGAAATGCGCGGTGGTACCGCCAACGTGTCGGTGATTATCAGCGACGAGCGCATCAGCTCGCCCATCATCAACCAGTTCGACACCGCCATCATCCTCAACCAGCAGTCGCTCGACAAGTTCGAGAGCAGCGTGAAGCCCGGTGGCTTGTTGATCTACGACCCGAACGGCATCACCCATGAGCCCACCCGCAAGGACATCAGCATCTACAAGATTGCCGCCACCGCCAAAGCTCAGGAGATGGGCATCTCGAAGGTGTTCAACATGGTGGTTCTCGGTGGTTTCCTCAAGCTGAAACCCATCGTCGACAAACAGTACATCCACGAAGGACTGGAACACTCGCTGCCGCAGCGTCACTGGGGACTCATCCCGCAGAACGAAGAGGCCATCGAGATTGGTAAAGGCCTTATCGAACCCGTCCAGGTTCTGTAAGACATCTGTCCAGAACAGATACAGAGCCGAGACCTTGCGGTCTCGGCTCTGTTTTTTTTAAAGAATTGAGTTAGATTGAAAACTAGTGTTCCACATTTATAAAAAAATGAGTATCTTTGCTACTTTAGTATGCGGAGTGTTTTAACACAAAACACTCATTGTCACAGAGTTTCCAGTTCAGATGATTATTTTTTAAGTCATAAGTATATAAAAAGCAATGATAAAAGTCAGTAATTTCACGCTCCCGATAGTGGAAAAAGTGCTCTTCGGAGGCGAGAAGATTGAAATCGACGCAAAGGTGCTGCAAGGCATTGACGATTGCCATGCTTTTTTGAAGGAATTCTCATCGGAGAAGGTCATATACGGCATTAACACGGGATTCGGCCCGATGGCACAGTGGAGAGTGGATGACAAGTTCCTCTCGGATTTGCAGTACAACATCATACGTAGCCACTCGACCGGGGCGGGAGAACCGCTGGACGACATCTGCGTCAAGGCTGCTATGATTGCCCGTCTGGGTTCGATAATGCAGTGCAAATCTGGCGTACACCGCGAGGTGGCAGAACTGCTGGTGGCGTTTATCAACGAAGAGGTTTGTCCGTATATTCCCAGGCACGGGAGTGTGGGCGCGAGCGGCGATTTGGTGCAGCTGGCCCACATTGCGTTGACACTTATCGGAGAGGGGAAGGTACACTATAAAGGCGAATGGCGCGAGACAAAGGGCGTGATGGAAGAGCTTGGGTTGAAACCCATTGGCATACATATCCGCGAAGGTCTCTCTATCACCAACGGCACATCGGTGATGACAGGCATAGCCTGCGTGAACCAGCACTTTGCCGAGCGGTTACTCGACCTGTCGGTGCTGGCAAGCGTATGGATGAACGAGATAGCCGCAAGCTATAACGACTTAATGGCCGCACCGCTGAACGAATGTCGCCGCCACGAAGGACAGATAGAAGTGGCACGGAAAATGCGCGAACTGTCGGCAGACAGCAAATGTATGCTCAACCGTGAGCACGAACTTTACAACGGCGGTCACACCGAGGACACCACTTTCGGACACAAAGTGCAGCCTTACTATTCACTGCGCTGCACACCACAGATAATGGGCCCAATATGGGAAACGCTGAAAAACACGGCAAGAGTTTTGGAAGAGGAGCTGCAGTCGGCGAGCGACAACCCAATAGTTGACCCCGAGACGAAGAACGTATATCACGGAGGCAACTTCCACGGCGACTACATCTCGCTGGAGGAGGACAAGGTGAAGATAGCGGTGGTGAGGATGGCGATGACGGCAGAGAGGCAGTTGAACTACCTGTTCCACGACCGCATAAACGGAATATTGCCACCGTTCCTGAACATGGGCGTATTGGGATTGAACTACGGAATGCAGGCCTGTCAATTCACGGCCACCAGTACAACGGCAGAGTGTCAGACACTGGCGATGCCGAACTACGTGCACAGCATACCGAACAACAATGACAACCAAGACATAGTGAGCATGGGCACCAACACCGCGCTGCTGTGCAGACAAGTGATAGATAACTGTTATCAGGTGATGGCTATACATTTCATAGCCTTGGCTCAGGCGACAGATTGTCTGAAGAAAGCCGACAAACTGTGCAGCGAGTCACGGAAACACTATGACGCCGTGCGCGCTATCATACCAACCTTTGTGGAGGACACCCCATTCTATGAGGAGATAGCGAAGGTGGAGAAATATTTAAGAGAGGTTTAATTCAAAGTTTTAAGTTTAACATTATGGAATATGCATTGGTAACAGGGGCTTCGAGAGGTCTTGGCCGGGCTATAGCAGAACGGCTGGCCAAGGACGGCTACCCTGTGATAGTGAACTATAACAACAGTGAGAAGGCCGCCCAAGAGGTAGTGGACGGCATAGTAGCTGCTGGAGGCAAGGCCGAGTTAATGAAACTCGACGTTGCGGATTCGAGCAAAGTGGACGTCGCGTTGGACTCGTGGATGGAAGCACATCCAGAGGATTATATATCGGTGCTGGTGAACAACGCCGGCATACGGCAAGACAACCTGCTGGTGTTCATGCAGGACGAGCAGTGGCAGAGTGTGGTGAGCACCACGCTTGGCGGCTTCTTCTACCTCACACGCCGCATAGTGAAAAGCATGATGACCCACCGCAACGGAAGGATAGTGAACATCTCGTCGGTGTCAGGCGTGAAAGGCATGCCTGGGCAGTGTAACTATTCGGCTGCAAAAGCGGGGTTGATAGGTGCGAGCAAGGCATTGGCGCTGGAGGTGGCATCACGCAAGGTGACAGTGAATGTGGTGGCGCCAGGGTTCATAGCCACCGACATGACTGCAGAGTTGGATCAAGAGATGATAAAGAAAATGGTTCCGCTGGGACGAATCGGGAAGCCGGAAGAGGTTGCCTCATTAGTGTCGTTTTTGGCATCGAAGGAGGCTGCTTACATCACTGGGCAGGTGGTTTCGATAAACGGAGGAATAATATAGAAAAGCGAAAAGCGAGGAATGGGCAACAGACGAGTAGTGGTGACGGGGATGGGCATCTGGTCCTGTCTGGGAAACAACCTTGAAGAAGTGAGGCAATCACTTTACGATGGGCGGTCGGGCATCGGCATAGACGCTGAGCGAATACCCTACGGCTATCAATCGCCACTGTCGGGCATAGTGCAAAAGCCTTTGTTGAAAGAGTTGCACCGCCGTTTGCGAATAGGGCTTTCGGAGGAGGCGGAATACGCCTACATGGCAACCAAGGAGGCTATTAGAACAGCCAATATTGACGATGAATATCTGCTCAATAACGAAGTGGGTGTGCTTTTCGGCAATGATTCGTCGGCCAAAGCGGTGGTGGAATCGAACAATTTGATGCTAGAAAAACACGACTCGATGCTACTTGGCTCAGGATATGTATTCCAAGCGATGAACTCGACGGTGAACATGAACATGAGCACCATATTCCACCTGCGAGGTATCAATTTCAGCGTAAGTGCGGCATGTGCGAGTGGCTCACACGCCATAGGACTTGGGTATATATTCATCAAACAGGGCATGCAAGACATGGTTATATGCGGAGGAGCCCAGGAAACGAATTTTTACAGCATGGCATCGTTCGATGCACTTGGAGCATTCTCCAAACGAGTGAACGAACCGACGAAGGCATCGCGTCCTTTTGACCGCGACCGCGATGGACTGATACCGTCAGGTGGGGCTGCCGCACTGGTACTAGAAGACTACGACCACGCTGTGGCCCGCGGTGCCAAAATATATGGAGAAATTGCTGGTTACGGTTTTTCGTCCAACGGTGGCGGAATCTCACAAGCCAATGCAGACGGTTCGGTGCTAGCCATGAGTCGTGCCATGAAGGATGCAGAACTTACAGCAGACGATATAGACTATGTGAATGCACACGCCACTTCAACACCACAAGGCGACATGAACGAGGCGATTGCATTGATGCGCCTGTTTGAAGGCAAACACGCATATATTACCTCCACCAAGTCAATGACAGGGCACGAGTGCTGGATGGCAGGTGCAAGCGAGATTGTCTATTGCCTGCTTATGATGCAGAATAACTTTGTTGCACCAAACATAAACTTTGAGAATCCTGACGAACAAAGTGCACACTTGAACATAACGCCAGAGAGAGTGGATATGGAGTTGCAGAATGTGTTGTCAAACTCGTTCGGCTTTGGTGGGACCAACAGTACGATTGTGGTAAAACGAATTGAGAAGTAAACATCAAACATTAAATCCATATAAATCATGAAAAAAATTGTTTTGTTCGCGGCAGCCTGCCTAATGGTCATAACAGCTTTTGCAAAAAGTGACCTGAAAGTTCAATCCGGTTCGATGGCGTGGGCCAAGGAGAAAGTGAAAGTCGCTGTGGAGTTCAATTTCACGTATGCAAAATGGGACGAGAAAGAAGACTTCAAGACCTGGTGCGGCGAAGACTATGAAGCTCGCGTAAACAACTCCCTGAACGGATTCATCCAAGGGTTCAACAAGAAAAGCAAGGGTGCACAGGCCACGACAAGCGAGGAAGGCGCTAAATACCGTGTCGTCGTAAAAATCGCCAATATGGATTGGCGTACCGACATCTTTGGTGTTCCCGGTCAGCTTTACGCTCTTTGCTGGGGCATAATAGAGGTCACCGACATCGCCACCGGCGAGACTGTGTGCACAATCCAGGTTGACGGTGCCAACGGCGACGGAGACTTCATCCCCAACGACCGTTTCACGAAATGTTATGAAACAGTAGGCGAGACACTGGCGAAGACTAAGAAGTAGTCAGAGGGCAGCAGTCAGTTAACATAACTTATCCGACTTTCAATGAATCTATCACCAATTCTCGAAAAAGCATACAGCGAGGACAAGCTCACCGCCCGCGAAGCCCAGCGCAAAGCCGAATGGATAGCCTTCGGGCCGGTGGTGTTCCAAGCCTCACGCATAATGGTAAAATGGGGCATACTGGAGATGCTCCGCAACACAGACGGCGGACTGACGATGTCCGAGATAGTAGAGCGCACAGGCAAGACTCCGTACGCCATAAAGGTGCTTATGGAAGCGTCGCTTTGCATAGGCACGGTGGTACTCGCCGAAGACCGCGAGCACTTTCTGCTGACCAAGACTGGCTGGTGTCTGCTGACCGATGCGTTGACGCGCGTCAATATGGCGGTCAACCACGATGTGAACTACGAAGGGTGGTTCAAACTTGAGGAATCGCTCGAAGAGGGACGCCCCGTGGGATTGGAACATTTCGGCAGCTGGCCCACGGTTTATGAGGGACTTTCCAGTCTGCCGCCGCAGGTGCAGCAGAGCTGGTTCGGCTTCGACCACTTCTATTCGGACAATTCGTTTGCGCAGGCGCTTGAAACAGTGTTTTCGCAGAAGGTCGATAACCTTTTGGATGTGGGCGGCAACACTGGACGTTGGGCGTTGCAGTGTGTCGGTTACAACCCAGATGTGCATGTAACAATCATGGATTTGCCACAACAGATAGGTTTGATGAAGAATTTCACCGAAGGCAAACCCGGAGCAGATCGCATATCGGGCTATGGTATAAACTTGCTGGACAAGCACGCACCATTCCCAACCGATAAACACTACGATATTATCTGGATGAGTCAGTTTCTCGACTGCTTCGGTGAGGACGAGATAGAAAGCATCTTGAGCAGAGCCGCGGCGGTGATGGATGCCAATACGCGGATATACATTATGGAAACGTTTTGGGACCGGCAGAAGTATGAACTGGCGGCATTTTGTCTCACGATGACAAGTTTGTATTTCACTGCAATAGCCAATGGTACGAGCAAGATGTACCACTCCGATGACATGGCGCGCGTGGTAAACAAAGCAGGGCTGAAAGTGGAACGCATAGTTGATAATCTAGGTTTCGGACACAGCATAATGATATGCTCAAAAGAAAGGTTTTAAATATAATAACAACACACACAAAATAAATGAATAGACAAGAAATAGAAAACGCCGTCAAGCATTTTTTAGTAGAAGATTTGGAACTTGATGCGGAAAACATTAAACCAGAAGCACGATTAAAAGAAGACATAGGCATAGATAGCCTAGACTTTGTCGATATAGTGGTCATAGTTGAAGAGCAGTTCGGCTTTAGAATCAAGCCGGAAGAAATGAAGGAAATCAAGACCTTTGCCGAATTCTGCGACTATATTGGGAAACGGCTGAACGAGTAGGAGGTTTGATGACCGAGGAGAAAAACAAACAGTGGTCGGGTCGAACCGACGGCACAACATGGATGCAACAATCGTTGATAGCGATGTTGCGGGTTGTGGACGTAAGGGTGTTCTATGCCATCATGGCGTGTGTGGTGCCATTTTATATGTTGTTCAACCGCAACGGCTATCGGGCTATGAGTGACTACTTCAAGCATCGTGGTGATAGCGGCTTGCGACTGGTGTGGCATATTTACCGCAACCACTATGTTTTCGGACAAATAGTTATAGACCGCTTCGCTGTTTATGCCGGCAAAAAGTTCACGTTTGTAGAAGAAGGCAACGACCTGATATCTCGTCACTCGGAACGAGACGAGGGGTTTGTGATGCTTGGCTCTCACATAGGCAACTATGAGCTTACAAGTTGTACTTTTGATGCTCATAAAAAACGTGTGAACGCACTTGTCTATGCAGGAGAGAGTGAAACGATTATGGAGAACCGCAGGCATATTCTGGCCAAACACAACATAGGACTTATACAGGTTGGCAACGACATGTCGCATCTTTTTCAAATGAACACGGCCATTGACAACGGTGAGATAATAAGCATGCATGCCGACCGGATTTTCGGATCACAAAAGCATATCAACTGCCGCTTTATGGGCGATGAGGCTAGTTTTCCCGCTGGACCGTTTGCCTTCGCCGCACAGAAAAACACGCCTGTTTATGCGGTATTCTACATGAAAGAGAAAACAAAAGTATATCATCTGTATGTGCGACCAATAGTGTGCGACAAGGAGGGCAACATACGCAAGCGGATGAATGGTCTGGCAAAACGATATGTTGAGGTTCTGGAGGAGATGGTAAATAAATACCCATACCAGTGGTTCAATTATTTTGATTTTTGGAATAAAGCGAGTAGTCCGGTTTCAGTTGACAAAGGGGAGAACACTCGAATTAACAAGGATGAATCGAATGTTTCTGTCATTTCCGTCAACTTATCCGACATTCTTCCTCAGAGGGAGCCATTTGTGATGATTGACGGCTTGAAATATTGTGCGGGTGACACTACGGAAACGTTCTTTGAAATAAAGAGAGACTGCGTTTTCTGCGATGGAGAAGGTCGATTTTCTGAAGCAGGCATGGTGGAAAACATAGCACAGACATGTGCGGCAAGAATCGGGTATCTGGCTCTGCAGAAAGGCGATGAGGTTAAAATAGGTGTAATAGGCGCGGTGAACAATATGATGATATACGACACGCCAAAGGTGGGCAACGTAATACAAACCAAAATTGTGGTTGAAGAGGAAGTTTTCAATATGACGCTTGTGCGAGCAGAGATAAAGATGGGAGTAGAGACGCTTGCCACTTGTAAGATGAAAATAGCATTGACCGACAAAAAAGCAGGGGAATGAACAAGTTGAGCACAACAAAAACCTTAGACGTAAGGTTCAGCGAGGTGGACTCGATGTGCATTGTGTGGCACGGAAACTATATGCTTTATTTCGAGGATGCGCGCGAGGCCTTTGGTCGTGAGTATGGGCTTGACTACCTCACAATATACGGCGAAGGCTACTATGCGCCAATGGTCGATGTACATTTCAGCTACAAAAAACCTATCATCTACGGTATGAAACCAGCCGTAACGATTACCTACAAACCAACAGATGCGGCAAAAATACTGTTCGAATATGAAATCCGTGACACTGCCGACGGAAGTCTACTTGCCACGGGAGAGTCAATGCAGGTCTTCATGGATTTAAAGTACCAGCTGGTGTGGAAGACTCCTGAATTTTACGAGAAATGGAAAGAGAAATGGTTGTAAAACTTGCAGACAATATCATCTCGCCGTTGGGGGTCACTACCAAGGAGAACTACGAGGCCGTTAAAGCAGGCCGTACAGCGTTATGCCAGCACGAAGGAGTACCCGGCATACCAATACCTTTCTTTGCTTCGCTCATCGACGAGAGCGTTTTAACTGTTGAGGGAGACTACACAAAATTCGAGCGAATGTGCATACAGTCGGTGGCATCGGCAATACAGCAGTGTGACATAGACGTTGCATCCGAGAGAGTGCTTTTTATTGTATCGACCACAAAGGCAAACGTTAGTATGCTTGGCAGAAGTGGTTGTGACAACGATAGAGTCTTGCCAGGTGTGGCGGCGCGCAAAATTGCGGAGTATTTCTCTAACAGACAGATGCCTTTAGTGGTGTCAAACGCCTGCATATCTGGTGTTTGCGCCCAGATAGAAGCTCTTCGGGCGTTGGAACTCGGATTATGCGACTATGCCGTGGTGGTGGGCGCTGATGTGCAGTCACCATTCATAGTCACGGGCTTCCAGTCACTGAAAGCCGTTTCGGCAGAAGCCTGCCGTCCGTTCGACCGCGACCGCAAGGGTTTGAATCTCGGAGAGGCTGCCGCAACCGTCGTTTATGGACGAGAGGCAACAGCCGATAACCGCTGGCAGATGGTGTGCGGAGCTGTGCGTAACGACGCCAACCATATATCGGGACCATCACGTACGGGCGAAGGTTCATATCTTGCGCTGCGTTCGGTGTTGCAGCATATAGACGCATCAGAGGTGGCTTTTGTAAGCGCACACGGCACAGCGACGTTATATAACGATGAAATGGAATCAATAGCCGTGGAAAGAGCAGGGTTGATCGACACGCCTGTCGGCAGTCTGAAAGGCTACTATGGACACACCATGGGCGCCGCAGGAGTACTAGAAACATTGCTGTCGATGTACGCAGTAGATGACCATACCGTGCTTGGCACACGTGGATTCGAGAACTTAGGTGTAAGCCATCCAATATCAGTATGTGCAGAGAACCGCGTCACCAACCGTAACTCTTTCATAAAACTCATATCGGGCTTTGGCGGATGCAACGCCGCCGCCGCATTCAGAAAAGGAGGTGCACGATGAGTCTGGTCAAGCATTACGTGAGGATTAATCAGTTGGTAGGCAGCAGGAGTCTGACAGCCAGTGGTGTACGGAACTATCGTGTTACAATCGATGGCAAGACGCTTGTAGAAACAGCTCCCGCAGATACGTTACTTACTGAACTATACAAAACGCATGTTGGCGACTATTCGAAGTTCTATAAGATGGATCCACTTTGTCGTGTGGGATTCATGGCATCGGAGCTACTGCTGACAGCTGAAGATTGCAGGCAGAAACAATGGGGCGAAAGTCGCGGTGTTGTGTTGTTTAACGCCACCAGTTCGCTTGCCGACGACCGCAACTACCAAGCCACTATAGATGATTCCGAGACTGCATTTCCAAGTCCATCGCTGTTTGTTTATACCCTACCCAACGTACTTACCGGCGAAATAGCCATTCGAAATCACTACTATGGTGAGACAAATTTTGTGGTACTACCAGAGTTTGACAGCAACACGATGTCCGCTATTATAGAGATGACGTTCTGTGACAAATACTTACAGTCGCTTGTAACCGGCTGGGTAGACTGTTATGATGAAACGAACTACAACGTGCTGATGTTTATCGTGGAGCGTGATGTCACAGGACACTCAACCGAACTATCGCAAGAAATAAAAATATTAACAGAAAAATAATTAACACAATGGAAGAATTGATTTTAAAACTGAAAAACGAAATTATTGAAGTGCTCAACCTCGAAGACATCAAGCCTGAGGATATCGATGAGAACGCACCTCTGTTTGGTGAAGGTCTTGCCCTCGACTCTATCGACGCTCTCGAACTCATCGTGCTTATGGAGAAGAACTATGGCATCAAAATAAAGGATCCGAATGAGGGCAAAGACATATTCAAGTCGGTGGCCGTAATGGCTGAATATATCTCGAAAAACAGAACAAAATAACCTATGCGTCTTTGGATTACAGGTAGTGGTGTCATCTCCGCACTCGGAGTCGGCAAAGAGTCCACGCTACAGTCATTGCTTGCCTCAAAATCGGGCATATCGACGGTGCGTTATCTGAAAACCGAACACACCGAGTTTCCCGTGGGCGAGGTACCCATGAGCAACGACGAGATGGAGCGTATCTTGGGAATAACAGCCGACACACCGACCACACGCACATCGTTGATGGGCATGATGGCATTGAGAGAAGCGTTGCAGTCTGCTGGTATCGAAAGCGAGGCGCTTCCCCAAGTGGCTCTCGTTTCTGGCACTACGGTGGGCGGTATGGACAAGAGTGAACAGCACTATCTGGATTTCCTTGAAAACAACGAGTACAACGAGTTTATACGCACCCACGACTGCGGAGCGTGCACCGAGATGATTGCCGACAGGTTTGGAAGGTTTGCATCGGTCACGACACTATCCACCGCCTGCTCGTCAGCAGCCAACGCCATCATCTATGGAGCACGGCTTATAGAAAGCAGATCTGCAGATATAGTGGTGGCAGGGGGATCAGAATGTATCACTAAGTTCCACCTCAATGGGTTCAATGCGTTGCGCATTCTGGACACCTCACCATGTCGTCCGTTTGACGATAGCCGCGCCGGACTCAATCTTGGCGAAGGAGCCGCTTTCGTGGTGCTGGAAAGCGAACAGCACGCCCTTGCACGCGGTGCAAAAGCAGAAGCCTTCCTTGATGGCTACGGCAACGCCTGCGACGCATTCCATCAGACGGCCTCGTCACCTGATGGCGAGGGGGCTTTCAGAGCCATGAGCGAAGCCCTACGGATGGCGGGATTGCAGCCATCGGATATCGACTATATCAATGCCCACGGCACAGGAACACCCAATAATGACAGCAGCGAGAGTGCGGCCATGCGGAGGGTTTTTGGCGAGGCAGTGCCGCCAGTTTCATCCACCAAGACCTTCACCGGGCACACCACAAGCGCTTCGGGTTCAATTGAGGCGGTAGTATGCATGCTGGCAATGCAAAACTCATTCCTACCGCCCAACCTGAATTTCTCGGTCGCGACAGACTGTGTGAAACCTATTTCTGAGATACGCAGAGGTGTGGCTTTGCGCCACGTGCTATGCAATTCATTCGGATTTGGGGGCAACGATTCATCGCTGTTGATAAGCAATACGAATAATTGTGTAAATCAGGCTGTCAGGATACCCTCCCATTCCTCCAAACAGATATATGTCAACTCTGTCCAGCATATCTCTGCCCAGGTTCCTTTCTCGAGAGAATGGATGACTAATCCCGTGATGTATGTGGAGCCTTATGTGCGTTCGATGGAGCCTGATTATAAACCATATATCGCACCTATGGAGGCTCGGCGCATGGGGCGTCTGCTAAAACGGGCACTAGCCGTGTCGAAAGAGGCACTGGCGCAAAGTAGTATTGAGATGCCAGACATCATTGTCACAGGCACAGGTCTCGGCTGCATTGAGAACACCGAATTGTTCCTTGATGCGTTGTGCCGCGAGGGGGAGCAGCTGCTGAAACCCACACATTTCATGCAATCAACGCATAACACCATCAGTTCGCTGATGGCTATACATCTTGGATGTCACGGCTATAACGCCACCTATGCGCATAAGAATATATCGTTTGACTCCGCGCTGCACGATGCCCTTATGCAGCTGCGTGGCGGATCGGGGGACACGGCACTTGTGGGTGGCCACGACGAGATGACGCCGTCATACTATACCCTTCTTTGCAAAACGGGATATCTCGGAAATGATGGCGAGATGGCGTCCGAATGCTCTACCGCAGCGGTAATTGGTACGGAATCCCGTAAGGGTACATTGTGCAGGATTGCCGATATGAGACTGTTTTACAAGCCTTCCGTCATGCAACTCAAAGAAGCCATGAATACAATGCTTTCCCACAACGGGCTGAATGTTTCGTCGCTTGCAGGAGTGATTACAGGCTTCAACGGCAGCGAATACAGCCGACACTTCTATTGCGACGGATATAAAGACCTTTTCGGAGATATACCGATGCTGCATTATAAGCACCTTTTTGGCGAGAGTTACACATCCTCTGCAATGGCGTTGTATGTAGGCGCATGCTGTCTTGCCGAAAAACACATACCAAAATCGCTAGAAGTAAACACCTCCTGTCCCTCCCCTTCTGCACCTCAAGCCCTCTTGCTCTATAATGCCGACGATGGCAAGAACCATACTTTAACACTGCTCACTGCCGTATGACGCCGTTTATCTTGAAACATACAACACCCACAGAAACGGGATTCCGAGCCGTCATGGCACCAGATATGGAAAGTGCCATTTACACAGCTCATTTCCCCGGCAACCCTGTAACTCCAGGGGCATGCCTTGTAGAGGCCGTCTGTAATCTGATGGAGCGTCATTGCGAATGTAAGCTACGGCTCCGTGAATTGAAGAACGTAAAGTTTATCTCAGTGATTGTTCCAGACAGAGAGAGCAAGGTAGTATTTGACGTTGTCTGCTGCAATGTACCAGACTCGCCAATTGCAGCGAAAGCAACCGTGAACAATGGAAATGTCGTCTGTGCGAAGATGTCGCTGGTGTTTGAGCGTAGAGACCATTAAGAACCACTTACGCTTGAAACAACACACCTAATAGCTCATCACGTTGAAGGCGTTTTTAATAACGTTTATTTCATGTTGTCCATCGTGCATTACTATGCTGACAACGTCGAATCTGGTATTGCCAAGCCAATGGTGACTGCGGACGTACTGGTTGGCCATACGAATCAAATATTGGCGTTTGCGGTGATCCACCGCATCCTCCGGTCTGCCGAAACTTGTGTCGCTTCTTGTCTTCACCTCAATAATCACCAAATCACCTCCCTCGATGGCGACCAAGTCTATCTCATGTTTCTTCGGTTGGTAGTTGTTTTCTATAATAGTGTAGCCATGTTCCGTCAGCCACTGATTGGCAATCCGCTCGCCCTCCACGCCAAGTTCCTTGGCTTTCTGGCGACTTTCCAGACTGCGATGGTTCAAAACACTCCGAAGGACCTTAACGTACGCCATATCTTCCAAACTATTTGAGGTTACTATTTCACGTTCTCAATTATCATTCTATAGGCGATAATGGTTTTGTTTTTTGTATTTTATCGACCCACAATTCAATATTTCACCAACTTGAGCATTGGATGCATTTCATTTTCCAGTTGCGAATATACAAATTTATAATCAATTGCTCCATCATAGACCAATAAAAAACAACCTCACACGTTTATACTATTAAATCAAAAAAACAAAAGCATGAAAAAAGTATTCCTTTTCGGAGCCTTGTTGTGCCTCGTCGCGGTGTTAGCGGCCTGCAAGAAAAACGAAACTGCCGAAGGCGATGCAACAAAAGCTAAAGTCAGCCATATATCCTACATCGACTGCAAAAGCCACACCGACAAGCTGGCCAAAGCCGACCCCAACTTTGGCGATCCCGACTCGGTAAGCATCAGCTATGCCGACGGCGCTGCCCATATAACCCACTACAACCTCTTGGTCAACTGCGGATTTGAAAAGGGTGGTATCGTCGTTGACCTCGACATCAACGGCTCCACCCTCACCATCGACGAACACGAGAACCCCGACGGACCGCTGGACCGCTGCCTCTGCACCACCGACAACTCGTTCCAAATAGACAACATCCCACACGGTACCTACACATTGGTATTCCAAAACTGGTATCCAGAACCATACTCCAAGACGGTCACCTTTTGAGAAATAACCGATGCGCGACTGACATGGAAAAGCCACTCTCTCTCGCCTTGTCGCTCCTAATCTCGCTGATGGTGTCAGCACAGGTGTCGTTCACGGCACGGGTGGTTTTCCCCGAACCGGAATATAACGACCCTAGGTTCACACACTATCTCATAGGTATAGGCTTCGGGTTCCGTTTGACGGTTGATGGCGAGGACTCGGTGCGCTATTGTGTCTGCGACTCCAACGCAACGATTCGCTTCGACAATATTCGAAGCGGGAAGCGATGCTCTCTTTCTTATAGAGACTTTTGGCGCTCTTACGACTATCCTGTATTCACTGTCACATCCGACACGCTCATCGACTCGCTGAAACTGCAACGTATCCACTTTTCACATGAGGATTTATTCTGGACTAAAGCCAACAAGGACAGCACCCTGGAGAGCCGGGCTAAGAGATGGTCGCATGATGTGGATGGGCATGATACCATTAGATACGATGGTGGATTCTATCTCGACCCCGAACCGCACTCATTGCAACTGGCACGCCTATACTATGCCGACTGGGTCTCACCCATCGCCTCATGGCGCACCTGGCCCCATGCCGCCGATAGCGCGTACCGATACTGCCTCCACGCCTACAACAACCACCCCTACCTTTTTTACCCCCTGCGACAACTGGCTCACCGTCTGGGCAAGCCCTTTGAAATCGAGCCGCCGGAAGCCCCGGACAAAAACACCTATGTCCCGCAACCCGAGATGCCGGATGTGTGGTGGACTGACAGCACCATCGACCTCCTCAGTCTTTGGGAACATTACTCGAACATAAATACTCGCCTCCAAAAATACATACTCGGCTTCGCTGCCGAGAATAGCCTCTGCTACCCATTGGCCTCCGACGGCACTATTCGCCTCACGGCAGCCGGTCCGGCTGGCACTTCGATATATCGTGTCGAGGATGGAACCATACATCGCATATACATGGCATCCCATACTTGGGAACCTGTAAATATCGAGCGTGAATGGTATGCACTCGCTCTCGACGAACTCGACTCGGTGACTATGGCCATTAAAGACTTCCAATGTGCCGGACGTCCCGACGATGAAAGCGGCATCTATGTTATCGACGGTTGCAATTACTTTCTTGAATATATCGTGGACGGGCAATATCACCTCTATCTCACAAGCGATGGGGCAGTCCCCTCCCAGCTCGATGCTCTGGAAGAACTTCTGTGGCGAATATACCGACGGAAGCAATAAAAACACCGCGACAACGTTATGTCTATAAGACACTTAAAATAACCACACCATGAAAAAAGTATTCCTTTTCGGCACTTTGTTGTGCCTCGTTGCAATATTCGCAGCCTGCAAGAAAAACGAAACCGCCGAAGGCGATGCAACAAAAGCTAAAGTCAGCCATATATCCTACATCGACTGCAAAAACCACACCGACAAGCTGGCCAAGGCCGACCCCAACTGGGGCGACCCCGACTCGGTAAGCATCAGCTATGCCGACGGTGCAGCCCATATCACCCACTACAACCTATTGGTCAACTGCGGATTTGAACTGAGCGGCATCGTCGTGGACCTCGACATCGACGGCTCGACCATCACCATCAACGAGCATGAGAACCTCGACGGACCGCAAGCCGACTGCCTCTGCACCACCGACAACTCGTTCCAGATAGACAACCTTCCGCGCGGCACCTACACGCTGGTTTTCCAAAACTGGTATCCCGAACCATACTCTCAGACAGTCACATTCTGACAGAATAGTCCTTATACCACAAACCAACGGCTGCCATCCTTGCGGACGGCAGCCGTTGCTGTTTCAGCGCGTCAATGCGTAGGCCGCATCGATGTTCTTCTTAGTAGTTCTGCTTGTTGATTTCGAAGTAGGCTTGCGGGTGGTTGCAGACGGGGCAGACCTCGGGGGCCTTGGTGCCGACCACGATATGGCCGCAGTTGCGGCATTCCCACACCTTCACTTCGCTCTTGGCAAAGACCTCTTTGGCTTCGACATTGTGCAGCAGGGCGCGGTAGCGCTCCTCGTGGTGCTTCTCGATGGCGGCCACGCCACGGAACTTGGCGGCCAGCTCGGGGAAGCCCTCGGCCTCGGCAGTGCGGGCAAAGCCTTCGTACATATCGGTCCACTCGTAGTTCTCGCCGGCGGCGGCAGCTGCAAGGTTCTCGGTAGTGGTGCCGATGCCGTTCAGCTCTTTGAACCACAGCTTGGCGTGTTCCTTCTCGTTCTCGGCGGTCTGCAGGAAGAGGGCGGCAATCTGCTCAAAGCCTTCCTTCTTGGCCTTCGAGGCGAAGTAGGTGTACTTGTTGCGAGCCTCGCTCTCGCCAGCAAAAGCAGCATGCAGGTTCTTCTCCGTCTGAGTGCCGGCATAAGGATTGGTGACTTTCGGCTCCTCCATGGGTTCGAATTTCTCCTTGCCCTGCTTGCATCGCGGACATTTCCAGTCGGCCGGCAGAGCCTCAAAAGGTGTTCCGGGGGCTATGTCCTGCGTGGGGTCGCCCTGTGCCGGGTCGTACTCATACTTGCAAATGGTGCATTTGAATTTCATAGCAGTGGGTTTTAATGGTTGATAATTATATTTTGACTTGTTTGATGCTATAAGTATTCTCTTATTAAGGCTGATGGTCAAAATATTGTGTCTCACATGCAACCAGATTTCAGGTAGGAGCAAATAATTTACGCAGTCTTGATGCTATCCCACCACGGTTGCGTTGAAACACACCAGTTCTTCTATAGATGTTCCTTTTTTATCTAACTTTCCACATCGCCATATCACTTTTCCTTAACTACCTTACTTCGATATCACTCATACTAATTCATCTTTCCTACTTAATAACTCAAAATCGGCGAAAATATTGTATCTGAGCACTAAAGCCCAGCCATAAAGACAATAAAAAGAGCATCGAGACGTTTATCATTGGAAAAAATATTTTTTGATATTTTATACTGTGCATAACGCGTGCAACGAATATACATATGATGATCAAGAATATATTCATCAACGGAAACTCCCTAAAACACCGAATGACAATAGTCGCCTCTGTGCTGATGTGCCTATTTACAGCTGGGTGCGATCGCGAGGAGTCTTATCAAGAACCGTCCTCTATTCCTGAACAAGTTTCGACCACTCCGGCATTCAGCGTCGCGGAAGGAAGGCGGGTTCTTTTCTCGCCGGGCAACCTGCAATACTGCTCCATCGGCAGTCACTCCTCCGTCGAGGGTACTGCCAGCGGTTTATTCCGCTTTGCCGAGCACCAATACGACTTCCTTGGACAAGCCAACGCCCTGGTTTCTGACACCAACAGCGGTTGGATAGACCTCTTTACATGGGGCAGTAGCGGATGGCATGTGGCTCCCTGCTCCGAGAAGGACGGCGACTACGACATCGAAAGCCTCTGCGGCAGCGAGGTCTTCGCCGACTGGGGCGTATATAACGCCATCGGTTTCGACGCCCACGGCACATGGCGAACGCTGACTCGTGACGAGTGGGACTACCTTGTCAACCACCGCGCAGCCACCTCCATCGACGGCATCGACAGCGCACGCTATGCTGAAGCCACTGTATGCGGAGTCAAAGGGCTTATCCTTTTCCCCGACCAGTTTTCGCGTCCTGCATCCATCGCACCTATCGCAAACATCAACCAGAACAACTTCGCCATAAGCTTCAACGACAACATTTACAATGCCGAAGAGTGGTCATCGTTGGAGAAGGCCGGCGCTGTGTTCCTCCCTGCTGCCGGATTCCGTGGCGGCACATGGCTCTCAACCGTTGGCGAGGGCGGTAGCTACTGGGCCTCCACCTGCAACACCGCACGCCAGGCCTACGCACTGCTGTTCATCGACGGACTGGTCAACGCCAGCGCCGAATGCACCTATGAAAAAGACCGTGGCTACGGTCGCTCCGTCCGCCTAGTCAGGGATGTTCAACGATAGCATAGAAAAATATACTAAAACAGCTCTTTGCAAGTATGCGTAGCGAAATTGCATAAAAAAGCGGAGCCGTCACAGCTCCGCTTTTCGCGCTTAGAGTGTTCCGATGTCGGATTTCATCTCCGAAAGTTTTATCAAGTCAGTCCCAGTTTACGCAGTCTTGACGCTATCCCACCATGGTTGCGCTGAAATAAGGTCATCAATTTTTTTACAGACGTTCCTTCCTTATATAATTTAGTCAATAGTTCATCGTCATATTCGCTCCATGGTTTGTATGCGTTGGGGAACAATGCCTTTTGTTCTTGCATGTGATTAGAGTGTTTGGCGGTTACGAATAGGCCTTCTATCTTTCCCATCAAGCACTCTTTTGAAGGAATAACGCTATTCGGCAATGACACAAACGAGAAATCCTTATCAAGACAGGTGAAGTATAGGCAGTCGGGGTCACTGGGAAGTCCACCAATGCCAAGAAACAAATAGACAGGCATGCGTCGGTCGGTGGAGAATTGTTGAAAGAGTGCCATTTTCTCTGCGGGGAGCAATTCTTTCTCGATGTCTTTTGATAGATGGCTGCGCCATTTGCACTCTACGGCAAAAGGTTTTCCGGCATACTCAAATACGAAGTCCGGTGCGCTGTTACTTTCGGGATAGACACCTGGTAGGGATTTGTCGCCGCGCCATTCTTTAAGCGTAAGTTTTTTATTGTTCGGCAAGTCAAAGAGATTTATCACATAGTCCTCGAACTCACGACCTTTCAGCACCTCGTCATTCATCGTCAGAGCTTTCACCCGATTGCGTATCGTGCTGTATGGGCGGTTGATGGCGCGATGTATGGCATGAATACCCATGTCCTCGTAAAACATGCGCAGCAGCCGCTTGTCCTCAGCTACCGTCCAGCGATATGGCTTCGTTTCCTGCTCAGCGGCTTTTAGTTCCTTGTGGTCGACAAGATGAGTAATGTTGTTGTGTCCTGCCAGCAGGCTAAAGATGCTGCCGTTGGGATTGATATAGCCACAGACGATATGCTGTACTTGATTAATGATATATTGGTTTCGCAACCGAGCGGTATATCCTTTATCGCTTTCTTCCCGCTGCAACACTAATATTAGCAAGCGGTTTTCTTTAAGCGCCTGATCTATCTGTACATTGTATGTGTCGTGAAAGCGTCCCGTTACCACCAGCGTTGTCGGTACATGACAGACCAATAATGCCTTCAGCACCTCTTCCTCCAGCTCTGACGTGTTGAAACACACGGCACAACCATTGAACTTGTCGAACCCTTCTACACATTGGAACACCTTCTCATAACACCCAATCGGCGCCTGCCGCGAGGTGAGAAACAAGGTCTTCTCTCGCTGCCATAGTTCCTTGTTACCGATGGTCTGTTTGATGCGCATAAGATATTCTAACTGAGAGAATAGTTCATATTGGACAATGTGCCACGTGTCGTCATTGAACTACTTATAAACAATATTTATTTTGTATTTCAAAGATCCGCCGCAACTTTGCTCAGGGTGGTCCGGTGCTTCTTGTCCTTGGCAATCTTTCTCTCCGCAATATTCAGTCAGATGTTCACATCTCATGTTGTATATATCATCTCTCAAATCATAATACCAACCATATGAACATTCGTTATTGAGACAAGGGATTGCAAAAACTGCTGTGTTCTGTCTAGAAAATGACAATACACCGTCTTTTGATGTATTACCAAAGATTGACTTATGAGTATTTGTGTAAAAAATCTCTATCTTTTCAATGTTGGGAAAAACATCTTCCAGAATTCTTCTGTCGGAATATAGAGCCTCATATCGTGCTCGTTTCAAACTATCATTTTTTTCCGGAGTAATATACTTTCTATAACCTCTATTCATTGTTTTTCTTACTTATTGCTTAATTCACCCTCTAACAAAGAAAAAACATAGCCGGAACTCTGGCTGTAAAGGCCAGAAGAAGGGCGCAGCAGAGCGTTATATATATTGGAGCCGTATACAGTCTCTACTGAATGTGGCAACGTGTAGTTTTTGCGGTCTATCAACAGCTGAATGAGGTCGGAGGTGATACCTTCAACCATAAACTTGAATTCTTGTTCACTTACATTCATACGGCTGTAGTTTTTCTATGGCACTTTCAGTACAAAAGGCATATTGAAATGTAATGCCTTTCATATACTTTAGTCGGCGGAGAAATTCTTTCTTGTCAATGTTGCCCAAACGGTAGTTTCGGATTTGAAGACCCACGCGGTCATTGGCTATCGGTCCGTACACTACATCATAGGAATGCATATATGGCGGCACAATAGTTTCGTCACGATGTTGGTATACAAAGTCGGCCCACTCCTCGGTGTATCCGTCGAATGACTTGAAGGACAATGTTCCGCCACTAAGCAGTTGCTCATCGAATTGGTATGCATTGACAACAGGTTTGCCGCCGAAGATATCCACACGGGCGAGAGCCACTTCCATAGCTTGGCCTTTCTCTGTGGTCAGGTAGAACGCCTGTCCGAAATCTTTGTAAGGATTGCATTGCTTGAGGTCAATGTCGGCAATCCGCACATTGGAGCCGTGATAAAGTGTAATCATAGCGTACCTCCCATTCTGCGGCAATAGGCAGAGAGGTCGCGCACATTGGAGGCAAACGACTGCGTATGCAGATAGCCATACTGGCGGTCGTAGAGTTCCAATGCTTTATACTGGCTCAGGTACTTCACAGCCTGTGCTGTCGTCATCCCATAATGCTCGGCAAACTCTGCAATAAGCGCTACTAAATATTGTGCCTTGTCTGATGCCATAGTTACTTTTTACAGATAAACTCTTTTATAATCAGATAACGTGATTGTTCTGGTTTTCGTATGTGGTGATGTCTTATAATATCATTACTAATGTAGCAATTGCTATCAAAGTCATTAATATGGCAATTGCAATAGATAATTTCTTATTTTTCTCCTTCTTGTGTACTGTTTTCAGTACCTGCGAAGCATCTAAAGCAATTATTCGTGCTGCTACATTGTCCTCGCTTATTTGCCTCAGAATATTGGATATTTCCCCTAACAACTGAGCCATTTTATCGTCTCGATCGAATCCTGCGACTTCACGTTTCGCATTTCGTAATAGTATCTCTCCTCTTGCATGGTTATTTTTCACATTTTCATAGTCATTCCTGATAGCATCAACGTATGGTTGAATTGCGCTGGACTTATTATCGGCAGTGAATCGACTTCTTGCTTCTTGTATTTTGGTAATAGTATTATGTGTTAATGTGGCGATGGTTGTTAATTCATTTCGACAATCACGTATGTTTTCAATCTTTCTAATATATTCTTCTTGTCTCTGTACTTTTTGCAATGTCCTGATCACATCTTCCGAAATATTATTTATTTCGTCATTTATAAATCTTATTTGGTTCAGTATGCATTGTATATCTTCTAACAAGTTTGCAATTCCATTTTCTTGTTCATATCCTAATGCCTCATTATGTGCTTTTTTTAGTATTTCCTCTACTTTCTTATAGTAGTTCGCAACCTTTTCTTTCTCTTTATTTATAAATTGGACTAATGGACGTATTACATCCGTTGTGTTGCTTTGTGAAACGTTCTTTCGGGCATCTCTTATTTGAGATAGTGCATTATCTAATTGTATTTGTTGTGATTTTGCACGGTCTGCACAGGCTCTAACTTCTTCAACTTTCCGTATCTTTATTTCTTCAAGTATCTGAGGAATTCTTGAATTAGACTCTTTGATGGTTGTCGCCATAAAATCTGTTACTGCTTGACTGTGCCGAAGTTCATTCCGTTGGAGCGTTCCCATCGTGTGGATACCATTCAAGGTTTTGCAACGGGATAGTGCAACATACATTTGTCCGTTTGCGAAAAAACCATTGTATATGTTTACATTGTCATAGGTTTGTCCTTGAGACTTATGTACTGTTATTGCCCAAGCTAGCTTTAGTGGGAATTGTGTGAATGTTCCGATTTCTTTTTCAACAACATGTTTTTCGTGTGTATCCTCGTCTTCTTCTAATACATATTCTTTAATTGACCATGTGTAGCGTTCAACTCGATATTCACCTTCATTATCAATTCTGACGGTGACGTGATTATCACTTAGGTTTGTGATCGTTCCCATGGAGCCATTCACCCACCTTCCTTCGGAATCATTGACAAGCATTATGATTCGTGCATCTTTTGCCAAAACAAGTTCTTTGTCAGCGACCATATCTGACTCTGAAATACTGCCAGTAATAGATGCTGAATAGTTCTTATGATTTGGTAATCGATTCAAATGATTGTCGTTGATCTGCTTGGCTTGAACTCTTTTAGGACATAAACTAACCGCATTGTCATCAGCACGATTTGCGATTTGAAAAATGCCAAAGTCCGGAATACCTTCTCTTATATTTGATAAGGAATCTAAGAATTTCTTCTCAGTTTGACGTTTAACTTCTGCTAATTCTATAGTAAGCAAATTGCTACTATTCCACATGTCAGACTCAAAAGCGTATAGCCTATCTCCATATATATTCCTAAAAGAAAGTCTGTCATTGTCAGTTAATACTGGAGGAAGTTGATAAAAATCACCAACAAAGATCAGTTGTTTATTATTAATATTAATCCGTCTCAAAGATCGTATTACATACTCGAACACGTCTATGCGACACATTGATATTTCATCAATAAGAATAATATCCGCCTTTTCAAGAACATCTAATTTATCTCTTGATGTTAAAATATCATTATGTGCTAATAATCTTATAGGTACCCCGAAAGTTCTGTGAATAGTTGCACCGCATATATTTAATGCAGCCACACCAGTTGGTGCGCACTTGATAATGTTTTTTTCTTTATGTTTTTCAACAAAATAATCTACAAGAAAGCTCTTGCCAGTACCCGCCTTTCCCGTCAAAAAGACGTTGTAACCTGCATCTAACAGTTTTATCGCTTGCTTTTGAGATGATGTTAACTCGATCATACAGGCATCATGTATTTCTTAGAAGCTGGGTAGCCCTCTCGGGCTGCCCAGCTTGGGGTGGAGAATATTACATCTCCGAGAGTTTCTTGTAGCCCTCGTAGCGCAGTTTGGCGTTGCGCTCGGTGGCGACGAAGAGTTCTTCGGCCTCCTGGGGGAAGGTCTTCATTAGGGAGTTGTAACGGACCTCGCCCATAATGAAGTCGCGGAACTTGCTCCAGTCGGGCTCCTTCGAGTCGAGGTGGAAGCCGTTCTTTCCTTCTTCTTCCTCAGCAGGGTTGAAGTGCCAGAGGTGCCAGTAGCCGCACTCGACGGCTTTCTTCTCCTCGTTCTGCGTGCGGCCCATACCAATCTTGATACCGTGGTTGATGCAGGGTGCGTAGCAGATGATGAGCGACGGGCCGTGGTAGGCCTCGGCCTCCTTGATGACATTGAAGTACTGGGCCTGGCTGGCGCCCATAGCCACCTGCGCCACATAGACG
>JAEEGF011393658.1_pt1 | contig 40183 bp, 23 predicted proteins | sample 9134171 | NCBI WGS metagenome assembly JAEEGF01 (sample SAMN16246542, study PRJNA631951) | gut metagenome | biome: gut microbiome; feature: rumen; material: AP-attached | host: Bos | place: Iran: Karaj | collected 2018-10 | reverse complement strand
ATCGGCGTACTCAGTTCCATCGTCGACAATGTACCTCTGGTGGCTGGCTGTATGGGTATGTATCCTGTCCAGGCTGCTGGTGACCTGGCCGTCGACGGCATCTTCTGGCAGCTCTTGGCATACTGCGCCGGCGTGGGCGGCTCGCTGCTCATCATCGGTTCTGCTGCTGGCGTCGTCGTCATGGGCTTAGAGAAGATCACCTTCGGCTGGTATCTGAAGAAGATGACGTGGATCGTCTTCGTAGGCTACCTATCGGGTATTCTGGTCTATTGGTTAGAGAAGGCGCTGTTCTTCTAAGAAGGCACTGTTCTTCTAACAAACTAAACGAGCCGGGCTTTCGCTCGGCTCGTTCTATGTCTAATCCTTGAGGTCTTTCATCTCTCGGGGAATCCAGAACCAGAATGTAGATCCAACACCCACGTCGCCCTTGACGCCAATCTTACCGCCACACTTCTCAACGATGGCCTGACAGATGGAAAGTCCAAGTCCCGTACCCTGCACGAAATCGTTGAGCTTGACGAAGCGTTTGAAGACGTCAGCCTGCTTTTCCTTGGGAATACCAGCACCTGTGTCCTCGCAGTAGAAGTAGAAACCATCAAGCTTTTTGGGATTTGTGGGAATCTTTCCGTCTTTTGAAGGTTTCGCCGACTTCTGGTAGCCTACGCGGATATGTCCCTGCTCGGTGTACTTGACGGCATTGGTGACGAAGTTGGTAAGCAACTGCTGCAAACGTCCCTTGTCAAGAACGGCAGGACAAGAGTCATAAGGATTGTCCTTCTGGAACTCCACATTTGGATTTTCCACACGCTGGGCAAGCGTCTGGCAGATGTCGTCGAAGACATGAGAGAGGTCGATGGCCTCAGCCTCGATAGCCAGCGACTGTCCCATGCTGGAAGCCTCCAAAATGTCGTTGATAAGTCGGAGCAGCATGTCGCAGTTGTTTCGGATGATGCGGATAAACTCCTTGCGCTCCGCGCTGGTCTCCACCACCTGCAGCAGGTCGCTAAAGCCTACGATGGCATTGAGCGGTGTGCGAATCTCGTGCGTCATGTTGGCAAGGAAGGCGCTCTTCATGCGGCCTGAGTCGTCAGCACGCAACGTCTCGTCGCGTAGCAGTTGCTGGGCCTTCATCAGGTCGGTAATGTTACGAACCAAACCGAAGTACTCCTTAACAGAGCCGTCCTTCTCGTGTACCGGCATACCGCTGATGGAATACCACGCATGTTGCTTGTTGACTGGAGTTTCCTGGAACTCATGAACGGCCGTGAAAGGCTTGCCCTGCATGACGGTTTCCTTCATGACCTGCATGGCGTCGTGGCGGTTCTTCTCATCCATGCCGGCGAAATAAGTCTCCAACGTCTCAGTGAATTCCGGTTCTCGGAGGCTACGCGAGAACTTGATGAGCTTCTCATTGATGTTGAAAGTCCACACATACATATCACTCTCTTCCAACAAATAGCGTAACTGCTCCTCATACCGTTGGTTCTCTTCAATGGCCGTACGCAGTTGGTGCTCATGGTCACGCTGCTCAATATACAGCTGACGTTCGTTTGTAACATCAAGACAGGTGGCGATATAGTATATCAGTTTATCCTCGTCATCGAAGATAGGCAGGATGCGAGTCTCAGTACACTTCTTAATGCCCAGTTCAGGATAGTCAAGGCTCATGCAGAAGTAGTAGGGCTCACGACTATTGGGGTCGAAACCTGGCTTGATGCCCGGGTCGTCGAAAAGCGAGGTATCGTAGAAGTATTGCTCACGCTCTTCATTAAATTCACAGAGTTCACGCATCTTCTTGTTGACATTGATAAGCCGTCCGTTGGCATCATAGAACGACATGGGAACGAAGTTGGTTTCGAAAATCTTGTGATACATCTCGCCTAACTGCATTGTACTTCGCTCTTCCTCACGCTGGCGGGTAATGTCCTTGATGGCGTAATATAAGAAGCGGGCCTTGCCACCTTCCATCTCTGCCAGACCGCTGCCATAATAGCGATGCCAGGCTGGAGCTTCATGAGTACCCTGGTTAAAAGAGAACTCCAAGTCGAAGTGGTCGATGGCACCCGTTGACAGCTTATAATTCAATTCGTGCAGGACAGGGGCTTCGTCAGATTTCATGAAAGTCAGGAATACATCAGGAGCCATGCCCTCGGCAGGCAACATGTCGCCATAGCGGTTCAGTAGCATATTGCTATGGAAGTCCCAAACCAAAACGTAGTATTCTCCCATGTTCAGAGCCTGCTCCATCATCTGGTTAATTTCTTTACTTCGGTTGACCGCAGAGCGGACGCGCTGCGTAGTGACACGGTTCAGCAAGAAAGCCAAGATGACCACAAACGCCAGTCCTACAATGATAAACAGTGCCACGGGTGATGCGTCGTCGTGGACACGCTCCGGGTTAAACCAGCGGTCGTGAATCTTCTGTAAATCGCCAGCCTGTTCCAGACGGGTATATTCGTCGTCAATGAGGTCGACAATATCCTTGTCGTAACCTATCATGCGCAGTTCACTGTCAGGGATATCAATATCATCGAGCACAATACTGTCCAGTCCCAACTCCTTGATTTTGTTTTTCAAAGGCAACTCTCCCCATATATAATAAGGATAGACACCATTGTGCACACCCGTCAGTCCGTCTTTGGGCGAGGCATACATGGTAGAGAATTCAATGTCTTTCAGCTCATTAACGACCAGTGAGGCATAGTCGTCCTTCTTGAGAACCAGCAGGTCACCTTCCTTCAAGTCCTTGAAACTACGAAGAGGGGGAGTGTCGGAACGCCGAGCTACGCACAGGTTGTAGTAATTGACATACTTCTTGGTTGTGATGTACGGTCGACTCCTGTAGGAAAAAGCCACCGCATGAATGAGGTCGGCCTCATGCCTGTCAAACTTCTCGGTAGCCACACTCCACTCCAGCATGACATACTTATGAGGAATCTGCAACTTGTCAAATATCAGGTCGAGCACCTCAACGTTATAACCCGTCGGCGTACCGTTGCTGCTCATGAACTCGTAAGGTCTGAAGTCCCAGTCACAGACAATGGTCAACGGACGTTCATTGGTATAGCCATAGAAGTCGCGGGCCGACGCTGCTGAGGACATGAATAGACAGAGGAACAATATGATTATCTTCATGATGCTGTTGCTGTTTTACTCTCTTTGGTACTGTTGTTCTTACTTTTTAACAAACTCGCTGCACTTGCAGGGGATGGTAACCCAAAGGATAGTACCGCGCCCTACCTCAGACTTGATGGTAATGCGGCCGTTCAACTGCTCGACAATGTCGTGACAGATGCTCAGTCCTAAGCCTGTACCGGTGGAGCCTGTTGTGACAAAACGGTCAAAGATATGCTCCAATACGCTTTCTGGGATGCCACATCCTGTATCCTGGAACGAGAGAGACAGGGCCTCGCCCGTATAGCCACAGCCTACACGGACATAGCCTTTCTTCGTGTTCTGGGCAGCATTGGCCACAATTTGGTTGATGACAATGCTGAGATTCGACAAATCAATATCCACCATCAGGTGCAGGAAGGGATTGTCAACAATATAGTCTACTTCTGGTCGCTGATAATCGAGCCATGCCGACTGACAGATAGCATCGAAACTTGCCGCGAAGTCGACCGTCTTCAGGTTGAATTCTATCATTTGGGCATCCAGTCGCGACAGGAACAGAATGTTGTTGATAAGTGCCAGCAGTTTGGTGGAGTTCTCCTTGATTTCGTTGATGAACAACGTCTCATCCTTATCCGAATGTTCGGAATCGAAGAGTTCCGCAAAACCTACCACTGAACTCAACGGGGTACGGATTTCGTAACTCATGTTTCGCAAGAAAGCCTGCTTCACCATCTCCACCTCCTGAGCTTTAGCTGTTTCCTGAGCCAACAGACGCTCAGTAGCCTTGATTTCGCTGATGTCACGTAACATACCAAAATACTCTTCTACTTTACCGTCGGCTCCCAAAGTTGGAATGAACGAGACATAGAGCGACAGCGGTATTCCACCCTTCAGGCTGATTGCGGTGGTAATAGAAGATTTGACTGGTGTCATCTGGCAGTTGTCCATAGCATTGAGCAAACGAAGTAATACTCTTTTCGAGTCATTGGCCAGCAAGGCGAGAATACGGGTCTGGGTCAGACGGTACTGCACGTGGCCTATCTCGCTATAGACGGTCAGCATATGTGTTTTAGGAGAATACCTGACCATACGCACACCACCGTTCTTCATCACGTAGTCAATGTTTCGGATATAACTGCCGGTTTCCTCGTTGACACGCTCCAACTCGACGCTATTGGCTTTCTGACGGGCATGCGACTTAGCCACCTCGGTGACATCGCGACCAGTACCGAATACCGACAATAATTTTCCATTGGCGTCGCGCAGAGGTACTAACTGCAGTTCGTAGTATTTATCGGGGTTCCTCATGTAACGCTCTATTGAACGTCCGTCACCAGGACTGAAGAACTGCGTGAGGTAAGTAAAGTCAATATTCTCGGGCGTGACGTTGTCCAAGTCCAGCACATCCATGAAGGTAATACCAGCCTTCAAGAGTTCGTCCGTCGGACAGTTGAAGGCCTCGGTAGCCTTTTCGTTTAAGGCCGTCATCACACCATGCTCATCATAAGCCACCGTATCGACCATAGCGTTATTGAAAATAGCCTGATATCGGAGCATGGAGTCCTTTACCAGCTGCTGGCGCTGTTTTTCAGCAGTAACGTCACTTGTTGTTCCTATAATCTCGACGGGAGTCCCATCCTTGCCACGACGTAATACTGAAAGGGAAACTGTCAGCGAACGCCGGCTGTCGTCTTCAGGCATCGTAGCCTCCACATCAAGGATTTGCTTTTCCACCTTTCTATCCTTCATCTGCTGCAGTACATCCATAATACGCTGTCCATCGTCAGCATCGATGTTACTGAGGAAGTAGATGGGCGTCTGTTCACCAACCATGGGATTACCCTGCTCGTCAAACTTGGTAATGGTATTGGTGGCAACGTGATAAATCCAGGGGCGTACATGGCTGGTCTTAAGAATCAACGCCAGACGGTTGTTGACTGTACGCACGTTGCTTGTCATCCGCTTCTCGTAACGACGGTAGAAGAAATAGTAGATTAATATAACAATGGTCAGCAGTACCAAAGCGATAACCACATGCCATATCCACCCCGGAATGCCAGTATCCTTACGCTCAGGATAGAACCACTTGTTCTGGATGACTTGCAGCTGGCCACTGGCACTCAGGAGGGAATAGACACTGTCCAACTGGTTTAGCAGCTGCTGGTTGTTCGACATGAACTTGTATTCGCCATGTGGAACGTTGATGGGCGTCAGCTCCAGGTCGTCAAACTGGAACTTGCGTATCAGCCACTTCAGCGACAACGTGTTCCAGACAATCTGTGCATCATCTTTATGGTGGGCAAGCTGCACGGCCTCCTGCATGTCGTCGTAGGGAATGGCATTGGCACCCCAGCCACGCTTTTGCATGTAGTGGTGGCTGAAGCTGCCGCCATGAACAATGACGCGATGCTTGGACAGGTCTTCCAGTTTCTTGATAGAAGTAGGGGCATCCTTCTTGTGTATCACGCTGTGAGTAAACACCTGAATGACATTCTTACCATAATGGGCATAGTCGTCATGGAAATGGGCATCCATACCAAACATCAGGTCGGAACGTCCGTTCTTCAGGTCTTCCAGCGCCTCTTTCGTGGGTTTCAGCTTGACAACGCAGGGGATGTCCAACTCCTTGAGCAGGAGCTTCAGCAAGTCGATGTTATAGCCCACCGCCTCACCGTACTCATTGAGGAAGACATACGGCCAGAGATCCCAGGCATCTTCATAGACCAACGGATGCTGTTCGGTGAATACCCTCGTACTGTCGTTGGCAGCACGCAGAGGCGAGACATTGCCTACTAACAGCAGCAGGAGCAGCACGCCCAACTTCCTGGTCAGCGCGCCAATGAACGAATAATTGTTTATTCTTGTCATGCGTTCTCCTTAACTTTCAGTTCCTTGATTTCAGCGGGCACCCAGAACCAGAACGTAGAGCCTTGATCTACCTCGCTCTCGACACCTATATCACCCTCACATTTCTCAATGATAGCCTTACAGATGGAAAGTCCTATACCTGTACCCTGAATGTAATCGTTCAACTTGACGAAGCGTTCGAAGATGCGCTCGCACTGATCCTTTGGAATACCGCTTCCCGTATCCTCGCAGTAGGCATAGATGCCTGACTTGCCGTGGCGTTCCTCTACACGATAGCCCAAACGGATGTGTCCTTGATGGGTGTATTTCACGGCATTCGTCACAAAGTTGGTGAGCACCTGGTCCATGCGGTCGTTGTCCAAATAGGTGACGCAACGCTCGTAGGGGTTGTCGACAATAAACTCCACGCCTGGCTCTTGGACACGCTGTGCCAGAGTCTGGCCGAGACTGTCGAAGTCTGGAACGATGTCCGACTCCACGGGCTTAATCTCCATATTGTTGGCATCGACGTTGGTCAGCACTAAGATGTCGTTGATGAGTCGGAGCAGCATGTCGCAGTTGTTATGGATCAGTCGGATAAGTTCACGCTTGTCGTCTGGCGACTCTATAAGCTGAAGAACGTCCGTGAAACCGACGATGGCATTCAGCGGCGTACGGATTTCGTGCGTCATGTTGGCCAAGAACACCGACTTCAGGCGACCAGCGTCGTTGGCACGCTCCGTCTCCTGCTTCAGCTGTTCCTGCTTCTCCATCAGGTTATTGATGTTACGAATCAGTCCGAAGGCACCAGTCAGCTGTCCGTCCTCATCGTACAGCGGAATGCTGTCCAGCTGTACCCACTTGGGATCGCCACCTTCGCCGAACACGGGTTTCATACGTCCCACATAGCTCATGGCAGTGGTATAGAATTGGGATGGATTAGCAAAGTGGGTCGCAATGCTTTCGCGGTCGTCCACGAAGTAGTCGGCCAGATCGTGGAAAGAAATCTTAAGAATCTCTTCGCTCAATCCTTGATAGAAACTGATGGTATTATCCTTGAACGACGAACGCCAGACGCGCATCCGACAGGCCTCCATCATGTAGCGCAGCTCCTCCTCATAACGCTGTATCTCTTCGTTGGCCTTCTGTATCTGGGTGTCGTTGAGCTTGGCCTGTTGGTACATCTCGCGCTCCTCAGAGACATTACGGCTTGCAATAGCTATGTAAATCAGGTTACCCACGTCGTCGCGGATGGGGTGCAGACGGGTTTCCAGATAGTCACAAATGTCGCGCTCAGGAACGACGCTCTGGTGGCAAATCCAAAGTTCCTCAAGATTATTTTTGTCACAGCACTCACGGAATGGCGACAGTTCAAAGAGGTTCATATTCGAGAAGAAAGCATCGGCCTCCTCGCTATCGAAGTGGCAAATCTCACGCATCATTTTGTTGGAGTTCAGCAGCCAGCCGTCAGGCGTATAGAACGACAGGCCAATGATGGAGTTCTCGAAGATCTGCTGATACTTATAAGCCAGTTCCTCTCCTTCCTGCTCTTCTTTCTTGAGTTCGCCTTCGTCCCAGAGGGTGCTGATAATGGCGGACGGCTGTTTCGTATCGGCATCATACTCCGCCACACTGACATTATGCAGATAGTTCCACTTAGGCTCTCCCTTACCCATATTGGCATCCCAGCGATAGTAGAACTCATCGCGTGCCGTTTCGCCAGAAATCAGCTGACGGAAACGACCCAGTGTCTCTTCAAAGTCCTCTGGATGTACATACTTCTTCCATTCTTCTACGCTGATGCCAGGGTCAGGATAGAGGTGACCATAGAGGTTATAGATCATGCCGTCGCGCAGGACATAGTGGACAACGTCGTTCTGGGTGGTCTTGATAGCCTGTTCTATCATGTTGTAAGTCGCTTGGCTTTTGTTGCGACGGCGACGAATACGGAGGTAAATGAAGCGGTTCCTCACCAGCACAACGACAAAAATGACCAAAACGAGCAGTATCAGCACGCTGGTAAAGGCTCCGGGCATCTGGACACTTAACAGGAATGAGGTATTATATAATAGTATCATAAGAAACGCTTGTTTGGGGTTATTCTATCATTTCACGACGTAACTCGATGGACTTGGCCTCACAGGGGATGGACACCCAGGCTACCGAGCCCTTGCCCTTTTCCGACTGCAACTCTATCGTACCACCCATCAATTCAACCAGTGCCTTGACGATGGGCAGGTCAAGACCTGTTCCGCAAATTTCGTCATCACCAGTGCGGGCAAAGCGATCGAAGGCATGCTTCAACGACTCTGCATCGAGACCTTCTCCAGTATCTTCGATGGTAATGGACAACGCACCATGACGATACTCGTACTTGGCACGGACATAGCCCTTCTCGATATACATGGCTGCACAGCGGCAAAGCATATTGATAACCTTGCCAAGCATCTCCTGATCAATATCGACTACAAGCTGTTCGTAAGGATTGTCGATCATGGTCTTGACATTGGGATTTATATTACTCCAGCCTATCTGACAGTAGGAGTCAAACAGTATGGGGAAGTCGGTGTCCTGCCGTTTCACCTCTATCATATTGGCATCGAGGCGCGACAGATACAGGATGTCGTTGACCAGCTGCAACAGCGAATTGGAGTTGCGTTTGATTTCCTCGACAAAGACAGGTTCGTCGGCAGGGTCGTGTTCCGACTCAAAGAGTTCGGCAAAGCCTACTACCGTATTCAGCGGGGTACGAATCTCATAGCTCATGTTGGTCAGGAACGACTGCTTCAGCAACTCGGTTTCCTGAGCCTTCTTGGTTTCAACAGCCAGACGCTGTTCAGTTTCTACCATTTCCGTCACGTTACGGCACATGCCGAAATAACGTTCCACGTGTCCACTCTCATCGAACATCGGCACCATGTTAAACATCAGCCAGATGGGTCGGCGCTGCTCGTCACGGATCTCTGTCTCGATGGTCAGCTCGATGGGACGGTTGGAACGATGGTCCATGCGGTTCAGAACGCTGGAGACGGGCCGACGGAAACGTGGTGACGCCAAACGGATGCAACGCAGTTGCGAGAGTTGGAGCTGGGTCTCGTTGACGTTGTTAGAAAGTTCCAGGGTAAAGGTAGCCGGATTGTAATTGACCAGCCGAACATCGCTGACGCGCAGGGCGTAGTTGATGTTCTCAACGTAGTCCCTGATATCCTGTGTTGCTTGTTTCAATTTGAGAGCACTCTGCTGCTGACGATGGAACGACTCAACCATCTCGGTAATGTTACGTCCCGCCATATAGACGCCAGTCAGTATGCCATTCTCGTCACGGATGGGGTTGATGGTTGACTCGTAATACATCTTACCACCCAACTTGAAGTCATCCAAATGATAGCGGTCATCGGAATAATCCACCCAGTCGACAATAGAAGTAGTACGGGTGTTCTGTAACTTGTCAAGTTCGATGTACTCAAACATCGGGTTATTCTGGATGACAAACTCACCAGTCATCACCATTTCACGGTTGGGGACATTGAAACTCTGGCAGGCCTTCTCGTTGATGTCGCGCAGGACGCCCTTGTTGTCGTAGTAAATCATATCGACCAGCGACGAGTTGAACACCGTATGGAAGCGCATCAACAGCTTTTCAACGTTCTCCTTCGCCCTCAATTGGTTTGTCACGTCGCGCTGGAGGCCTAAGATAGCCTGAAAGCGCCCATATTTGTCGCGATGAGGTATCGATAGATTGATGTCGAAGATGTGCTGGTTGCCAAGTTCATCCTTAGCGCCCTTCACCCGTACTGACGACGAGTACTCCTTGCCATCACACATATTGAAGATGCTACTCTGAAGGACGTCAAAGTCGCTGCGGTCGAAGAACTGGGAGAACTCCACGGGATTGTACTCTGCACTATAGTGTCCCTCCTCGGTGAGGATGATATAATGACGGGTTTGGGGAATGTACTGCCACAGGCGGAGGTTTCCTGTCTGCAACACCAGGGCCAGACGGTTGTTCTGTATCTGTTCCTTCTTACGCTGTTCCTGTTCCCGGAAAATGTAGATACGGTTGTAGAACAGCAATACGAATACGGAGATAAGCAGCAGTCCCACGCCGTATGCTATGAGATGGTCAGCATCAAAGACATGCTCCAAGGCCTCCTTTTGTGCATATAGCGATAGCGGTGCTATAAGAAAAAGGACTGACAGCAACATCCGGCTTGAGTAATTTTTAGCTCGGTTTTGGCTCATAATATCATAGGTCTGTTATTAGCAATAATAGGTTTGTAGGCTACAAAGATAGAGAAAAATACGACATTCTCCAAATTTTTTGCCTTTTTTTGAACTAAAACTGCAAAAATTCTTGCACATTCAAATTAAAACCACTATCTTTGTCCGAAGAAAACGTAAACTATAAAGAATATGATCGACGTAAAACAGACATTATCCTCAGCTGAGGAACGCATGGAAATGGCAGCATTGTTCCTGGAAGAAGAGCTGAACCGCATTCGTGCCGGACGTGCCAACGTAGCCATTCTGAGTGGTGTGAGAGTACTGTCTTATGGACAGAAAGTGCCTCTGAACCAAGTAGCCAACGTGTCAACCCCCGATGCCCGCACCATCGCCATCAAGCCTTGGGACCGCAAGCAGATCCGCGACATCGAGAAGGCCATCATGGACTCTGACGTGGGCATCACGCCGGAGAACAACGGTGAGGTGATCCGCTTAGCCATCCCCCAGCCCACCGAAGAGCGTCGTCGCGACTTGGTGAAGCAGTGTAACAAGATTGCCGAGAAGGCGAAGGTGGAGGTCCGCAACGTCCGCGCCGACATCAAGGACAAGTTGAAGAAGGCCATCAAGGACGGTCTCAGCGAGGACAACGAGAAGGACGCCGAGCTGGAGCTTCAGAAAATCCACGACAAGTTCATTAAGAAGTTGGACGAACTCATCGAAGCCAAGAACAAGGAAATAATGACAGTATAAGACTGCTTTCATTGCTCATTAAAGTTATGAAAGGTCTTGTCATTAAGAACACTGGCAGCTGGTACACCGTCTTGACGGACGATGGCCAGCTGCTTGATTGTAAAGTCAAGGGAAACTTCCGAATCAAAGGCATTCGGAGCACTAATCCTGTGGCTGTCGGCGACCGTGTCACTGTGAACGACGAGAACTGGATTACCGAGATTGAAGACCGTCGCAATTACATCATCCGCAAGAGCATCAACCTCTCGAAGCAGAGCCACATCATCGCCGCCAACGTCGACCAGGCCATGCTCATCGTAACCGTGGTCAAGCCAGAGACATCGACGACGTTCATCGACCGCTTCCTGGCTTCAGCCGAAGCTTACCGCGTTCCCGTCATCCTTATATTTAATAAGGTGGACTTGCTCTCCGACGATGAACGCCACTATCAGCAGATGATGATACAGCTCTACGAGACCATTGGCTACGAGTGCTTTGCCATCTCTGCAACGACAGGCGAAGGCGTGGAAGCCCTCCGCTCCAAACTGGAAGGAAAGATCACGCTGTTCAGCGGCAACAGCGGCGTGGGCAAATCGACGCTCATCAACCGTCTCGTGCCTGGTGTCAACCTCCGTACCGCCGACATCAGCGACGCCCACCAAACCGGCATGCACACCACCACCTTCTCAGAAATGATTCCCCTGCCACAGAGTAAAGAGAGTCCCCTGCCACAGAGTAATTACTCCCCTCCCTCGCAGGGAGGGGCTGGGGGTGGGTCTTCCTGGCTCATCGACACGCCAGGCATCAAGGGCTTCGGCACCTTCGACATGGAGCGTGAAGAGCTGACGAGCTACTTCAAGGAAATCTTCGAGTTCTCCAAGCAATGTAAGTTCAGCGACTGCACCCACACCCACGAACCAGGCTGTGCCGTACTTCAGGCCGTCGAAGACCACTACATTGCCCAGAGCCGTTACCAGAGCTACCTCTCCATGCTCGAGGACAAGGACGAAAACAAATACCGCGAAGCCTATTAATGGTCGACACACCTCCCTATTGGGAGGGGCTGGGGGTAGGCTTATCCTAATGCGTAACGTCAACTACCACTTTCCTACCATTATATATGTAGATGCCGCGCTGTTGCGGATAGCCGTTCAACTGCCTACCGTCTATCGTGAACCATTTATTATTTATTCTTTGTTCATTATTATTTAGCGAAGCGTTACTGATGCCTGTGGTCTCTAAAAGGGCATTGACGGCGAGCGACTGACAGGAAGGTATAGCGAAACTATACTGCGCACCATCGACGGTCTGCTCAGTCGTCGTACCGTCTTCGTTCTTTTGAACCACCTTCCAGCCTTTCACCGGATGTTGTCCACCCGTAGCCTTCAGCGTTACCGTGCGGCCCATATAGAACTTGCCGTCGAAGAGCGGCTGGCTCAGCTGGATATTGTTCATGGTGATGGTGACGCCATCGAGCTGGTCCGCCTCCACCTCTTTATTAACGGTCAGTGGCGTAGGCGTTCCGCGGCCATAGAACTGCGCCACCTGCTGATAGAAATGGTCGGTACGTTCAGCTACCCACTTGCGGGCGTTGTTCAGCTCATTCTCATAGTTGATCCAGCCATTCACAGCAGACTTATGATAAGGGAACTCTTCCTTGATCATCTCGTACATCGGATCCCAGATGGCTCTCGTGCCACGCTCGTTCAGGAAGTCGCCCATATAGACCTCGGCGAGGTCAAGGAACTTACGGCAGATCTCCGTATTCTCCATCATGTTGCGGAACAGCACGGTGTACTCCGGCTTATTGCCCCAATTAGCACTTGAGTCGTAGTTGTTGTCGTAGAGCCAGGCAATGGTGTTATAGTCTGAGGCGTGGCCGTAGAGTCCCAGTCCGAAGTCGGTATCCTTGGCGATGAAGCGCCAGCGGCCGTCGGCAGTCCGTGGTCGCCACATCACGAAGTTGTTGCCAGGGAAGTCGCGGTTGCTGTAGTACAGGTTCATGATCATCAGATTCATAAACTCCGTGACGTCCATCCATTGCTCGTACTCGGCTAATGTGTGACCCGTCTCGTTATAGAACGCCTTGAAGCGGTCATAGTTCTCCCAGTCACCCTCCTTCAGCTCGTCCCAGTTCTCTATCATGTCCAGGTCTTCCAACTTGTCGTAATGGGTATAGATATTGTCCTCGTTAGAACGTTCGCGGATGTTGAGCATGCCCTTATAGACACCGTTCTTGAAGACGATGGTGGGTCGCCAGGCCTGCCAGTCCAGGTCGCAGTGCTGGGCCATGGTGCGCTGGATAACGGCATCGCGCATATAGAGGTAGCTGAAGTCGTTGCCGCCATTGCGCAATATCAACGACTTGAACTCGGTGTCGCCAGGCCGCTGGTCTGGGAAGAACTCATAGCTGAAGCGCTTCTCGCCAAAGCGCTTGTTGGCATAGATGGCCAGCGACTTCAGACTGGCGTCTCGTGTAGCACCGCCATGCACGCGAACCTCGCCAAGTTGGTTGAGCTGGCTTTCGCTGTCCACCGTCTCGAAGTACTCGAAGTTGACGGGACGGCGCCAGTCGTTACGCAAGCCGTTGCCGTTGTTAGGCAGGATGCCGATTGCCGCATCGTCCCAGTAGCGCTGGTCCATCACCAACGAGATGACGGGCAGCGTCATGTCGCGACCTAAGAAGATGAACGACTGCGTGGTGCTGCGTGGCGACAGGTAGCCTTCACAGAAAGCCTTTGCCCGCACCGTCGTCGTCTTATTTATAATAATAGGTGAAGTCGTGTATTCCGTACTGCTTGCCGTAGGCTCGCTGCCATCCTTGGTATAGCGGATGACGGTACCTTCCGGCGTACCTTCCGGCATCGACAGCACCAGTTTCAGACGGGCGCTGCTGGTCAACACCCTACCCTTCTCGCTGAACACGGGTTCGCCCAAAATGTTCTTTTTCGCACAAAGTGTTCCGCAGTTGGCAGCACCAGGCGTCGGCTCATACTGGTAGCCCCAGGTATCGTCGGACTCGTTCTTGACGCCTAACGAGATGTTGGGTGCAGGCTGTTTCTCAATGTTCTCGCGCTTGTCATCCACCTCGCCGTTGAAGAACAGATAGACACTGCCGCCCTTGCCCGAGTCTAAGCGGAAGTCGGTATGCAACTTTTCGCCCACCTTGTCGCAATAGACTACGACATACTGCCCAGGCTCAACCTTATATGCAGGCAATTGCCAGGCCGAAGCGGCGTCATTCTCCAAACCGAGTTTGTATTTGCCTAAGCTGACTGCCGTCGTTCCGCTGTTATACAGTTCGACCCAGGAGTCAGGGAAGTCGTTCAGGTCGTCCATCAGACAGTCAATGTTCGACTGCATCAGCTCGCTGATCTTCAGCTGCCCCTTCTGCTCGCCATAGTCAGGCAGTTTATTCTTGACCAAATAGACACGCTTGATGATAATGGTTGTCGCTTCGCTCGTCTGGAACGCCACCTGCGACACCTTCTTACGCTTGTCTGGCGACAGGTCAACATAGGCCGTCGTCGTACCAGCATTCATATAATGGGCGTCTGAGGGCTGGTCGTCAGGATAGATCACCAACGGCTGCACGGCACATGGCGACGGTTCTGCCAGTTCGAAAACCACCTGAACATATTCCGACCAGTCCTTATCGCCAACCCTATAGACCATGCCGCCCCAATCCTTGCTCTTATACGTCAAGCTTCCGTCGGCATTGTGGGTAACGCTCTCCGAACTGCCCCAGCAGTAGGTGAACTTGTCGGTGATGTCGACTTTCAGTTCTTCTGCAATCGAAGTACCTCTCGCCGTCACCGACAGCAACAGCCCTAAGACAAACAACAATCCTTTTACTTGCATATTCATCAACGTATTTAGTTATTACAGTTACTGTTACTTCTCTCAAAAAAAAGCCTTATCGTGCTATTTCGCCACAAAGATAAGGATTATTTGCCAATACTAAACATTTATTTCGGATTTTATCATTTTTTTACGCTTTTCCTTGGTATCGTAAGAAATTTCAGTTTCTCGATTTTGCCTCCATCCTCCACCTTTTAGGGTAACTGGCTCTCAACAAAGACGTTACGGGTGGAGGATGATTGGTGGAAGATGGAGGATAATGATCAAAATCAACGTTTTTTGCGCTTTACGAGATACGCATTACCGTATTTCTTCTCGTCTTTCTTCAAACCTTCCATGTGGGTCAGACTGCGGCCGAGGGCTACAGGCGAGGCGTCGCCCAACAAGCTGACGCCAACCTCTTTCTTCAGGAACTTCAGGATGTCGGAGGCCGTCATCCACTTGCCCTCCGTCTCGTCGGCGGCTGGTTCGAAATAATCCAGGAAGAACATCTCCGCAGCACTCTTCTCACAGAACTGACTGTTCGACTCGATGATCTGCCTCGTCTGCTCCTCGTCGAAGTATGTCGGCACGTGCTCGTGGAGCGCCACCATAGCCTGGGCGTAGAGCTGTTCGTAGTTGGGGCGCGTGCTCACGTCGATGGGACCCGTCAGTTGCACGGCGAGGAAGCGGCGGCTGCCCGTCGGATCGGCAAGGACCTTTGTCTCGTTGGTGGTAGCGATAAACGAGGCGCGGCGCGGCAAGTCCTCAACGTGCTGGCCATAGGCAGGTTTTATCTTCACAGACGACAGCGTGATGATGTTCTTCAGGAACCCTCGCTGCACCTTGGGCGAAATCTGGTTGAACTCGTCCAGGTTGATGAGCAGCATCTGCGCCATCTGCTTCAGCACCTGAGTCTTATCGTTCAGCTGCAGGTTGCCCGTGTAGCCGAAGCTCAGTTCGGGCGGCAGCAGTTGTTCGCAGAAGGTCGTCTTGTTCCAGCCTTGCTCCGAGATGAGCAGCGGCACAGCCTGGTTGCCGTATTTCGCGATGTTGCCGACGCGCCACTGGCGCACCATCGCTAAGAACCACGTGTAGAACCAGTCCTCCCACAACGGATTCTTCGTCGGCACCCTGCGAGCCAACTCGCGGATGTAGTCCTTACCGTCCCACTTGTCACGCTGTGCCCAGATGTATTCGCCAACGGGGTCGAATTCAGGAATCAGATCCGACTGGACATAGCGCCGCACGTCGTTGTCGCGCGCATCAATGCCCGCCATTCTCACCATCATCGTCATCCCTTTTAGCACACGTTTGTCTAAAGGAGTCCAGTCCATGTAGTTGATGTTTTTCTTCTGATACTCAGTATATCCCATCACGCTGTTAAAGCGAAAGTTATAGTTCTCGTTCAAGAAGTCCACCAGTCGTTTGGTTTCCTGGCTGACATCGGGTTTGTTTGTTTCTTTGGTCTTGTTCATTTTTCTATGCTATTAATGGTTAAAAACTACGAGGATTACCTCAACTTTTCTAGGTGATTTCTGCAAGAAGTTGCCGTGATTTCCTCAACTTTTCTAGGTGATTTCCGCAAGAAGTTGCCGTGGTTTCCTCAACTTATCCTAAGGATTTCTTGTTGCTCCAGGGGGTGGAGCAGTCTGTTTTCCTAAGGATTTTCTTAGCTGCAAAGTTACACAAAAAATATGAGATTCCCAAATAAACTGCCATTATTTTTAGTCATTTTTTGCCGTTTTTGCACTTTATCCTCCATCCTCCATCAATCATCCTCCACCCATAAGGCGTTTATTAACAGCCAATTAAACAAAAAGGTGGAGGATGGAGGCAAAAACAGCAAATTAAAATTTTGTATTCACGTCATCCGCGCCCAGCGTACCTTATTTATATTAAGTGCACAGAGGGGTCGGTTCTTTGACCTAAAGGTACAAAGTGTGGCGTTGCAATCCACTGTGCACCTATCACTTGACTTCTATTGAAGTAGTCTTTTTACCTCTTCAACCTCCATGTCGGCACCTTGGGCGATTTGCTCAACAGACAATCCCATAGCCTGCAAACGATGAATGGTGTCTATCTTCTCTTGCTGAACACCTTGCTGAACACCTTGCTGAAGACCTTGCTGAAGACCTTGCTGAAGACCTTTAATTTCGCCTTTGCGCTCTGCCGTCTCCAGCGTACTGGTATAATCCCAGTATTCCTTCTGGCTTGCCTCGTATAACCTGCGTTCTGCATCTGAGTACTTGGCTATTTCCGCCTGCTCAAAAAGTTTTTGGAATATACGGTCTTGCAGAGCTTTGGGGCGTTCCAGCAAACGGGATAGGTTGCGCAAAACGAACATCCACTTATCGAACATCGTTTCCAGTTCGTCCTCTGTCTTGTTGAACTTGGGCATTTCCAGATACACGAACGTCAGCTTGTCATAAAAAACATGATTGTCCTCGACGTCCTTCAGCTTTACATCATGACGATAGCTGTCAGCAGGATATTCATCGTTGGGAAACTCGAAATTCAGGATACCAACGGTATAGACATCCTCCAGATGATAGTCCCATTTCCCCTTGGGAGCCTGCTGGCGAATAGGCGTGGTGGCATAATAGACGCTACGGTCTTTAAAATATGTCTGTTCAGCCTTCTGCATCTCCACGATAAAGCGGCTCCCGTCCTTGGTCGTACAATAGACATCGAACACAGAACGGCGGTCGCCATAGCCATCGCCCAGATTCTCACCGTTCAGATACTGAACGTCCTCAATCTCCCTCTCACTGTTGTTGAAAAGAGCGTTGAGGAAACTGATGAGCAAGTCCTTGTTCATCTCCGTTCCAAACAACTTCTTGAAGCCGAAGTCGGTGTACGGGTTTATGAATTTCTCCCTTGTATCGTCTGCCATAAACTAATCCCTTTTAAAATCCAGATGCAAAGATATAAATAATTATTGAATAAAGCAATGAAATCCAAACTTTTCTGTAACTTTTTTGTTTTAGAGTGCGATAATTCCTGAAAATTTCGTAACTTTGCAAGCGATAGCGGACATGACTGTCAAATGTACGGAAGAGCACAGAAGGGTCGGTTCTCTCTTTGAGAGTGTGGCGTCGCAATCTTTGACCTAAAGGTTCTCTCTTTGGGAGTGTGGCCTTGCAATCAAAGTGTGGCAATGCAATCCGTTGTGCACTTGAAATAACAAAACAAAAGAAATAATGACTATGAAAAGACAATTAACTTCATTAACAATGCTCCTTTGCTCGTTACTGACGTTTGCTCAGTTCTCGGGCACTGTAAGTGATTCGCAAGGAGTAAAGTATACTGCGAATAATGACGAATCGACCTGTTATGTCAGCGGTCATGAAACTAAGTATAGCACTACTATTACCATACCCGAAATTTATGAAGGGCGAACGGTGACATCCATACGAAATGCTTTCCGATCTTGCAGAGGTTTGACCTCAGTGACAATCCCCAACAGTGTGACATCCATCGGCGATAATGCTTTCTATGAATGCAGCGGCTTGACCTCCGTGACCATTCCCAACTGCGTGACATCTATAGGAAGTTCTGCTTTCGAATACTGCAGCGGTTTAACTTCCGTGACCATCCCCAACAGCGTGACATCCATTGGCAATTATGCTTTCGAGGCATGCAGCGGTATGACCTCCGTCATAGTAGAAAATGGTAATCCGAAATATGATTCACGAAATAATTGTAATGCTATCATTGAAACAGCTACAAATACATTATTATATGGTTGTAAGAATACCATCATCCCCAACAGCGTGACATCTATAGGAAGTTCTGCTTTCTATGGATGTAGTGGTCTTACCTCTATAACCATTCCCAACAGCGTAACATCCATCGGCGGTTCTGCTTTCAAGTACTGTAGTGGCCTTACCTCTATAACCATTCCCAACAGCGTGACATCCATCAGCGATGATGTTTTCTTTTCTTGCAGCGGTTTGACCGCCATAACTATCCCCAACAGCGTGACATCTATCGGCTATGATGCTTTCGGTGATTGCAGCGGTTTGACCGCCGTAACTATCCCCAACAGCGTGACATCTATAGGAAGTTCTGCTTTCCAAGGATGTAGTGGCCTTAACTCTTTAAAAGTGGAAAGTGGCAATAGTATTTATGATTCTCGAAATAATTGTGATGCAATCATTGAGACTTCTTCCAACACACTAATCTCAGGATGTAAAAATACTATAATTCCTAATTCTGTAACGAACATCGGAGACGGAGCATTCAGTGGTTGTACTGGTCTTACTTTTATAAACATCCCTAATTCTGTAACGAGCATCGGAAACTGGGCTTTCGCTGGTTGCATCGGCCTGACCTCATTCACCATCCCCAACTCCGTGACGAGCATCGGATTATACGCATTCGGGGGATGTAGAAGACTTAATTCTGTCATCCTTTCTTCCACATTTAATTACATAAGCTCTAGTGCTTTTTCAAATTGCTCTTCTTTAACCTATATTGTTTCTAAAAATAGAAATCCAAATGAGATTTCTCCAGATTGTTGGAATGGTGTCAATTTGGATCGTGTAACTCTTTATGTCCCAGCAGGAACGAAATCTTCTTATTTGAATAATGAAAACTGGAACATTTTTAAGAACATTATAGATGCAAAAGAGTCTCCTGACGAGAGCGGAATGTGTGGTGATAATGTTAAATGGTCCTATTTTGAAGCTCAGAAGTCACTTGTTATATATGGAGAAGGTTCAATTGAGAAAGAAAGTTTTCAAAATTTCATTTCTGAACATTCTTCTACGGTTAACGCTATCGTTATAGAGGAAGGCGTATCTGAAGTTGGTGATTATAGTTTTTGGGACATTTATTATTTAGAGTTTATATCACTCCCAAATACATTAAAGAGAATTGGTAGCGGTGCATTTGTCGGTACTGGTATAAATTCTATTTATTTCCCAGAGGGGTTATCTTATATCGGTCATGAAGCTTTTCAGGGTTGTCGTAATCTGACTTCGGTCATTATACCAAAGAGTGTAGTGTCTATTGGATCTAATCCTTTTGGAGGATGCGAAAGCATTGAGTTCATGGGTGTCGAAAACGATAACAATAGATATGACTCACGAGAAAATTGTAATGCGATTATTCACACGTCAACAAATACTTTATTGTCAGGATGTAAGAATACTGTCATCCCCAACAGCGTGACATCAATCGGCGAAGTTGCCTTCTATCGCTGCAGCGGTTTGACCTCAGTGAACATCCCCAATAGCGTGACATCAATCGGCAGATCTGCTTTCGATGAATGTATCGGGTTGACCACCCTGACCATCGGCAACAGCGTGACATCCATCGGCGAATGTGCCTTCCAGGCCTGCATCGGTTTGACCTCCGTAACCATCCCCAACAGCGTGACGTCCATCGGCGATAATGCTTTCGGTGGTTGCAGTGGCCTGACCTCAGTGAACATCCCCAACAGCGTGACATCCATCGGCGATAGTGCTTTCATTGGTTGTAGCGGTTTGACCTCCGTAACCATCCCCAACGGCGTGACATCCATCGGCTATGGTGCTTTCTCTCGCTGTAGTGGCCTTATCTCTATAAAAGTGGAAAGTAGCAATGGCGTTTATGATTCTCGGAATAATTGTAATGCAATTATTGAGACTTCGTCTAATACACTAATCTCTGGCTGCAAAAACACTATAATCCCAAATTCTGTAACGAGCATCGGAAACTATGCATTTGAGGGCTGTAGTGGTCTTACCTCTATAACCATCCCCAATTCTGTAACGAGCATCGGACACTATGCATTTGACGGCTGTAGTGGTCTTACCTCTATAACCATCCCTAATTCGGTAACGAGTATCGGAAGTTCTGCTTTCAGTGGATGTTGTGGTCTTACCTCTATAACCATCCCTAATTCGGTAACGAGTATCGGAAGCTCTACTTTCTATCGCTGTAGTGGCCTGACCTCTATCACCATTCCTAATTCGGTAACGAGCATTGGTGGGGGCGCATTTTCTTCTTGTAGTGGCCTTACCTCTATAAAAGTGGAAAGTGGCAATAGTGTTTATGATTCTCGGAATAATTGTAATGCAATCATTGAGACTTCTTCCAATACACTAATCTCTGGCTGCAAAAACACGATAATCCCCAATTCTGTAACGAGCATTGGAAAATCTGCTTTCTATGGCTGTAGTGGTCTTACCTCTATAACCATCCCTAATTCGGTAACGAGTATTGGAAACGATGCTTTCTGGGGTTGTAAAGGCCTTGAAGAAGTGAAAACGTTTATTAAAGAGCCTTTCGCGATAAATAAGTATTGTTGGAATAATGTCAAGAAAGAGATTCCCCTTTACGTTCCCAAAGGGACCAAGGCTCTGTATGAAGGAACGGAGGGGTGGAATGTGTTTAAGAATATCATAGAAATGGACGATAATGACATCGATCCTGTCGATGGTGATGGCAGCGTGGACTTCAGCAAGGATGACGGCATTGATGATGATACCGACTTGGACGGCAATGTCATTGGCAATATCTACTATGTGATAGGCGATGACAATGGCGAATATAGTTCTGCTGAGGGGTGCGTCATCATTAGGAAGCCGACAAGCGATGAGCAGGTGGACAATCTCAGTGGTCAGGACTTGTTTGGTGAGGATTTGAAGAACAACTATACTGGTATCATCTTTAAGGTACAGGCAGGCAGCGGAACCATCAAGGTCAACGCCGAGAGCGTGGGAGGTATGACGCTGAAGGTGAAGATTGGCAACAACGCTCCTTTCACGATGGAACTTGAAGGTAAGATGAAGGTGACCATTCCGTACACCGTCACCGAACCAACATACATCTATATCTATGCTGGTGGTTCGTCGGCAAGTGCACGAGGTACAAACAGAGCTGGTGCTGATAGTGCTTTGAAGATATATGGCTTTGAGTGGTCACAATCATCCAGTGATGTTAATTCCATCTACACCAAAGCCGCTAATACAGATGATGCCGTTTATAATATGAATGGTCAGAGAGTATGGACTACTCCAATGCAAAAAGGTGTTTACATCATCAATGGTCGGAAGGTTCTTCGACCTTAAGGTTAAAGTGTGGCACGTAATGTGGTGAAGTAAGCGTTGGGAAATCGGTGGAGAGGTTAGAGTTAAAAAGGATTAATATGAAAACAGGATACCAAGATATTTCGTATATTTGCAAATGCGTATGACGGGTATTGAACTGGACATGATACAAACTGCCGGCATTGGTGCCTTAGCCCTCTTAGTCGGCATGCTTCTTTGCATACTTCGTAGCCTTCCCCCTGTTAGGTCGCAATTACGATGCAGCCGTACTGTGTGCAGGAATGTGTGGTTTCGGCCTTGGCGCAACGCCCAATGCAATGGCCAACATGAGTGCCGTGTGCTACAAATACCGCTATACGGTCAAGCCTTTCCTCATCGTGCCAATCATCGGCGCCATGTTCGCCGACCTAATCAATACAGGAATCATCACCCTCTTCCTTAATATTCTATAGAACAGTTTCCATTCCCGTTTTCTGTACTTTCATGCACACTGTTCCTATAAACTGTTTCAGCTATTCCTGAAAGCCAGTGGCGTCATACCGAAATGATCCTTGACGTACTTGCCGAAGAAGGAGTTGTTGGGAAAGCCTAACTGGTCGCAAATCTGCTTGATACTGAGGTCGGTCTGACGCAGGTAGTAACGGATATTCTCCTGCACCTGCTCTGTGATCCACTCGTTGGCCGTCTTGCCTGAGTTCTTCTTGCAGACAGCAGTAAGGTATTTGGGTGAGATGCAGAGCTCGTTAGCGTATGCTTCTACCGTACGGCGTTTCACATCATTGGAATGCAACAGGTCGAGGAAGTGCTGAAAGTGGACTTTGGACGTCTGCTTTTCCTTGCCATGCAAAGCGGCAGAACCATCCAGACGCGTATCTGCCGACAACATCTGCTTCATGGCTCCACAGAGGGCGAGAACCGCCGAGCGTAGCAACGACTGGATAACATCGGTATGCAAGGGATTGTCCTTACCTTTTGCAATGGCCAGCGTCAGCATGTCATAGAAGTGGGTGTAGAAGAGTATCTCGTCCGCGTCCATCGTCACTATATGCTGGCGATGGATGTACATCATGTCGTTCCAGATGCTCATTTTCTCACGAAGGAAGCTCTGCAGGATGCGGTTGGTGAGGAACATGCCGCGAAGGTCGAAATCAGGACTGACCATTACGTCAGTCACCGTGACGTTCTGAGGAACGATGGCCACCTGGTTCTTGTGCAGTTCCATCTGTTGGCCGTTTATCTGGGCCTGCACCTTGCCGTTGGTGCAAATGACGATGGCGTTCATAGCCACATGGGCAGTATTAACTTCTGTGAACTTCTGGATACAGTCCACTACCACGATGTCATTGTCGGAATAGCCAATCTGGATGTCCTCGTTGTCGGCTAATGTCTGTAATGTAATCTCTTCCTGCTGTTTCATGCTGCAAAAGTAATGAAAAAAATAAAAAACAGAAGATTAAAAGAATAAAAAGTAATGTTTAATTTGGGGTTAATTATGTTTATTTTGTAGTCTTTGTGCCGAATTGATAAAGAACGAAGTGAAATCGGACATTAACGATAGCTTAATTAACCTTATCTTTGCATCCAAAATCAAACATTTATTTATGAAAAAAGTACTATTCTTAGCTATTGGCTGCTGGCTGTCAGTCGTTAGCTGTAGTGACAAGACGGCGCGTCAGGAGGAGAACGTGAAGGCTCCTATGAGAGTGAAAACAGAAGTAGTATCTACTGCCATGAATGCGAGTGGCCAGACTTACGTAGGTATTTTGGAAGAATGCGAGGCTACTGCCGTGAGTTTTACTGGCATGGGCGTCGTGAAACGCATACTGGTCAGCGACGGACAAACCGTCGCTCGCGGACAGCTGTTAGCCGAGATGGACGATACCCAGGCCCTTAACCTGCTGAGTGGAGCCGAGGCTCAGATGACGCAGGCCAACGACGCCCTGGAGCGTTACAAGATGTTGCACGACAACGGAGCGCTGCCCGAGGTGCAATGGGTGGAGATACAGAGCAAGGTGGCCCAGGCCAAATCGCAGTTAGAGGTGGCGAAGAAGAACCTGGCGGACTGCCGCCTGGTGGCTCCCGTGAGCGGCATCGTAGGCAAACGCCTGGTTGGTGCAGGCGAGACGGCTATGCCTTCGCAGGCGGTAGTCAGCATTCTCGACATATCGACTGTGAAGGTTAAGGTGGCCATACCTGAGGCTGAAATCAGCGGCATTGGTGCTAACACCTCTTCTATTATTAAGGTAGAGGCCGTCAATGGCAGTTTTGAGGGTGGCCGTATAGAAAAAGGTGTGCAGGCCGATGCGTTGACGCACACTTACGACATCCGCATCCAAGTGGCAAACAGGGAGCGCAAGCTGCTGCCAGGCATGGTGGCCTCAGTGCAGTTTGTTGCTATGGCACAGCAACAGGCACAACTGCCTTCAGTGCCTGTAACGGCTGTACAGAAGAAAGCCGACGGCTCGTTGTTTGTGTGGACGGTAGGAAACGACAGTACGGCTCATCGCACCACGGTGACTACTGGCGAGACCATAGGCAACCGCATTGTGGTGACTACTGGTATCAACGAAGGAAGTCGTGTGATAACTGAGGGTTATCAGAAACTCAGCGAAAACACCAAGGTGGTTTTCTAACCCCCTCGTCGATATATCAAAATAACGTTATAACGAAATAACGAAGAATAATGAAAAAGAAGGATTGGCTCCGATGGCCTTTGGAGCACTACTCAATATCATTGCTCATTGTAGGCATCTTGTTTGTGATGGGCATCTACGGCATGTACGTCATGCCGAAGGACGAATTCCCACATGCTACTATCCGTCAGGGCGTAGTAGTGGCTGTGTATCCTGGTGCCACCAGCGAGGAGGTGGAGCAGCAGGTTGCCAGACCGCTGGAGCGTTACCTCTTTACCTATGGTGAGGTAAACCGTAAGAAGACCACCACACAGTCGCAGAACGGCATGTGTATCGTGATGGTAAAACTGAACGACAACGTAAACAACAAAGACGAGGTATGGTCAAAGATCAAGCACGGTCTGAATGGATTTAAGCCACAGTTGCCCAGCGGTGTGCTGGCCATCGTGGTGAACGATGACTTCGGCAATACTTCGGCCCTGCTCATCGCCATTGAGAGCGACCAACGCAGCTATCGTGAACTGAAACAATACAGTGACGATCTGAGCGACCGCTTGCGCCGCATCCCATCAGTCGCCAACGTCAAACTCTTTGGCGAACAGAAGGAGCAGATATCGCTCTATATAGACCGCCAACGCCTGCAGGCCTACGGCATCGGCCAGCAGATGCTTTTCTCACGTCTGCAGGCTCAGGGCATCACCACTATGAGTGGCTCCATCAGCGACGACGACCAGCAGATTCCCATCCACGTGGAGGCTCAGGAGAACAGCGAGGAGGAGATAGCCAACCAGATTATCTTCTCTGACCCCGTGACGGGCAAGGTGGCTCGTGTTCGTGATGTGGCCCGTGTGGTGAGGGAATACGAACCCATGTCAAGCCGTATCGAGCAGGACGGTCATCCCTGTGTGCTGCTGTCGATGGAGATGACGCCTGGCAATAATGTCGTGCTGTACGGTCAGGAGGTGGACAAAGTGCTGAACGACTTCCGTCAGAACGAGTTGCCTGAAGATGTGAAGGTGACCCGCATTGCCGACAAGCCCAAAGTGGTGGCGATGAGCGTGAGCGATTTCTTGCGCGACCTGCTGATATCGATGCTGATTATTATCCTGGTGATGATGGTGCTATTCCCCATCCGTTCGGCCATCGTGGCGGCCATCACCATCCCGCTGAGTACCTTTGTCAGTGTGGCGGTGATGTATATGATGGGCATCGAACTGAACATCGTGACGTTAGCGGCGCTGATTGTGGTATTGGGAATGATTGTCGATAACTCGATAGTGGTCATCGACGGCTATCTGGAATACTTGGGTAAAGGCCTTAAGCCCTTTGATGCCGCCATCGAGTCGGCACGCCAGTATTTCATGCCGATGCTGCTGGCCACCATCTGCATCTGCGCCATTTTCTATCCGTTCCTAATCACGATGAAGGGCATGTTCCACGACTGTCTGGAGGACTTTCCCGTCACGATTACCATCAACCTGATGGTGTCGCTGGTGCTGGCGGTGACGGTGATTCCGTTCTTAGAAACAAAGCTCATCAAGAGACCCACGGGAGGGGCCGGAGGAGGGTCTGCCATCACCAAGTGGGTACAGAATACATATAATAAGGTGTTAGACTGGACTTTTGCCCATCCATGGCTCACAATCTATGGCGGTATCGGCGTGATTCTGCTCTCAACGCTGATAGCCCCCACGCTGAAAATTCGCTTGTTCCCATACGCCGACCGTGACCAGTTTGCGGTAGAGATATTCCTGCCTGACGGTAAGGGACTGGCCGAGACGGAAGTGGTGGCTGATTCCGTCAGCCACATCCTCGAAAAGGATGAGCGCATCACGAGTATCACAGGTTTTATTGGCTGTTCGTCGCCACGATTCATGGATGCCTATGCCCCCAGGCTGGCTGGCAAAAACTATGCACAGTTCATCGTGAATACCAAAAGCGATAAGGCCACCATCGACCTCTTAACCCAATATCAGCCTCAACTCAGCGAGGCGTTCCCTAATGCCTATGTGAAGTTCAAGCGACTGGACTATTTAGAGGTAAACGAACTGGAGTACCGTTTCTATGGCGACAACCTCGACTCGCTGCATGTTGTGGCTGAGCGGTTGATGGAACGTATGCGCCAGATGCCTGAACTGGAGTGGGTACATACTGACTACTTCCAGCCCTACCCTATTATAAATGTGACGCTCGATCCTGTAACGTCTGCCCAATTAGGGATTACGCGTACTACTGCCCAGTTAGCACTAAGTGCCACATCAAGCGACCTGCGTGTAGGACAAATCTGGGAGGGTAACTACGAAGTGCCCATCGTGGTGAAGGACGATGCGGACATGACTTTCTCGGATGTGGCCAATCTTGGCATCCCTTCGCCAGCTTCGATGGTCTCGGGAGGTCTGCACAGCACCAACTCAACAGTTCCTTTGAGACAGATTGCCAAGGTACAGCCCAAGTGGAGCGAGAGTCGCATCATGCATCGCGGCGGCGAGCGCTGTATCACGGTGACGGCGCAGTTTGCGCAGGGAATCTATACAGCTCCTGTTGAAAAAGAGATAGCCCGTATCATGAACGAAGAGACTAAGCTGCCACAGGGCGTTCGCACTGAGGTGGGCGGCGAGATAGAATACGGCGACGAAGCTTTACCACAGATCTTCGGCGGCATTGCCATTGCGGAGGTCATTGTGTTCTTCTTCCTGTTGTTCAACTTCAAGAGGTACGGCATTACCACCATCTGTATGGTGGCGTTAGGACTAATGACGCCTGGCGCTTTGATAGGTCTCGGTTTGATGAACCGTGCCTTGGGTCTCACCTCCATCTTCGGACTCATCACGCTGATGGGAATGATTATGCGTAACGAGATCCTCATCTTCGAGCATGCCAACGACTTGATTAAGAAAGGTGTTTCTGTGAAGCAGGCGGCCTACGAGGCTGGAAAGCGCCGTATGGTACCCATCTTCCTCACGACGGCTACTACTGCCGTTGGTGTGGTACCAATGATTATTGCCCAGTCGTCGTTCTGGATGCCCGTGGGTGTCACCATCTTCGCAGGTGGTATCGGCTCGCTCATCATGGTAGTTACCATGCTGCCAGTAGTTTACTGGAAGGTAAGTGCTAAGAAGAATTGAAAAACTGAAAAAATGAAGAATTGAAATGAAAAAGATATTTGCAATCATAGCTGGTTTAGTTTGTTGCTGTGTTACAGCAACATCCCAGCAAACTTATACCCTGCAGCAGATGAAGGACTCTGCGCTCCAAAACAACTTCGCCATCCGCAGCGCCAAATACGGCGTTGAGGCTGCCCAGCAGCAGCGCAAGGAGGCGTTTACCAAATACTTTCCTAACGTCAGCGGAACTGGTCTGTGGTTTAATGCCAACAAGGGAATGGCGCAAACCGCCATCAATTCGTCAGAGATGATATCGCCTGAATTAGGAGCTGCCTTAGCGCAGTCGCTGCCTGCTGAGGCATTAGCTGCTTTGGGCAGTCCCATCAGCATCTCGATGATGAAGAACGGTACTATTGGTTCGCTGATGGCTATGCAGCCGGTATTTGCCGGAGGGCAGATTATCAACGGCAATAAACTCGCCAAGGTCGGCGAGGACGTGAGCCGACTCCAGTTGCAACTATCGGAAAACGAAGTGGAGAAGACTACCGAACAATACTTCTGGCAGTTGGCATCACTACAAGAGAAAATGAAGACCATCGAGGCCGTCGATACTTTGTTGGCTGGTATTCATAAGGATGTCGATATTGCCGTGCGTGCTGGCTTGGCTATGCGCAACGACCTGCTGCAAGTACAACTGCGCCAGAACGACATCGAAAGTCAGCGGCTGAAACTACAGAACGGTATTTCCATTGTTCGCCTCTTGCTGTCGCAATACTGCGGCCTGCGCGATACGTCGTTTGCTATTAGCTATCAGTCGGACATTCCGTCGGCACTTTTGTCTCGTCAGGACCATAACCAAGCGCTCTTGGGAACAGCAGAGTATCAGTTGTTAGGCAAACAGGTCGAAGCTGCCAACCTCCAGAAGAAACTGGCCGTCGGTCAGAACCTGCCGTCAGTGGCTGTGGGTGCAGGCTACAACTATCATAATCTGTTAGACAACAATCACACGTTTGGCATGGTTTTCGCCACAGTCAGCGTTCCTATTAGTGATTGGTGGGGCGGCTCTCACACCATCAAGCGCCGCAAGATAGAACATCAGCAGGCTCAGGAACAATTGGCCGACAATGCCGAACTTCTGAAAATCCGTATGCAGAACGCCTGGAATGGTGTAGAGGAGTCTTACCAGCTATTACAACTGGCTAAACGCAGTATCGAACAAGCCGAGGAGAACCTCCGTCTGAATCGCAACTACTATCGTGCCGGAACCTCAAAGATGTCAGATTTGCTTGAAGCTCAGATGCTCTATCAACAATCCTGCGACAAATATACCGACGCCTTCGCCGACTATCAGAACAAATTACTGGAATATAAACAAGCCATCGGACAGTGAGACAACTATATGATCCCACCGTCCGATGCTTTATCCTTATTGGACAAGAATTAGTCAGTCTTATTTTGTAAGCTCAAAGCCCACACGAGCACCGTTGGCACTCTTAGCGAGCTTGCTGACTGCCTGAACAGCAGCAGTATTGCTAACCTTACCTTCTTTCTGAAGGATGTTGGTCATCTGTGTGGCGTCAAACATCAGACCCATGCCTTTCTCGGTCTTGGTGACGTTACCCTTAATGGTCTCAGTAGCGGTCTTGAGAGCGATTTCACCGTTCTGGGGGTTATAGGTATAGGTTCCGCTGAAAGGAATGCCATTTACCTTAGCCGAGAACTTGTTGCCATCAAGGAACGAGAAAGAGGTGTTGTTACGACTAATGCCGATATTGCTGTAGTTATTTGCCAGCGACGAAGCAATATTGTTTATCGTAGCAGAACCTCCGGCCTTTGTCAGAGCCTGCTGAGTAGTAAAGGCAGCACTTGGAGCATTGTAGTTCCAGTTACCAAGAAGGCTCGACTGGTCGAAATTCATTCCGCCCAACAGCACTTGACCCAATACAGCGCCAAGCACATTACCCCACACATTACCGTTTGAACCAGTAGCAGGAGCTGTTCCAACACCGGCTGTCATGCAGCTTGACATCATCAATACGACAGCTGCAAAAAGTGTCAAAGAAGTTTTCTTCATAATGCTATAGATGTTAAAATGGTGAATAATTCTATTACACGGTGCAAATTTACTAATTATTTGGGATTCTTCGTGTTTTTTACCTTAAGAATTAAGAAATAATAGGATAAAGACCTTGAGCGTCAATATCCGAGGCTCTCACCAACCAATACCACGACATGACGGCCTCGTGGTGAGTTTCTGAGGAAGTGGACGTAGTTGCAGATGGATTCCGGCGAGTTGCAGTTGTGGCACACACCATCAATCTGGCAAGGGGTCTTGATGTCAAAGCGTGCAGCATTAATGGGCGATGCCGTGCTACGTGCCCTGGCAAGAGCGGACTCAACATCCTGAGCCACCTTGTTGAGTCCTACCACGAAGATCACCTTTTTAGGTCCCCAGGTAATTGCTGCCACACGATTGCCGTTACCGTCGATGTTCACGATAACGCCATCCTCGGAGATAGCATTGGCGCTCGTGAGGTATACATCCGTAGAGAAAGCCCTGAGATACATGGCTTGCTTCTCTTCCGGTGTCTCGACGAGGTCGCGATCAAGCACCTCTAAAGTACCACGGTTCCTGAGATAATCGGGAATGCCCAAGTCGCGGATGGTCATCGTTCCGCCCCATGTCACACTACTTCCGTCCTCAATGAGTTCGGAAACCTTCTTCACTGCCTCTTCTGGCGTCGCACAATAGAAACCTTCCATGTGGCGACGCTTTAGGTTCTTGATAATCGTCTGAGCCAAACGCTCATTTCTTTGTTCCTGTGGTGTCATATTTAAAAATCCTTTATTTTTTGGTAAGAGTCTATTTGCTGATCTTTTCGCCCATGAGGGAACAGAGGTAAACCTCAAGGGCGGTGTAGCCATCCTTCGAGATGACGAGGTTGCGGTCGTCGGGATTCGTGGGATCGAGGCCGTTGGTGCGCTCCCAGGAGTCGGGCATGCCGTCGTGGTCGCTGTCCAAGATGAGTTCGTGGTTCCAGGCTGTCGGCCAGCCGCCTACGTCGGCGGGGTTATCGATGATGCCTTTCTTGTGGGCGGTGGGACCTTGGTAAAGAGCCGTGCCGTTACGGACTTCATCGACGATGCGCTGCTCGACGGCATCGCGGTGGATGGTGCCGGCCTTCGCAAGGACGTGTTCGTAGGCCTTCTTGGCGGACTCAGGTTTAAGAAGGGAAGCGGCGAGGGGGATGTCGGCGGGAAAACCGCCGACCGCGGACTGAGGGGAAGGAACGGCGGATGAGGACTGAGGGAGCAGGCGGTTGAGCGACTGCTGCTGCTCGACGGTAAAGGGCGTCTTGTTGCTGACGAGCTGCCAGTTGTCCTTGGCCTTCGTGCCCTCCATTACGTTGCCGCTGAAATACCAGATGCTTGGCGAAGTGAGCTGCTTGCCCTTACGGGCGTTGGACAGCTCGACGAAAACGTTGTCCTCGGGGTGGGCAGGACCGGGCTTGTAATAGTTGCCGATGAAGTTACAGAGGTGGGTGCTGCCTTCGCCGGCCTCGTTCTCACCACCGTAACAGGAGTTCTGGCGGCCCCAGTTGTAGTTCACATTATTAATATATTCGAGGAAGACATTCTTGTCGCCACCAGGGTTCGAGGCGCCGTTGATGCGCGGGCTGCGGCTGTCGTTATGGGCCAGCAGGTTGTGGTGGAACGTAGCCGGTGATCCACTCCATTGTGCACCATAGCCACGAACACCCTTCTTATGGCCGGCGTTGTGCAGCCCTTCGTGGATGATGCACCACTGAACGGTGGTGAAGTGGTTGTCGTACATGGTCATGTTCTCCTCGCCGCTCCAACCGAAGCAGCAATGGTCGATGATGATGTTACGGGCGTTCTCGATGCCGATGGCTCCGCCGTCGATGAAACAGCGCTTCTTGTAGGCTTCGTCGCTCTCGCCCTCTTGACGCTCCAGTTCCTTGACACCAAGCCTGCCACGGATGTTACGGATGATGACATTCTCAGAACCGCCAAGGTTCAGCTTACCACCGCGCAACAGGATACCCTTGCCTGGAGCCGTCTGACCGGCTATGGTGACGTTGCGGAGCTTGGCACGAATGGAACGCTCGTTCTTACGCTGAGGGTTGGGACCGATGTCGATGATGCCGCTGACGCGAAACACGATGGTGGCATCTTCTCGGCCAGCCTCTGTCAGCGCCCAGCGCAGCGACCCCTCGCCGCTGTCTGCCAAAGTCGTTACCTCGACCACCTTGCCGCCCCTTCCGCCAGAGGCATACTTGCCAAAGCCCTCTGCCGTGGGGAATGCCAGTGTCTGGCCTGTCGGAGAAAGCGCCTGTCCTGTCGTCTGTGCCCAGCCAGCCAACCAGGTGAAAGCCATCATCACTAAAACACCTATTCTTTTCATAAGCCTACGTAGTTTGTACGTTCTGCAAATGTACGAACAAATTTCATAACGGCCAAACATTCTACGAAAAAGTTACAAAATCGAAACGCAACGACTTTTTGTGATGACATTTTAGGTGTTTAAACGTCATAAGAACAACAAACTACAAAAATATTTGGCAGTTTGAAAGAAAAAGTGTACATTTGCAGGCGTTATTACAAAACAGAGCAAGCAATTAATTACTAACAAATAAAAAACGAAAGAGTATGAAGAAAATTTTTACCCTTATTAGCGTGGCCCTCGTTGCCATGAGCGTTAATGCGCAGGAGTTGTGGACTGCCGAAGACCTTGATGTGGATGCGCTGAATACCACGTCTACTCCTAACACTAATCCCAACATGAAGAAGATTGCGGACATTTTCCCCTCAGACCCCGGGGCTGAAGCAGTACTTGCTGCCACAAACACCCAGCCGAACACGCTGCAGGACTACTTCTTTGAGGCAAAAACCGCAAGCATCACGTTGCGCGGCGTCTCTACGCCCAACTCTGACGCTAAGCAAGGAGAGGCTTGGCAGAAGTCTGGTGGCGCTGGAACTAACATGGCCTTAGACACTGACCTTTGCGATGTGAAGTTCACAAGCTACGTGAAGCCAAAGGCTGGAAATCCCGCCATTGAGTCGGTCGAGTATTTCTTTCTGAACGACGACGGTGACGAGGTAGGTCCACGTTATGCAGAGGTCTACTGGTCAGAGGGCTGTGGCATGGTGCCTGGAAGAGGATGCTACTACGAAATTACAGCTGCTGCCACCGGAAAACTGAAAATAGGCATCTATGTCAACAAGGGCAACCACGCCACATACATCGTCGACAAGGCTACAGGTGTTCACATCCCGGCAGCGAATATTGACGTAGCAGTATTCTACCAGAACAACGGCTTCCCCTACGAAGGTAGCGTTGAAGAAGGTACGGCTAAGTATCTGAACGAGGGCAAGATGCCGGATGACTTTATCGTCCAGCACACCAATGCATGCACGCAAAATCGTCCTTGCCTGGGCTATCTGACATTACAGGTTGAGGCTGGCAAGACTTACTACTTGTTCAACCCCAAGAGCCAGCTTGGCGTCTATGGATTCCAGTTTGGCGAAGGCGGTGCAGGCATCAGCAACATGAAGGCTGACAACGGCAACAATGCCCAGCGCTACAACCTGGCAGGACAGAAGGTCAGCAACGATTTCAAGGGTGTTGTCATCGAGAACGGCCGCAAGATGATGGTGAAGTAATCCCCATCGAACGAACATCATTTATATACCAGCAGGGGCGAGGCCAAAGGGCTTTCGCTCCTGCTTTTTTTATTTTTATGAAAAAAGTTCGTTGGAAAGTTGGCAGTTTGAAAAGAAATGCCTATTTTTGCAGGTGATAAGAATAGAACTGTGAACAACGAAAAATGGAGTAAAACCGTCATCCTTGTCGACGCCGACTACGTCGACAAGGTTGCGTTTGACCTAATAGTGAACTTCGAGCGCATGCTGGGCCGCCGCATTCTGCAGGCCGACATGGCGCAGTGGCTGGAGTGTGTAGCTCTGGACGGCGGCCTGCGACCCCAGAAATCAGACAACAAACATCAAACATCAGATATCAAGCCTCAGACATCGATTCAGGTTGTCCTGCTACACAAGCTGGCAAAGATGGAGAACTTTGCTCCAGGTTCGTTTGCAGAACTCGACGGCAAGGCATTCACCGGCCCTTTGGGTGAGTTTCTCATCAGCTGCGTCGTGGTGGAAGACTTGACTACGATGGACGACCTGTTTATCGACTCGCTGCAAGTCTTGGCCAATGCCGAAGAGGTAAACCGACTCATCGTCGTACCCGACAGTGAACATATATATAATAAGGTACGCGAGGCCCTTCGACAAGTTGACCCCGACAGGCACATCACCGTACTCAGCATGCAGCCCATGCCTAACGGACAGTTCCGTCAGGAAATCCTCGGCTACTCGCTGATGGCGGCTCTCGGGATTAAGTCAGAAGAACTAAATAAAATGTCGTAATAACGTAATAACGATATAACGTAATAACGTAATAACGATATAACGAAAACGATAACGATAACGTAATAACGAAAACGAAATAAGACTATGTCAAGAGTATTAATGATTGGCGCCGGAGGCGTCGCAACGGTAGCAGCGTTCAAGATTGCCCAGAACGCTGACGTGTTTACAGAGTTCATGATTGCCAGCCGTCGCAAGGCAAAATGCGACGCCATCGTAGAGGCAATCCACAAGAAAGGCTACACGCTGCCCATCCGTACAGCACAAGTGGATGCCGACGATGTGGAACAGCTGAAGGCCCTGTTTAACGACTACAAGCCCGAACTGGTTGTGAACCTCGCCCTACCCTATCAGGACCTCACTATCATGGAGGCCTGTCTGGCCTGCGGATGCTCGTATCTTGATACTGCCAACTACGAACCTAAGGACGAGGCGCATTTCGAATATTCGTGGCAATGGGCCTATCGCGAACGTTTCCGTGAGGCCGGTCTGACTGCCATCCTTGGCTGCGGCTTCGATCCTGGCGTCACCTCTATCTATACCGCCTACGCTGCCAAGCACCACTTCAAGGAGATTCAATATCTGGACATCGTGGACTGCAATGCCGGCGACCACCACAAGGCCTTCGCCACCAACTTCAACCCGGAAATCAACATCCGCGAGATTACCCAGAAGGGACTCTACTGGGAGAACGGCCAGTGGGTAGAGACCGAGCCTCTGGAGATTCACAAAGACCTGAATTATCCTAACATTGGTCCGCGCGACAGCTACCTGTTGCACCACGAAGAGATAGAGTCGCTGGTCATTAACTATCCGACCATCAAGCGCGCCCGCTTCTGGATGACCTTCGGACAGCAGTACTTGAAGCATCTGGAAGTCATCCAGAACATCGGCATGAGCCGCATCGACGAGGTGGAGTACGAAGCTCCGCTGGCAGATGGTTCTGGCGTAGCTAAAGTCAAGATAGTCCCCTTGCAGTTCCTGAAGGCTGTATTGCCTAACCCGCAAGACCTCGGTGAGAACTACGAGGGCGAGACTTCCATCGGTTGCCGCATCCGCGGTATCGGCAACGACGGCAAGGAGCACACCTATTATGTATTTAACAACTGCTCGCATCGTGCTGCCTACGAAGAGACCGGCATGCAGGGCGTCTCGTACACCACTGGCGTTCCAGCCATGATAGGTGCCATGATGTTCTGCAAGGGGCTGTGGAAAAAGCCCGGCGTCTATAACGTTGAGGAGTTTGACCCCGATCCTTTCATGGAACAGCTTAACAAACAAGGCCTGCCCTGGCACGAGATCCACGACGGCGACCTAGAACTTTAATGTCGTAATTCCATAATCCCATAATCTCGTAATAACGAAATAACGTAATAACGAAATAAAAAAATACTATGGCAAAGAAAGAAGAAAATGCGGAGCAGTTGACCCCGCAACAGCAGAAGATGAAAGCCCTGCAGGCTGCTATGGCGAAGATCGAGAAGGATTTTGGCAAGGGCAGCATCATGAAGATGGGCGACGAAAAGATAGAGAACGTGGACGTGATACCTACTGGCAGCATCGGTCTGAACGCAGCCCTCGGCGTAGGCGGTTACCCCAAAGGACGCATCATCGAGATTTATGGTCCGGAGTCAAGTGGTAAGACGACGCTAGCCATACACGCCATAGCCGAAGCACAAAAGGCCGGTGGCATTGCAGCATTCATCGATGCCGAGCATGCCTTCGACCGCTTCTATGCTGAAAAGTTAGGCGTCGATGTGGATAACCTCTACATCTCGCAGCCTGACAACGGTGAACAAGCCTTGGAGATTGCCGACCAGCTGATACGTTCGAGTGCCGTCGATATCCTGGTAGTCGACTCTGTGGCAGCCCTGACGCCAAAGAAGGAGATTGAGGGCGACATGGGTGATTCGGCCGTCGGCCTGCATGCCAGACTGATGTCGCAGGCACTGCGCAAACTGACGGGTACCATCGCTAAGACGAATACCACTTGCATCTTCATCAACCAGCTGCGCGAGAAGATTGGCGTCATGTTCGGCAACCCTGAGACGACGACGGGTGGTAACGCCCTGAAGTTCTACGCCTCGGTACGCCTTGACATCCGCAAGGTGACCAGCATCAAGGACGGCGACAACGTCATCGGCAATCAGGTGCGGGTGAAAGTGGTGAAGAACAAGGTGGCTCCCCCCTTCCGCAAGGCAGAGTTTGAGATTACCTTCGGCGAGGGTATCTCGAAGATTGGCGAGTTGGTAGATCTGGGCGTTGAGCACGAAATCATCAAGAAGAGCGGTTCATGGTTCTCGTATGGTGACGCAAAACTGGCCCAAGGACGCGATGCCGTCAAGGCGCTGTTGAAGGACAACCCCGAGTTGTGCGAGGAACTGGAGGCCAAAATCATGGAGGCCATTGCCGACAAAGAGTAAAATCAAAGAGCATAATTTTGGAGGCTATTGCCAACAAAGGGTAACAATAAAAGAGGGCTGCACCAACTGATGCAGCCCTCTATATTGTAAGGAGGGGGAATAGTTTACTTTTTTACTGAACAGAAAGGCCACTTCCCGTCAGACGAGCGCTACTGTTCTTCATGGAAGCCGCACGGCGCGTACCTGTTGCACCACCCACAGCACCCTTGTTGGCGCGACCACCAGCTTTCGTCACGATGCCATCCTTATCGAAGCGTACCACGAGGAGCACACCGTTGGAACGGTTGTAAAGCCACTCCATGACACCATTGCTGTCGGGAATCTTAGAAACGGGTTCACCCACAGCCAGCTCAACTTCTTCTTCTGTCATGCCGGGAATGACACGACCCTCACGAATGGCAGTACGAGTCTCCAACGTGGTGGAACGAGCCTCACCTTCGCCCATGCCAAACAGATAACCGAAGTAGTCATCCTTGTTGCCATCGGCCTTGGCGATTTCCTCGTCGAAAGCGATATCCTTATAGTAGATACGGCGTGACTCTTCCTCACGCAAAGTCAATGTAAAGAACCCTGTATTTTTAACAGGACGAATGTCGTCGATGATAAAGCCCGTGAAGCGAGGTACCTTAACATCACGTACCTTACCAGAACCCTTACTGCTCATGGCGGTGGGATACTTCGTGTGGACGGTCTGGTTCAGATAGTCGGAAATGTTTTTAGAAACGACCATCTCACCACCGGTATACTCGAAGGAGCCAGGGAAGAAGAACTTGGCATTGTCCACGTCGAACTCGTTGTCACGCATGCCGCTGTTGGTCTTACTCATGGCAACGCTCTGATAGAACTGACGACCATCTTCGTCCTCGACAATAATCTTGACGGGGAACGAACGTGTGCCGACGCCAACGGCAACAACCTTTACCACTTTGTTCTTAGGAACGGTGACCTCGCTATAACCGTCGCCGTCATACTCCGTATCTTCACGGTATTCCTTAGTACGGGTAAGCAGGTGCTGGTTCAACAGCAACTCGCGAGCCTTGTCGACATCGCCCAGATAAGCCAGTGTTGGAACGCCCAGCTTGCCGTAGCAGTAGTCGTCGAAAGTACCATTGGGAAGCTCGTAGTAATAGCTCTTGTTGTCTGTCTCGCAGAAGAAACGGACATGGACACGGCCATTTGGCATGTCTTCGTGACCCTTATAGACCATGATGTGGTGGCGCAGGGCGGCACTACTGACTTCCTTGCCAGTGTTGGCATCGTGGAAAGTGTTTACCAAAAGGTCATACTTTTCAGGAACGACCATAAAACGCATGCCGTCTTTCCAGTCACACATGCTGTAGTAACGGAAATTCTTACCTAAGAAATCTTGGGGACCATCGTCCTCCTCAGACTTTGTCTCGGAAGCCACAACAGCGTGCTGGGCAGGTTTCTTAACACCCTTTGTCTTGACAATATATGGATTGTCTTGAGCGCTAACCGACATGGTAGCAAAGGCCAACAAGGCCACTAATGAGAGTTTTTTCATCATGATGTAACGTCAAAATTGATCAATTCGCCTGCAAAGTTACAAAGAAGGAAGCAAAAAAGCAAATTTTTTTGCCATTATTTCTTCATGACATGTATGACAAATTGTCACTGCCACCTGAAAGTGTCACTCGTTGGCACATGCTTTGCTGTTAGGTTATCGACAAAATTTGATTATTAACAATTAAAAAAATAAGAATTATGGGAAAGATTATTGGAATCGACTTAGGAACAACTAACAGCTGCGTTGCCGTTTTCGAAGGTAACGAGCCGGTAGTCATCGCCAACAGCGAAGGCAAGCGTACAACGCCTTCAGTTGTTGGATTTGTAGAGAACGGTGAGCGCAAGATTGGCGACCCCGCTAAGCGTCAGGCCATCACTAACCCGAAGAAGACCGTTTACTCGATTAAGCGCTTCATGGGTGAGAACTGGCAGCAGACCGAGAAGGAAATCTCGCGCGTACCTTATAATGTAGTAAACGAGGGAGGCTATCCCCGTGTCGACATCGATGGACGTAAGTACACCCCGCAGGAAATCTCGGCTATGGTGCTTCAGAAGATGAAGAAGACTGCCGAAGACTACCTCGGACAGGAAGTGACAGACGCCGTCATCACCGTACCGGCATACTTCTCCGACTCTCAGCGTCAGGCCACTAAGGAGGCAGGACAGATTGCAGGCCTCAACGTGCGCCGTATCGTCAACGAGCCCACAGCTGCTGCTTTGGCATACGGTGTCGACAAAGCCAATAAGGACATGAAGATTGCCGTCTTCGACCTTGGTGGCGGTACGTTCGATATCTCTATTCTTGAATTCGGTGGCGGCGTGTTCGAGGTACTTTCTACCAATGGCGACACCCATCTTGGTGGTGACGACTTCGACCAAGTTATCATCGACTGGCTGGTTCAGGAGTTCCGCAACGACGAAGGTGCCGATCTGAAGAGTGACCCGATGGCTATGCAGCGTCTGAAGGAGGCTGCCGAGAAGGCAAAGATTGAACTGTCTTCTTCTACCTCTACCGAAATCAACCTGCCGTACATCATGCCCGTCGGCGGCGTACCAAAGCACTTGGTTAAGACACTGACACGTGCTAAGTTCGAGCAGTTGGCTCACGGACTCATTCAGGCCTGTCTCGCTCCCTGTCAGAAGGCTATGGCAGACGCCAAGTTGAATACCGCAGATATTGACGAGGTCATTCTCGTAGGTGGTTCAAGCCGTATCCCCGCCGTGCAGACACTGGTCAAGAACTACTTCGGCAAGGAGCCTTCAAAGGGTGTCAACCCCGACGAGGTGGTAGCCGTAGGCGCTTCTATCCAAGGGGCTATCCTGAACAAGGAAGGCGGCGTGGGCGACATCGTACTGCTCGACGTAACCCCGCTGACACTGGGTATCGAGACCATGGGCGGTGTAATGACCAAGCTGATTGAGGCCAACACGACCATTCCTTGCAAGAAGAGTGAGACATTCTCGACCGCTGCTGACAATCAGACAGAGGTAACCATCCACGTATTGCAGGGTGAGCGTCCCATGGCCAGCCAAAACAAGTCTATCGGCCAGTTCAACCTGACAGGTATCGCTCCCGCACGTCGTGGCATTCCTCAAATTGAGGTAACCTTTGACATCGATGCTAACGGTATCCTCAAGGTTTCTGCCAAGGACAAGGCAACCGGTAAGGAGCAGGCCATCCGCATCGAGGCTTCCTCCGGCCTCTCTCAGGACGAGATCAACCGCATGAAGGCCGAGGCCGAGCAGAACGCCGAGAACGACAAGAAGGAGCGCGAACGCGTCGACAAGATGAACCAGGCTGACTCGATGATTTTCCAGACCGAGAACCAGCTTCAGGAGATTGGCGACAAGATTCCCGCCCAGCACAAGCCCGCCATCGAACAGGCCCTCCAGCAGCTGAAGGACGCTCACAAGTCGGGTGACATTGCCGCCATCGACAGCGCCATGAACGCCCTCAACACTGCCTGGCAGACCGCCTCACAGCAGATGTATCAGGGTGCTGGTGGTCAGGCCGGTGCTCAAGACAATCCCTTCGCAGGTCAGCAGGCTGGCGGTCAGCAGCAAGCTCCAAAGGATGACAACATCCAGGACGCCGACTTCGAGGAGGTGAAGTAAGAATAGATAAGCAACGATAAGAATATCATAAGAAAGTGGTGTAATCCAAGTGGTTACACCACTTTTTGTTATTGTTAAACTTTGTTTCATTTCTTGCTATTTTCGGATTTTTACCGTAATTTTGCGTCATA
>JAEEGF011811489.1_pt1 | contig 40206 bp, 29 predicted proteins | sample 9134171 | NCBI WGS metagenome assembly JAEEGF01 (sample SAMN16246542, study PRJNA631951) | gut metagenome | biome: gut microbiome; feature: rumen; material: AP-attached | host: Bos | place: Iran: Karaj | collected 2018-10 | reverse complement strand
CAGTGGTGCTCATATCCGGACCTCTCGGCCGCGGATAAGTTCACGGGTCCGGTACGCGGCGGCAACTATGAGATATTCAGGGAGTGCGCCCGCAAAAACGGTGTGCTCGGGCTTAACGGTGAATTTACGTATTGCTCGGGGCGCAATCAGGTGCGCCTGCTTAAAGAGGAGTTCGAGGCAAATTTCAGGACCCCCGAGATCACGGGGTATGAATACCTCGATCTGCATGATTATACCGGGCAGGGCACGGCTGTGGTCGGAGTGCTCGATCCTTTCTTTGAGAGCAAGGGCTATGTGAGCCCGGACGAGTTCAGGCAGTTTAACGATGAGGTCGTGATCATTGCGAGGATCGCGGGCTATAATTATAAAAATGCGGACAGGCTCTCAGCGCGCACGGAGATATGCAATTTCACCGGTGCCGATATCGCGGGAGCGGAGCTTACATGGAGGCTTGTCCCCGGGACGGGGTACGACGGCGCGGGTACCTATAGTGCAGCGGGAGCTGCCGGAACAGCGGCCAATATAGAGCGGCACACATACGGAACTGCTGCCTGCCCTGTGATAAAAGCCGGTGAAAATACATACGTCGGCGACATCGAAGCGGCTTTCGCGGATATTACGGAGAGCCGCAGTCTGGTACTCGAGGCGGAGCTTATCGCCCGGGACGGCGACAGGATAGCGGTCAACAGCTGGAGGATCACGGTATTTGCGGATACAAAGGATGGCAGATCTGACGCAGATACAGACGGCGAAGAATGCGGCGCAGCCGGGGCCGGGACATCCGATACAGGCGGGAATATCCCGCAGGGTGAGCCGATAACGGCGCGTACCGCTAAAGAGGCGGAACGATACCTGAGAGAGGGCCGCACGGTCATTTTCATGCCGTATATGTCTGACATGGATTTCGAGTGCCCGCCGGTAACTCTCAGGAATGTATTCTGGAACGCGCAGATGGGACCGTCATGGTCGAGACCTCTCGGACTCGTAATCGATACGGACTGCCCGCTGTTTAAATATTTCCCGACTTCAAAGTCGGGCGGATGGGAATGGGAAAACATTCTCGATACCGCGAGAGGACTGCATTTCCCCGCGAAATACGCATCGATCGTAAGACCGGTCGATGACTGGAACAGGAATTTCCCGCTCTCTCTGATATTCGAAGGCAGGGTACTTTCCGGGAAGCTGCTTTTCTGCTCGGCCGAACTGTCGGGCACATTTGAGAGCCGCCCCGAAGCTTATACGCTGCGTAAGGCGCTGTTTGCATACGCGGCGTCGGAGGAGTTTGACCCCGCGCAGGAGCTGGACTGGGAGGATGTGACCGCCCATATCAGGCCGCTGTTTAAGAGCGCGGACATCATAGCGTCCGTTGAGCCTGCGGATGGGACCGCTTCAGGGAACTTCACCGATCTTATCGACATCAATCCGAACATCCCGTTCAGATATAAGCCGGAGAGCCTGCCGGTATGCTTTACGATCAGGCTTAAAAGGCCCGTTGCGGTGCACAGGCTGTATATGCTCCCGATACAGTCCGACAGGGATTTTCCGGGCGTTATACGTGAGTACGGGATCAGGGCCGGCATGTGTGAGATCAGAGGCGAATGGAAGAACGGTTTTGAAACGCAGTGGTCGGATACGATCGATGCCGTGACCGATACGCTGGAATTTACCGTTTATTCGACCTACTCGATGGGCGAGGCGGTCAGATGGTACGAGGGACCGGACGGTTTTTACAGCAGGCGCGCGACAGAGCCGCTCGCGATAACGGCGGCGTCACTCGGGATCGAGTATGATGAAGCGAAGAGCGGCGGCCCGGACGGCATACACGATCCGGAAGGCCACGGAGGCACAGACGGGAAGACAACCCCGCCCGTACGCCGCAGCAATGAGCCATTCTGGAGGCAGGAAGCCGCGAGACGTCATATCGAGATCGACATCTGACCGGCAGATCATCAACGATAATTATTGGTATCCGCAGGAATTTTAAGGGACGCGGATGCGGAACGGAAATATATGAGATTACACAGACTTACAGGAAGAACCGGATATACAACCTTCGGGTGCATGTGGAAGCAGGGCGAGGTTAAGCCTTCGTCGGACTACGTCTGCGCGAACGAGGACGGAACGAAAGTGCCCCTGCAGTCGAGAGTGACCGCTTACTGGCCCGACGGGTCGGTAAAATGGAGCGCGCATACGGCTGATGCCGACGCGCTCTCGGACAATATCGAGGTGCTGCCCGGAGACGGCGCAAAAGCCGCGGGCAGGACAGTCAGCGTTAAGCGCGACGGAGAGGGTTACGCGGTCGACAACGGCTGCTTTACGGTTTGTATCCCGGGACCGGGCGCACAGCTCATATCGAAGATCGAGGCAGGCAGCAGGCTTGTCGCAAAGAGCTTCAGGCCCGAGCTGCTCCTTTCGGGACCCGCCGTGATAGACGGAAACCGTGCCGAGATCGTAAGAGAGTTTTCGGGACGCGTTGATTCGGTCGGGATCGAAGAACAGGGCAGTCTCATGTGCGCGGTTAAGTTCACGGGCACCCATGTTGACAGACACGGAACGGAGAGACTGCGCTTCATCATCAGGATGAAGATCTGCGCGGGCTCTGAGAGGCTTGACTTTACCCATACTTTTATCTATGACGGCGAGCCGGATAAGGATTATCTGAAAGGACTTTCGGTATCCTTTGAGATCACCGCGGCCGGTGCGCCTTACAACAGACATATCAAATTTACGCCGGATCACGGCGTATTTCATGAGTCGTCGATGACCATGATCAGCTGGAGGCCGAGAGTCCCCGCGGGGCTCCATGCGGCGCAGATGCGCGGCGAGCTGCTGCGGCCCGAGGGCAGAGACCTCGAAGCAGTTGATCAGATCATGAAGGACATCCCTTTCTGGGACGAATACGATCTGTGCCAGGACAGCGACAGCCATTTCCTGATCAGGAAAAAGCTCGCAGGGGAGCATCTCTGCTATATCGACAGCCTGCACGGAAACCGGGCGAAGGGCGCGGCTTTCGTCGGCAGCGAAGCGGGCGGAGTCATGGCCGCGATACGTGATTTCTGGGAGAAATACCCTTCGGGATATACGGTATCGGGACTGACCTCGGATACCGTGCGCATGAGCGTGCATCTGTGGTCACCTTCGGCCGGAGCTTTTGATTTCAGGCACTATGCCGACAGAGGCTACAATCAGGTCTGCTACGAGGGCTATGACTACAAGGGCGCGGACCCTTACGGCATCGCCTGCACGAATGAGTTTTCGCTTAAGTTTACCGATGCGCTTTGCGTGAGCGACGACGATCTGCTCACATTTGCCTCGGATATCGATACCGCGACACTGTACGTCGGAGATCCGGAGTATTATCATGAACTGAGGGCTTTCGGCTACTGGTCGCTCGTAAAGAACGGCACCGGACTGGAGCGTAAGCTCGAAAAGGACCTCGAGACATCCTTTGAATTTTATAAAAACGAAGTTGAGCAGCGCAGATGGTACGGCATGTTCAATTACGGCGATTTCATGCATACCTATGATCACGATCGTCATGTCTGGAGATATGATGTGGGCGGATACGCATGGGACAACACCGAGCTCGTGCCCACATTATGGCTGTGGTACTACTTCATGCGCACGGGACGCGCGGACGTGTTCAGGCTCGCGGAAAAGCTCTCGCGCCATACCTCCGAGGTAGATGTTTACCATATCGGAAAGTATAAGGGTATGGGATCGCGCCACAATGTGATCCACTGGGGCTGCCCCTGCAAGGAAGCCAGGATCGCCATGGCGGGCCATCACAGATTTTACTATTACCTCACAGGCGACAGACGGCTGGAGGATATATTCGACGAATTAAAGGACAATGAGGCGACGTTCTTAAACCGCGATCCTCTCGGGGATTTCTATCCGAAGGATAAGATGGTCGAGCCCTCGCACGCGAGGACAGGCCCCGACTGGTCATCGCTATGCTCGAACTGGATGACAGAGTGGGAGCGCACGGGAAACACTAAGTACCGTGACAAGATACTCGTCGGCTCGCAGGATATCAAAGACGCGCCGCTGAAACTCGTTTCGGGACCGGATTTTGAGTTCAATCCCAATACGCTCCATCTGCATTACATAGGCGAGCGCACGACCGGCGGCACGCATCTGCAGATATGCATGGGCGCGCCTTCGGTATGGCTGGAGATGGCCGATCTGCTCGGTGACGACGAATGGAAGGATATGCTCGCCGGATACGGCAGATTCTATTTCCTGCCGGACGACGAAAAACAGAAGGAATCGAACGGACTGATCGGCGACAGGCAGTTTACACTGCCGATGTTCGCGACGGGAATCGGAGCGTACGGCGCCGCAAAGCTGAATGATAGTGTACTCGCGCGCAGGGCGATAAATACACTGACCGACGCGCAGTACGGCGAATACTCGCCGAACGGCTACGAGCCCGTTGTTGTGCCCGACGCCGGCAACAACGCCGAACTTAAGGAGATCGCATGGATATCCACAAACCATGCGGCGCAGTTCGGACTGAACGCGATCATGCTGATGGAGTTCCTCGATCGGATCACGGAATCATAAAACACTAACAAACGGAGCATGGACATATGAAATACTATCTGGCGGTTGATATCGGCGCTTCGAGCGGCAGGCACATACTCGGATCGCTCGAAAACGGTAAGATGAAGACCGAGGAGATCTACAGATTTCCCAACGGAATGACCGAGAAGGACGGGCATAAATACTGGGACGCGGACGCGCTCTTCGGTCATATTAAGGCAGGCATGAAAAAATGCGCCGAGATCGGTAAGATACCGGTCAGCATCGGCATCGACACATGGGGCGTGGATTACGCGCTGATCGACGACGCGGGAGAGCGCGTGAGTCCTGTATTCGGCTATCGCGACGGCAGGACCGAGGGCATTGACGCGGAGGTCTATAAGGTCATTCCCGAAGAGGAGCTCTACGCGAGGACCGGCATACAGAAGCAGCCGTTCAACACGATCTACCAGCTGTGCGCGGCCCAAAAGGCGGATCCGGAGCCGCTTCGGAAAGCGTCTGCCATGCTGCTGATGCCCGATTATTTCAATTTCCTGCTCACGGGAAAGCGTATGACCGAGTATACGAACGCGTCGACCACGCAGCTGCTCGATCCGAAGACTTATGACTGGGATTTTGAGCTTATAGAGAGGCTCGGCCTCCCGAAAAAGATATTTACAAAGATCGCGGAACCGGGCACGATACTCGGACCGCTCAAAGCCGATGTACGCGACGAGATCGGCTACGACTGCACCGTGGTGCTCCCTGCCACGCACGATACGGGATCCGCGGTGGCCGCGGTACCGACACAGAGCGATGAAGCGCTCTATATCAGCTCCGGAACCTGGTCGCTGATGGGCTGTGAGCTGAAGGCGGCTGATACTTCCGCCAAGAGCAGAAAGCGCAATCTCACCAATGAGGGCGGATACGATCACCGCTTCAGATACCTGAAGAATATCATGGGCCTGTGGATGATACAGTCGGCAAAGCAGGAGCTCACGCCCGATATGAGCTACGGTGAGCTCTGCGAGGCGGCTTCGAAGGCGGACATAGCGTCGATAATTCCCGCGAACGACGGCAGATTCTTAAGCCCCGCGAGCATGAGCGAAGAGGTGAGGGCCGCATGCCGAGAGAGCGGGCAGCAGGTACCCGAAACTCCCGCCGAAGTGGCGGCCGTCATATATAACAGCCTCGCGCGCTGCTATGCGGATACGCTTTCGGAGATCGAGGAGATCACGGGAAAGCGTTACGCGGCGGTCAATGTGATCGGCGGCGGCTCGAACGCGGACTATCTGAACAGGATCACAGCAAAAGCATGCGGCAGGACCGTTTACGCGGGACCTTCGGAGGCTACGGCGATCGGGAACCTGCTCGTGCAGATGATGGCGGACGGCGCAGTATCCGACCTTAAAGCAGGCAGGCAGCTTGTATTCGATTCGTTTGCGGTAAGGGAATACCGTCCGTAAGACGGCGCATGCATAAACACGTTTCAAAAAAGAGAACATATATGAGGAGGGCAATATGAGTTATTCGGAAGCAAAAGAAAAATACGCAAAGCTGGGTATCGATACCGACGCGGCGATCGCGAAGCTGAAAGACATCCCGGTGGCACTTCACTGCTGGCAGCTGGACGATGTTAAGGGATTTGACCAGGACGGCCCCTTAACGGGCGGCATCCAGACCACGGGCAACTACCCCGGAAAGGCAATGACCCCCGAGCAGCTGTTCGCCGACTACGAGAAGGTCTTTGAGCTGACACCCGGCACCAAGAAGATCAACGTTCACGCAAGCTACGCGATCTTCGAAAAGGGAGAATGGGTTGACCGCGACGCGCTGGAGCCCAAGCATTTTAAGAAATGGGTCGAGCTGGCCAAGAAGCATCACGCCGGACTCGATTTCAACCCTACATTTTTCTCGAGTCCCCGCGTCAAGGACGGCCTGACGCTCACCAGTCCCGACGAGGAGACCAGACAGTTCTGGATCCGCCACGGACAGGCATGCCTGCGCATTTCGGAATATTTCGCGAAGGAGACCGGCATTCCCTGCGTCATGAACATCTGGATCGGCGATGGCTACAAGGACATTCCCGCCGACAGGCTCGGCCCGAGGCTCAGATACAAGGATTCGATCGAGCAGATCCTTTCGGTGCCTTACGACCGCGATCTTGTTAAGCCCTGCGTTGAGTCGAAGGTATTCGGCATCGGCGTTGAGGCGTATACCGCAGGCTCTGCGGAATTTACACTGAGCTTCGCTGCTACCCATGAGGGCGTTATGCCTCTGATGGACAACGGACATTACCATCCTACAGAGGTGGTTTCGGACAAGATCCCCGCGCTCATGTGCTTCTATCCCGAGTTCGCGCTGCATATCACCAGACCGATCCGCTGGGATTCCGACCATGTTGTGCTCTTTGACGACGAGACCCGCGAAATGGCAAAGGAGATCGTTCGCTGCGGCGGCATCGGCAAGATCCATATGGCGCTCGATTATTTCGACGCGTCGATCAACAGGATCTCCGCGCTGGCAACCGGCTACAGGAGCTGGCAGAAGGCGCTCCTCGAGGCTCTTTGCATGCCTCATGCGGAACTGAAGAGATTGCAGGATTCCAACGAGCTCGGCAGAAAGATGGTGCTCCAGGAGGCCGTTAAGCTCCTGCCTCTGGGCGAGATCTGGAACGAGTACTTAAGACGCGAAGGCGTTGTGGATGACTTCGGATTCTACGATGAGATCGAAAAATACGAAAAGGACGTGCTCTCAAAGCGCTGAGGCTTTGGAGGGAAAGGCAAAGATAAGATGAAAATACTTGATGCTGAATTTGTAAAAGGCTTTATCAGAATGGCCAACGACGGCTGGGAACAGGGCTGGCACGAAAGAAACGGAGGAAATCTCTCATACCGCATCCGTCCCGAAGAGGTCGAGAGCGTAAAGGAGAATTTCGAGCCGAAGAGCTGGACGCCGATCGGAACTAAGGTCCCGAAACTCGGCGGGGAATATTTCCTCGTTACCGGTTCGGGCAAGTTCTTCAGGAACTGCGTCATCGATCCCGCGGATTCGATGTGCGTGATCGAGCTCGATGCTGCGGGTGAGAACTACCGCATCGTCTGGGGACTCGTAAACGGCGGACGTCCCACATCAGAGCTCCCGAGCCATCTGATGAACCATGAGGTCAAGTTCCTGATCGACCCCAAGTACCGTGTTATCTACCATGCGCATACGACCAATATCATCGCGCTGACCTTTGTGCTTCCGCTCGATGACGCCGTATTTACCAGAGAGCTCTGGGAGATGGCCACGGAGTGCCCCGTTGTATTCCCCGACGGAGTCGGAGTTGTGCCGTGGATGGTTCCCGGCGGACGCGACATCGCGGTAGCCACGAGCGAACTCATGAAGAAGTACGACCTGGCGGTATGGGCACATCACGGCATGTTCGCCGCGGGAGAGAATTTTGACATTACCTTCGGCCTGATGCACACCGCGGAGAAGTCTGCAGAGATTTTGGTCAAGGTGCTCTCGATGCGCCCCGATAAGCTGCAGACCATCACCGTACAGAATTTCAGGGACCTCGCGCGCGACTTTAACGTAACGCTTCCCGAGAAGTTCTTATACGAGAAATAAAGGAGAGACAGATATGGCCGGATTTGATTTTGACCGCAAACAGATAGAAGAAACCGTCGACAGGATCGTGGAGCGTACGATGCGTATGGACCTGACCTGGGACTGGCCCTGCGGAGTTGCTTACTACGGCATCAGCAAGGCATATGAAGTTACCAAAAACGAAAAGTATCTCAAGCTTATGAAGGACAGGATCGATTTTTACATCGAGCTCGGTCTTCCTTCGGTATGGACCGTAAATACCTGCGCGATGGGACACTGCCTTATCACGCTGTATGAGGCTACGGGCGACGAGCGCTATCACGATATCCTGATGAGCAAGATAGATTATCTGCGCAACTACGCGCTCCGTTTTGCCGACAATGTGCTCCAGCACACCGTTTCGGCAAACAATGATTTCCCCGAGCAGTGCTGGGCGGATACACTGTTTATGGCCGCGTTCCTGATGCTGAGAGTCGGCGTAAAGGAAAAGGATGACGCGCTCATTGCAGATGCGCTCAACCAGTACTACTGGCATATCCAGTATCTCCAGAACGAGAACACGGGACTCTGGTATCACGGCTACAACAACATCACAAAGGACCATATGTCCGGCTTCTACTGGGGCAGGGCAAACTGCTGGGCAGCATTTACGATGAGCCAGGTTGGACATATCCTTCCCGAGGCTTATCTCTACCCTCAGTTCCTCGAGATCGTGGGCTCCTTAAACGAGCAGCTCTCAGCGCTCAAGATGTGCCAGACGGAGAACGGACTCTGGAGAACGATCCTTGACGATGAGGAGAGCTACGAGGAGATCTCGGCATCCGCGGGTATCGCGGCGGCCATGCTCGCAAAGGGCAATCCCCTTCATACTCCTTACATCAATAAATCGATAAAGGGCCTGCTCGCAAATGTTGCCGAGGACGGCCGCGTAATGAACGTTTCCGGCGGAACCGCGGTAATGAAGGACCGCGCCGGATACATGGGCATCAGCAAAAAGTGGATCCAGGGCTGGGGCCAGGGCATGGCGCTCGCGTTCTTCGCGGGACTGCTCGATACGGCAAACCACAGAAACGACGGTGCTCTCTGATATGGATCCTTTAAAGTTTGAATTTGGCAAAAAAGCCGTCACTTCGGGGACTCTTTACGGGGACCCCGGAGACGGCGGAAGCGGCGGGGAATTGGCCTTCGGCTTCGTTACGGATGAAAATGCGGACGGAAATGAGTTTTTAAGGATACCGGAGCTTAACAGCGGTTTCCTGAAAAACGACAATGCCGGCACCGCGCGTATCATAAAGCTTGCGGATACGACGCTGGGCGTAAAGAGCGTTTATGAGGGTGACGGGTCGGTTCCCGTACTGTTTAAGGCAAATGTTCCCGAAGAAGGCAATTATCTGGTAAAGGTTGTTATCAGTGCGGAAGAGGACACCGACGGACTACTGTTCATCGGAAGACGCAGACTCGTGTTGAAGCGGCATTTTAAGAAGGGCAGCGCATTTGCGGGAGTTTATCCCGCCAATGTTGTTCCGTTCAAACCGCGAGGAAAGGCGGAGGTCTTTGAAAGCCGCGCGATCGATGTCGCGCTGGTGGGCAGAGGTCTTGTCTTAAAGAGCATTGAGATAAAAAAGTCGGGGATCCCCTGCATCTATATCGCGGGCGATTCGACCCTGACGGACCAGAGCGCGGTCTATCCTTACGATCCCGCATGGAGCTACAGCGGCTGGGGACAGATGCTGCAGTATTTTGTCGGGACGGGAATGGCCGTTTCGAATCACGCACATTCGGGCCTTACGACCGAGAGCATGCGCGGCGAGGGTCATTACGCAATATTATTTGACAGGATAAAGGCGGGCGATCTCTGCCTGTTCCAGTTTGCGCACAACGACCAGAAGCTTGAGCATCTGAAGGCTTTTGAGGGGTATACACAGAACCTTAAGAGATATATCGATGAGATAAAGAGCAGGGGAGCGACACCCGTGATCGTCTCGCCCCTTGCGCGCAATACCTGGAAGGGCGACGGCAGCTATAACGATCTCCTTGAGGAATATGCAGAGGCATGCCGTATCATCGCGGAAAAAGAGAATGTTCCTTACATCGATCTTCATGCCTACAGCATGGATTTTGTAGTGAAGAACGGACGCGAGGCGGCGCGGAGATGGTATTTCCCTTCGGATTACACGCATACGAACGATTATGGGGCGTACATGTACGCAGGCTTTGTTTATTCGAGGATGTGTGAGCTCGGACTTGTGCGCGGGACCACTGCCTCCGGGACGGAAGGCAGCAGGGCGGAGGACTTTGTGTCTGACTGGATACCGCCCACAGAACCGCCGGTGATCACGCTTCAGGTAGTTGGGAGCGATGAGCGCGATGCCGCATGCGAAGGCACCGGGACCGAAAAAACCGGCGAGACCGCCAAAAGGCAGATAAGTATCGACCGCCCGGACGACATTCTCACACGCGCAGAAGCCTTTGAAATGGTGATTGCGACCGTGAAATTCTTCCCCACGAACGTATATAACGATATGTTCGTTGATGTCGTCGGGCATGAGGTATATGCGGGCAGTATACAGTGCGCATGGCAGAACGGGATAATCCCGGCATCAATGTTAAACGACGCCGAAAGGCGCATCTATCCGGACAGACCGGCAACACTTGCCGAGTTTACCGAGATATTAAGACTCGGGTACTTGAGCCGCAGACCCGCGGGCAGGGTAATAGAAAGCCTCGATACATGCGGGCTGGCTGCCGGTGAAGTACTGACGAGAAAACAGGCCGCGTATATCTGCGGACAGGTAACGGTCTGAAAATATGCTGAATATAGGACAGGAGAAAAAAGAAATGCGGGAAACAACCGGATCATTTACCCTGCCGGGAGAGGCAGGCTATGAGGAGCTCACACTGAAGCTCGCGAAGAAATGGGGCGCCGATGTTATAAGAGACAGTGACGGAACCGTCCTTTCGGATGAGATCACAAAGGCGGGATACGGGATCTATTCGACGATCTGCATCATCCGCGACCACAACGAATGGGCGAAAAAGCATCCCGACAAGCTCCAGCAGAGCTTTCTTATGTCGGATCCGGTGACCGCCGAAGGCACCGAACTGACGATTAACCTGCTCGAGGGATTTTTTGCGGAGCAGTTCAGGATCAACGATTCGCCGGCTTCGATGGATTACTGGCAGGTTTTCGACCGTACCGCCGATAAGGAGGCAGAGCGCGGAAGCTGGGTTTACGATAAGGCTTCCGGCAGCGTGACGGTAAAGAATACGGTGCCTTTCCACACATATACGGTCAATTTCCTCGCGTACCGTATCTGGGAAGAGATCTCCATGTACAACCATGTGACCAATAACTGGAACAAGGAGCATCTGATGCCGATCGATCCGCGCACAGAGGAGTGCCGGGAATACATGACGAAGTGGTTCACGGACTGGTGCGAGGCGCATCCCGATACGACGGTTGTCAGATTTACCTCGATGTTTTACAACTTCGTATGGATCTGGGGAAGCGATGCCCGCAACAGGAACCGTTTCTCTGACTGGGGCTCGTACGATTTCACCGTAAGCCCCGAGGCGCTTCATGATTTTGAGAAGGAATACGGCTATGCGCTGACCTCGGAGGATTTCATCAACAAGGGCAAGCTTCATGTGACACATATGCCTCCGACAAAGAGACAGCTCGATTACATGCGCTTTACCAATAAATTTGTTGCGGACTACGGCAGAGAGCTGGTTGCGATCGCCCATAAATACGGCAAAAAGGCTTATGTTTTCTATGATGACAGCTGGATCGGCGTCGAGCCTTACAGCGATCTGTTCGAAAGCTTCGGCTTTGACGGCCTGATCAAATGCGTATTCTCGGGCTTTGAGGTAAGGCTCTGCGCGGGCGCGAAAGTGGCGACCCATGAGCTGAGACTCCATCCGTACCTGTTCCCTGTGGGACTCGGCGGAGCACCGACTTTTTCACCCGGAGGAGACCCCGCGCTCGACGCGAAGAAATACTGGATCAGCGTAAGACGCGCGCTGCTGCGCCAGCCGGTCGACAGACTCGGACTCGGCGGATATCTGCATCTGACCGAAGGCTATCCCGATTTCGTCGAGACTATCGCTGACATCATGGACGAGTTCCGCGAGATCAAGGCCATGCATGAGGACGGCGGAGTATATACGCTGCCGCTGAAGATCGCGGTGCTGCACAGTTGGGGGTCGCTCAGGAGCTGGACTCTTTCGGGACATTTCCACGAGACATACATGCATACGCTGATACATATCAACGAGGCGCTCTCGGGACTGCCCGTCGACGTGCGTTTTGTAAGCTTTGAGGACGTAAAGGCCGGTGCCTTAAGTGACGTTGATGTTGTCATTAACGCCGGAAAGGCGGGAACCGCATGGAGCGGCGGAGACGCGTGGAAGGACGCTGAGCTCGTTGCCCTGCTGCAGAAATGGGTATCGGAAGGCGGCATTTTCCTCGGCGCCGAGGAGCCCTCGGCGGTACCGGGCGGCATGACAGGCTTCGCGATGGCACAAGTGCTCGGCATCGACCTCGACGACGGAGCCCGCGTATGTCACGGCAGATGGGCGTTCGATGTCGATAAGGAAGCGGCCGGACGCGTATTCGCTAAAGGTTCGTCCGTTCCCGGAAAAGCGGGTCTGTACCTTACCGACGGACGCGCGAAGGTGCTCGATTCTATGGACGGCATCCCGACGCTTACGATCCATGATTTCGGAAAAGGCAAGGGCATTTACATGGCAGGCTTCGAGAAGAACAATGCCAATACAAGGATGCTGCTGAACCTCCTGCTCGAGGCAAAGGGCATCACCGACAGAAAGTACCTGACGGACGATCCCGACACCGAATGCGCTTATTATCCGGGCAGCGGCAGGCTCGTGCTGATCAACAATTCAGATTCGGAAAAGACGACAAAGGTAACGACCGCGAACGGAGTCAGGGAATTTACCCTGAAGCCGTTTGAGACACAAATAACCGCAGAGTGACCCGATAAGGAGGAAACGTTATGATCAAAGGATTCAAAATGAAGCTGTATCCCGGCATGGAGGCCGAGTACGAGAAGAGACACAATGAGCTGTGGCCCGAGATGAAGGATATGATCCACGAGCACGGCGGCAGCAATTACACGATCTTTCTCGATAAAGAGACGCTCACGCTGTTCGGCTACATAGAGATAACCGACGAGAAGCTCTGGAGTGAGAGCGCGGATACCGCGATCAACCGTAAATGGTGGGATTTCATGGCGGATATCATGGAGACGAATCCCGACAATTCGCCCGTAGCCATCGACCTTAAGCCGCTGTTCCATCTGGACTGAGACGGCTGTTTGGCGGGACGAAAGTGATAAACTGAAGCTGAACTCACGAAAAGCGATATTATATAAATAATTCGTTAAAACATCGAAGTTTTGTTGACAAAGTTCCATAAGGTCTGTATAATACGTCTATAGGTGTAACTGTGTCCCATTGTGCTTTTTTGGGGACTTCACAGGATTATTAGGAGGAACTGAAACTATGAAGATACTTATAGCTGAGGATGATTTCGCGAGCAGAAAATTCATGCTTCGTTTTCTGTCCAAATACGGCGAGTGCGATATTACCGTCGACGGACTTGAGGCCGTTGATGCATTTCTTATGGCGCTCGAGGGCGGCGACGGCTACGATCTCGTATGTCTCGATATCATGATGCCCGCTCTGGACGGCTATCAGACTCTTAAGGCTATCCGTGATATTGAAAAGGAAAAGGGGATCCCGGACGATAAGCGCGCAAAGATCATCATGACCACTGCGCTGAACGAGGGCCGCAACGTTACAAAGGCCTTTGAGCTGGGCTGCGTAGCCTATGCCGGAAAGCCCATCGATGAGGAGAAATTCGAGAATGTTCTCCGTAAGCTTGAGCTCATTCAGTGATCTGACGATCGACTGCAAGGGCCGGGGACTCCCGGCCCTTTAATTCATCTATTATGCCCGATATTGCGAATTATCATAAACTACTCGAAAAAAGAGCCGGGGTCTGGAGGGGAGCGGGCCTGACGCCTTCCGTATTGCTGCACAGCTGCTGTGCTCCGTGCAGCAGTACCTGTCTTGAGGTTCTGACACGCTTCTGCAGAGTGACGGTCTTTTATTTCAACCCGAACATTACTTCAAAAAGCGAATACGAATACCGATTGAACGAGCAGAAGCGCCTGATCGCCGAAATGCCGTTCACACATCCGGTGGACCTGATCGAGGGCCGCTACGAGCCGGAGGAGTTCCTTGAAACGGCCCGGGGACTCGAGAACGCGCCGGAGCGCGGACCGCGCTGCGTTAAGTGCTATACGCTGCGCCTTGGTGAGACCGCGCGGATCGCGAAGGAGCGGGGATTTGACTATTTTGCCACGACTCTTACGCTCAGCCCCTTAAAGCCCGCGCCCGTGATCAATGAGATAGGGCTCATGCTCGGAGCACAGAACTCATCCGAGACGGAGTTCGGCATATTTGTCCCGAAGGGAGCGGCGTATCTGCCGACAGATTTTAAGAAGAACGAGGGTTACAAGCGTTCCATAGAGCTTTCAAAGGAATACGGTCTTTACCGCCAGAACTATTGCGGCTGCGATTTTTCAAAACGTGCGGCGGACCGGCAGGAAACCGATGGGTGATATCCGGAAAGGAGTTATATGGATTCTATCAGAAAAGAGCAGGAAGCGAGAGAGCATCAGTATCTGAGCCCCTATGCGTCATTCAGTGACTGTTCGGCCGGAAGGGATGAGTACGAGGCGCCCTGTGACATCAGGACCGAGTACCAGCGCGACCGTGACAGGATAATCCATTCAAAGGCGTTCAGACGTCTGAACGGCAAGACGCAGGTTTTCCTTGCTCCGATGGGAGACCATTACCGCAACCGCATGACGCACACCCTCGAGGTCGCGCAGATCGCAAGGACCATAGCGAAGGCGCTGCGTCTTAACGAGGACCTGACCGAGGCCATAGCGCTCGGACATGATCTCGGACATACTCCGTTCGGACACGCGGGCGAGCGAGCGCTCAACGATATCTCGACCTGCGGTTTCGCGCATCATGAGCAGAGCATCCGCATCGTGGAGCTGCTCGAAGTGAAAAAGAACGGCAAGCATATGAACCTGACCAGAGAGGTCCGCGACGGCATATTGAACCACCAGACCGAGGGCAGACCTTCGACTCTCGAAGGCAAGGTAGTAAGGCTTGCGGATAAGATCGCGTACATCAACCATGACATCGACGACGCGATCAGAGGCCACATAATCAATGAGGAGGACATCCCCGAGGAATATACGGAGGTACTCGGACATACGCCCAGCAAAAGGCTGAATACGATAATCCACGACATAGTCACGTCGAGCTACGATCAGCCTGACATCATAATGACAGAGCAGGTAAGCGTCGCGATGACCGGGCTGCGCGAGTATATGTTCAAAAACGTTTATACGAATCCCGTTGCGAAAGGCCAGGAGAAAAAGGCCGAGCAGCTGATCAAGGAGATGTTCGGCTACTATGTGACGCACGCCGAGAATCTGCCTTCCGAATTCATAAATCAGATAGAAAACGGCGACGGAAAATGCTATAATGAGATACATCTTTATTCGGACAACGAGCTGAGGCAGCTCAGGACCGAAAAGGCGGTCTGCGACTATATCGCGGGCATGACCGACAGATTCGCGGTAGCCAAGTTCCACGAGATACTGATACCGTCGAACTGGGATGTGTACTAATGTGCTTTTGGACAGCTTTGAATAGTTACGTGATAAAAGGGAGACTGCATGTTTTACGGAGATGACGTGATCGAGAGGGTTCGCGAGGCGAACGACATCGTCGACGTGGTAGGCACTTATGTCAAGCTTACGCGCCGCGGTTCGAACTATGTCGGACTCTGCCCTTTCCACAATGAGAAGACGGGTTCGTTCTCGGTCAACAAAAACATGCAGATATACAAGTGTTTCGGATGCGGCAAAGCAGGAAATGTGTTTACTTTTCTGATGGAATATGATAATCTGAACTTCATCGAAGCCGTGAAGGAGCTTGCGGACCGCGCAGGCATAGCGCTTCCGGAGCAGGAGATGACCGAGGAGGAAAAAGAGCGCCGGGACATGAAGGAACGCCTCTTCGAGGTCAACAAAGCAGCGGCGGGCTTCTATTTCAGGCAGCTGCGCAGCGACGCGGGCAGGAAAGCATACGAGTACCTCAAAGGACGCGCGCTTTCCGACGAGACGATGAAGAAGTTCGGACTCGGTTATGCCGGACACGGCTCGGGCAGGCTTTACGACTATCTGAAACAGCAGGGCTTTTCGGACAGGGTCCTTCATGAGAGCGGCATCTTCACCTTCAGCGAACGCGGTGTATCCGACAAATTCTGGGACCGCGTCATTTTTCCGTATATGGACAAAAACGGAAAAGTCATCGCATTCGGCGGCAGACTCATGGTTCCCTCGGAAAAGGCGCCGAAGTATCTGAATTCCCCCGAGACCGGGATATTCATAAAGGGACGAAACCTCTACGGTATGCATCTGGCCAGACATTCGCACGAGAAATATATGTTGCTGTGCGAGGGCTACATGGATACCATCGCGCTGCATCAGGCCGGATTTGACAATGCGGTCGGATCGATGGGCACGGCACTCACGCCCCAGCAGGCAAAGCTGATCTCCGCTTATGTGAGCGAGGTCGTGCTGACATACGACCAGGACGAAGCGGGGCGCAACGCGATACTGCGCGCGATCCCGATACTCAAAGACGCCGGGATAGTCACAAAGGTCGTTGACATGACGCCTTATAAGGATCCCGACGAGTTCATCAAGAATCTCGGAGCGGACGAGTACCGCAAGAGGATCGAAGAGGCGGTCACCGCCTTTGATTTCGAGGCAAAGTCGCTGAGAAACAAAATAGACGGAGCGGATCCCGCCCAGAAAACAAAGTTCGATCACGAGCTGGCCAAAAAACTGGCCCGGATCGAGGATGAGCTGGAGCGGAACAATTATATAGAGGCGGCGGCCAGGGATTACAATATCGACATCAATGCCCTGAGACGCCAGGTAAACGAATACGGACGCCAGCTCTATAACGAGCGGGTGGCCGAAGAGACGCAGGAACGCGCCAAGGAAGAACGCAGGCGTATGGCAGGGGAGAAGGACTCGACAGTCAGGTCAGAGCAGCTCCTTGTCTCGATGCTTGCAAACAATGCCGACCTTTATGAGTCGGTAAAGGATCTGATTACCGAGGAGGATTTTTCCGATCCCCTTTGTAATAAACTCGTTTCATTCATATTCGCTTCATACGCGAACAACGGAAGACCGGTACACGCAAATATAGTTTGCAGATTTGAAGAGGTCAGGGACCAGGAAGAGGTTGCGGGGATACTTAATTCCGCGCTGTATGAGGACAGGATAGGAGAGGACGAGAAAAAGAAAGCTTTTGCGGATCTGGTGGTCCGCGTACTTGACGACGGGCTTGAACTGCGTATGCAGCGCGCTTTGGAGGCGGACGATGCGAGACTCTATCAGGAGCTCATGAACCGCAAAAACGATTTGGAAGCGCTCCGCGGCAGGCTGTGCCGTCAATGAAAAGCTCACGAGGAGAAACAATGGAAGACAACAACAGCAAACAGTTATTCCAGGAGAAGCTGAAAGAGCTTCTCGAATTTGCGAAGAAAAAGAAAAACGTTCTTGAGTATCAGGAGGTCAACGATTTCTTCCCGGACCTCGAGCTCGACTCCGACAGGATCGAGCACATCTACGAATATCTCGAGAACAACGGCGTGGATGTCTTACGCGCCCAGCCCGAGAACGATGTTGACGATATCCTTGATGTCGACGACATCGACGACCTTCCCGAGGACAGCGAAGAGGAGATCGACATTGCGAACATCGACCTTTCGATACCCGACGGCGTATCCTTAGAGGACCCTGTCAGGATGTATCTGAAAGAGATCGGTAAGGTTCCGCTGCTTTCCGCAGAAGAAGAGATCGACCTCGCCAGGACCATGGAAGAGGGCTGCAAGATCCGTGACGAGATAGACAGCCTCCGCAAGAAGGCAGAGAAGGCGGCTCCGGCCGAGAGGACCAAGCTCCTCGCGCAGGCCAGAGAGCTTCAGGAACAGAATCACGGCATACTCGACGAGGGCGACAGCGCCAAGAAGAGACTTGCCGAAGCCAACTTAAGACTCGTTGTCAGCATCGCGAAGCGCTATGTGGGACGCGGCATGCAGTTCCTCGATCTGATCCAGGAGGGCAACTTAGGTCTTATCAAGGCTGTTGAGAAGTTCGATTACCGTAAGGGATACAAGTTCTCGACATACGCCACATGGTGGATCAGACAGGCCATCACCCGCGCGATCGCGGATCAGGCCAGAACGATCCGTATCCCCGTGCATATGGTCGAGACGATCAATAAGCTCATGCGCGTGCAGAGACAGCTGCTGCAGGAGCTCGGGCGCGAACCTACGCCCGAAGAGGTTGCAAAGGAAATGAAGCTGCCCGTTGAGCGTGTGGCAGAGATCCAGAAGATCAGCCAGGAGCCCGTTTCCCTCGAGACACCCATCGGCGAAGAGGAAGACAGCCATCTCGGCGACTTCATCATGGACGATAAGGTTCCCGTACCCGCTGAGGCCGCTTCGGCGACCATCCTGCGCGAGGAGCTGCTGAAAGTCCTTGAGACGCTTACCGAGCGTGAGCAGAAGGTGCTCCGCCTCAGATTCGGTCTCGATGACGGCAGGACACGTACACTCGAAGAGGTCGGCAAGGAGTTCAATGTCACCCGTGAGCGTATCCGTCAGATCGAAGCCAAGGCGCTCAGAAAGCTCCGTCATCCTTCACGCAGCAAAAAGCTTAAGGATTTCCTTGAGTGATCATTTAAAATCGAACCATAGCGTATCCTCTGCCCGTGCCGGACAAACCAGCACGGGCGGGGGATATATATTTCTTAAAAAAATGCGTATAAAACTATCGGACAGGCTGATGATGTCAGCACTTATGGCCGGCCGTTCGGAGACGGTGGCCGACGTCGGCTGTGACCATGCACATACCTGTATCTGGCTGCTTGAAAACGGTATGGCCGAGCACTGCATCGGAATGGATGTGCGCTTCGGACCGCTGAAAAAAGCGGAAGAGAATCTGGCACTGTACGGGCAGCAGGAGAGGACCGAGTTAAGACTCGGTTACGGACTGGAAAAACTTCTTCCCGGGGAGGCAGACACGATCGTTATCGCCGGTATGGGCGGCGATATGATCAGGGATATCCTTGACAAGGACAGCAAGGGGAATGCGGTAACGAAAAAGAAGCCGTATCCGTTCCTCGTGCTGCAGCCGCAGTCACATTATTTCAATGTGCGCAAATGGCTGTTTGACAACGGCTTTGAGATCCTTAACGAGGACATCTGCGAGGAGGACGGCAAATTCTACCCCTGCATCAGGGCCAGAGCCATTTTCGGCTATATGGCCGAGCAGGAGCTTCAGAAAAAGCACGATCCGGTCGAAATATGTTTCGGACCCAAACTCATAGAGCGAAGGCATCCGGTTCTTATCGAATTCCTTGAGATCGAGTACCGCAAGACCCGTTACCGTCTCGAACAGATAGCAAAGAGCGGTACGGATGAGGCCAAAGCAAGAAAGGCCGAGGTGGAAAGATTTCTTGAGATAATCTGTGAGGCGCGCAGGCGCTGCGGTGTGAAATAGCACTGCGGCCGGGATTTCGGCGCTGCGGACAGATAAATAAATATCCGAGGAGGATTATAATGTTATGGACAATGTTAAAGTAACGATCAACGGGATCACGCTGGAATATGCCTACGGGACTCCCTACGGCGAGATCGCTAAGGAGTACGCGAAGGACTATCCCGCCGATATCATTCTGGCCAATGTGGACGGAAAGCTCGCCGAGCTTCGGCGCAAGGCGGATCATGACTGCACTCTGGGCTTTGTTACGACGGCAGAGGTACCCGGCATGTCGACCTACACCAGAGGCATGATACTTCTGATGCTCCGCGCGTTCACGCGGGTTTTCGATGCGGGACAGATCCGCAAGATCACGGTTGACCACACACTCGGCAATGCGCTTTATTGCTCGATCAATGCCAACTTTACCCTGACCGATGAGTATCTCGAGGATGTCAAGGCGGAGATGAGGAGACTCGTTTCGCTCGATATTCCTTTTGAGAAGACTTCGGTAAAGACCAGGGACGCGCGCAAGCTTTTCAGTGAAGTCGGCATGGACGACAAAGAGAAGCTCTTCCGTTTCAGAAGAGTTTCAAACACGAATATCTACAACCTTGACGGTTATTACGATTATTTCTACGGCTACATGCCTTACAGCACCGGCGTGCTGAAGTATTTCGACCTCAAGTGCTATTCCGAGGGCTTCCTGCTCCTGCTGCCCGATAAGTCGGCGCCGTCTGAGGTTAAGCCTTATGTGGACAGACCGAGGCTTTTCGAGACACAGCATGAAGCGAACAAATGGGGCGAGAGCATCGGCATCGCTACCGTAGGTGACCTGAACGAGGCCATCACTACAGGCAATATCAGCGACATGATCCTCGTACAGGAGGCGTTCCAGGAGAAGAAGATCGGTGAGATCGCGGAGAAGATCAAAGAGCGCGGCGGCGTTAAGTTCGTTATGATCGCGGGCCCTTCGTCTTCGGGTAAGACGACATTCTCGCACAGACTCTCGATACAGCTCCGTACCCTCGGCTACAAGCCTCATCCGATCGAGCTCGACAACTATTTCGTAAACCGAGAGGACACTCCCAAGGACGAGAACGGAAACTACAATTTCGAGTGCCTCGAAGCGATCGACGTAGCCGGCTTCAACGACGATATGACGAGACTCCTTGCGGGTGAAGAGGTTTCGATGAGAACCTTCAACTTTAAGACCGGAAAACGCGAGTACAAGGGCAACACCCTTAAGCTCGGCGCGGACGATATCCTCGTGCTCGAGGGCATTCACGGCCTTAACGACAAGCTCAGCTACACTCTTCCCAAGGAGAGCAAGTTCAAGGTATATATCAGCGCTCTTACGCAGCTGAACATAGATGAGCATAACCGCATGCCTACGACCGACGGACGTCTTATCAGACGTATGGTCCGTGACGCGCGCACCAGAGGAACCAGCGCCCAGAGGACCATCGCGATGTGGCCTTCGGTAAGGCGCGGCGAGGAGGAGAATATCTTCCCGTTCCAGGAGGGCGCGGATTACATGTTCAATTCGGCGCTAGTATATGAGCTGGCCGTATTAAAGCAGTTCGCGGAGCCGCTGCTCTTCGGTATCCCCGAGGACAGCCCCGAGTACGTTGAGGCAAACAGACTGCTCAAGTTCCTGGATTATTTCCAGGGCATCTCGAGCGAGAGCATCCCTCACAACTCGATCGTGAGAGAGTTCATCGGCGGCAGCGTATTCCCCGTTTAAGAGCCGCAAAAAAGCATTGACAAAAACGGTTGTCATGTGAATAATGATAAAGCATTTTATATTTGCTGTGCGAGACGATCGCGCGGTCTGCGTCGGTAGGCCGTGAGGAAAGTCCGGGCTTCACAGGGCAGGGTGCCGGATAACGTCCGGTGGGGGTGACCCCAAGGAAAGTGCAACAGAAATTAAACCGCCAAGCAGAGTTGCGTTTGCGCAACTCTGCTTGGTAAGGGTGGAATGGCGGTGTAAGAGACCACCGGCGGCCCGGTAACGGGTCCGCGCTGTGTAAACCCCACTCGAAGCAAGACCAAACAGGAGACTGTGCGGCGGCCCGTCGCGTCTCCGGGTAGGTTGCGTTCTGTCGTCGCAAGGCGGCAGAGGAGCTGTCCGGTAACGGACAGTCAAGAAAGATGATCGTTTAATACAGAACCCGGCTTATTGCACGGCAAAGAGCAATGCGCCCTCCGTTTTTCGGAGGGCGCACTTTGCATTTGCACAGAAAAAGGCGCGAACGTTTCAACGCGTCTTTTTCTAATGCAAAGCACGAAGTGTTGCGCCCACTTCGAGGTATTTTCGAGAAGTGGGGAAGAAAGCAAAAAGTGACTAAACAAATTGCTTTTTACGGATGAATAAAAACCTCCGATGCGTTATACTGAAAAAAAACGCAAGGGGGACCAAAGCCATGGCAAGACAGATCAACATCGATCCGGAAAACAGAGTAAGATTCAACAACAACGTGGATTACTGCGTCGGAACGGGGCGCCTCGGACTGGCTCTTTCGGAGGAGTACCTAAAAGAGCTGGAGTATGTACAGAAAATGATCGGATTTTCGTATATCAGGGGACACGGACTGTTTTCGGACGACGTGGCTATATACCACGAATACGAGGAAAACGGCGAGACCAAAGTCGAGTACAACTACACCTACATCGACAGGATAATCGATTCTTACATAAGGCTCGGCATCCGTCCCTATCTGGAGCTCGGGTTCATGCCCGGACAGCTGGCGTCGGGTACGCAGACCATATTCTACTGGAAGGGCAATACCACGCCGCCCAAGGATTATAAAAAATGGACCGACATGGTGGTCGCTCTCCTTGCGCATCTTAGGGAGCGTTACGGCGAAGAGACCCTCACATGGCCCATCGAAGTGTGGAACGAGCCTAATCTGCCCGGTTTCTGGTACAAGGCCGACATGCAGGAATATTTCAGGCTGTTCAAGGAAACCTTCCTCGCGATCAAGGCTTATGACAGCCGCTATACAGTCGGAGGCCCCGCCATATGCGGTGTCAACGACGCGGAGTGGATCAGGTCTTTCCTTGAGTTCTGCAAAAAGGAAAACATACATCCCGACAGGATAACAAGGCATCATTATACGGTCGGGTTCCCGACCAGGGACGGGCACTACGATTATTCGAAGCTCGAAGACCAGAAGATGCGTTTTGAAAACCTACAGTCGACCAGGGATATCATCGATTCCTTCGACGAGTTCAGGGATCTTCCGATCCATCTGACCGAGTTCAGTACATCATATACTCCCCGCGGCGTTATCCACGACACAAACCTCAATGCGGCGTATCTGGCGGGGCAGCTCGCGGGACTCGGCGACGTGAACGAAGCGTATTCCTACTGGACCTTCGGTGACGTATTCGAGGAACAGGGCGTGCAGAGCTCGCTTTTCCACGGCGGTTTCGGACTGGTGGCCGCGGGCTGTATCCCCAAGCCCACATTCTGGACCTTCCGTTTCTTCAAACAGCTGAAAGACTTCGGCAGCGAATGCGTATACAGGGACGACACAGCGGTCATCGTAAAGAACGAAACGGGTTATGCGGGCGTGCTCTGGAACATCGGCGATGAGGAACAGAGCGTTGAACTGCGCTTTAACGGCTGCGGAGACGGTGAATATACGCTGGTCTGCGAGACGGTGGATGAAACTGTCTGCAATCCCCTGAAAATGTGGCATGATATCGGAGAACCGCAGTATCCGACAGCGGCACAGACCGAGCTTATCAGGAGCGCGTCCGCGCCGCAGGCGGGCAGCGCTGTGGTAAAGGCCGAAAACGGCGAAGCGGTGACCGGGATCGGGCTTGGCAGGAACGGAGTCGTTCATTTCACTCTCACAAAGCGCCGTTTCACTCCGGACCGCGGTTATGATTACGAAAAGGTGCTTTCGTTCCATTGATTCTTAATTATCTGCGTTGTATAATTGAAAACAGGTCGGGACGGGGCGGATCGGACGCCCGAAAACGGCAAAAATACAGGAAGAGGAGAATAATATGGCAAAGAGACTTGTTACGAGAAGCGATTTTGACGGACTTGTATGCGCGATGCTCCTTAAGGAGATCGGCGAGATCGAAGAGATCAAATTTGTACATCCCAAAGATGTCCAGGACGGTAAGGTTGAACTGTCCGGGAACGACATCACGACTAACCTTCCTTTCGATCCCAGAGTGGGGCTGGCGTTCGATCATCATGAGAGTGAGCTGATAAGGACTGCCAATATTCCCGGAGCCAAGGAAAAGTATATCATCGACGGCAATGCCAGGAGCGCTGCGCGCGTAGTATACGATTATTACGGCGGCAAGGAGCGTTTTGCCCGTGTTTCCGAGGAGATCATGTGGGCCGTTGACAAGGGCGACAGCGCCGATTTCACAAAGGAAGAGATCCTCGAGCCCACAGGCTGGGTACTTCTTAACTTCCTTATGGATGCCAGAACCGGTCTCGGCAGATTCCATGATTTCCGCATTTCCAACTACGATCTGATGATGCAGCTGATCGATTTCTGCGTAGAGCACTCCATCGACGAGGTTCTCGCGCTTCCCGACGTTAAGGAAAGAGTCGATCTCTACTTTGAGCAGCAGGAGCTCTTCAAGGCACAGCTTCAGCGCATCGCGAAGGTTCACGGCAAGGTCGTTGTCATCGACCTGCGTGCCGAGGAGACCATTTTCGCGGGCAACAGATTCTACGTATACGCAATGTTCCCCGAGACCGAGCTTTCGGTACATGTGGCATGGGGCTTTAAGAAGCAGAACACCGCAGTCATGATCGGCAAGTCGATCATCAACAGGGCTTCGAACTTCGATATCGGCGAGCTCTGCTTAAGCTACGGCGGAGGCGGCCACAAGAATGCCGGAACCTGCCAGCTCGACAACGATGTTGTTGATCGTGAGCTGCCCGTTATCATCGATAAATTAAACGGCAAATAAGGGTAAAAATATTTACCGGTTTCCCCCGAATTCGGGTTTGTAAAAAAGGGGTATCCGTGGTATAATATTTCCGGTCCCGAAAGGGACAAAAATATTTTGTGGAGGAGTATATAATGAAAAAGTTTTTAGCAAGACTGTGTGCATTCGCGCTGATCATTGCTATGCTCGTTCCCGCTAACGTTTCGCGGGCAGCTGCATACGATCCCGATGCGGATTTCACAGGCAAGACCGTCATTCTTCACACAAATGACGTGCACGGAGCACTCGAAGGCTACAAGTACGCAAAGGGCCTTAAGGCTGCTTTCGAAAGAGCGGGCGCAGACGTTATCCTTGCGGACGCAGGCGATTTCTCACAGGGAGATCCCACCGTCAGCTACTACAAGGGACTCAGCGCGATCAAGACCATGAACAGAGCTCATTATGATGTAGCTACTCTCGGAAACCATGAGTTTGACTACGGATGGGCAGTACTTAAAAAGAACCTCAAGAAGGCTAAGTTCACGGTAGTATGCGCGGACGTTCTCGAAAACGGCAAGGTTCTCGCAGGTACCAAGGCTAATACAGTTATCACCACCAAGGGCGGAGTTAAGGTCGGATTCTTCGGCCTGGAGACACCCGAGGCTCAGACAAAGACCAATCCCGCTCTGATCAAGGGACTCACATTCCTTGCAGGCAAGGATATGTTCGCCTGCGCACAGGCACAGGTTGACGAGCTCAAGGAAAAGGCTGACGTTATCATCTGCCTCGCTCACCTCGGCATAGATGACGAGTCGATCGGAAACAGATCGATCGATCTCTGGAACAACGTTACCGGCATCGACTATATCATTGACGGACATTCACATACCGTTATGACCGAAGGCGAAAAGGGCGAGAAGATCCAGTCTACCGGCACAAAGTTCGCTAACATCGGCGTTATCGTTATCGACAACAAGACCAAGAAGATCGTTGACAACTATCTCATCGAGGTTGATGAGACTCTTCCCGCTTCTTACCTCGTTAAGAAGAAGGCATATAAGTACATCAACAAGATCGAGGAGCTTTACGGAGAAGTATTCGCTAAGTCGGAAGTTGATTTAAACGGCGAGAAGGCTCCCGGCAACAGAACCGAAGAGACAAATAACGGCGATATCATCACCGATGCCATGATCTGGACGGTTATGCAGAATAAGGAAGGCCTTACCGTAGATGACGATCATGTAGTAGCCATCACCAACGGCGGCGGTATCCGTGCGGCTATCGCGGCAGGCGATGTTACAAAGAAGGATGTATTCACTGTTCTTCCTTTCGGCAATACCGTTGCTCTTGTATATGTAACAGGCGCTGAGCTGCTTGAGGCTCTTGAGGCTTCCTGCCAGAGCTGCCCTGAGGCGGTTGGCGGATTCCCTCAGATCGCAGGCATGAAGATCACGATCGATACTTCCAAGGAGTATCAGAAGAATGATGAGACTTATCCTAATTCGACTTACTACGGACCTAAGAAGATCACACGTGTGACCATCGATGAGGTAAACGGCAAGGCATTCAACGAGAAGGATATCTACGCTGTTATCACAAACAACTTCTGCGCGGACGGCGGCGATACATACTATGTATTCGGCAATTCCACGACCAAGTTTGATACAGGTACTCCTCTTGATGAGGCTCTTATGGCTTACATCACCGAAGAGCTCGGCGGCGTTATCGGATCTAAGTACGCTAAGCCTCAGGGACGTATCACAGTTAAATAACAATCAAATAATCAAGTATGATCTGAGAGGCATCACCTTCGGGCGGTGCCTCTTTTTTTCACATTTTATTCACCGTTTTCACAATATTTGCTCACAAATGGCTGATATTCTACTTTACAGATCGATCGCAAGACAATAAAATCGTAGTGGCAGCAAAGCGCATTATACAGCCGGGAGGTGAGGCTTATGTCAGCGCAGACAGTTTTCAAGAGATACGAAAAGAAATACCTGATGACCCGCGAGCAGGAAGAGATATTCTTAAAAAAGATCGAGGGCAGGATGAAGCTCGACAGATACGGCGAATCCACGATCTGCAATATATATTTCGATACTCCCGATTACGACCTGATCAGGAATTCCATAGAAAAACCGGTCTACAAGGAAAAGCTGAGGCTTCGCACCTACGGCGTGCCCAGGGACGGTGAGCACAAGGCTTTCGTGGAGATCAAGAAGAAGTTTGACGGAGTGGTATATAAGCGAAGAGCGGAGATGAGCCTTAAGGAGGCTGAGGATTACCTCTACAGAGGCATTCATCCGCAGATAGATACCCAGATCATGAGGGAGCTCGACTGGTTCTTAAAGACCAATCCCGTACAGCCTGCGGTTTATCTGGCTTATGACAGACGGGCTTACGCAGGCATCCGCGAGCCTGAGTTCAGACTGACGCTCGACCGCAATATCAGGGCGAGATACAAGCAGCTCAAACTGACCGACGGCGCGGTCGGAGAGAGCGTTATTCCCGAGAACATGACGCTCATGGAGATCAAGATACCCGGCGCGATGCCGTTCTGGATGTCGAGACTGCTCTCCGAAATGCAGCTGTTCCCGGTCAGCATTTCCAAGTACGGAACCTATTATAAAAATCACCCCGAGCTCGTCATGAGCGCGGTAAACAACCATAAAAAATACTTTGACCCCGCAAACGACGTGGTCGCGATCGACGCGGCACGCTCGAGAAAAGCACGGCATATGGACAAGGCGGGAGTATAACCTGTTAGGAGGTAATCATTATGTTTGACAGTATCATTTCATCCGCAGCGGGAGTTACCGCGAGCGAATTTCTCATCTGTTCCGCAATATCACTGGTGTTCGGCGCCGTTATCGCGCTCGTGCACAGCTATAAGAACCGTTATTCAAAGAGCATGCTGCTGACTCTCGTAGTACTGCCTATCGTCATCCAGACCATTCTGATGCTCGTAAACGGCAATATCGGCGCAGGCATAGCCGTACTCGGCGCGTTCTCACTGATCCGTTTCCGTTCGCAGCCCGGCAATTCGCGCGAGATCTCGAGCATTTTCCTCGCAACTGCGGTCGGTACCGCGATGTCGCTCGGATTTGTGGCCATAGCGGGTGTACTGCTCGCGGCAGTGGCTGTCGTGACCGTTGTCATGGTTAAGACAGGCATCGGCGAAAAGGGCGCCGACAAGCATCTGCGCATCACCATCCCCGAGAATCTCGATTACGAAGGCCTCTTCGATGATGTGTTTGACGCATTCACCGAAAGATGCGAGCTCACAAAGGTCAAGACAGTCAACATGGGCAGCCTCTACGAGCTGGACTATGAGCTCACCATGAAGAAGGACGTCAAAGAAAAGGAATTCCTCGATGCGCTCAGATGCCGCAACGGCAATCTGAACATCGTTCTGAGCAAAGTCATGACGGCGCGCGATGAGCTGTAAACCGTAATAAACTTAAACAGACCGTAAGTCCCCTCCGTATGCGCGGAGGGGCTTTTCTTTTTCGGCGCAGCGCCATGAAAACTCTTTTAAAATGCGAAATACTATTGTAAAATGATAGCAGGAGGAGAAGGACTATGGATTTCGGTAAAGCATTGAAGTTTTCTGCGAACGAGACTACTGTTGAGGACTGCTATTCTTATCTCGACTGCGATGTCGTGATCATAGACAGATACGTGCCCTCGCGCCTTGAGTCGGACAAGGCCTGCATCGCGCAGGACGAGCTGCCCGGAGGCGGGACTGTGATCCTTTTTGAAAAGGAGTATTACGGCACGCTGGCGCTGCGCATTCCTTCACAGGAGACGATCAGGACGACCATATATATCAACGGCGAAGAGTACGAATACGCCACAGCTCCGGCTGACGAGAACAGCCTCTACGCGCTGGTCGGCGGTCCGTTTGAGCCCGGCTGCAGACTGAAGCTCGCGATCGCGATGCCTTCAAGGACGGCCGTTATCCCTTACAATGCGGATATGAGGATCTCGCCGGTCAGCTGCAACAACGGAACCGTACACTTAAGCGAGAGGCGCTCGCGTTTCCTCATAAGGCTCGAGACTCCCGCGGACATGGTCACATTTAACCTGCCCGAAGGCTATGATATCGAGATTGGAGGCAAGTCGCGCGGCAATTCCGCGGAGCTGCTGATCGGTGATAATCTGTTCACGGGCTATAAGCTCAGGATATTTACCGAGGGACATTCGTCATACCGTGATTTTGACCTCGTTGTCATGCAGGCTATCGAGGAGCCGGAGCTCGACTCCTGCGCTGCCAATGCGTATACACCGATCACGGGCGCATTTGCGGGTGAGGCCTGCTATGTGCTCGACAGACGCAGCAGCAATACCGAAAATGCAACACACGGAACCTTAGAGGACCCGATGCTTCGGATCGACCCCGTTACAGGCTACAAATGGGGCAGGATCAGCCCGGATAAGGCCGATTATTACTTTGAACTGGAAAACGGCGGCTATGAGGTCATGGCCTCGTTTACCTCAGAGGGCGCGCGCCTGATCGCGAACCCCGGCACCGAATACGAAAAGATCATGGTCAGGGATACCCGGACCGAAGAGCAGCGCAGCGGCATCAGGATCATAGACGGACAGCTCGTGCTTTCTGTCTGCGAGGGTGAGCCCGAGGCCGATATCATGACGCTTACGATACGCGCGATAGATACGATAGCAGTGGAGAGCGGCTATGAGCTCGTATATGACGGCAGGAGAGGAGATTCAGCGCCTGCGGCCGCAGACACCGCGTCGGAGGATTACGGAGAGTCCTGCGGGGACGAGCCCGAGGATAACCGTAATATAGAGCTTGATCTGCCGACGGCGGAGGACTACGGTGAGCCTTACGGGGATGAACCCGAGGACAACCGAAACATAGAGCTCGATCTGCCGACGGCGGAGGACTACGGAGAGCCTTATGGGGATGAACCCGAGGACAACCGAAACATAGAGCTTGACCTGCCGACAGCAGAGGATTACGGTGATACGGCGGATACTGAGCCGGCGCCCGAGCCTGTCAGCATAGAGGCGGAGAACGTCGGAGAAGCAGAGCTGAGCGCATATGCGGAGGAGGAACCCGAAGCTGAGGCAGAGCTTATGACTGAGCCTGTACAGGCATCCGGGACGGTTACCGGGCCGGCGCCCGCATTCAGGCCGGCACATGAGCCTGCAGCCGATAAGCCTCACGAGCCCGTATCCACCCGCACGGTCTCATTGAGGCCCGCAGCACCGCAGATCACGGTATCTAAGACCGCCGCGCCTGCGGAAAAGCGGCGTGAGGCCACTCAGACATATATCAATACCAAGCTGGCCGCGAAAAAGAATTCCGATACGAAAAAAGCACTCGGCATCGCGGCGGGCGCGCTCACGGTCGCGGGCGCCATATATGCCCTGCTCAGACGTGATAAGAAATAATACAAAAGAGAACTGCCGGTGAGGCAGTTCTCTTTTTTAGATTCTTTTCCAAATCACATTTCTCACAGCCCGGCTTCGACCTCGGCGGCTATCTTTGCCGATCCGGCCGCATCCTTCGAGTAGTAGTCGGCTCCGATCTTTTGGGCCAGATCTGCCGTGAGTACGGCTCCGCCGACCATTATTTTGCAGCCGGGGCAGCTCTCGTGCAGCAGCGCGATCGTTTCCTCCATATTGTGGACGGTGGTCGTCATCAGCGCCGAGAGTCCGACGAGCCTGATATTATGCTCTTTGACGGTTTTGATGATCAGGTCGGGCTCCACATCCTTGCCCAGGTCGATAACCTCATATCCGTAGTTTTCCAGCAGCATCTTGACTATATTCTTGCCGATGTCGTGGATATCGCCTTTTACCGTAGCCAGCACGATCTGCATGTGCTTTGACGAGGTGTCTGAAGGCAGGCCCGCCTTGATGATGTCAAAGCCGCGTTTTGCGGTCTCAGCCGCACCCATCAGCTGGGGCAGGAATATCTTGCCCTGCTCGTACAGCTCGCCCACGCGGTCGAGCGCAGGGATGAACTCATTGTTGATTATATCGAGCGCGGTCATCGAGTCCAGGAGCTCTTTTGTCTTCTCGGCAATGGCCGCTTTATTGCCGGAGATAATGATATCGGCAACGGTTTTTGTCCCGCCGGGTGCGGCGGACGAAGAACTGCCCGCACCGTCTCCTCCGAGAGCACCGATGAGACGTCCGGATGCGCTGCCCTGAGAGGGTGCGGAGGCTGCGGGCGCAGCCTGTGCGACGGTCGGATGGGCCTGCGCGTATGCAATGTAATCAACCGAGCCTTCATCCTCCATGCTCAGAACCCTGTGCGCGTGCACGGTCTGCATATAGCGGTCCTTGGTGGGATCGATGATCGGGAGATTGAGCCCGCAGGTAAACGCTTCCGCGAGGAATACGGAGTTCAGGACCTCACGCTCGGGCAGGCCGAAGCTGATATTGCTGACTCCGAGACAGGTGTGGAGGCCGAGCTTCGCGCGGGCGAGGCCGACGGTCTTGAGGGTCTCGCGCGCCTCCTTCTGGTTGGTGGAAACGGTCATAACGAGACCGTCTATGATCAGGTTTTTCTTCGGAATGCCGTATTCGGCGGCACGCTTCATGATCTTTTCCGCAATGGCTATCCTGTCCTCGGCCCTGTCGGGGATACCGCCTTCATCGAGAGTCAGGCAGATCAATGCCGCGCCGTATTTGGCAGCGATTGGCAGGACTGCCTTCATATTCTCCTCTTTGCCGTTTACCGAGTTAATGATCGGCTTGCCGCTGTAATGTCTGACGGCGGCCTCGAGAGCTGCCGTGTCGGAGGTATCTATCTGCAGCGGCAGCGGACATGCGCCCTGCAGCTCCGTGATAAGGCGGACCAGGACACCTGCTTCGTCGATATCGGGAAGCCCGGCGTTAACATCGAGGATCTGCGCGCCGCATTCGTACTCGCGGATGCCCTCGGCCAGCAGCAGATCGAAATCCTGCGCGCGAAGCGCTGCGGAGATCTTCTTTTTGCCGGTTGGATTGAGACGTTCGCCGACAACGGCGGTCTTATTGTTATAGTCGATGAGCTCGCGTGCCGAGCAGACGATCGCGTGTGAGGTCATGGCTTCGGGAGCGGCCAGATGTTCTTCGGGCTCATCGCTCCAGAAATGGGGCCCCCTGTAAGCGCCGCCGCTGAGCAGGTCCGCGAACGAATCGGAAAGAGTCTCACCCGAAGCCGCGGTCACGGTACGTACGATCTCGCGGATAAAATCAGGGTTTGTGCCGCAGCAGCCGCCGATGATCTGGACCTTGTCGATCTCCTCGGCTCTGCAGCGGCTGAGTATCGCGTTGAGGTCGGCAGCGTATTCGGCGGGCGTAAGAGTATATACGCATTTGCCGTCAACGGTCTCGGGCAGGCCTGCGTTGGCCTGAACGATGACGGGCACCTCCGAGTAACGGCAGATCTCGGCAACAACATCCGAGAGGTCTGCGGGGCCGAGCGAGCAGTTAACGCCGACCGCGTCGACGCCGAGCCCGCAAAGGGTCACGGTGGCGGCAGCGGCATGCGCGCCGAGGAAGGTCCTGCAGTTTTTCTCGTAGGAGAGGGTCGCGATCACGGGCAGATCGGAATTCTCTTTTACCGCCAGCACCGCGGCTTTCATCTCGAGCAGATCGGTCATCGTCTCGATTATGAAAAGGTCGGCACCTGCCTCGCAGCCGGCGATGACCTGCTCTTTAAACAGCTCGTAGGCGGCATCGAATTCGAAATCCCCGAGGGGCTTGAGCATTTTGCCGGTAGGGCCGATATCCTGCGCTACAAAACGGGCGCCGGAACTGCGCGCGATACGTATGCCAGCGGAAATGAGCTCGGAAGTGCGTTCGCCGAATTTCGCGGAATTGGCGCCGAAAGTATTGGCGGTGATGACATCCGAGCCGGCCTCAACGTAGGCACGGTGGATCTTCAGTATCTCTTCGGGATGAGTGAGATTCCACTCCTCAGGCAGCGTACCTGTCTCTAGGCCCGCCGCCTGCAGCATGGTCCCCATGCCGCCGTCAAAGAATATATATTTCCCGGATCTTAATGCGTCACGAAAAATCATTATCATGTACCTCCCCAAAAGGTTCTGAAAACAGTGTAATCAGTATAGCATAGCGAAGTTTCCCCTGCAATCCGGTTGAATAATTATGTGTTTTCGAAAATATCCCGCAACAAGAGCGGATTTATTCTGAAACATCGGAACTGTTCCGACGAAAAAATCCGCAAATCGGATACAATCCGAGCAAAAATGAATATATATCGATTAATATAAATTTACGGGAGGTAAGATTATGGCATACAACGGTGATTACAGAAAGAGACTCAGAGAGATAGCGGATGAGGTCGGAAAGCCTCTTAACCTTATCTGTTACGATATGGACAGGAGCCACAGTTTTTTGAGCGATGTCATTAACGGCAGGCAGAACATGAAGGTGGACGATCTTGAAGTATTCTGCAGCGTGGTGGGTATAGATCCCGCCGATTTCTTCGGTACGGACCGGAACGACCCCGACGCCGGCAGCGATTGCTCTCAGCTCTGTCTTGAAGTGGTCTATGAAGTTAAAAAATGCGATGATGTTTTACTCCGTACGCTTCTTGCACTGCTGAAGGAAGTCAACGGGCGCAGAAGATAGCCGAAACATATCCCGGTGCCGAAGGAAAAAGGGAGGTGCCGATATGGAGGTTGCAGACATTGAAAAGCTGGCGAGGAAGAACATCAAGATCCTTCAAAGGCTGTCCGAGGACTACAGGGGAGTAGTCATAGACACGGTAAACAAAGCATTTGGCAGAAATTACTCTATAACGGATGAACTGGAAATCTTATCTTACAATTCTTTAGCAATCAGAGCCGACAGAGAGCGGGTCTACGAATGCAAAGTCACAAGGACGTGGAGCGGGGAACTGGCTCTCTGTCTTATCGAAAGGGGACATGCGGGCGGAACGGGAAAAGCCATGCTTGAATGCAACGAGCTTTTTATCGATATGGGGAGCCTCGCACTGATCAGGACCAGGAATTCAGGTATTAATTCAGATAGAATGCGATGTATCATCGATACGCCGGGCGGCGCGATCAAATTCGCGATACCCATAGTTGAGGTGGATTATGAAAGAGGACAGATCATGAAAATGATCAAGATCTGGGCGGAATAACCGCAGCGGTACACCGGGATCGGCTGAATGAAACAGGGCGTGGGATCAATGTATCCCCGCCCTTTTCGACTGCCTTTTTTCAAAAACTTGCTCATTCGGGCGAATCGCGGTTTACTTTTTTTATCACGTGTTATATAATGGGGTCATCAAATCAAGGACAATTCCGGTGTTATATCGACCATTGTTTCCCTTATTTTTTTACAACAGTATAGGAGCACACAGCGAAAGGATCATTTTATGGATATGGAAAAAATGTCGCTTGCCGAACTTAAGGCATTGGCGAAGGAGCAGGGCGTGAAGGGATATTCTGCCCTGAAAAAGAGCGAACTGATAGAGGCTTTATCCGCGATTCAGGAGAAGGCCAAAAACGAACTGAAGCAGGCGGCGGAGAAAAAGACCGCCGGGAAGCAGCCTGCAGAGAAGAAAAATACAGAGAAAAAGCCTGCTGCGAAAAAGACCGCGAAGACGGAGGCTGCGTCCGCGGAAAAGACGGAGCCTGCGGAAAAAGCCGTAAAGCCCGCGAAAAAGGCACCTGCAAAGACCGGGGATTCCGAGCCTGCCGCGCCGGCTTCGGAAAGGCAGCCCGCGCAGGAGCCTGCGCCCGCGCACCCCGTGACCAGAGTCGAGGTTAAGAACGCGCCCGCATCGAACGCGGACGGTATCGTTCCGCAGAATTATGAGTCGGCGGGAGGTACCGGATATACCAGACCCGAGCGCCCCGAGCAGCGCGGCGCGGCACAGCCCGACAGACCTGACAGACAGGCGGGCAGGGAGCAGCGTCCCGTTCAGACCGCAGGCAGAGATGCCAGACCGGCACAGCAGCCGCAGATCCAGCGCGGCCCGCAGTATCAGAACGCATCTGTGCAGGGTGAGAGGCGCCCGGCACAGTATCAGGGACAGAGCGCTTACCAGCAGGGCAGACCTGTCGAGCAGAGGATGCGTCCCGCAGACAGCCGCCCCGTGCAGCAGGCCAGACCCGCACAGCCCGGCTATGACAGACCCCAGTATCAGCGTCCGGCGCAGCCTCAGGAGCAGACTCAGCCCGCGCAGCCCTCGGCAGCCGTATCAGGCAGGATCGTTTCCACCGGCAGGATCACCGCGGAGGAGCGCGAGGCGCTCGATCCCACGATCTCTCCCGATATCGAGCAGCTCGACAGCGGCGAGACCAAGACAGGCATCTTAGAGCTTGTTGAGTCGGGATACGGATTTATCCGCTGCGATAATTTCCTTCCCGGAGAAAACGACGTATATGTATCGCCCGCGCAGATCCGCAAGTTCAACCTTAAGACCGGAGATATCATCGAGGGCAATACAAAGATCCGCACATCGACGGAGAAGTTCAGCGCGCTGCTTTATATCAAAACGATCAACGGACTGCATCCGTCGGAGGCGATCAACCGTTATAAGTTCGAGGATATGACGCCTATCTTCCCTAACCAGAGGATACATCTCGAGACACCCGGATGCACGCCGGCTATGAGGATCGTGGACCTGATCTCTCCCATCGGAAAGGGCCAGCGAGGCATGATCGTATCCCAGCCGAAGGCAGGTAAGACCACACTGCTCAAACAGATCGCAGCCGCATGTAAGGCCAACTATCCCGACCTGCACCTGATCATTCTGCTGATCGATGAGCGCCCCGAGGAAGTTACCGACATGAAGGAGTCCATCCAGGGCCCCAATGTCGAGGTTATATATTCTACGTTTGATGAGCTGCCCGAGAACCATAAGCGTGTTTCAGAGATGGTCATCGAGCGCGCGAAGCGCCTCGTAGAGCACAAAAAGGACGTTGTGGTACTGCTCGACAGCATTACGCGTCTGGCGCGCGCATACAACCTGACGGTACAGGCGAGCGGACGTACGCTCTCCGGCGGTCTCGATCCCGCGGCGCTGCACATGCCGAAAAAGTTCTTCGGAGCGGCCAGATGCATGCGCGAGGGCGGCAGCCTTACTATCCTGGCCACGGCACTCGTAGATACCGGCAGCCGTATGGATGACGTTGTATTCGAGGAGTTCAAGGGCACTGGCAATATGGAGCTGGTTCTCGACAGAAACCTGTCCGAGCGCCGCATCTTCCCTGCCATCGATCTGCCCAAGTCCAGTACCAGACGCGAGGATCTGCTGCTTACTCCCGATGAGATCGAAGCGAACAACATCCTGCGCAGAGCATTTAATTCCAACAAATCGGAGGAGGCCGTGGAGCGCATCATCAACATGTTCGCGCACACCAGATCCAACCGTGAGTTCATCGAAGTCGTAAAGAAAACAAAACTGTATTAACTTAATAAAATATCTCTTGCATTTTTCAAACTCACATGTTATACTTGTCTGGCTATGTGCCCGTAAGTATTGACCGGAGGCTGGTGCCGGCGGGCGCGATCAAATAATTGTGAGGAGAAAAGCTATGAGAGAAGATATCCAGCCTAAATATTATCAGGCTAAGGTTACCTGCAACTGCGGTAACGAATTTGTAACAGGATCAACTAAACCCGAGATTCACGTTGAAATCTGCTCAAAGTGCCATCCTTTCTACACAGGACAGCAGAAGGCAGCTCAGACTCGTGGTGCTATCGATAAGTTCAATCGTAAGTACGGTCTTGCGAACAAGTAAATCTTTAGACTCAGGAAAGTGGTTGAAGTTATTTGATAACTTCAACCACTTTGTTTTTTGGTTATAAGGGAGATCATATGAAGGGATCAGGAATCGGCGGACAAGCCGTAATGGAAGGCGTCATGATGAAAAACGGCGATAAATACGCCGTTGCGGTCAGGAAGCCTGATGGGGAGATCGTTGCTGAAACAAAAGAATACAAGTCGCTCGGCAGCAGATCGGGTCTTAACAAGATCCCGATCGTTCGCGGTGTACTTGCCTTTATTGATTCGCTCAAGCTCGGGATCGGCTCGCTTACTTATTCCGCGAGCTTTTTCGAGGAAGAGGACGAAAAGCCCGTAACAGAGGACGAAAAGGCCAAAAAGGAAAAGCAGGAAAAGGTCATGATGGCAGGTACCGTTGTGCTTTCGGTGGTACTCGCGGTCGGCATTTTCATGCTGCTTCCGTATTTTATTTCACGCATACTGAAAAACCACATCGAGTCTGAGGGTGTGCTGGCGCTGATCGAGGGCGTGATCAGAGTCGGCCTGTTCATCGGATATGTGGCGGCGATCTCGTTAATGGACGATATCAAGCGCGTGTTCAGGTATCACGGCGCTGAGCATAAATCGATCAACTGCATAGAGAACGGCCTTGAGCTGACCGTGGAAAACGTTAAAAAGCAGTCACGTCATCACAAGAGATGCGGCACCAGCTTTTTGCTGATCGTCATGCTCATCAGTGTGCTGTTCTTCATGTTCATCAGATTTGACAACGCATGGCTGAGGATCGCGGCACGACTCATACTTATCCCCATCATCGCGGGTATTTCGTATGAGTTCATCCGTCTGGCGGGACGCAGCAACAATAAGATCGTTGAATTCTTAAGCAAGCCCGGACTGGCGCTGCAGAACCTTACAACGGCAGAGCCCGACGAGTCGATGATCGAGTGCGCTATCGCTTCCGTAGAGGCGGTATTCGACTGGAAGGATTTCCTGGCTCATTACGATGAGCAGCCCGAAGGTACCGCATGCCCTGCTGTATGCGAGCCTGCGGATGCGGCTGATACCGCTGCCGCGGAGACTGCAAAGACAGAGGACCGGCCCGCAAAGCCCGCGGAAAAGAACAAGCATAAAAAGCATAAGCCCGAGCCTGTAAAGGCTAAGGCTGAGGAGCCCGAACCGAAGGAGGAGGCTAAACCCGAGGTGAAGCCTGAGACGAAGCCTGAGGCTAAGCAGTCCAGACCTGAGGAAGATGCGAAGCCTGAGACAGAGCCTGAGGTTAAGCCTGAGGCGAAGGAGCCCGAGCTCGACGGAGACGATATCTTCGTTTCGCGCAAAAAGGCAAAGGAGGTGGCCGGGGAAGTAAAGGCAGCCGCACAGGAGCTTAAGGAAGAGGCCCAGGCAGAGAAACCTGCCGGGACGAAGAGCGAAGATAAGGTATTTAGGACCGGATCGGGTAAGATCGATCTGAACACTCCCGTGCCCGACGACGAGGAGGACGACGAGATCCTTAAGGCGCTGGACCAGTATTTCATTCTTAAGCAGAAGAAGGACTGACGATTTGACATACTTTGAGGCTTACAGGCAGGCAGCTGCGGAGCTTGAGGCGGCCGGAGTGCCCGAGCCTGCCATAGATGCGAGATATTTAACAGAATATGTCGGGGATCTGACGGAGGCGCAGTATCTGCTCGCGCGTGATGAAGAGATCCCCGCGGACAGCCTTTTGCGCCTGAAGGAGCTGACACAGCGACGCTGCGCTAGGGAACCGATACAGTATATATTAGGCAGTCAGGAGTTCATGGGACTGCCTTTTATCTGTAATAAGGATTGCCTGATACCGAGGCAGGATACCGAGATACTCGCGGAACGCGCGCTCGAGGCGGTTAAGGTTTTGCGGCGCGACCGCGATGGGATCCGATATCTCGATCTCTGCACCGGCAGCGGCTGCGTCGCGATATCGGTCACAAAGCTCGGGGATATCACCGATGCGGAGGCGGCTGACATTTCAGCGGCTGCGCTGGCAGTCGCAAAGAAAAACGCGGAGCTGAACGGGACCAAACTGAAGCTCATCGAAGCCGACCTCTTCGAGGGGCTCGAAGGCAGATATGACATCATAACGGCCAATCCGCCGTATATCGATACGGGACTCATTCACGGACTCATACCCGAGATATGGAAGTATGAACCGATGACGGCGCTCGACGGCGGCGAGGACGGGCTGGTATTTTACAGAAGGATAGTTGGTGAGGCGCCCCGGAGGCTCACACCCGGAGGATGGCTTGTTTTTGAGATAGGAGATACACAGGGCGAGGCGGTAGCGGCTCTCATGAAGGCGGCAGGCTTTGAACAGGTTGCCGTGCATAAGGACCTCGCCGGGCTCGACAGAGTTGTGGAAGGCAGGAAGACTGCGAATGCCTGAACGGCAGGTAAAACGGCGGCCGCGGTCTGAGGCACGGCCGGGTAAGCGTAAAGGATCGGAACGGAGGAGCAACCATGTTTGACAAGCTGGAAGAACTGGTCAGACGATATGAGGAAATACAGAACGAACTGAATGAGCCCGCTGTGGTCAATGACATGGCGCGCTACAGACAGCTCATGAAGGAACAGAACGACCTGGGCGTTGTCGTGGACAAATACAACGAGTATAAGGCTGCGGCCGCGACCATAGACGAGAGCCTCGAGATGCTCGAGAGCGAATCGGACGAGGAGATGCGCGAGATGCTCAAAGCCGAGCTTTCCACGGCCCGTGACGACAAGGAACGCTGTGAGAAAGAACTGAAGATCCTGCTCCTGCCGAAGGACCCGAACGACGATAAGAATGTATTCGTCGAGATCAGAGCCGGCGCGGGCGGAGACGAGGCTGCTCTTTTTGCTTCGGATCTGTTCAGGATGTACAGCAAATACGCGGATACGATGCGCTGGAAGATAGAGATGGTATCGCTCAATGAGAACGGGCTCGGAGGCTTTAAAGAGTGCGTTTTCATGGTGAACGGCCAGGGTGCTTATTCGAGGCTCAAATATGAGTCCGGAGTGCACCGTGTGCAGCGCATACCGGTGACTGAATCGGGCGGTAGGATTCATACCTCGACCGCGACCGTGGCGATCATGCCCGAGGCCGAAGAAGTGGATGTAAAGCTCGACATGAACGACTGCAAATTCGATGTGTTCAGAGCATCGGGCAACGGCGGACAGTGCGTCAACACGACAGACTCGGCCGTAAGGCTCACGCATATCCCGACAGGCATCGTAATTTCCTGTCAGGATGAGAAATCGCAGCTTAAAAACAGGGACAAGGCGCTGAAGGTCTTAAGAGCCAAGCTCTACGAGCTCGAGATGGAGAAGGCGCAGAACGCCGAAGCGGACTTGCGCCGCAGCCAGGTGGGCACGGGCGACCGCTCCGAGAAGATCAGAACCTACAACTTTCCGCAGAGCAGATGCACAGATCACCGCATTAAGCTCACGCTTTATACTCTGGACGACGTGATGAACGGAGATCTGAACGAGCTGATCGACGCCCTGACAGGCGCGGATCAGGCGGCGAAGCTGCTGAAGATGAGCGAGAGCTGAGACGGGACACAGACAGCGCAAAATAAGGGATAAGGAGCGGAAGGCTATGGAGATCATTTCCAGCAACAAGAACGAAAAGATAAAAAGAGCCGCGGCACTCCAGAAGTCCAAAAAATCAAGGACGGAGGAAGGCGTATTTGCGGTCGAAGGGCTTCGGATAGCACGCGATGTTTTTAAGTCCGCACATTCCCTTATTGAAAGTGTTTTGGTGAG
>JAEEGF011456097.1_pt1 | contig 40217 bp, 34 predicted proteins | sample 9134171 | NCBI WGS metagenome assembly JAEEGF01 (sample SAMN16246542, study PRJNA631951) | gut metagenome | biome: gut microbiome; feature: rumen; material: AP-attached | host: Bos | place: Iran: Karaj | collected 2018-10 | reverse complement strand
AGGAGGTTTAAAGATGCCAAAGAGAACTGATCTTAAAAAGATACTTGTTATAGGATCGGGCCCCATCGTTATCGGTCAGGCCGCTGAATTTGATTATGCGGGCACACAGGCCTGCCTTGCTCTTAAGGAAGAGGGCTACGAGGTAATACTTGCAAACTCAAACCCCGCTACCATCATGACGGACAATTCCATTGCGGACAAAGTCTACATGGAACCGCTCACACTTGAATATATGGCACGTATCTGCCGCTACGAAAGACCGGATGCGATCCTTCCCGGCATCGGCGGACAGATAGGCCTAAATCTTTCGTTGCAGCTTTACGATAAAGGCATTCTTGATGAGTGTGAGATAGAGCTTATCGGAACGGAAGCCGAAAGTATCAGAAGGGCAGAGGACAGAGAAAAATTCAAAGAGCTCTGCGAAGAACTTGGCGAGCCCGTTGTTCCATCTGCCATAGCCGAAAATATGGAAGAGGGACTTGCGGCAGCCGAAAAGATAGGCTACCCTGTTATTTTGCGCCCCGCGTTTACCCTTGGCGGTACGGGCGGCGGCTTTGCATATGACGAGGAAGAGATGAAAGAGAAGATGAAGACCGCTCTTTCAATGTCCCCCGTTCATCAGGTGCTTGTCGAAAAAAGCATTAAAGGCTACAAAGAGATAGAATACGAAGTAATAAGGGACGCAAACGACACAGCCATAACCGTCTGCAACATGGAAAACCTAGACCCTGTCGGCATACATACAGGAGATTCGATAGTCGTTGCCCCCAGCCAGACGCTCACAAACAAAGAATACCATATGCTTCGTGACAGCGCGTTAAAGATCATCCGTGCGCTTAAGATCAAGGGCGGATGTAATGTCCAGTTTGCGCTCGATCCCGAATCGTTTGATTATTATATCATCGAGGTAAATCCCAGAGTGTCCCGTTCTTCGGCGCTTGCTTCAAAGGCAAGCGGATATCCCATTGCAAGGGTATCTGCCAAGATTGCCGTCGGCCTTAACCTTGACGAGATAAGACTCGCAAACACACCTGCCTGCTTTGAACCGGCTCTCGACTATGTTGTCACAAAGATGCCACGTTTCCCGTTTGACAAGTTTACGCTTGCGTCAAATGTACTTTCAACTCAAATGAAGGCAACGGGCGAGACCATGAGCGTCGGAAGGACCTTTGAAGAGAGCCTGTTAAAGGCAATAAGGTCTTTGGAGGACGGAAAGAATCACATCCACTTAAAGAAATTTGATGTAAAGGAGCTTTCCGATAAACCCGAGCCCGAAAACAAAAAAGAGGCCGTTGAAAAGCTTCTTGATTACATAAAAGAGGGTACCGATGACAGGATCTATGCCATCTCCGAGCTTTTATGGCTTGGTGCGGATATCCACACCATCTATTCCGTTACAAAGATAGACATGTTCTTCCTTGACAAGATAAAAGGAATAGTCGAGCTTGAAAGAACGCTGCAGGATACATGTAAGAAGAATGCGGACGGAAAGCCGGACAAAGACCTTTTGTTCACCGCAAAGCGCATGGGCTTTTCTGATTCCTACATTGCAGAGCTTGCAGGCTGTAAGGAAGACGATATAAGAAGGCTCAGAGCCGAATACGGCATTCGTCCCGTATACAAGATGATAGATACCTGCGCGAGCGAGTTTAAGAGTTATGTTCCGTATTTCTATTCGACCTACGAAGAGGAAAACGAATCTGTCGTATCAGACGGCAAAAAGATCATCGTTTTAGGCTCCGGCCCCATACGTATAGGTCAGGGCGTTGAATTTGATTATTCAACAGTGCATGCCATCAATGCTATCAGAGATATGGGCTATGAGGCCATAGTCATAAACAACAACCCTGAAACCGTTTCTACGGATTACACGGCTGCCGACAAGCTTTATTTTGAGCCTCTTACCGTCGAAGATATCATGAATATCATAGACCTTGAAAAACCTGTGGGTGTGATCACATCCCTTGGCGGCCAGACTGCGGTCAATTTAGCGGAGCCGCTTGAAAACAGAGGCGTAAAGATAATAGGTACCGGCACAAAGGCCATATTTACCGCAGAAGACAGGGATGCATTCGAAAACAAGATAATGGAACTGGGTATTCCGCACCCCGAAGGCGTTGCCGTTACAAATATCGAAGAAGGCGTAATAGCCGCCGGCAAGATAGGATATCCGGTACTTGTAAGACCTTCATACGTTCTTGGCGGACGTGCCATGGAGATAGTCGCAAACGAGGAGATGCTTCGCCATTATCTGCAGAATGCCGTTGAGGTGGACGAAGACAGACCCGTGCTTGTAGATAAATACATCGTGGGCAAGGAAGTCGAAGTGGACGCTGTCTGTGACGGCGAAAGCGTATTCCTGCCCGGCATTATGGAGCTTGTAGAGCGTACGGGTGTACATTCCGGTGACAGTATAAGTGTATATCCCCCTTATTCCATTTCGGAAAAGGTCAAAGAGACCATCTGGGATTACACAAGAAAGCTTGGCATAGGTATAGGTATCGTCGGCCTTTACAACATTCAGTTCATCGTCGATAAGGACGACAGCGTTTACATAATAGAGGTCAATCCCCGTGCTTCAAGAAGTGTTCCTTTCCTTTCAAAATCCACCGGGATCCCGCTTGTAGACATAGCCGCAAAGGTAATGCTTGGGGTCAGCTTAAAGGATATGGGCTATGCCGACCACGTCCTTCCGGAAAAGAATTTCAGATATGTAAAAGCACCTGCATTCTCGTTTGAAAAACTGAATGGTATGGATGCATACCTTTCACCCGAAATGAAGTCTACCGGCGAGGCCATAGGCTATGACGTAAAGCTAAAACGTGCCCTTTATAAGGCTCTTCAGGCATCCGGAATAAAGATGAAAGAGTACGGAACCGTCATGGTCACCCTTGCGGATGAAGACAAGGAAGAGGCTCTTCCTCTCATCAAGAGATTCTACGATATGGGCTTTAATATCGAAGCTACCGTCGGAACCGGCAATTTCCTAAAAGAACACGGCATCCGCACACGCATCAGAGGAAAGCTCAGCGAAGGAAGCGACGAGATATTAAGGTCCATCCGCGCCGGATATGTCAGCTACATAATCAACACCAGAGCCATTCTTTCCGGCATACATTACATGGACGGAGTGGAGATAAGAAGATGCGCCATCATGAACGGCGTAACCATGTTCACATCACTTGATACGGTAAGGATCCTTCTTGATGTCTTAGAGGATATCTCACCGAGGATAAGTGTTATTTAAGGAGAAGACAATGAATCAGACTGCCGAAGAGGTTTTGAAATTTGTGGAGGATGAGGACGTAAAGTTCATCCGCCTTGCCTTTCGCGACGCTTACGGAGTGCAGAAGAACATATCTGTAATGCCCGGAGAAATAGTAAAGGCATTTGAAGAGGGTATCCCGATAAATGCAAGGCAGGTCGCAGGTTTTCGCGACTGCCCTTACGCTTCACTTTACTTAAAGCCCGAGACCGACACAATGGCCATTCTCCCATGGAGACCCGACAGCGGCAGAGTTTTAAGACTTTTCTGCGACCTTTTGACGCCGGACGGAGTCCCTTATGAATCCGACACCAGGGCCATACTTAAAAATGCGGTTAAGGCAGCCGGAGAAAAGGGCATCTCCTTTAAATTCGGCAATGCTACCGAATTCTACCTTTTTACAAAGGATGATGAAGGAAGACCGACCAAAACGCCCTACGATCACGCCGGTTACATGGATATCGCGCCCCTTGACAAGTGCGAAAACATAAGGCGTGAGATTTCTCTTACCATCGAGCGAATGGGACTTACTCCGGAAAGATCGCATCACGAAAGAGGACCGGGACAGAACGAGATCGATTTCCATTACGGAAAGCCCATAAAGGCCGCCGACCAGATGACCACCTTTAAGATGGTAGTCTCCACCATGGCCGACAGATACGGCCTTGTTGCGGATTTTTCTCCAAGACCCCTGCCCGATTATCCGGGAAACGGATATCACATAAATATCTATGCCGCAGACAGCGAAGGAAATGATGTGGTAAGATATGCCGCCGCAGGTATAATAGAGAAGATAAGAGATATGACCATCTTCCTTAACCCTACGGAGGAATCATATGCAAGGCTTGGAAAAAATACCGCTCCCGACAAGATAGACTGGTCCAATGCCGGAAAATCCGAGCTTATGTATATTGAAAGCCACCGCGGAAAGACAAGGGTCGAGCTTCGCTCTCCCGATGCGGGCAGCAACCCCTATCTTGTCTACGCTCTGCTTATCCATGCCGGCCTTTCGGGTATAGAAAGAAAGCTTGAGCTCCCTCAGGAAATGAACGGAAGCGGTGCCTTCCTTCCTGCATCCAAAAAGGAGGCCGCAGCCATTGCAAGAAGCAGTGAGTTCATAAAGAGCATAGTGCCCGAAGAGATCATAAAAGAATATACATCAGACTAAAGGAGAACGCATGTCCAAAAAGGAAGATATTTATCATTCGATTCTGATAGTGTCTGCCTCGGAAAAGTTCACCCAGGTCGTAAAAGAGACTCTGAAAGGATTTGTGACGGTGGATACCGCAAAAAGCAGCGCGACCGCCAGACGTCTCGTCCTTGAAAGGTACTATGACATAGTGGCGATAAATGCCCCTCTTCCCGATGAAGACGGGATCGATCTTGCTTTATATATTACCGAAAAGAGCAGTGCATCCGTTCTGCTGGTACCGCCTCAGGAAATATTTGAGGATGTGCTCGACAGAGTTACGGACGGAGGTGTTTTATGCGTCCCCAAGCCGTCCACCCGCGGCCGCATAGACAAGGCGATCCGCCTTCTTGCCGCAAACCAGGGTCGCATAAGAGATCTTGAAAAAAAGATCGCTAAGGCAGAAGAAAAGGTAGAAGAATTAAAGGTCGTAAGCCGCGCCAAGATCATGCTGATCGAAAAAAGACACATGACCGAAGACGAGGCCCACGCATATATAGGAAAAGAAGCCATGGGGGGCGGCATTTCCCGCCGGAAAGCCGCCGAAAGGATCATGGATGATCTGTAGATCGCCTGCAACGCCGAAGAAGATAATTTCTAAAAAAAAGTTTATAATTACTTCATAAAATGATTAGCACTCACCTCTTGACAGTGCTAACAATTAGTGCTATAACATGCGCAGAACAAAGGAACAGAGAAGATCCTTATAAGACCAAAACGCTCCTTCCCTTGCTCACAAAACTAATAAAACACAGTTTTTTGAGAGGAGGAATGACTTATGTTGTTACCGAGTATTTTTGGAGAAAGCTTACTGGATGATCTGATGGATATGCCGAGGTTCGAGTTCCCTGACATTGACAGGAAGCTCTACGGAAAGAATGCGGCACATGTTATGAAGACCGATGTGCGTGAGCACGACGGCGGCTATGAGGTAGACATCGATCTGCCGGGCTTTAAGAAAGACGAAATAAAGCTTGCCCTTGAAAACGGTTATTTGTCGGTTTCGGCTGCCAAAGCACTGAATAATGACGAAAAGGATAAAAAGGGTAAGGTCATCCGTCAGGAAAGGTATTCCGGCTCTATGCAGAGAAGCTTTTATGTAGGTGAAGGCGTGACCGAAGAAGACATAAAGGCTAAATTCGAAGACGGAGTATTAAAGCTTACGGTTCCCAAAAAGGAAAAGGAAGCAGTTCCCGAAAAGAAACTTATACAGATCGAAGGATAGACCGGTACGTTTTGCCGCCTGCAAAAGCAGGCGGCATTTTTTTGTTTTGCTGCCTGTAGCCTTTAATCTCTTTGCATTTTGCAGGCGGGTGTGATATCATTGATCTGTAATGTTCTACGCAAAAAGGAAGAAAGCAGCATGAGTACCAAAAGCGAAAAAAAGATAAACGGAATAAAAAAGAATCATCTCTGGGTGCCCTTTGTCACCTTTTTGATCGTGACGGCTATACTTACAGTGATCGTCGTATTTTCGGTGCGTGCCATGTTTGAATATGTGGCAAGGACAAAGATAGAGGCGCAGTGCAAGGAAGTATATCACCTTTCCCAGGTGGCAAAGGCTTCGGGAGATACAGAAAAGATCTTTAAAGAGGCTGAGGCTGAATATGTCATAAAAGATCAGGCAGGCAATATTTTTAAGAGCACCGTAGAGGATACATCTGCCGGAGATCCCGTTCTCATAAGCTTTGACAAGGACAGAAAAGCGCAGGTCTATGCCGACAGCAAATATGACTTTATAAGCTTTAGCGGCAATGATGATTTTTCTGTGGATTACATGGGCATACTGAAGCTCGTGTCTATGGAAAAAGAGGAGAATAAAGAACTCTTTGTCACGGACAAGACCGGTTTTTTTGAAGATGGAATTGATGAGGATGATGAGGAAGAAGCATCGGGTGAGATTGATTTTTCCAAGATGATACTTCCCTTCTGGATCAAGGCCGATACGGGTGAAGGCAATATTTATCTTATAAAAGCCTACTATGAACTTACGGTAAATGATATTTCCATAATAGCCGTTATTTTTGCCGTATTCATACTGGTGGTCATTCTTGTATTCATAATCATGCTGGTCAACCTTGTAAACAGCATTGTAAAAAGAAAGAACACCCTCAAACTATTCTTTACCGATATTGCGACAAAGGGACACAACTGGATATGGTTCCAGATAAACTGCGAAAAGATACTTGCGTCAAGAAAGAATGCATTAAAGGATTACGCGGTAGTAAATCTCATTTTGATGAATTACAACAATTACTGTATCTGCAACTCCGTAGAAGCAGGTGAACAGCTTCTTGAACGCATAAATAAAAAAATTCAGAGCCTCATAGGAAAGAATGAGCTTTGCGCTCACAGCAATACGGCAAATTTTGCCCTTCTGCTTGAATATGAATACGTGAGCGAGCTTGAAAAGAGGCTTGGCAGGATCATGACGACGCTTAGCCTTATGGATGAAAGCCATAACTTAAGATTCCAGGCGGGCGCCGACTTTATAGACGCCGCTATAGATAAAAAGTCCCGCATCGCAAGAAAGGAGACTGACATAAATGTCATCTACAGCAATGCCTGCGCCGCAAGGGAAAGCCTTGACACAGCAAAGGAAAACGCATGCGCATTTTTTGATGACAGACTCATAGAAGATCAAAAGTGGATCAATTCCGTTACGGAGCATCAAAAGGGCGCTGTGGAAAAGGAGGAATTCGTTGTCTACTACCAGCCAAAGTATGACCCCGTAACTTCAGAGCTTAAAGGCGCCGAAGCCCTCATCAGATGGCAGTCTCCCGAATTTGGCTTTGTACCTCCGGGAAAGTTTATTCCCATCTTTGAAAAGAACGGTTTTATAACCGAGATAGACCATTACATGCTCAGCCATGTGGCAAGGGATCAGAAAAAGTGGCTGGACGAAGGCTTAAAGTGCGTTCCGGTGTCCGTAAATGTTTCGAGGGCTCATTTTATCGAAAAAGACCTTGCCGAGCAGATAAGGGACATGGTAGATGAGGCCGGCGCTCCAAGAGAACTTATAGAGATAGAACTTACCGAAAGCGCATTCTTCGATGACCAGAAGCAGATAATAGAGACTATTGAAAAGCTTAAGAACTACGGCTTTTCGGTCTCCATGGATGACTTTGGAAGCGGTTATTCATCCCTCAATTCTCTTAAGGATATGCCCCTTGACGTACTTAAGCTCGATGCCGAATTCTTCCGCGGTGAAAAGGGCGAGAGGGGCGAGATAGTCGTCTCAGAGGCCATTAAACTTGCCAAGCGCCTTGACATGAGGATAGTGGCGGAAGGCGTAGAGGAAAAAGAGCAGGTCGACTTTTTGGCATCTCAGAACTGCGACATGATACAGGGTTACTATTTCGCAAAGCCCATGCCCGTAGCAGATTATGAGGTGAGACTAAAAGAAGGCGTTGCCAGGCGCGACCAGATCGTACACGGGGAATTGTAAAAGGCTCGGAAATAAAGTAAAATGTAATATAATGATAATATAATATGCATAGAGTGCATGCTTAAGGAATGTGTCTAAGCATAGCAAAGGAGGCTGTAATGGGAATATATTTAAACCCCGGGAGCGCATCATTTCAGATGGCGCTTGATTCGGAAATATATGTGGATAAGACAGAAATGATAAGATATGTCAACTCTGTTGTGAATACAAGCCAGAAGTATATTGCGGTATCAAGGCCCCGTCGCTTTGGTAAATCCTATGCGGCAAATATGCTCTGTGCGTACTATGGTTCTAGTGAAAGCAGAAAGCTTTTTGAAACATGTAAGATTTCCGGATATGAAAACTGGGATAAGTACCTTGGTGAATTTGATGTTATCAGACTTGTAATGACAGAGTTTGTCAAAACGGGAGTAAACATGGAAGAGGCGATAGGAGAACTGTCGCATTGTGTTACAAGGGATCTAAGAAGAGAGTATCCTGACGTAGAATATTATAAACCTAATAATCTGATCAAATCACTTGGTGATGTCTATGCTGAAAAGGGTCGTCGTTTTGTTGTGATAATAGATGAATGGGACAGTATTTTCCGGGCTTGTAAGGATGACAAGGAGAGTCAGAAAAAATATCTCGATTTTCTGCGTGACTGGTTAAAGGACAGAGACTATATTGCGCTTGCATATATGACCGGTATTTTGCCCATCAAAAAATACGGCGAGCATTCGGCCCTCAATATGTTTTTTGAGTATTCAATGATCAGTCCTCTGCAGCTTGCGAAGTATACAGGGTTTACCGATGATGAAGTAAAAGAGCTCTGCGTAAAATATAACATGAGATATGAGGATGTATCGGATTGGTATGATGGGTATATTGTCAGTGATACTATTCCGGTAGAAAACAGAAAAGAATATAGGGCAGGAGATTATGAGGCTCATCAGATATCTGTTTACAGCCCCCTTTCCGTCGTAAGAGCCATGTCCACCGGTATCATAGAAAACTACTGGAACCGCACCGAAACATATGAAGCCCTGGCAGAATATATCAACAGGGATTTTGACGGAATGAAAGAAACAGTAGCCATACTCATGGATGGGGGAAGAGTTAAGGTAAATGTCAGAAGATACCAGAATGATATGACGACCTTTGCTGACAGAGATGATGTGCTGACCCTTCTTATACATCTGGGGTATCTTGGATATGATTCCAAGACTTGTGAGGTATTTATCCCCAATAAGGAGATCCTCGATGAATTCAAGAATTCTACCGAAAATGACAAGGCGTGGACAGCAGTTTTTAAAGCTATAAAGACATCGGAAGACCTTCTTAATGCCATTTGGAATATGGATGAAGAAAAAACCGCCCGGCTTATGGAACTTGCCCACGACCGCACAGGTAATAAGACCTATAATGACGAAGCCGCGCTTTCCTATGGAATTCAATATGCTCTTTATGCCGCACAGAGGTATTACACGACTATACAGGAACTGGATACGGGCAAAGGCTATGCGGACATCGTATATCTGCCTTCGCCGAAATACTCAGGTAAGCCGGCGCTTCTTGTGGAGCTTAAATACAACAAAGATGTAAAAACCGCAGTAGATCAAGTGATGGATAGAAATTATCCCCAGGTTCTCGAGCATTATGCCGGAAATATTCTGGTAGTCGGCATCAATTATGATAAGGATGTCGGCGGAGAAGAATTCAAGAAACACAGTTGCAGGATAGAAAAAGTATAAAAGAATAAAATGTATATGAAAAACCGTCGAGCCTTAGCATGTAGACGGTTTTTTTGTCCATAGAGAAGGCGGCTTGACAGCCATGTGAAAAAAATGATGTTTTTAAAAATAATAGTGTGATGTTTTTTTACTTTTGGCGACTATATATACAAAGGATGTGTAATGGTTATAAATGATTTTAATAAGGATTTCGTGTGAGTTGGAGAAACTGGAACGTGTCAAATAAAATTGATTGAAAGGAGCTGATAAAGGAAATGTCTTATTATTGTGTTGGCACATGATGGTCGTGCTATTTGGGTATGTAGAAATACATGAGATAGTATTGGCTTGATCAGAGGAAAATGTAAAATGATATTTTTAAATTTTGGAGGTGAAATATGAGTTTTTTTGATAAGTGTATGCTTTATTGTGGATTTATATTGTTGTTTGTATTAGCTAGCGTTCCCACGGCATTATCGATATTCGAATTGTAGTGCTTTGATATGAGTAAGGACCCGGAGTTGGCGTTATGAGTGATGAAGAATTGATTGAACTTTTTTGGGCAAGAGACGAAAGTGCAATTGTCGAAACAAAAAAGAAATATGGGGCATTGATAGAAAGAACCATTCGAAATGTTTTGGATAATGATTGTGATGTCGAAGAATGTATTAATGATTCGATGATTGCGTTGTGGAACAGTATTCCGCCGAACAAGCCTGATAAATTTTTGGCATTTGCATTACGTATTGCAAAAAACAAGGCTGTCAGTTATTTGCGAACAATAACTCGACAAAAAAGGCTTGCCAACAGATTGAAACCATTTGAAGAATTGGATGAAGTGGTAGATATGTCTAATGTTGAAGAGGAATATCTGATATTAGAATTGAAATCTTATATTGAATCATTTTTGGATGCTCTTTCTGATTTTGACAGGGAGTTGATGATATGGCGCTATTGGTTTATGGAGAGTTACGAAGATATAGCGAAAAGATATGGGATGTCATCTCATAGAATCAGTATGAGAATTTGCAGATTGAGAAAAAAATTAAAGATATATTTAAGAAAAAAAGGATATTTGGAGGAAAAAAATGAAAACGAATCTATTTGAAGTTTTTGACAGCATTGACGATAAGTATATATACGAAGTGTTGAATAGGTCAGCAAGAACGGGTGCAGGTAAAAGCAGGTATGTTGCAGCAGGGGGCGTGATGGTAGCTGTGGCAGGAATAATAATCACTTGTGCAGTAAATAATGATTCGAGATCCATAAACGATAACGAGATCATTGTTTCTCAAAAGGAAGGAGAGGGTGCGGTGCTTGCATATAATAACATAAACAGTGCCCTTGCAGAAAATGAAACATATCCGTATAACTATTCGGGGATGTATATTGATGGTGATGTATTAAATATTCTAATTACAGACAGAGAAACAGATGAAAAATATATGAGCATGGCGGGGGAATATAAAGAAAATGTGGTATTAAAACAGGTTGACAGATCATATGCAGAATTACAGAAACTACTTAGTGATACATTATATTCGCTATCATCAAAAACAGAGTGTGATGGCTTCATAAGGACAGAATTAAATACGATTCAAATAAACATTAAGGATGATGGAAGCATATTGGATAAAATGGACCTTGTATTTGACGAGACAACCGGGAATTATGTTGCATCTGATGGAATAATATATCATGTAGACAGGACAAATTATACTGATATGAATGTGGATAAGGATGAAAAAATAAAATATGATATTGATCAAGATTCGGACGAGTGGAAAAATATGGATGTGGGGGATAAAATTTCAAGCCTCAATATTGAACCCGAAAAGCTTAAGGAGGTATCTACTGACAGACTTTTGGAGCTTACAATGGATAACAAGATGGCATTTACATATTTCTCGGCTCTTTATGAAGAAGGGTATATTAGATTGTGCAACACATCCACGGTCTTTAATGAGTTGGTCGGAAGGATAGATTTGAATAAGTGTGCAATAAGTAAATATAGGGATCTTGCTGACAACTATGATCATGATAGAGATTGGACAAGAAAATTTGTTCTGGAAGGAATTATCAGGTACAGACTTTTCGAAAGTATGACCGATGATGAACGAAGAGAAATAACAAGAATCCATGATGCAATAAATGATAATGATTTGGATGAAAATCTCAAGGGCCTTATTGAAACGTACAGAGAGTAGTGAAATAATAGATTGGCGACTCTTGACGTCGTTGTATAAAAAAATTGAAAAAAATTTGAAAAAAACTTAGTGTTTTTGTCTTTTTTGTCGTCTAATAAGTGTAAGGTAATGTTGCATTTGGCTGACAGACAATATGTTGCTGATGGACAAGATTTTCAAAACTGTCATTCGTGCTGAAAAATGTGCATTTCATGCCGGATGAATTGACCTGAGAATAAATATATGTTAGACTTCAGCTAAGGTCTAAAAGCAGATGGACAAAGTCTTTAAGCTTTTTGAAAGATGTAAGGAGGTGGATCGTATGAAAAAAAATTATTTATTCGGATTACTAGTCGGTTTGATTTCGCTGGTTGCATGTTCCAGGAGTGATACTGCAAAAATGGATTATCTTGGTCATGATTACAAAAATGAAACGATCAATGGGCATTCTATTGTATTTTTGCAAGAGTCGAATATGTTTTTTTCTCCGGCTGATAAACGTTGCTCAGTTTCTGTTGAAGTCAAAAATGTAGCTGATGATTCGATCGGCATTGAAATAACCAATGATTCGGCTTCGGATATAACCTGTGAAAAAAAGCCCGGCTTTACTATTATGTCATATTCGGGGAACAAGTGGAACAAGATTGATTATTCAGGAACAGAAGATAATAACGAAATAACGATAAAAAAAGGAGAAAAAAAGATCCTGGATATTCCTATTAAAGGCGTGGTTGATTTAAAAACGGGTGGAAGATACAGGATATCAAGTGAGGTGTCTTTTGCTGATCCCGACAATGATGTTGAGGCGCTTGTTTATAAAGGGGAAGCGCGAGTATATACAGATATCTTCATAGATACTGCTCCCAATGATTATTCTGATTTAAAGGCAGTTGAAAAGACAGTAAACGGGTATACTTTTTCCTATTCCGAAAATGGTGAAGATCTGTGCGCGAAAAACGCGGACGGCGATATGTATCAGATGAAGGTTTCAGATGTGAAATATGATCCGGATTCGGGACAGTATATTGCTCATATGGAGCTTACTAACAAATCGGACAAGTATCTGTATTGCAACACCCCGTCAGCCTTCAAGATGTTTGTTTATGACGGAACTGCATGGAGTGATTCGGCAAGTAATGCGTCATTCGAAGGAATAAGAGCGGCGGTAATTGCTCCGGGTGAAAAGATCGAAGGTGAGTATGTACTTGGCTCGGAAAAGACTATTTCAGGCAGTGAAAGGCTGCATATTTTCACCGAAGTGGGATTATCGGCAGATGGTAATAAGGATCTTTATGATAAGGAATTACATGAAGCAGGAATATATCCGGCATATGCAGATATTAAAGTGACAAAATAGATGGATGAAAAACGTAGAAAGATATAAAAATGTGTCAAGCCGCGTTGTATGCGGCATCGGCCGATTAATGAGACCCGGGGACGGGGTCATAGTCTCATTTTTATTCAACTACGGCCCGGTGTATATTATTCCCCCAAGGAGCAGGGAATGGGTTATGCTCCTTGGGAAAATAATATACACCGGGCCTTTATCTTTGACGAAAATGAGACTATGACCCCGTCCCCCAGTCTCAAAGGCACTGCAAGCTGACAAAAAACGCATCCCCCCGTCAGCTTTTCTTTGCAATTTTCTCACTTGTATGATATTATAAATTAGATATATTGTAAGCACACAAGCGGAGAATTATGAAGAAAAATAAGGATAAAAACAGCGGCTTTACAATTGTGGAACTTGTTGTCGTTATGGCGCTTCTTGTAATACTTGTTGGCGCAGCCTCGGCGGGCATACTCGGCTGGCAGGACAGTCAGGCTTTTGCCCAAAACGAAGCGAATGCGGAAGAGATCTATAAGACTTTGCAGTCGCGCCTTTTGTTGCAAAAATCAAGAGGCCTTTACGGCGCGGGAAATACCTTGCAGGCATATAAAGGTGACTACGAAAAATACTGCAAGGGCGAAGATACTATGTCGCCTTCCGCGGGAGAGATTTTTGGACTCCTTGACGGTTATTTAAGTGACCCTGATATGCTTAGCAGTAGCATATACATTGAATGCGAAAACGGTTATTATGTCAGGGCTGTCTACTACAGCGACAGATGCGAAGGACTGTCATATTCGGATAATGATCCGGGAACAGTCGATATAAAGAATATAAGCGAAGAACAAAGAAGGGAGCATTATATAGGGGCTTTTAAGTAAAAAGCTTTCAGGTGATAAACAATGTCCGAAAACCACGCTCTTAAAAACAACAAGGGTTCCGCACTTATAACGGCCATGATAGTAAGCCTTGTCATAGCCGTATTGTGCCTTGCCATGCTTGGAGTAAGCTACTCGGCCTTTATTTCGGCAGATTCTGACGCTGCGCTTATCCCTGAGCGTGAATATGCCTATTCTGTTTTGGACACCGTTGGAAAAGAGTTAAAAGAGGGAGCTGAAAGCGGCCTTGCAGGTTATGTAAACAGAGCTTTTAATGGCGGCTGGAAGAGCAGCGAAGATGAGGCGATGCTCTTTGAAATGCAGGGAGCAGAAAAAAGCGGCCTTACGGCAAAGATAAAGCTGTTTTGGGAAGATAAGGGACAGGGCAGGATATTAAATGTTAATGTAATGGTCTATTCGGATGATGAACAGGTTTTTTCTTTAAGCGAGATGTATGAACCTTTGGATGAGCAGTCCGGGAAATGGGGGGTATATGACAGACAGAAAGAAAAAACTTGATGAAAAAGGCGCGACCATGGTGGAAGTGATAGCGGGCTTTGTTATCCTGTTGCTGCTTTCGGCAAGCTTTTTCGGCATAATGCAGCTTTCGTCAAATCTGATCACCGCAGCGCATGATAAGGCAAATGCAGCCTCCGCATTTGAAGCGGAATACTACAAAAAAGGAGCGGTCACATCTGCTCTTAAAGGCGATAATGAACGCCTGACAGCAAAAAAAGTATCCGAAAATATAAGCTTTGTAAAGGCGGATGATTTAGGATACGGACAGGCGGGGGAAGAAATACCCGTTAATGCCGTGCTTCTTGAAATAAAGGATAAGACAGATGAATATGCCTATCCTGTCTACAGCCTTGCAGGCGGTGACCGGTAAAGGGGTGGATCATGAATAAAGAAAACAATACGCGTGGTTTTACCCTCGTAGAGCTGATCGTCACCTTTGCGCTTATAGGAATATTAATGGCAGTCGGCGCGCAGATGATAGCAAGCTGTTACAGTACCTACTACGGCGCTAAGTCGGCCGCAAACGGGGCCGAGGTTTCACAGACAATATCGGCATATATAAAGAGTGAGCTTTCGGGCGCGTTATATTACGGAGATGGAAGCGTCGTCATTTCAGCAGACAAAAGCAGCGCGGAATATACGGACAGCGAAGGAAACAGAGCCGTTTTGAAACTTGTAGGGGTAGATAAAAAATATCTCAAAAAGACCATTCTGGGTGCGGACGGAACCGAAAAAGATGCGCCCGGTCTTTCTGAAGCGGCATATATGGGTTATTATCTGACAGGTATTTCTTTTACCTGCCCGGGCGCAGATGATGAATACCCTTCAAATGTGATACAGGCGGATTTAGGGCTTGATAACGATACCTACGGCTCTTATAAAAGGACCGATCATATCCGGCTGTACCATCTTGGCGGGATAGAAAAAGCGATAATACAAAAAGACGGGGGCTGAAAAATTGGGCTCATATAAGTATACCGCAAGGGACGCAAGCGGGGCAAAGCTTAAAGGCAGCATGAAGGCGGCGGATGAAGCCGAGCTTCAGGCAAAGCTTAAAAAGGATGAAATATACCTCGAAAAGGCATCCCTTGTAAAAGAAAAGAAAAAGCATAAAAAGATAAGACATGACCGCCTTGCGGATATTTCAAGAAATCTTGGAAAGCTTCTTGGCGCCGGAGTCCCCTTGGTAAGGGCGCTTGCCATGATCTGCGAGGATGACACCCTTGGAAAAAGCGAGCGGGAGGTCATTTTAAGTGTGCGAAAAAAGCTTATCGCAGGCGTGGCGCTTTCCGATGCAATGAGCGAGGAGGAGGCCTTTCCGCTCCTTTTCGTCAGCATGTTCAGGGCTGCCGAAAGTTCGGGTACACTCAGCGAGACGGCCCTTGCCATGGCGGACACATACGAAAAGGAATACAGATTTGAAAAGAAGATAAAGGGCGCTTTGACCTATCCCAAGATACTTGCGCTTCTTACCATAGCTGTGGTGGTCATAATAATGGAATTTGTCATCCCGCAGTTTGAGTCCATGTTTAAGCGCATGAAGGAGCTTCCTTTTTCCACAAAGGTGCTGTTTGGCGTAAGCAGCTTCATAAAAAAGAACTGGCTCTTTATGCTGCTTGGAATCGTGGTTCTTACAGTATTGTTTTTGTTCTTTAAGAATGCGCCGGCATTTGTCAGGATAGTCGACCGCATCAAGCTTAGAATGCCTCTTATAGGAAAAAGGCTAAAGGTAATATACACCGCCAGATTTGCATCCACATTCGCAAGCCTCTATAATGCGGGCGTGCCTATAATGAACTGCATCATGGTGTCCGCACAGACTATAGGAAACAAATATGTGGAGGCGCAGTTTGACGGGCTGCTTAGGGAGGTAAGGGCAGGCGGAAAGCTTTCCGATTCACTTGAAAAGATAGACGGCTTCAGCAAAAAACTCATTTCGGCGGTCAGAGTCGGAGAAGAGACAGGCGCTATGGGCGAGATGCTGATCACCACGGCCGGGCAGCTTGAATATGATTCGGAAGTGGCGATAGAAGGCCTTGTTTCACTTATTGAGCCATGCATGATAATAATAATGGCAGTCATAGTCGGATTTATAATGATATCTGTGATCCGCCCGATCTACGGGTCATACAGATCCTTAGAGAGCCTTACGGGCAGATAAAAGGAGAATACCTTGAGCATAGTTATATATTTGGCAAACAGCGAGATACAGATAGTTGAAGGAAGCGCGGGCGAGAGGATAAGTATAGAAAGGCAGCTTTTGCGAAAAACCCCCGAGGGCAGCATAGTAAACGGGATAGTTACGGATCCCGATGCTTTCGCGCTTTTCCTTAAAAATGTTTTTGACGAGAAAAAGATACCGAAGTCCGATGTGTCTTTGGTAATAAACAGCTCTAAATTTGTGGGGCAGATAATGACTCTGCCGCCTCTTTCTCCAAAGCATACCTTAGAATACATCCACCGCGAATATGCAAATATCGAAAAGGAAGAAAACAAGCTCTACGGTTTTCTGCGCCTGAAAGAGAAAAAAGGCGAGGGGCCCGGCAGGATATATGCCGAATCGATATCGCCGGATTATATAGGCGGATATGTATCCCTTTTTGAAAAGGCAGGGATAAAACTTAAGGGCATATATTCCGCTGAAACAAGCCTTATTGCCGCGGCCTCCGCGACAAGCGGCGACGGAAAAGAATCCTTCCTTTTGGTTGCGGCGGAGAGCATGACATTTACCACCGTTCTTTTCATAGACGGCGTGTTTACATACTATAACTCCCTGCGCTGTTTTAAGGAAAAGGGAAGCGAAGGCTACGCAGGCGAACTTGCAAGGACCGTGAGCCAGATAAAGCAGTTTATGCAGGCAAACCAGCTTGGCGACAATATAGAAAATGTCCTTTTGGCGGGAGTGGACCCTGCCGATCTTGAGATGTATAAGGATGCCATTGCGGGCCTTGGCATAACAACGAATGTAAAGCTGTTTTCGGGAAGCGGCCACACCAAAGGAAAGCTGTCAGGCCGTGCGGGCGATCTTATATTTGCAGCCAGCGGCCTTTTTGCGGCGGGAGACAGCAGCAATTATCTTCTGGCATACAAAAAAAGCATAAAACCCGCAGGCAAAAACGAAAACCTGATATTTGTTTCGATAGGAGCGGCTGTTACCGTTTTTATGGCGGCGTTGCTTATCATAGCTCTTGTCGTTGAAAACGGTAAAAAAGACAAAATAGCGGAGCTTAAGGCCGAAAACGAACAGATGGCTTTTATATCGGCAGATCATGATGAGATGGCAGGTCAAAACGCTAGCCTTTCTGAAAACAGCTATATGCTTGAAGACATCACCGAAAACCTGGCCGGATATCCATGGCTTTCGGCGGGGCTGGCCGAAAAGATAATGAAGCTTTCCGAAAAAGCGGATGTTCGCATAAGCGGATATGATGCCGGAAGCGGAGCGCTGAGTATAAATGTACAGGCCGATCAGCCGGGCGACATAAACGAATTTGCGGGAAAGCTTAAAGATACAGAAGGTCTAAAAAGCATAGATTACAGCGGATATAATCTTACGTCTGCAGGAAAATATTCGGCTGAGATAAAGCTTATTTTAGCTGAAGGATCCGGGAGGGCAAAGTCATGAAGATAAGTAAAAGAGACAAAAGAGCCCTTCTGGCATTATATATATTTGCCGTGGTAATGATCGTCGGATACTTTTTTGTGATGCCTTCAGTCAGAAGAAGCTCAGAGCTTGACGATGAGATAAAGAACTTAAAGGAAACAAAGGAAACAGCCGAAAAAAAGGCGGCCGCACTTTCAGGCCTTGAAGAAAAGAATGAACTTCTTAAAAAGCTCCTTGAAAGTGACTGCGCTTCCTTTGCACCTTTGATGGACAGCGAAGAGATCGCCACATATCTTACCGGTATCACATCGGAAAACGAAAAGGTGGATCTTGTAAGTCTTAAAATGTCGGAAAAGAAGGATACGGATCTAATGCCTTATGCCTATTCCGAAAAAAAGCTGAAAAATATAAGCCATGCGGGGGAGCAGGCCTTCGGCATCGTTGGTCTTGATACGCCTGCAGGCGCAGCGGATGTTAAGCTGCATGAGCTTTCGGCTTTCGAGGCGGACCTTAAGCTTTCCGGCACGCAGGAGGATATACTTGCCTGTCTTGAAGAAAAGCTTTCATCTTCCGGCTGGATCAGACTTGTAAGATATACGCCCGGAGAAGGTCAGGCAGATGTAAAACTTGAGATATACATGGCAGATTAAGAGGATTGGATATGGAAAAAAGCTTGATCCAAAATATTAGGATAGGTGATGTATTGCTGGAGCTTGGCTATGTTTCGGACGAACAGATAAAGCAGGCAATGGCATACAAAGAGACCAATAAGGGCATGAGAACGGGTGATGCCCTCATTGAGCTTGGGTTCATCACGGAAGATCAGATGCTCACCGCTCTTGCGAGCAGGCTTGGGATAGGGCTTGTAAACATAAGCGATATCGCGGTGGACATAAGCGCTGTGCAGATGATACCTGAGGCTTTGGCCGAAAAATACTGCATGATGGGCTACAAAGCCCGGGACGGGGTGTATTATCTTTTAGTAAACGACCCCATGAATCTTTACGCAATAGAAGACATCAGACAGATAGTCGGAATGGATATTGAGATATCCTTGTGCACAAAGAGCAGTCTTGAGTCGGCGATTGGGTATTATTATTCCGAAGTATCCGCAAAGGAAGCCGCGGACAAGGCTGCGGCGCAGACAGTGGCCAGGGATGTTTTGGAGCTTGACCTTGAAAATGCGGATGATGACACACCCATCATAAACCTTTTCAACAGCCTGCTTCAAAGGGCACTTAACGCTGAGGCTTCGGATATACATATAGAGCCCCTTGAAAAAGAGACACATGTCAGAATGAGACTTGATGGTGTCATGATAGATTTCATGACGCTTCAAAAGAACATCCACAATTCCCTTGTGGCCAGAATTAAGATCCTCGGAGATCTTGATATAGCGGAAAGGCGTCTTCCGCAGGACGGGCATTTTAAGACCGTAATAGAAGGCAGGAGCCTGAATGTGCGTGTGTCCGTCATTCCTACGGTATACGGCGAAAAAGCGGTATTAAGACTTTTAAGCTCCACCGCACATATAGATAATCCGGCGACTTACGGAATGAATGACAGGACATATGCGTCGGTAAAAGAGATGCTTCGCTCGCCAAACGGCATAATCTATGTGACGGGGCCCACGGGCTCGGGCAAATCCACGACCCTTTATATGATCCTTGAAAGCCTTGTAGGAAACAAGATAAACATTTCGACCATAGAAGATCCCGTCGAAAAGATCATACCGGGCCTTAACCAGATGCAGGTGAACAATCAGGCGGGGCTGACCTTTGAAAGGGGACTTCGGGCGCTTTTGCGTCAGGACCCGGATGTTATAATGGTCGGAGAGACCAGAGACAAAGAGACCGCAACCATATCGGTCCGCGCGGCCATAACCGGACATCAGGTCTTTTCAACGCTTCACACAAACGATGCCGTATCTTCCATAGTAAGACTGTCGGATATGGGCGTTGAAAAGTTTATGATAGCGAACTCCATAGTCGGTGTCATAGCCCAGCGCCTTATGCGAAAGGTCTGCCCCTACTGTGCTTCGACCGGTGAAATGACCGATGAAGAGATAGTGCTTGCGGGAAAACGCATAAGATATGTAAAGCACGCGGTGGGATGCAAAAAATGCAACAACACCGGCTACATCGGCAGAGTGGCCGTGCACGAGACCTTCCTTATGGATAAAAAGATAAGGGAAATGGTAATGAACGGCGAGTCCGTGGATGTTATAAAAGACTATGTCGTAAATGAAAAAGGAATGGTTACCCTTAAAAAAGCGGCTTTAGAGCTTGTGGAAGCGGGAGTTACTACTGTAGAAGAAATGGAAAAGGTGGCATATTATGAGTGAGAATGAAAAAGAAAACAGCATAATAAGAAAAGAAAAAAGACAAAGCGACAAGGGCTTTACTTTAGTGGAACTTATCGTTGTCCTTGTAATACTGTCGATACTTGCGGCGATACTTATCCCCGAGCTTTTAGGGTATATTGACAAAGCAAACGAAAAGCAGTATATAATTCATGCAAAGAGCGTTTATACGGCGGCGCAGTCCGCACTTGCGGAAAGCTACGGAAAATCCGCCGATCTGACAGACAGTGAAGTACAAAAGAGCCTGGCGCAGCAGGTAGCGACAATGGCGGATGTCGCAACGCTTGGAACAGAAAGCTTTGAGATAAGGACAAGGCTCTCTTATTCTCCGGGCGCGGCGAGCCTTACAGAAAAGCATTTAATGTACACGGTCGGATACGTCAAATATGTTGAAAACGGGCAGGCGCAGATACTGGTCATCCCTTCGGACGGCTCTCAGGCTTCATGGGATACAAAAGGAGAAGCGCCGGATACCACGGGCTTTTCCTGGACAAAGTGATATGCCCTGTATGAAAACATGTTTTGACATTTGGAGGGAACGATGGGTAAAGCTGTAGAAAACAAACTGAAAAAATATTCGAGTATTTTATCATCATCCTTTGAACTTTTTTCTACCAAGGGCTTTTCGAAAACTTCGGTTGAAGACATAGTCAAAAAGGCGGATGTTGCAAAGGGAACATTTTATCTGTATTTTAAGGATAAGTTCGACCTGCGTGAAAAGCTTATCATAAACAGCGCGCAGAAGCTTTTTGATGTGGCGATAGAGCAGTCCGGATATAAGAATAAGGAAAGCTTCACAGACAAGCTTTGTGCAATAACTGATGTCATACTTAATGAAATGGCAAGGCAGCCGCTGCTTACCAAGTTCCTCAGAGGAAACATAAGCTGGGCAGTCTTTCACAAGAGCCTTGAGCACGGGCGAGGGCAGGGAAAGTATGATTATATAGGCATATTAAAGGAAGAGATGGGAAAGGAAGAAGCAAAATACCACGATCCCGAGATCATGATATTTATGATAATAGAACTCATATCTTCCACAAGCTACAGTGTCATAGTTGAAAACGATCCCGTATCGCTTGATGTCTACAAGCCCCATCTTCACGGCTGTATAGCAGCCATTGCGAACAGCTTTAAAGAATAATCGTTTTCTTTAAAAAAGACTATTTATTTTTGCGGAATTCTGTGTTAAAATAATAGACGGCTTGATAGTGAACCCACGTATAATTTGCTCGCAGATCGTGCGTGGGATTTTTTTAAGCATCGATGAAAACGATTACACTATTTTTGCAACATCTTAAACATTTAAAAAATGGAGGTGCTATGGCAAAGAAAAAATGGGACAAGACCTTTGAAGGAAGGTTTGAAAAACACTATGATGAGCTGAAGTGGCTGTATGCGGAACTTTACAACAATGATATGCAGGCATTTGAATACTTCTGCAATATGCTCTATGACTATTATAAGGCCAGAAGCAAAAAACTGAAGCTTTGGGACGCGGGCAGGGAAGTCGTTAACGACTGGTTTGCCGGCAATGAGATGCTGGGAATGCTTATGTACACAAATGCTTTTGCGGGCGATCTTAAGGGAGTAAGGCAGCATCTTGATTATCTTGAGGAATGCAGGGTGAATTATCTTCACCTTATGCCGCTTCTGTGCAGCCCGGCAGGGCGAAGCGACGGCGGTTATGCGGTCTCCGATTTCAGAAACGTTCAGCCGGAGCTTGGAAGTATGGAAGATCTTGCGGCTCTTTCTGATGAGTGCCATGCAAGAGGGATAAGCGTATGCCTTGATTTTGTAATGAATCATACCAGCGAGGATCATGAATGGGCCAGGCGCGCGAAAAAGGGCGATAAGGAGTATCAGGACAGGTACTTTTTCTTTGATAACTGGGATATTCCGAATATATATGAAAAGACGGTCCCCCAGGTATTCCCCACCACCGCACCCGGCAATTTCACATGGTGCGAAGAGGCGGGAAAGGTCGTGATGACTTCTTTCTATCCTTATCAGTGGGATCTTAATTACAGAAACCCCGTGGTCTTTAACGATATGACGGCAAATATGCTTTATCTGTGCAATCAGGGCGTTGATATTATCAGGCTGGATGCGGTACCTTATATATGGAAGAAGCTAGGCACGGACTGCAGAAATCTTCCGCAGGTCCATACCCTGGTAAGGATCATGAGGATGGCTACCGAGATAGTGTGCCCCGGCACACTTTTACTCGGAGAAGTCGTCATGGAACCTTCAAAGGTCGTTCCGTATTTCGGAACGGTCGACAAGCCCGAATGCCACATGCTCTACAACGTTACGACCATGGCAAGTACCTGGCATACGGTCGCCACAAAGGATGTAAGGCTTTTAAAGCACCAGCTCGGAACGGTATTTGCGCTTCCCAAACAGTATGTGTTCCTGAACTATCTAAGATGCCACGACGACATCGGCTGGGGGCTTGACTACCGGTTTTTAGAGCAGTTCGGTATGCAGGAGGTGCCTCACAAGAAATATCTGAACGATTATCTTAAGGGTGCATGGCAGGGAAGCGATGCAAGGGGAGAACTCTATAATGATGACCCAAGGCTCGGCGATGCCCGCCTTTGCGGTACCACAGCTTCGCTTTGCGGCATAGAAGCGGCAGAAGATGAAGGAAATGACGATAAGCTCAAAAGAGCCGTAACTCTTGATATCATGCTCCATGCCTTCCTCTTTACCCAGAGCGGCATCCCCGTGCTTTACAGCGGTGATGAGATCGGACAGAAAAACGATTACGGCTATCACGACGATCCGCATAAAAAGGATGACAGCAGATATCTTCACCGAGGAGATCTTGACTGGAACAGCGTCGAAAAAAGAAAAGAAGAAGGTACAAGGCAGCAGAAAATATTTGACGCCATATGTAAGCTTGCGGATCTGCGTTCCTCAAACAGAGTATTTGAAAACGAGGCGGATACCTGGATAGTCGAGACCTATAATGACCATGTGCTTGGTATCGGCCGCTACTACAGGGGCGAAAAGCTGATCGCTCTGTTTAATTTCAGCGCCCGGGATGAAACGGCCTGGATAAACGAAGAAGAGGAATACGAAGATCTTCTTACGGGTGATAAGGCAAGCGCAAAGGCGGTCTGCGTACCGGCAAACGATTTTTACTGGCTTATTACCAGATTTTAGCAAAGGATGTGAGAAAATGACGATCAAAGAAATTGCCATGGAGGCGGGCGTTTCAACTGCTGCCGTGAGCAGATATTTTAACGGCGGCTCGCTCAGCGAAGAAAAGAGAAAAAAGATCAAAAAAGCAGTGGAAAAAAATGATTTTATTCCGAATGAACGCGCAAGGTCCATGAGAACGGGAAAAAGCAGACAGGTCGGTGTCATCATTCCCGATATAAGATCACACTCCATGTCCAGAGTCCTTAAAGGGCTTACAGCTGTTTTGGAGGAGCATGATTATATCGTTATCCTTGGCTGTACGAATGGGGAAAAGGAAAGGGAGGCGCGCTTCATTGAGACCATGCAGCGAGGCGGAATGGACGGCATCGTTTTGATGGGCACGGTCCTGACGCCTTTCCTTAGGGAAACGATCGAAGACTGCACCATTCCGATAGTCGTTACCGGACAGAATTTCAAAGGCATGCCCTGTGTTTATCATGATGATGAAAACGCCATGCGAGACATTTCAAAGCTTGTCCTCGCAAAGAGAAATAGGGTCGGTTATATAGGGACCGACGAATCAGATAATGCTGCGGGAAAGGCCAGAAGAAAGGGTGTTGAGAAAGCCTTTGCGGACGCGGGAATGGATTCGAAGAACATTCCCATGGAGACGGCCGATTTTAATGCCGAAAGCGGATACATGGCAGGAAATAGACTGCTTGACAGATGCCCCGACCTTGACGGTATCATCTGCGCATCGGACCACATAGCGCACGGCGTCATGAGAGCGGTCAAAGAAAGAGGAAAAAGCATACCGGGGGATGTCAGCATAACGGGAGTCGGCGACAGCTGGGCAGATATGATCTCTGACCCGCAGCTGACCACGGTAGGTCTGTATTACGATGACTGCGGAATGGTTGCGGCAGATCTTTTGATAGATATGATAGACGCTACGGACAAGGCAAGGCATATCGATCAGATCAAGCTCGGATATAAGATAATAGAGAGGGGGTCTGTATAGCATATGAAACTGATTTTCGTTGATATTGACGGGACTCTTACAAGGCCCGGTGAAAATGTGCCGCCCGAAAGCGCCGTCAAAGCGATAAAAAAGGCACAGGAGAAAGGAAATAAAGTATTTCTCTGCACGGGCAGAAACCTTGATATGTTAAAACCGCTTCTTGTATTTGGCTTTGACGGAGTGGTGGGAAGCAGCGGAGGTTATGTCACGGCAGGTGATGAAGTGCTCTTTGACTGCCCCATGACAAGCGAGCAGACAGACACCGCACTGTCCGCACTTCATGAATACGGAGTTTTCTGTACCATAGAGGCAAAGGAAGGCTCGTGGGGCGACGAAAATATGGGCGAATTCTTGTACGGCCAGGGCGAGGGAAACAGCGAGATAGAAAGATGGAGAAAGGCGCTTTCCGAAAACCTTGGGATAAGGCCCATGCGTGAATATGACGGCAGCCCGGTATATAAGGTCGTTGTGATGTGCACCGATATGAGCCAGCTTGATAAGGCAAAAAGCCTTTTGGAAAAGGATTTCAGTTTTGTTATGCAGGAGGTCAAGGCGCATAACTGCATAAACGGCGAACTGATAAACAGAAAGTTTGACAAGGGACTTGGGGTAAGGATGGTAGCGGAGCACTACGGTGTTCCCATAGAGGATACCTACGGCTTCGGTGACAGCATGAACGATCTTGAAATGATACAGACGGTCGGACACAGCGTATGCATGGAGAACGGAGCCGAAGCGCTGAAGGTTGTATCCGACATGGTATGTCCCCCGGTCGATGATGACGGACTTTGGAAGGCATTCGAAAAATTGGAATTATTCTAAAATAATCTGTTGCAAAATGGGTAAAACTGGAATATAATGTAATCACATTGAAAACGATTTCAAAAATCATACAAGAAAAGGAGACGACAAGATGGCACTGGATTACAGAAAATGCGCAGAAGAGATAGTTGCCAATATAGGCGGCAGAGAAAATGTTGCCCAGGCAGCTCACTGTGCGACAAGGCTCAGGCTTGTGATCAAGGACAACGGAAAGATCAATAAGACTGCGCTTGAAGATGTGGATGGTGTTAAGGGAATGTTCGAAAACAACGGGCAGCTCCAGCTCATCATCGGAACAGGAACGGTTAACAAGGTCTATGACGAATTTCTTGCGGTAACGGGGATGTCGGCTGCGACCAAGGATGATGTTAAGGCGGCGGCTGCCGCACAGCAGCCTGCGTGGAAGAGGGCACTCAAATCGGTCGGAGATGTATTCGTGCCCATCCTGCCGGCTATCGTTGCCTCAGGTCTTATGATGGGACTTGTCGAGGCGCTCGGTAAATTTATACCTTCATTTTCAGGTTCAGACTGGTACGGCTTCCTCGACATGGTTGCCAATACTGCATTTGCATTCCTTCCCGTAATAGTTGCCGTCAGTGCGGCAAGAGTATTCGGAGGAAATCAGTTCCTTGGCGCCGTTATAGGTCTTTTGATGATACACGGCAGCCTGTTAAACGGCTGGAATGTCGGAAGCGAAGAGGCGATCAACAGTTTCTTCGGCATAACTACAGGCACGATCCCTACATGGAATCTGTTCGGAAACATTCAGATAGGAGATTATGTCCTAGGCTCAATATCGCGGCATGGTTATCAAGGACACGTAATTCCGGTCATCATAGCGGTGTGGTTTATGTGCAAGCTGGAAAAATCACTGCATAAACATACACCCGAAATGCTTGACCTCTTTATAGTTCCCCTTGTAACTGTATTTGCAACTGCGCTTGTAACATTCGTAGTTATAGGTCCTATATTTGCACAGCTTGAGAACTGGGTTCTTGAAGGTGCAAAGGTTCTTGTAAAGAATGCATTCGGAGCGATGATAATGGGAGCTATATACCCGTTCACCGTCGTCATGGGCCTCCATCATATGTACAATGTCATAGAGGCCGGAATGCTGGCCGGTGATGCGGGACTGAACACATGGATGCCGATAGCATCCGCAGCAAACTTTGCACAGTTTGGAGCATGTCTTGCAGTCGGCATCAAGGCTAGAAACATGAAGACGAAAGCGGTTGCGGTTCCCGCATCCCTTTCGGCATCACTCGGTATCACAGAACCGGCTATTTTCGGTGTCAACTTCAGATTTATGAAACCTTTCCTTTGCGCTATGGCAGGCGGTGCTGTGGGTTCCGTATTCGGAGCCATAACCGGAATAGGAGCAACAGCGTACGGTGTTACGGGTATCCCCGGATATCTCACCATAGACAATAAGCTTCTCTACACAGTACTTCTTGCAATATCGGGCGGTCTGGCATTCCTTCTTACATGGTTTATCTGGAAAGAGGAAAAGGCAGATGCCGGTGAGGGCAAAGAGGAACCTAAAGTGGAAGCTTCTCCGGAGATAATAGCATCTTCGGGAGAAGAAGTGACTAAAAAGATCGTTATCAGGAGCTCAGCAGGAGAGATAGCTCTTCCTACACCCGGCAAGGTCATTCCTTATACCGAAATACAAGATCCCACATTTGCCGCGGGAACACTCGGACAGGGCGTTGGAGTAGTACCTGAAGAAGGCGTTGTATATGCTCCTATGGACGGAGAGATCTCATCCGTTGCAGACAGCAGGCATGCTATAGGAATCTCGGGAGCAGGCGATCAGGAACTTTTGATCCACGTAGGTGTTGATACGGTCGAAATGAAGGGCGAAGGTTTCAAGACCTTTGTACAGGAAGGCGATAAGGTAAAGAAAGGCCAGAAGCTGATGGAGTTTGATATCGGCAAGATCAGGGCTGCCGGACATCATGATACGGTAGTTGTTCTTCTTACAAACAGCGATGACTATGAAGATGTGGAGTTTGGAGACATCTGAAAACAAAACAATTAAAAAAACATATTGGGAGGAAAACAAAATGAAGGAATTTAAGTATGTTATCACAGACGAGGTCGGTATCCACGCACGCCCCGCAGGGCTTCTCGTAAAGGAAGCAAAACAGTTTGCAAGTACCATTACGATAATCAAGGGCGATAAGAGCAGCAAGGCTACGGCTCTCATGAAGCTCATGGGAATGGGCATTCTTAAGGGTGATGAGATCACCGTGCAGGTGGAAGGCGATGACGAAGATGCGGCTGCGGCAGCAATTCAGAAGTTCCTTGCAGAGAATCTATAAGGTATAAAGTAAATAACGGCTGATTTTTCGCAGGGCCTTTCTGACCCTGCGAAAAATGGCTTGAAACAGGAGGCTTTTTTATGTTATATGGAGCGCTTGAAGCCGGCGGGACCAAGATGGTCTGCGCGATAGGCGATGAGAACGGAAAGATAATCGAACAAATATCTGTTCCGACCGTCACGCCCGATAAGACCATGCCGGCTATAATAGAATATTTTAAAGATAAAGAGATCAAGGCTCTTGGGGTGGCATGCTTTGGGCCGGTGGATGTGAACACCGCATCGCCTACCTATGGTTACATCCTGAATACACCTAAACCCGCATGGGGAAATTATGACATAGTGGGAACACTTAAAAAAGCACTGAATTGTCCGATCGGCTTTGATACGGATGTAAACGGCTCGCTTCTGGGGGAAGTAACATGGGGAAGCGCTAAGGGCCTTACGGATGTTGTTTATATTACAATAGGAACAGGAATCGGCGGCGGTATACTTTCAGGCGGCAATGTAGTACATGGCATGCTTCATCCCGAGATGGGACATATGAAGCTTATTCCTGTGCCGGGAGATAACTTCCCGGGCAGATGTCCCTTCCACGCCAATTGTTTCGAAGGCATGGCAAGCGGTCCCGCGATTAATGACAGGTGGGGAGCTTCGGCCGGAAAACTTGCTGACAGAGATGAAGTCTGGGAGCTTGAGAGCGAATACATTGCACAGGCCGTATCAAATCTTATTTTTATAATGAGTCCTCAAAAGGTTATTTTAGGGGGCGGTGTCATGCATCAGATGCAGCTTTTCCCGCTCATCAGAAAAAAGGTCATTGAAAAAGTGAGCGGCTATATTGATACTGCCGAGCTAAGAGACATGGATTCGTATATCTGTCCCGCAGGTCTTAATGACGATCAGGGAATCATGGGAGCTGTAAAGCTTGCAATGAATGCCTGCGAGGAAAAATAAAAGCAGATCGGATAACAGCTTTGATATTTGTGCCCGCTTATATGGTATGACCGGGGGGTTAAATATGAAAGAATGGACAAGAGAGGAAAAATACAGGATCCTTCGCGATCCGCAGGAACTGCTTCCTCTGTATGAAAGGATCAAGGAGTCTGTTTACAGACAGACATATCATAATCAGGCCGTGACCGGACTTATGAACGATCCGAACGGCTTTGTATGGCATGACAACAAATGGCATCTCTTTTATCAATGGTGTCCGTGGGGAGCTGTTCACGGTCTTAAACACTGGTATCATATCGTTTCAACAGATCTTGTGACATGGAAGAATCTTGGACTTTGTCTTATTCCCGATCATGGCAGCGGATATGATAATAAGGGGGCATATTCGGGCTCTGCCATGCCGATAGATGATAAGATCTATCTTTATTATACCGGAAATCACAGAGACGAAGACTGGACAAGGCATGCATACACCTGCCTTGCAAGACTTTCAAAAGACGGCTGGGTCGAAAAATATCCGCTTCCGCTGTTTGGTGAGAATCCGGATTATACCGAGCACCAGAGGGATCCGAAGATAATAATAAGACCGGAAAGTGACAGTTACTACATCATTATCGGCGCTAAATCGAAAGAGGGAAAAGGATGTGCACTCATCTACTCATCTGAAGATCTTCAGCGCGGCTGGAACTTCCTCGGAGAATTGAAGGTGCCCGGCTTTGAAGATTTTGGAGATATGTGGGAATGTCCGACGATAGAACATATCGGCGGTAAGGATGTATTGCTCTTCTGCCCGCAGCATCTTGCTATAAGGGGCAGGGGAAACAGCCGCCATCATAACGGATACATTCTTGGAAAAATGGACTGGGACAGGCTGGAATTTTTGCCCGAAGGAAGCTTCCACGTACTTGATTTCGGCTTTGATTCATATGCGGCTGCATGCGCTAATAATATTCAGGATAAGGACAAGGCGATCCTGATAGCGTGGATGGGATTGCCCGATGCCGCATATCCGACGGATGAGGAGGACTGGGCAGGCTGCCTTACACTTCCCAGGGAGCTGACGGTCAGAGGAAGGAGACTTATTCAAAGACCCCTTCCCGAAATAAGAAAATTAAGAAACGATAGAGTGACGATCGAAAAAGATCCGAACGGTATCTTCAGACTTCCTGCGGCGGCAGAGATGGAGATCGACTGCAGGGAAGGCCCCCACGAAATAAGGCTTTTTACGGATGAAAAGGGTGTGGGCGGAATCAGAATAAGCTGCGATTATCTGCAGACAGAGATAAGCGTTGACAGAAGCGGACTTAAGAAAAGGTTCAACACAGAGGACGGAGAGGTAAGGACCAGACCCTTAGAAAGCGGTCTTACACATCTTCGCATATTCATCGACAGCAGTTCTGTTGAGATCTTTGTAAATGACGGTGACGCAGTATTCACAAGCAGGGTATTCCCGGACAGGGAAGAACATTATTGCAGCATAAAGGGTGACTCATTTGTCAAGATGTGGACCATGAACAGGGCGGTCAAGGAGCAGTTTCTGGTCTGATACCCTTAAAAACAGGATAAGGAGAATAATAAATGGTTGTTTACTCAGGAAAACCGGTATTCGGCGGTATTGCTATAGGGCGCATAAGCCTTTATAAAAAGGATCAGCAGCAGGTAAAGAGGATCAGGATAGAAGACCCTGAGGCCGAGATAGCAAGATATCAGGCGGCCAAGGATGAGGCGATAGGCCAGCTTCAGGCTCTTTACGAGAAGGCTGTGAAAGAAGTCGGTGAGGCAAGCGCCGAAATATTTGAAGCCCACCAGATGATGCTTGATGACGAAGATTACATCGATTCCGTTGAAAACATAATAACCACCCAGATGGTAAATGCGGAATTTGCCGTTGCGCAGACAGGCGATAACTTTGCGGAAATGTTTGCAAACATGGATGATGAGTATTTCCGCGGAAGAGCGGCTGATATCAAGGATATTTCGGAGAGGCTCATAACTGTCCTTTTAGGCGGAGGAGCCGCAAAGATCGCTTCGGATGAGGCGGTGATAATAGTTGCGGATGATCTTGCACCTTCCGAGACCGTTCAGCTTGATAAGGACAAGATACTCTCATTTGTAACGGTTCACGGATCGGCAAACAGCCATACGGCTATTCTTGCCAAGACTATGAGCATTCCGGCAATGATAGGCACGGATATTCCGCTTGAAGATGAGATCGACGGCTGCCTTGCGATAGTTGACGGCTTTGAAGGCAAGATCTATGTCAATCCTGATGATGACGTTCTTGAAGCAAAGACAAAGCTTTTAAAGGAAGAAAATGAAAAGAAGGCGCTTCTTGAACAGCTCAAGGGCAAAGAAAATATCACGCTTGACGGACAGAAGATCAATATTTATGCCAATATAGGAAATACAAAGGATCTTGCGCTCGTTTTGAAAAACGATGCCGGCGGTATCGGACTGTTCAGATCGGAATTTATCTATCTCGGATCGGAGGATTATCCGACAGAGGAGGAGCAGTTCTCTATCTATAAGACTGTTGCCGAGACCATGGCGGGCAAGAAGGTCATTATCAGAACGCTTGATATAGGCGCGGACAAGCAGGCCGATTATTTTAAGCTCCCGCCTGAAGAAAATCCCGCGCTCGGACTTAGAGCAATAAGGATCTGTCTTACAAGGCCGGAGGTATTCAGGACACAGCTAAGGGCAATACTCAGGGCTTCGGCATACGGAAGGATATCCATAATGTTCCCTATGATCATATCCGTTGATGAAGTCATAGAGATCAAGAAGATCGTTGCCGATATCAAAGCTGAGCTTGACGGAGAAGGCCTTAAATACGACAAGGATATCGAACTCGGTATCATGATCGAAACTCCGGCTTCCGTGATTATTGCCGAAGATCTTGCAAAGGAGGTCGATTTCTTCAGTATAGGAACAAACGATCTGACCCAGTATACGCTTGCCATAGACCGTCAGAATCAGTCCCTCGACAGATTCTATGACCCGCACCATCCCGCAATTTTGAAGATGCTTAAGATGGTCGTTGACGCGGCTCATAAATACGGCAAATGGGCGGGCATATGCGGCGAGCTCGGAGCCGATCTGACCCTTACAAAGGATTTTTTGGCAATGGGCTTTGATGAACTTTCCGTCTCACCGGGAAGAGTACTTCCTATAAGAAAGATAGTTCTTGAAACAGATGTAAAGGAATACAAAGGACAGAAAAATTAGTCTGTCACATGAGCAAAAACCGATGCCTTTGGCAGAGGTTTTGCGAATGTGATGGGCGGGTGCAGAATAGTTACTAAATAAGAAAAAAGACTGTACGGATATTTTGGAAAAGGCTTAAATGCCGCTTCCAAAATATCCGTATTTTTTTTAGAAAAATTTTTGTGATAAAAATATTGACTTTTAGTCAGAAAAGTGCTATCATCCCGGATGAACAAAAAAATGACCGTTCGTCTAAAAATCCTTTTAAGGGTAAAAGTAAAAGGAGGAAAAACAAATGAAGAATCTGTGTAAAAAGATAGTGGGAGGAAGATATGCGATACTTATAATATCCATTATTCTTCTCATTCCCGCCGCACTTGGGTTCATCAAAACAAGGATAAATTACGATATCCTTTATTATCTCCCCTCTGACATCGAAACGATGAAGGGGCAGGACATTCTGCTTTCGGATTTCGGAAAAGGTGCATACGCGCTTTTTATTGCAGAGGATATGAATGAAAAGGATCTTGCGGCCTTGCGCACAAAGCTCGAGGATGTGGACGGGGTAGCGGAAGTGCTTTGGTACACGAGCCTTTTTGACAGCTCGATCCCCCAGGAGATGCTTCCAGACAAGATATATGATTTTTACAATTCGGATGATGCAACGCTTATGGCGATATTCTTTGAAGGGACAACATCATCGGATAAAACGATGAAGGCTGTCGATGAGATAAGGGATATTGCGGGAAAGCAGTGTTTCCTTAGCGGAATGAGTGCCATAGTCACCGATACGAAGAATCTTGTCGAAAGTGAGATATTCACCTATGTGGCCATAGCGACCGTGCTGGCTCTTATAGTCATGACGCTTACGCTTGATTCGTTTCTGGTACCTCTTCTTTTCATTTTCAGTATCGGTGTTGCCATCATCTATAACCTCGGCACCAATTTCATAAAGGGCGAGATATCATTCATAACCATGTCTCTTGCCGCAGTGCTTCAGCTCGGAGTCACCATGGATTATTCGATCTTCCTTTATGAAAGCTACAGGGAAAAGAAAAAGGAGATAAGTGATAAAAGGGAGGCCATGGCCGAAGCGGTATATTCGACCATAAACTCCGTAGTAGGTTCTTCTCTTACGACTGTGGCCGGCTTTGTGGCACTTTGCTTTATGACTTTCACGCTCGGACTTGACCTTGGCGTTGTCATGGCAAAGGGTGTTGTGTTCGGAGTCATCTGCTGCATAACGCTTCTTCCTTCGCTTATACTTATATTTGACAAAGCAATCGAAAAGACATCGCATAAAACGATAAACCTTTCCTTTAAAAGAATTTCCGGGGCGGTCACAAAGTATTTCTTCATCTTCGCCGCGCTGATGGTCGTGCTTTGGGTACCTGCGATAGCGGGCTACGAAAACATGGACGTTTATTACAAGCTCGATGCATCTCTTCCCGAAAAGCTTCCAAGCATTCAGGCGAACAAAAAGCTGAAAGAACATTTTGACATGTCTTCCGTGCATATGGCTCTTGTGGGAAGCAATGTCGATAAGAAGGATATAAAGAAGCTTGTCGGCGAGATAAATGAGACGGAAGGCGTCGGGCTTTGCCTTGGAATGGATTCACTCCTCGGTTCCCTTGTTCCCGATGAAATGATACCGGATAACATCAAGGGAATGCTAAAGAGCGACAATTATCAGCTGATGCTTATAACAAGCGATTACGAGGTCGCCGCCGACAATATGAACCGGCAGGTGGATAAGCTTTCGAATATCGTAAAGAAATATGATGAGGGAGGAATGCTGATAGGTGAAGCGGCCTGCACAAAGGATCTTATAAACATCACCGACAAGGATTTCCAGGTCGTCAATATTGTCAGCATAGGTCTGATCTTCATACTGATCTTCTTTGTATTAAGATCGGTATCCCTTCCTGTGATACTTGTTGCCGTAATAGAGCTTGCGATCTATATAAATCTTGGACTTTGCCATTATCTCGGGCAGACACAGTCATTTATAGCTTCCATAGTAATAGGAACCATCCAGCTCGGCGCAACGGTCGACTACGCTATCCTTATGACCAACAGATATAAGAGGGACAGGATAGCGGGCATGAACAGCCGCGAAGCCGCAAAAGAGGCGCTTATCGGTTCTATCCCTTCCATAATAACCAGCGCGCTTGGGTTCTTTGCCGCGACTATCGGTGTGGGGATCTATTCCGATGTCGACCTTATCAGCTCGCTTTGCATGCTTCTTGCAAGAGGCGCGATCATAAGCATGCTTGTAGTCATATTCATACTGCCGTCCATGTACATCATTTTTGACGGCGTCATAATAAGGACAACGCTCGGCATGGGAAGCTGCGTAAAAGATCGTAAAAATAAGGCTTTGGCCTGAAGGAGGATTGTTATGAACAAGAATAAGAATGTTATGATAAAAAGAGGCGCGGGCATAGGGCTTGCAGCACTTATGGCAGTATCCGTTTCGGGATGCAGGGTAAATGAAAACAGCGTTCAGGCATCATCTGCAGAGCAGGAAAAAGAGACAAAAGAGGCTGTTATAACACACGGCGCTAAGGACAATAAGAATGAAATGGTATATGTCGTTGCCAAAAACGACGGCTCAGCGGAAAAGACCATAGTTACGGAATGGCTCTCAAATCCTTCGGAGTTAAAGGAGATAATCGATTTTTCGGATCTTAAGGATATAGAAAACCTCAAAGGCGATGAAGGTTTCAGCGCGGATGAGGACGGAAAGCTTATATGGAAAGCCGGCGGAAAGGATATCTACTACAGAGGAACTTTGGATAAGGAGCTTCCGGTAGACGTTCATATCACATATACACTTGACGGCAAAGAGATAAGCCCGGATGAGCTTGCGGGAAAAAGCGGGAAGCTCACTATGACCTTTGAATATACCAACAACATGAAAAAAGAGGTCAAGATCGGTGATGAGAAGACTGACATCTATATGCCCTTTGCAGTTATTTCGGGCGCGGTATTTGACAACGAAAAGGTCTCGGAGCTTACGGTTGAAGGCGGAAAAGCCGTAAATGACGGCGAAAGAACATTGGTCGTAGGACTTGCACTGCCCGGTCTTAGTGAAAGCCTTGGGATAGACCGGGTAAACCATGACCTTTTGGGCGATATAGACATACCCGAAAAGATAGTAATAAGCGCAAATGTAAAAGATTTTTCGCTCATGACCACTCTTACACTTGTGGATAACAGCATATTTAAAGAACTTGGTTTATCGGACGGTAAAACGGACCTTTCGGGCATTTCAGGCCTTATGGATCAGGTACTCGGCGCTTTTGAAAAGATCGTTTCGGGAAGTGAAGAGCTGGCAGGCGGAGCTAAGGAGCTAGATACAGGCGCTAAGGCTCTTAAGGACGGAATGGATTCATTAAAGGACGGCCTGGGGGCTTTATCTGACGGAGCGGCGCAGCTTGCGGGTGGCAGCGCGAAAGTGGATAACGGCGCAGCGCAGCTTCTAAGTGGTGCCGGCAAATTAAAGGGCGGCATCGACACTCTCTCTTCGGGTATAGGTCAGCTTTCGGATGGCGCAGCGCAGCTTGACGGCGGAATTTCGCTTCTTGCAGAAAAGACTGCAGTGCTTCCGGGGGGCATCGAAAAGCTTCTTGCGGGACTTAAGTCAATAAGAAGCGCACTTAAGAGCGGGGATACTTCTTCTCAGGAAAAGTACGGCATCTATGAAGCCGCATCGGCAGCAGCAAAAGGCTGTGACGCCATTATGGCAGGCCTTAAGAGCGGTATGACGGATGCCGAAAACATGGGCATTTATGAGGCGGCAGGCGCTGTTTTTGCAGGGGCAAAGAATATTGAAAAGGGACTTGTAAGCGGATCCGAAGATCCTGCACAGTACGGCATCTATGAGGCGGCAAGCGCTCTTTATGACGGTCTTTCCATAGTTCCTCAGGCTGTTGAGTCAGCAAAGAGCGCACTTGCAAGCGAAGAAGGCGCATCGGCATATACGTGTGACGTTGCGGCAGAGGCGGCTATCAATTCTGTCATAAATTCCGAAAACCTTACCGCAGAGCAAAGGGCAGCCCTTACCCAGGCTCTTACATATATCGCATACAGCAAACAGTATGAGACCGGCGTTGCAGACGGCCTTTCAAACATCGATGTCACATCCGCATCCGCTGCTGCCATGGGAATCAAGCAAGGCGCTTTGGCGCTTGCGGATGGCGCAGAAAAAATAAGCGAGGCAGGTTATAAGATGCAGGGCGGCGCAGAAAAGCTTTATGCGGGCACAGGCCTTGTAAAGAAGGCAAATGCAGGTATTGCGGCAGGCATAGACATGATGATCTCAGGAAATAACGGAAACAACCTTGATGCTGCCATAAGCGGTATAGAGGTACTTTCGGCATCATCCGGCGATCTTATCGGCGGTATACAATCGCTTAAAGAAGGCGCAGGAAAGCTTGCAGCAGGCCTTAAGTCTGCAAATGATAACATGCCTGCACTTTCAGAAGGCGCAGCGGCTCTTGAAAGTGGTCTGGCTCAGCTTGGCGAAGGCACCAAGGCACTCGCAAGCGGCGCGGCAGATCTTGCGGATGGCGCGGCAAAGGCAGACAGCGGCGCGGCAGAGCTTGCTAAAGGAGCAGGAAAACTTAGCGAAGGCACAGAAAAGCTTGCAGGCGGAGCAGAAGAACTTTCCGGAGGCCTGAAAGCATTTGACGAGCAGGCAGTTTTGAAAATAAAAGACTTTGTAGACTCCGATATTAACGATTCCATCGACAGAGTCAAAGCCATGGTTGATTATGCAAATGAATACACATCATTTGCCGGAAGCAACGACGATAAAGATACCGGCGTTAAGTTTGTCATCAGGACCGGATCCATCGGATAAGAAAAGAAAAAGTAGATCGTCACGACCGCGAAGCGATCGTGACGGAAAACAAAAAGGCAGATGCTCACGGGCATCTGCTTTTTTGGGATAAGGAGTATATGAAGAAAAAAATCATTAGTTTTTCGCACACTCTTAATATATAACACTTGATCATAAAATGCAACAGTAAATTCGCAAAAAAAGTCGAAAATTCGCATGTAAATTATAAATTTTTTATAAACAAAGCCGCGACCCTATCCGGCCGCGGCTTTTCATCAAAGATCCTTGCCTGTCAGAAGCTTGTATCCCTGAAGATATTTTGCGATAGTCTTGTCAACGATGTCCTGAGGAAGTGTCCATCCATGGCCTTCGTTTGCAGGGTCTTTAAGCCAGTCTCTTGCAAACTGCTTGTCAAAAGAAGGCTGACCATGTCCGGGCTCGTAGCCGTCTGCCGGCCAGAATCTCGAACTGTCGGGGGTGAGCATCTCGTCGCCCAGAACGACATTTCCGTCTTCATCAAGACCGAATTCAAACTTGGTGTCTGCGATTATTATTCCCTTTGAAAGCGCATAGTCTGCGCACTTTTTGTAAAGTGCTATTGTAAGATCTCTAAGCTGGGTCGCATAGTCTTCGCCGTGGCCGGGGAAATCGCGCTCAAGAACTTCGATGCTTCTTTCAAAAGAGATGTTTTCGTCGTGATCGCCGATCTCGGCCTTTGTGGAAGGAGTGTAGATGGGCTCAGGCAGCTTATCCGATTCTTTAAGACCTTCGGGAAGCTTTATTCCGCAGACAGTGCCGTCCTTTTTGTAGCTTGCCCAGCCGCTTCCGGTGATATATCCTCTTACGATGCATTCAATGGGAAGCATCGTGAGCTTCTTGCACATCATGCTGTTGCCGTCAAACTTTGGCTGGCGGAAGAATTCGGGCATGTCATTTACATCGACACTTATCATGTGGTTCTTTACGATGTCACCGGTCATATCAAACCAGAATTTGGACATCTGCGTCAGAACGGTACCCTTTTTTGTTACCGTGTTGTTAAGGATCACGTCAAAGCAGCTGATCCTGTCGGTAGCGACCATGATAAGGCTGTCGCCGTTGTCATAGATCTCGCGAACCTTGCCCTCTTTGATGGGCTTCATTTCCATTGCGCTCATTTGAATACCTCGTTTTTGTGATGGTTGATAAATTACATGTGATACTTTAGCACAAAGCGCCGTCAAAAACAATGATTATTTTTAGGTGCAATCGGTGTGAGGAGGATGTTATGCCCCGCCGAGTTTTTTTGCGTCGATGACCGTAAGTACACCATCCGATACCATAAAATGTATGTCATACCCGCAAAAGGATACACCGTATATTCTTTCCGGGTCGTCGTGATATCCCGGGCGCGGGTCAAGGGAAAGAAGCTTTAGTGCGGTCTGCCTTTTTTCTGCAGGAAATACGTTTAATATCTCTTCCGGGAAAACTACCTCAAGTTCTTTGGCTGAGGAATTGTCTGTAAATCCCCCAAGAGCATCCTCGTGCGAATCCGTATATTTAAGGTATGGTTTTATGTCATATATAAGGGTATTGTCCTTAAGGTCCGCACCCAGTACAGTGATCACCGGGCCTCCATCCGTAAAGACAATATCCTTTATTCTTACCGAAGACAGCCCTATAGGGTTCGGACGAAAAGGCGATCTTGTTGCAAATACTCCCATTGCCGTGTTTCCGCCAAGCTTCGGGGGCTTTACAGATGCAGCCCATTTTCCGCCGCCCGGAATATCAAAATTCCACAAAAGCCATATATGCGAAAAGCCTTCAAGCCCTTTGAAAGCATCCGGATTTCGAAACTCCGGATAAAAGTATATTTTCCCTTCGGCCTCACTTAAAAGCCCGCTCTGCCTCGGAATCCCGAACTTTTCCGGAAAATCTGTTTTTATATACCCTATAGCCTTTATCTCCATGTTGTTATTTCCTTTTAATACAGCTGTTTTTTTAAGGAACACTATCTTGTGATCGCCGTAATCAATTATACCTCATTTTTTATTCTTTACAAGGCTTCATCTTTTCCTTCGGCTTAAATTTTGGAGAATAAAAAAACCATCAAATGTGAAGATATGCCCCGTTTTAAGTAAAATTCGCATTGCCTTTATTGCTTTTTTTCTGTTATAATGGCAAAAGGTAAAATTTGCGGGGGAATGAAATGGACTTTTCGAAGCAATTGATGGATGATTACCAGCGCGAAGCCAACAAAAAGCTTGCTTCCGTGTGCAGGTACCTCATCGTCTTATTCATTTTGATGTTGGTCTGTGGCTACGCCGGGGTGTTTAATATGCCGGACATCGCCTATGTGGGCATATATGCCTCCATTGGCGTTATGTTCCTGCCGACCATCCTCTATAACTGGTGTAAGTTCCACTCAAACTTCATAAGATATTTCATGCTGGCGCTGCTCGTTATCATGAGCGGCATGCTCTACAGCATATTGTCATATCATGTCATCATAATGACGATACTGCCCGTAGTCATAGCCAGTGTGTACAGACAGCGCAAATGCGTTATCTTTACGATGTGCATCGGTATTCCGGTGCTCGTCATCTCGCATTATGTCGCGTTTCACATGGGCACTTATCCGGAAGTGCGCATCGATACCGCTCTTGATGTCCTGACAAAAGCCATAACCCCCAGAACTATAGAATACATCGCCATAGTATGGGTGGCTATCGTCATTACAGACTGTTTCAACGACCTTGTAAAAAAAGTCAGCGAGACGAACAACCAGATGTACATGGATCAGGAAAGCCTTATTTCCGCCCTTGCGACCATGATAGAAATGCAGTCGCAGGAAACAGGCCAGCATGTACAAAGAGTTGCGGAATACACAAAGATACTTTGCAAGGCCCTTGGCTACAGCGACACCGATACCTGGAAAATAGGTACCGCCGCCATGATGCATGACGTTGGAAAGATCATGGTGCCAAGAGAAGTCCTTGAAAAACCCGGAAAGCTTTCCGATGAAGAATTCATCGCCATCAAGCGCCACATCTTCTACGGAAAAGAGATCCTCGAAAAATATTCCGGCGAGATCATGGAGCTTTCCGCCCGCATAGCCTACCAGCACCACGAACACTGGGACGGCAGCGGCTACATGGGCCTTAAAGGAGAAGAGATCTGCAGAGAAGCACAGTGCGTAGCCCTTGCCGATTTCTTTGACGCCCTCGTATCAAAGCGTGTTTATAAAGACGCCTGGAGCCCCGAAAAGGCCAGAAGCGAGATCCTCGCTCACAAAGGCGAATACTTTGAACCATACCTCGTAAATCTTTTTGACATTCACTTTGTGGATTTTCTTGATGTGTATAGGAAGTATCCTGATTAGTTAAAAGTGAGACTGGGGGACGGGGTCAGAGTCTCATTTT
>JAEEGF010949715.1_pt1 | contig 40233 bp, 37 predicted proteins | sample 9134171 | NCBI WGS metagenome assembly JAEEGF01 (sample SAMN16246542, study PRJNA631951) | gut metagenome | biome: gut microbiome; feature: rumen; material: AP-attached | host: Bos | place: Iran: Karaj | collected 2018-10 | reverse complement strand
AAGCAGGAGAGTTGTATGATTCATCTTGAGACGGACAGGCTGATCTTAAGGGATTATTGTGCGGATGATTTTGATGAGTACTTCAGACTGATGTCTGATGACAAGACCATGTACTATCTTCCGGAACTGAAGCAGACTGACATTGATTCTGCTAAAGAAAACTTCGCTGAAGTGCTGAAGGACATAGAACGCGAGACACGGGAGTTCTGCTTTCTCTGCATGGAATCAAAGGAAACTCATGAGATTATAGGAAATGTCGGATATAACGTTACAGGACGCGCGCCGGAAGGAAAGACGGTGCACCTGGGTTATTTTTCTTATCCAAAGTTCTGGGGTAACGGGTATATGCCCGAAGCGGTAAAGAGAGTTCTGGCATTCGCATTTACAGAGGATAATGTGTATAAAGTAACGACAGGCTGTCTTACCGAGAATGTGGGATCGGAACGTGTTATGCAGAAGAACGGAATGGTTAAGTATGCCGAATTAAAAGATCATGAATTGCATGACGGCAAGCTGAAGACCAGAGTGGAATACCGGTTGTTAAAGGATGAATGGGAAGCTTTATAACTATATTTCATATCTCATTTCCTAATGATAACTATCTTCCGCGGGTGTGAAAGATAGTTATTGTTTTCGCGCAGGAAGACGGTGTTCGCGAGGTGTGGTTTGCAATATACTTACAATAGCCATAGAAAAGAGGAAGCGCTTATGTGCCTTATCTGCGACAGGATTGAGATGATCAAGAACGGGACTAACCCGTATTTTGTTAAGGAACTTAAGACGGGGTACGTCGTGGTCGGCGACAATCAGCATTTCTGCGGGTACACGCTGTTCCTGTACAAGAACCACGATCACACGGAGTTGTTTCAGTTGGATATGGAGGAGCGCACCCTGTTTATGCAGGAGATGTCCGTGGTCGCGGAAGCCGCGGCAAGAGCATTCAAGCCAGACAAGATGAATTATGAGTTGCTCGGCATGGGCGACGCGCACCTTCACTGGCATCTGTATCCGAGGCGCGACGGCGATATCGGTGATTACGGTAATCACGGCAGGGGACCTGTGTGGTGGTATCCTATGGAGAAGATGTATTCGGATGAATCGCGTCCGGATGATGCTGCATTAGAAGATATGAAGAATAAACTTCTGAAAGAGTTGGATGCGTTGACAATATGATCACATATGAAGACAAGATTACTGCAGAAGAGTTTCTGGGATTAAGAGCTCATGTAGGCTGGGTAGAGCTACCGCTTGAGGAGGCGCGCGTATGCGTCGAAAAGGTGTACTTCATCGTGTGCGCACGCGACGGCGAGAAAGCTATCGGTGTGGCCCGACTGATGTGGGACGGCGGCTACATGGCGTTCCTGTCGGATGTAATTGTTGATGAGAATTACAGGGGACTCGGCATAGGGCGTAAACTCGTTGAGTCGTGTATCGGGAAACTGCAGTCGGATCTTAAGCCGGGCTTCAAGGTTAAGATGACATTGAATTCTGCTCCGGGCAAAGAGCCTTTCTATGAGAAGTTCGGATTCGAGGTTCGTCCCAACGATCACGCCGGCTGCTCTCTTGATAAGTGGATAACGGCTGAGGAATAATTTGAGAAAGAGGTCTGTATGAAGATATTGGTTTTGGGCGGGACGAGGTTCTTCGGTGTTCACATGGTAAACGACCTTATTGAGAAAGGTCATGAGGTTACCATAGCAACAAGAGGGCAGACTCCGGATGATTTCGGCGATACAGTCATGAGGATACGTCTCGACAGAACGGATGAGGACAGCATTAAAGCGATGATCTCTGATACGCATTATGACGTGATCATAGATAAGATTGCTTACTGTTCGAACGATGTGCGTAAGCTTCTGAATAATGCCGACTGCGATAAGTATATCTATATGAGCAGTACCGCAGTTTATGATCCGCTTCATGTCGATACTGTCGAAGATGATTTTGACGGTAACGGGGGAGAACTTATCTGGTGCGACAGACCGGACTACCCTTACGAGGTGGTGAAGAGGCACGCAGAATATGCCCTGTGGCAGAAGTATTCTGATATGAAGTTCGTTGCTGTCAGATACCCTTTTGTAATCGGTAAAGATGATTACACCAAGCGCCTGTATTTCTATGTTGAGCATGTGTTAAAGCAGTTGCCGATGAAGGTGGATAATCTTGATAATCAGATGTCTTTCATAAAGTCCGACGAAGCGGGCAAGTTCATATCTTTCCTTGTTGATAAAGACTTCACAGGTGCGGTTAACGGCTGCTCACACGGTACAATTTCGGTGAAGCAGATACTGGACTATCTTAAGCAGGAGACCGGAATGAGTGCAGTCTTAAGTGAGGATGGCGATCCCGCACCTTATAACGGTACGCCGGAATACAGTGTAAATACTGACAAAGCTGAATCACTCGGATTTGAGTTTTCTGATATCAACGACTGGATCTTCGGGCTGCTCGACTACTATATCGACGTGGCTCACGAAGGAATGCTTGGACTTTACGGTTCAATAGATTAATATATTGATGTTGCGCAGAAACGCTAGAATTGAATCAAAGGGATAATGGGATGTTAGGGATATATTTCAGTGGGACGGGCAATTCGAAGTTTGCCGCCGAATGTTTTTGCAAGAATTACGATAAAGATTCAAAGGCATTATCTATAGAAGACCAGGATGCTATATCAGAAATCAAACGTTCTGATCTGCTGGTGTTTTCTTATCCGGTACAATACAGTACTGTTCCGAAGATTCTAAGAGACTTCATCACAAAAAATAGTGAGCTATGGATGAATAAGAAAGTATTCATAATTGCAACTATGGGTTTGTTCAGTGGTGATGGTTCAGGAATACTTGGCCGGCTTTTGCATGGATTTGGAGCAGAAGTAATCGGTGGACTTCATCTGAAGATGCCTGACAGTATAGGTGATGAGAAGGCTCTTAAAAGACCGCTTGAGAAGAATAAAGAGTTAGTCATAGCCGCTGAATCGAAGATAAAGGAATCCGTGAGACTTCTTAAGGAAGGGAAACCGACACGCGAAGGATTAGGTCCTCTTTATCAGATGGCAGGCCTCTTCGGACAAAGACTGTACTTTGGACATAAAACGAAGGAATACTCTTCTAAGCTTAAGATCAACGCTGATAAATGTGTAGGTTGTGGTTTGTGTGTGAAGTTGTGCCCGATGAATAATATAACTGTTGCTTCAGGGAAGGCTGTCTCCGGGAATCAATGTACCATGTGTTATAGATGTATCAACAAGTGTCCCAAGCAGGCGATAACTCTTCTTGGCAAAAATATTGTTGAACAGAGTGTGATAGAGAAATATGTGTAAGGTTTATATTGTTAGACACGGTAAAGTGGATTTCCACTGGCGGAACTGGTGTAATTCAACGGAATTTGACAGTGATGGTCAAGAGTACGACAGATCACCTTTGACAGACGACAGATACTCAGTATCCGGATTAGCTGATGGCAAGATCTATATAAGTACTTTGCCAAGAACCAAAGATACAGCAGTTATGTTATTTGGTCAGAAAGAATTCATCATGTCTGAGTTGATACATGAGGTGCCGTTAAGATCCGGATTTGATAGCAAGCTTAAGCTCCCGCGTTGGTTTTGGTGTGTGCTCGGAAGGCTTCAATGGTATTTTAATCATTCCAGACAACCTGAATCCCGCAAGCTTTCCCATGAAAGAGCCAAGCGATTTGTTGAACTAATCTGCAATGATGATATCGACTGCACAGTAGTGACGCACGGCTTCTTTATGCATACGTTGTTATCTGAGTTGAAGAATTCAGGTTTCAGCATTCCCAAAACTCATGCAAAGTATAAAAACGGTGAGTGCATTATAGCGGAACGGCAATAGAGAATAAAAAAAGGAGTTGCCGTTATGACAACTCCTATTCATGGTGGATGATACAGGACTCGAACCTGTGACCCCCTGCACGTCAAGCAGGTACTCTAGCCAGCTGAGCTAATCATCCTCAGCTCGAGAATAATACCATTTATCTAAGGCTTTGTCTATATTTACGTCTGAGTACTCTATCTCTCCTGAGAACATTCTGGCGGCCTCGTGAATGTCGATGTTGCTAAGCACCAGATCTGCAAGAAGATACGTTGCTTCAACAGCAAAACCTGTCTCTTCCGGATATCTGTACAGAAAGTAAGCGCAGAAGTTGCTGAATGCTCGCGCGTTGCTGTCAATGCATTTCTTTTCCTGTTCGGCAGTCGGCTGTTCAGCGATTATCTTATTGATGATGACAGTCCACAAAGGATCCAATACTTCCAGTGTGTTTACGAATTCGGCACGTGACAAGGAATTGCAAACATTTGGTTTCAATACAGCAAGTCTTTCAGTAAGCGGCTTGCTCGTATCAAACACAATCTTGATGTCATCAGATAATTCGCGCTGCGGCACCAAGGAGAAATCGTCTTCTTTATCAAGTATGATCCTGCACGCTTCCTCACAGACAAGTCCTATACCGCCGTCCGTGTAGTCTTCGTATTCGTTATAGAATCTCGGATGCTCGGTGCAGATGTCGCACAGGAAGTCCTCGCCGTGCTTGAGGATCATGCTGCAAAGTCCGTCTTCACGAAGAAAAGGGCAGCGCTCGTTATCGCCGAGGATGATCGTGTTGCCATCAAGGTGAGAAGCTATATCAGGCTCTGCGCGAAAACGCTCTAAGGAAGTCTCGTCAACATCAATCTCCCATCCGGCGCAGCAGGTATGTCTGCACTTAGAGGCGATGCACTTGAAGTCATGATAGTAATCAGGAAAGTACGTGATCATAAGCCTCGTCCGGTATACCGATTTCTTCAACGATTACATCGCCTGCGTATGCTTTGCCTTCGCCTGTGATAAGTCCGGTCTTGCTCCTGCCAAAAGTAACAGTAGTGTTGGCATGGATACCCGCGCCCATAAGCTCGCCGTTATCGGAATTAATTCCTGAGGGAATATCAACAGCTACAACATGAGGATAGTGCATGCTGTCTGCTCTTGAAAGTAATTCTTTCTTGTCTTCACGAAGTTGTGACAGAAGTCCTATACCAAAGACAGCATCGACCAGAACGTCGGAAGCGGGAAGGTCATCACCATTTCTATAGTAAGAGATGGTTCCGCCGATGCGCTTATACTCGGCTAACTGATGAAGAAACTCCCAGCTTGCGTGCTCGAGGTTACCTGCGACCACAGATTGTACTGTTCCGGTAAAGGCAGGATCTTCGCACAGAAGTCGTGCGATGCAGATTCCGTCAGCACCGTTATTACCAGTGCCTGACAATACCAATACCGAAGAAGTCGGGAAGTTGCTGATAATGTGTGCGGCAACCTTAGATGAAGCCGTCTCCATTAACGTCAGAGAAGGTATACCGAGTACGTCTATGGCGTAGCGGTCGGCTTTTTTCGAGACGGTGCCTGTTATTACGTCTGTGCTCATGCTTCGGTCTCCACGGCGAAAACCTCGCATATCTTACGGATACAGTCGAACATGTACGGCTTGTAGGAGTCGAGATCACAGGGGGTTCCTTCAAGCACGATAGTGTGTGCGGTGGAACTTATGAATTCGATAAGGGTGTAGAGCATTATGGGCTCGTCCTTCCATTTCGTGCCGTTGCTGTGAAGGATGTTCTCGTATTCCTCACGTACATTAACGGAACTGATGAGAGTGTCGTCAGTGATCGCTTTCTGATAGAAGCCGAAGTTTAAGTTCCTGTTTAAGAAACGTACGAGCCTCGGATCCTTCGAAAGATCCGTAACGACCGAATCGGCAATAACTATTATCTGATCTACTGTGGGAAGATCTGGGTTTTTCTTTTTCTTCTTATCGAGATTATTAACAGCATTAATGAGAATGGCTTCAGACTTACGGGCGATAAGATGGTCGATAATTTCCTGCTTGTCCTTGAAGTAGAAGTAGAAGGTGCCCTTGGCTACTCCGGCACTATTTACGATGTCGGAGATGGAAGTATCGGTTATGCCCTTGGTAGTGAACAGATCATAAGACTTGGACAGTAAAGTGTTACGCTTAAGTCTTTTGTTGTCTTCAGCTTTTCCCATATTAACCCCCTTGTTAACGGGCTTTTTGGTGAGTTTACACAAAATTTGACCGGTGGTCAAGAAATCGCCTCAAAATTATTGACCAATAGTCAAAAAGTGCTATCATAGGATTCAGAAAATGACCGATGGTCAAAAACGCAAGTGAGGTGAATCGATAATGCTTAAGTTCGGAAAGCAGATAGTCAGATCAAGATTCGTGATACTGATCCTGGCTCTGTTGCTGCTCATTCCGTCCGTCATCGGATTCCTGAATACACGTATCAATTACGATATTCTGTATTATCTTCCGGATGACATCGAGACGATGCAGGGACAGGATGTTCTGCTCAATGACTTCGGTAAGGGCGCATACGGTATATTCGTCTGCGACGGTCTTACCACAAGAGAGCAGATAGAGATGAGGGACAGCGTCATGGCTGTAGATCACGTAGCCGACGTTATCTCTTACAGTTCATTAACTGACGGGCAGGTACCGATCGAGATGATGCCGTCCGAAGTACAGGATGTGTTTATGTCGAAGGACGGCGACGGCTGTCTGATGTTTATCTTCTTTGATACAACGAGTTCCGCTGACGAGACGATGGAGGCGATAGGGCAGATAAGAAAGATTGCCGGTACAAAGTGTCTGCTGTCGAGCATGGCCGCAGTCGTAACGGATACCAAGGATCTGGTTGCCGAGCAGACTCCGATCTATACGGTGATCGCAGTCGCTCTCGCACTTGTAGTCCTGTTCCTTATGACGGATTCGTTTCTTGTTCCGATCATCTTCCTTATCGATATCGGTATATCGATCGTATATAACCTCGGAACCAATTTTGTTAAGGGCGAGATATCGTTCATCACAATGGCTCTTGTTGCCATCCTGCAACTTGCCGTAACGATGGACTACTCGATCTTCCTGTACAACAGCTACATGGAGCAGAAGACAAAGTTCTCCGATAACAAGGAGGCTATGGCAAATGCCATCGCTGCTACGATCACTTCGGTAACGGGTTCTTCGCTCACGACTATCGCAGGCTTCCTTGCCATGTGCTTCATGACGTTTACTCTCGGTCTTGATATGGGTGTCGTTATGGCAAAGGGTGTAGTGCTCGGCGTCATCTGCTGTGTAACAATCCTGCCTTCGCTCATTCTTCTTTGTGACAAGGCTATACAGAAGACCCGCCATAAGACTTTGAATTTCAAGGGCGATCTTCTGTCCGGATTCATTTCGAGAAGATATGTTGTAACTGCAGTGCTCCTGCTTCTTCTGTGGATCCCTGCGATCTTCGGTTACACGAGACTTAATGTTTACTATAAGCTCGACTCGAGTCTTCCGGCATCACTCGGGTCCGTGCAGGCGAATGAGGCACTCGAAGAGAACTACGATATCTCGTCCGTATCCATGATACTTGTCGATTCCGATATGTCTTCAAGGGATACCCGCGAGATGCTCGATGAGATCAAGAGTGTAGACGGAGTTAACTTCGCACTCGGACTCGATTCTGTTGTAGGTTCGCTCGTGCCTGATGAGATCATTCCTGTCGATGCTGTATCAAAACTTCAGAGCGATAATTGGAAACTGATCGTAGTATCTTCCGCATATCAGGTCGCGACAGACGAGATCAACGCCCAGTGTGATGAGATACAGAATATAATCAAGCGCTATGACCCGACTTCGATGTTCGTCGGTGAAGCTCCGGCTACCAAAGATCTTATCGAGATCACTGACCGCGACTTTAAGATTGTAAGCCTTGTAAGTATCGGCGCGATCTTCCTTCTGATCCTTTTCGTGCTTAAGTCAGGTACGCTTCCCGTGATCCTCGTGTCCGTAGTTGAGCTTGCGATCTACATCAACATGTCTATCTCGTACTACACGGGCTCCACGCTGCCTTTCATAGCATCCATCTGCGTAGGAACGATACAGCTCGGTGCCACCATAGACTACGCGATACTTCTTACAAACCGTTACAAGACGGAGCGCATCGCAGGTGCCGATGCAAAAACAGCCGTTGCCAATGCCGTCAAGACTTCTATCCATTCCGTATTCTCTTCGGCACTCGGTTTCTTCGCAGCTACGGTAGGCGTTGCATTCTACTCTGACATCGACCTTATAAGCTCGATCTGCCTGCTGCTTTCGAGAGGCGCGCTGCTGTCGATGGTTATCGTGCTTACTCTGCTGCCGTCGATGCTTCTTATCTTTGACGGATTGATCATAAGAACAACGTGGGACATGAAGTCCTGCATACCGCATAAGGAGGTGCATAAGAAATGTTATCAGTAACTTCGAAAAGAATTATCGCTTTATCAACAACTGCAGCAGTTGCTTTGGGCAGCTGCGGGGGCGTGATGATCTATAAGAATAATCAGAACAAAGTGCTCGCACAGGAACTTACTTCCGAGATTGCGGAAGCACAGGATCTGGCAGCAGCTTATCATTCGCTTACTTCAGGTAAGAACGAGACTGTATATGTAATTACGGCTGCTAATGGAGAGCGGACAACATATGTAAGTTCATGGCTTCATAATCCTGACGGAAGCTCTTCTTTAAATGATGTATCCGATTTAAGCGATATTGAAGTCGTAAGAGGAACTGCAGAGTTAGGTCAGGATGAAGGCGGACAGATCACTTGGGAAGCAAACGGTGAAGATGTTTATTATCAGGGTGTTTCTGTTGATGAACTTCCCGTGGATGTTAATGTCTCGTATACGCTGGACGGCGCTTCAATATCCGAGGCTGATCTTGAAGGCAAAAGCGGTCATCTCGTAATGACTATCGATTATGTTAATAACTTAAGCGAAGAAGTAGAGGGAGAAGACGGCGAAGTCTATACGATCTATATGCCGTTCGTCATGACGACGGGAATGCTTCTCGATAATGATACATACAGAAATATCGAAGTAACCAACGGACAGTGCGTTAACGACGGTGAGAGGACTTATGTGCTCGGTATCGGTTTCCCCGGTCTTTATGAGAGCCTGGGACTTGCCGATGTTAATATCGATGATCCCGAGATCGAGCAGAGCATCGAAGATATCAATATCCCCGATGAGATAACAGTCGAGTGCGATGTGGTTGACTGCGGTGAGATTACTGCCATGACGGTAGCTTCTGTGCTTGATCTTAATGATATCGACATCTCGCTTAATACTGACGGTATCGACGAGGATATGGATCAGATCACGGACGGCATGAGAAGTCTTGTTGACGGATCCGAGCGTCTTTATGACGGAGTATCTGCACTTAATGACGGAGCCGTTGCTTTAAATAACGGTGCAGGCGAAGTTGCCGACGGTGCTTCATCTCTTGCATCAGGTGCATCAGCATTAAGTAACGGAACGAATGAACTTGCTAACGGCGCCGCATCTTTGCAGAACGGTATAAGTCAGGTTAATGACGGCGCAGCTGCTCTTAATAACGGCTTGGGTCAGGTACAGGCTAATATTCCTGCACTGCAGAACGGTGTAAATGATCTTACGAACGGCGCCAATGCTCTTTCTCAGGGGGCATCTTCATTGAACTCCGGCGTTAATGCGCTTTACAACCAGATGACTTCACAGGAAGCACAGGCTCAGATGTCTGCACTTGTTGCAGGATCCGCACAGTTCTCTCAGAGCTTATCCGCACTTAATACGGCGCTTAATTCCGGCGGAATGACACCCGAGCAGGCTGCTCAGTTACAGGGGGCAATTCAGTATCTTTCGGCATATGCCGCTCAGGCTGATGAGACAACAGCTGCCTCTATCAATGCATTAATTACGGCATATTCCTCGATGGCCGGAAGCATGAGTCAGGTTGCTTCTTCTGTAGCCGCACTTAACGAAGGATATGCGGGTATCGATGCGGGTATCAATGCATTGACGGGTAAGTTCGGTGAAGTTGCAAATGCAGTTGCACAGGTTCAGTCCGGAGCCTCTCAGGTTGCAAACGGTGCCGCACAGGTATCCAACGGACTTAATTCACTTAACAACAGTACAGGAGCACTTGCCAACGGTATCAACCAGCTGGCATCGGGCTCCGCATCATTAAGCAACGGAACATCGCAGCTCGTTAACGGAGCGGCAGCTCTTCATGATGGTGTCGCTCAGGTTAACAACGGAGCACAGGCTCTTGCATCAGGTGCTGCTTCTTTGTCTGACGGTGCGGATCAATTGGCTTCCGGTACAGAAGAATTGTCTGAAGGTGTAGCAGCGCTTCTTGAAGGTGCAGGTCAGCTGGAGGACGGTCTTAATGAGTTCAATGAAGAGGCTGTAGATAAGCTTACTGATATGATCAATGAATTGTCTCCCGTATCAGACAGGGTTGAAACATTAAGAGAATATTCTGCAACTTACAATACTTTCTCCGGTACACCTGACGGTGTTGAGGATTCCGTAGTATTCGTATTCAAGAACTGAAGTCGCGATTGATAATTAAACTTTGATATAATGCCCGTGGAATAAATTCACGGGCATTTCTGCTTAAGGAATAGGGAGGACAAATTGATACTGTTGGCTGTTGATATACAGAAGGGTATAACCGATGAGCGCTTATATGCTTATGAGGAATTTACCGGGAGTGTAAGACGCCTGATCGACGAGGCAAGAAAGGCCGGTGTCGAGGTAGTTCATGTAAGGCACGATGACGGTAAAGACTCTGGTTTTTCGGTAGGAGACGAAGCTTTCGAGATTGACGACAGGTTCGCGCCGGTATCGGGAGAGAAGGTTTTCGATAAGGATGTTAATGATGCATTTATCTTCCACACAGGTCTTGAAGATTACCTTGAGACGAAGGGTGTAAGCAAGGTCATCGTCGTAGGTCTTCAGACGGATTACTGTATCGATGCGACGGTTAAGGGCGGATTCTCGGCGGGCTTCGAGATGATTGTGCCTGCTTACTGCAATACTACCCGCGGCAACGACTATATGGATGCCGAGACCACATATAAGTTCTATAACGAGAATATGTGGCCCGGAAGATATGCGAAGTGTCTGTCTGTAGATGAAACTGTTGATCTTATCCGTTCATACCGTAAGAGCGGGCAGGCTCCTCTTATAAATGACTGCGGTCCTGAGACGATAGAGACTGACAGGCTTATCTTGAGAGGGTTCAAAATGGATGATGCCGATTCTATGATGCGCAACTGGGTAAGTGATGACTATATCCAGGGAATGTACGGCGAGCCTTCGTACAAGACTAAAGGAGAAGTCGAGGCTCTAATAAGCAAGTTTATTAAACGCTGTCAGGGCGGATATTCGTACAGGTGGGCGATTATAGAGAAGGCTTCCGGCGAGTGCATCGGACAGGCTGCATATTTTCTCGTAAATTCGAGCGGTGCGTTCGGCGAGATCGAATACTGTATAGGCACTGCATATCAGGGAAAGGGTTACGCCACGGAAGCGACAAAGGCTGTTATAGACTTCGGATTTAAGAAGGCAGGCTTCAACAAAGTTCAGATCTGCGTAAGACCTTCGAACACGCCTTCCAAGAGAGTCATCGAGAAGTGTGGATTTACTTATGAAGGTGCGCTCAGAGATTACTTTATGATCAACGGACAGTTCGAAGACAGGCTGTATTATTCGATCCTGAAGGAAGAGTGGAACGGATGATGAGAAAGATTCTTTGGAATAAGAAATACAGCGGGTTCGTCTGGCATTTTATCTTTACTCTGCCTTTTATCGGACTGTCGTTGCTGTTTATGCAGTTTGCTGAAGGCACTACCTGGTTTCTCATAAGTTCTACTTTAAGGATAGTGTTCGGTCTGGGGATACTGTTTACAGCATGTAAGCTGTTTGAGTTAAGCCCTGTCGAGATTTTGTCTTTAAATAATATGAAGGGAGCCCTCTTCGCGGGTGCAGGTTTTCTGCTGTTCTTCTTATACTTCCTTGTTCAGATAGTGTCAGGATTCGGAGAGATAACAGGTCTTACGGCAGGAATCTTTCTAACCAGAGTGTTGCTCCAGCAACTTACAACTGGATTCTATGAAGAGATCAATTACAGATTTTTGCTTCTTGAAGGCCTGAAGCACACGTCAAACACAATAAAGATGAAGCTTATATATGTGTTCTCAAGTACTATCCTGTTTGGCTTGCTTCACTGTGTAACGGGTTGGGATACATATAGATTACTGACTACAGCTGCGATAGGATTCTCGTTTGCAGTTATATTTGTAAAGTCAGGTAATATCGTGCTGCCTATGATCCTTCATTTTGTTTACGACATTCTGGTTCATATCACAGGCTTTATACAGTGGAATCACAATCCGTTCTTTGACGCTGTCTGTGTGTTCGCAGAAGTGTTTTATATCTTGATGTTTGTTGTGTCTCTTATCATTCTTATATATTCGCCACATCTTAACAAGAAGAATGTGTGCTAATATTAGAAAGTAAAATATTTTGGAGGTTTGAACGATGAAACTTGTAGCATATTTCTCTACTTCCGGTAAGACAGAAGCTGAGGCTAAGAAGATCGCTGAAAGGGAAGATGCGGATATATTTGTTATCCAGCCCGCTGAGCCTTATACAGGTGCAGATCTTGATTGGCAGGAAAGAGGCTGCAGAGCCAACAACGAGATGGAAAACAAGAGCAACCGTGTAGATTTGGCTGCTACATGTGAAGATATCGCTAAGTATGATGAGATCTATCTTGGTTTCCCTCTGTGGTGGGGCTATGCTCCCAGAATCATTAACACATTCCTTGAGAGTGCTGATTTTACAGGCAAGAAGATCATTCCTTTCGTTACGAGCGGCGGAAGTGAGTACACACAGGATACAGCTGAGGATCTTAAGAAGTGTGCTCCCGGTGCTATCTTCGAGGAAGGGACCAGGATAAAGTAATTCTTGGATAAGATCTTTTCCGGTTGGGACGCCCTTCCTAAGGGCTATTCTTCAGATGTGCTTACGGAAGGCTGCCTTGTACTTGAAGGCGGTGCTTTTCGAGCACTGTATTCTTCGGGAGTAACCGATGTCCTGATGGAGAACGGCATCAATATGAGCTGTGTCTGCGGCGTGTCTGCAGGTGCGTTGAATGGTGCTAATTACGCATCGGGGCAGATTGGACGTTCGGCCAGGATCAATCTTCGTTACCGCCATGACAAGAACTATGTAGGCTTTAAACCTATGTTTACTGAAGGCGGAGTTATCGGGTTTGATTATATCTTTGGTAATCTTGAGGGCATTGATCCCTTTGATTATGATGCTTTTGGTAAGAGACGTTTTGTTGCAGTAACATCTGATGTTGATACGGGCAGAACTCATTACTGGGAGAAGGATAACTGCAGTGACATCTTTCAGGCTATAAGAGCATCAGCATCCATGCCGTATGTGTCAACGCCGGTTGAAGTTGAAGGAACTTATAATCTTGACGGAGGCTGCAGCGTAAACATTCCTTATAACTGGGCCATCAGGCAGGGGTATAAGAAGATAATCGTTGTTAAGACGCGTGCTGGTGACTATCGTGAGCCGACGGCTTCGGATGCAGCGGTTAAGCTTATAGAGACGATTTATAAAGATAAGCCTGCACTGTCTTATAACCTCATTCACATGAGCGAGAGATACAATCTTGAGATGGATGAGCTGTTTTATCTTAATGAGCACAGATCCGTCTACATGATTCAGCCTTCACGCTCTCTTGATGATATCGGAAGGCTTGAGTCTGATATGGAAAAACTGGGACGTTTATATTATCTTGGTAGGAAGGACTGCGAAGATCGTCTCGATGATATAAAAGGATATTTGAATTACTTATGACGTTTATAGATTTTTTGGTTTCTATTATTTATGGAATAGTTGAAGGTATTACTGAGTGGCTTCCCATAAGCTCTACCGGTCATATGATCTTATTGGATTCGTTTCTTAAGCTTAATGTCTCTGAAGAGTTTTATAAGCTTTACCTTGTAGTCATTCAGCTTGGCGCAATAATGGCAGTTGTTGTTATTTACTGGAAAGAAATCTGGCCGTTTGGCATCAAGGATAATAAGCATCCTTGGAAGAAAGAGGGTATAGGCAGATGGGTCAAGGCCGATAAGTTCGTTATGTGGTTTAAGATTCTTGTTGCCTGTGTTCCTGCCGCTATCGTCGGTATCGTATTTGATGATTATCTAGATGAGCTTTTCTATAATTGGGTATGTGTTTCCATAATGCTCATCATATTCGGTATAGCTTTTATTGTTGTTGAAAGATGGGTTAAGGATAAGGAACCTTCAGTTAAGTCTGTAGATGAGATTACTTATCCCCAGGCTTTCCTCATCGGAGCTTTCCAGCTTATAGCTGCGGTATTCCCGGGTACATCTCGATCTGGTTCAACAATCGTTGGTTCTTTGGCGATTGGTATATCCCGTGAGGCAGCTGCTAAGTTCACATTCTTCCTAGCAATTCCCGTAATGATGGGTGCCAGCCTTCTTAAGATTGTGAAGTATGAGGGCGATGTAGCAGGTTCTGAGATCGCGATGCTTCTTCTCGGAATGGTAGTAGCATTCGTTGTATCCTGGTTCGTAATCAAGAAGCTCATGGCTTATATAAGAAAGCATAACTTCAATGTATTCGGTTGGTACAGAATCGTTGTCGGTGTTCTGTTCCTTATCCTTGGTGTATGCGGCCTGCTGAAAATGTGATGTTGGTTTATATAAACTGACTCTTTATCAGATTATCAACTACTCTTACGTCTAACGGATTCTCGTACGATTCGAATGTCGCATAGAAGTTATCTCCGAGGATTATGCCATTGGATGAGTATGCGTTGATCCTTCTGATGTTGTCGTTGGCGTACTGTTCATCTCCCATCTTGCCGAAATGCTCATAGAAGAGTTCCTTACGGTCACTCATTCTTAAGATTCTGAAGTCTGTGTGATAGACAACTCCGTCAATCATTATCGGGCATTCGTACTTGTAGGGGATGTTATTGATAAATAGTCGGTCCGCGATTATCTGTTCAGACTTTGATCTTACCCGGTCGCCTTTCAATGTCATGTACTCAGGGGTTCCTTCTTTGAACCCCTTTCTTTTATATGGTTTGTTGAGCCAGTTTCCTTTATACTCATCGTCAGGTGTCAGGTATGGCTGTATCAGATATTTCCGATCCTGCGACAGTGCAGGGTAGACGTCTTCGAATGTTGGGGCTTCGTAGCGGTTGATTAAGTGTTTGAGTATTTTTTGTTCAGTCTGCGCTGATTTTACTAGATCCTCTAGGTAGGCTTTTTGAGCAAGTGTTTTGATGGAACTTATATCTTTGATAATAGTCCCCATTTTGTTCTTGTTGTCTGTAACTATGTAGTACGAGAGCCATTTGTCTTGTCTCTTAATTCTTAATCGTCCATCAGGGCATCCCAATAAATACTTCTGACAGGATTCAATCAGTTTGGTAAGTGCGTTATACCGTGCACATACTTCATTCTTTAAGTTCGTTATTCTCATGTTTGGTCCTCTTTCCCCAAACATCCTAACGTGCTTCCTATATATTATAGGGCGTGAATAATGCTTACAGTACTATAATGGGGAAATGTAATATAAGGTACTGTGAAATCCCCATAATTACAGGACCTTATGCCGTTTATTTCAATAATAGTCCTGTGATTTTTAAAAACTACAGTACCATAATCAAAGATAATTCGATTTGGTCCTGTGAATCAATAAAAAACACAGTACCATATTCGAGAAATCTACGATATGGTACTGTGAGTGGTTTTTAAGCGGACACTAATACTAAGAATTACTCTCTCTCGTCCATAGGTGTGTATTCGACTCTTGGCTGAACGGCCTTGTAAGCAGGACGGATGATCTTGCCAGCGTTGTTCAACTCCTCAATACGGTGAGCTGACCAGCCGGAGATACGCGCGATGGCGAACAGGGGAGTGTAGAACTCCAAAGGCAGATTCAGCATTGAATATACAAATCCGGAATAGAAGTCGATATTTGCAGATACACCCTTGTAGATGTGACGCTGCTCTGTAATGAGCTTGGCTGCGATTCTTTCTACATCGGAATAGAGCTTATATTCCTTCGTCTTATGCTTCTCGATGGAGAGCTTCTCAACAAATGACTTGAAGATCATGGCTCTGGGATCGGAGATGGAATAAACCGCATGTCCCATACCATAAACAACACCTGCGTTATCGAATGCTTCCTTATGAAGGATCTTATTAAGATAAGCGGTAAGCTCTTCTTCGTCGCCCCAGTCTTTAACGTTCTTCTTGATATCAGCGAACATCTGCATAACCTTGATGTTCGCACCACCGTGCTTAGGTCCCTTCAAAGAAGAGATAGCTGCAGAGATTGCTGCATAAGTATCAGTTCCGGAAGATGTAACAACATGAGTTGTGAATGTGGAGTTGTTACCGCCGCCGTGCTCTGCATGCAGAACCAAAGACAGGTCAAGGATCTGAGCTTCGAGAGGAGTGAACTTGTTGTCCGGGCGGAGCATATAAAGAATATTCTCAGCTGTGGAAAGATTTGCTCTCGGTCTGTGGATATAAAGACTCTTGTTATCATTGTAGTAGATCTTTGCTGCATATGAATAAGCTGCGAGCATAGGGAACATGGCGATCAGCTCAAGAGACTGACGCAGTACGTTCGGGATGGTAGTATCGTTCGCATTGTGGTCGTATGAGTAAAGTGTGAGCACGGCACGTTGCAGATTGTTCATGATGTCGTTACTCGGAGCCTTCATGATTACGTCTCTTACGAAATTCTTAGGAAGAGCGTCCCTGTAGTTCGCGAGTATGATCATAAAGTCGAGAAGCTCGCGCTCACTCGGAAGCTTACCGAAAAGAAGAAGATACGTTATCTCCTCAAATCCGTTATGCCTCTCGGCGCTGGTAATGCCGTCAGCAATCTTATGAACGTCGATACCTCTATAGTAAAGTTCGCCGTCGCAAGATACTTCTTCGCCGTCTACGATCTTCTTTGATACGATCTCGGAAATCTCGGTAAGACCTGTTAATACGCCCTTACCATTAAGGTCACGAAGACCTCTGTTAACTTTGTTCTTGGTATAAAGCTCTGTATCTATCTTGTTCGCCTCGCACATCTTCGCGAGTTCGATGATCTCGGGGGTAAGTCTTGAAAACTTGTTCATGCTTCCGTCCTCCTATTCCATGTATTCCTGAATATTTAATTTACCTTATTTTTTTGATTTTATCAATTTGGAAGGGGCACAGAGTGTGTGAAACTTGAGGCATTATAGGATTTTTGATATTATTCAACACGTTAATTAATAAATAGGAGTATTGTTATGTCTTCCACATCAATCTGTATCCTGGTCACCATAATCATGTATCTGGTTATGATGATCGTAATCGGTGCTATATTCAGTAAGAAGAATAAGAGCACTGATGATTTCTATCTTGGTGGCAGAAAGCTCGGACCTTTGGTTACTGCCATGAGTGCTGAAGCTTCTGACATGAGTTCCTGGCTTCTTTTGGGACTTCCTGGACTTGCACTTATCACAGGTCTTGCAGAGGCTACATGGACGGCTATCGGTCTTGCAATCGGTACATATCTCAATTGGCTCTTTGTTGCTAAGAGACTTCGTGTTTATACACAGAGACTTAATGCTGTTACTATCCCGGATTTCTTCTCCAAGAGATTCGGCGATGACAAGAAGATCCTTACTTTGATCTCTGCTTTGTTCATCGTAGTATTCTTCATTCCTTATACAGCATCCGGATTCGTGGGCTGCGGTAAGCTTTTCTCTTCTATCTTTGGAATTGATTACTTCAGCGCCATGGTTATCTGTGCATTTGTTATCGCACTTTACTGTATCCTTGGCGGTTTCCTTGCTGCATCAACAACTGACTTCATTCAGAGCATCATTATGACTATTGCTCTTGTCGTTGTTCTTGGCTTCTCATTCAAGACTGCAGGAGCAAGTGCAATCTTTGATAATGCCAAGAGCATCGAAGGATTCATGGATATCTTCAAGGGCTGCAATGTAACTGACGGTACTGTCGGTTCTTACGGAGCTCTTCCTATCGCTTCAACATTGGCTTGGGGCTTGGGTTACTTCGGTATGCCTCACATCATCCTTCGATTCATGGCTGTTGAAGATGAGAATAAGCTTCATATCTCAAGAAGAGTCGGTTCTATCTGGGTAGTTATCTCCATGAGTGTTGCTATCCTCATCGGTGTATGCGGATATACTTTGATGAAGAATGGTGTTGTTCCTGAATATGCTGCAACATCAGACTCAGAGCGTATCATTATCGATATCGCTTCCAAGGTTGCTTCTTACGGAGTTCTTCCGGCAATTGTCGGCGGTGTAATTCTTGCAGGTATCCTTGCTTCTGCAATGTCTACTTCAGACTCTCAGCTTCTTGCTGCAACTTCTTCAGTAACACAGAACATCATTCAGGAGTTCTGCGGAATTAAGCTTAGCGAGAAGGCTGCTATCAGAGTAGCAAGAGGCATGGTTCTCTTCATCTCCGGTATCGCTATGTTCCTTGCAATGAATCCTGATTCTTCAGTATTCAGAATCGTATCCTTTGCATGGGCAGGATTCGGTGCCACATTCGGTCCCGCTATTCTCTTTGCTCTGTTCTGGAAGCGTGCTAATAAGTGGGGTATCTTAAGCGGAATGATCGGCGGAGGTGCGTTGATCTTTATCTGGAAGTTCGTTATCAGAGTTCAGTTCTCTGGCACATGGCTCGATATATATGAGCTTCTTCCTTCGTTCATCTTGAATGTCATCCTGGTAATTGTAGTTTCACTTCTTACTAAGGAGCCGGACAAAGAGATAACGGATGAGTTCGACAAGGTTGTCAGCTCAGTAAAGTAAGACTTAAATGAACGGCGGCTTTCAGATAAGAAAGCCGCCGTTTATTCCTATTATCTGTCCTGTGATGAAAGATGATCTTTCAGTCGACAGGTCATATATGACGCTTGCCACATCCTGTGGGCTTCCAAGCCTTTGAAGGGGAGTCTCATAGATAAGACTCTTCTTATCTTCATCAGTAAATGACTTCATCATGTCTGTGTCTATAACACCGGGGGAAACCGCGTTAACTCGAATTCCTGAAGGGCCGAGCTCCTTGGCGATGGACTTAACATATGCATCCATAGCACCCTTGGAAGCGGAATAAAGTGATTCACAGGAAGCTCCTGTCTGTCCCCACATAGATGATACTGCCGTTATTACGCCTTTCTTAGCTGAGACCATTGAGGGGATAACTTCATTGCATACTGCAAAGAATCCGCCGAAATTCGTATTCATGATATTAAGGTAATCATCATAGGAGAAGTCAGTTGAAAGGCCAGTAAGACTAATGCCTGCGCAGTAGATGAGGATATCTACGGGACCGAACTTTCCAACAGCTTCATTAACACCGACTTTAACTTCATCTGTGTTAGTGACATCGGCTTTAATCCCGTGTCCTATGGGACCGGGGGCATGCTTATAGAAATAGCTTACATCGAAGCAGTTCTTCATAAACAAATCTACCGTAGCTGCTCCGATTCCTCTTGAGCCTCCGGCTACAAGCACATGTGCCATAACTTCACCTCAGTATTGTGATGGGAAAAGAATAAAATAGTTGAAGCGAATATGCAAACATATTAAAATCGTATCGCTTACGAAAAGAGGTTATTAAGATGTCTGATGTTAAAGAAGAGAAGAAAAAAGACCTTGTCGATGATATCGATGATAAAGAAGAATATGAGCGTGCTCTTGCTGTTCTGAATAAGTCTAAGGGTGCGCGTGTTAAGAAGATTACTGACGATAAGAAAGCTAAGAAGCAAAAAGAGAAGGAAGCTTCAAAGAAAGCTTCAACAGGCAATGCTTCTTCCAAGAATGGTTTTGTAGAGAAGTGTAAGAAGGATCCTGTTATCCCTGCTTGCATATTGCTCTTGTTTATCGCGATAGTCGGAGTTGTTCTTTATATCGTGATCCCTATGTTCTCGGTTAAGACTCTTGGCGTTACTGTAGAAGATTACAGAGTCAGATACATCTCAACAAGCATCTATAATTCAGCATTGGCTCCGTACGGATTTACAATTCCTGAGGTTGCATATCAGGAGGAGCAGAGAGTCGCTTTAACAGCAGCTGGTGAGTCCAATAATAACAACCAGGATAAGCTGTTATTCTTCTATGCTCCCATCTCTAATACCGGAACTTCATTCGCCACAGCTATTCAGGGCAGTGTAAGAAAGTCAGATAACAAGATAACTGCTCTCAGGGTATTGGTCGAGTACAGTGATGATCCGAATTATTTTAACTTCCTGATTCTGTATTACGGATCATATCTGCAGGCGTTTATACCAACTGTATCTGATCAGGATATACAGGCTTTGGTTGCAGATGCTGTAAACAACATATCGACGGGTGAGTTTACGGTAAGACAGGATATCGCATTCAGAGTTTCAGTCGAAAGAACAGATACTATCAGCTATATCGCTTTCGATATCATGCCTTCCGGAAATCTTTGATTAGAACGTAAGAAATCGAGATACGAAAAAGGACAGTCAATTCTGACTGTCCTTTATGTTTGGCAGGGGAGACACGATTCGAACGCGCAACCGGCGGTTTTGGAGACCGCTGCTCTACCGTTGAGCCACTCCCCTGTACGCAACGGATAGTAGTTTACAGTTAGGTTTGCAACATGTCAAGCGTAATGTTATTATGCTTTTTATATTAATAAGTAAGAGGTTTGGATATGAAATTAACTGTTATCGGTGCAGGGAATATGGGTCGCGCACTCATCAGAGGATTTGTTTCCGGTGGAGTGCTTAAGGCAAATGAAGTATATGTGTATGACATAATCGAAGAGGCAGCAAAGAAGACTGCTGATGAGTTCGGCGTTAATCAGTCTTCTGATCCCAATAAGGATGTCAGTGACAGTGATTATGTCCTGATGGCTGTTAAGCCGCAACACTTCGATGATACATTGAAGGGCATCAAGGATTCATTCGGCGATAAGACGATCGTTTTGTCTATCGCAGCAGCTGTTACAACTTCCAGAATCGACAATATACTTAGAGGAAGAAAGTTCGTAAGGATCATGCCTAATACTCCTGCACAGGTTGCAAGCGGTGTTTCTGCTGTTTGCCCTGTCGGCTTAAGTGAAGAAGAGACAGCTTTTGTACAGAAGCTTTTCGAGACGTGCGGAATTGTTATCATCTGTGACGAGAAGACGCTCGATGCTATCGGATGTGTGTCCGGCACAGGCCCTGCGTATGTAATGCTCTTTATCGAGGCTATGTCTGACGCAGCGGTTGCTCTGGGTATAAAGAGAGCGGATGCACTTAAGATTGCCGCTGCTACAGTTGCAGGTTCAGGTAAGCTTTGCCTTGATACGGGAGTTCATCCTGCAGTCCTTAAGGATCAGGTTACAAGCCCTGCAGGCACAACAATCGAGGGTGTTATGGCTCTTGAAGAGAACGGTCTTCGTAATGCTGTTATCAAGTCAGTACTTGCTGCAGCTGAGAAGACTCGTAAGATGCAGGGTAACTGATGCCGCAGTTAACGAAGGTAACTATCTATACGGACGGAGCATGTTCCGGTAACCCGGGTCCCGGCGGATGGGGAGCTATCCTCATGGCGGCGGGAAAGAGCCGTGAGATATCAGGCGGGGAGCCTCATACTACAAACAACAGAATGGAGCTGACGGCCGTTATTAGGAGTCTGGCACTGCTTACGCGTCCCTGCGAAGTGGAATTGTATTCCGATAGTGCTTATGTCGTTAATGCTTTTAACCAGAATTGGATTGAAGGCTGGCAGAGGAAAGGCTGGGTCAACAGTGCTAAGGATCCCGTAGCCAACAAGGATCTTTGGGAACAGCTGCTTGAACTGTGCAAGGTTCATAAGGTCTGCTTTGTCAAAGTAAAGGGTCATGCTGATAACGAGTTTAATAACAGGTGTGATGAACTGGCTGTAAAAGAAGCTGCTAAGTTCTCCAAGTGATGATGATGGAAGAAAAATATCGTAACCTAATTGAAACAACAGAAGACTCCGAAGTGATTTTTCACGGAAAGGTTTTTGATACAATTGTTAAGAAAGTCAGCCTGTCAGATGGCAAGAAGGCTTCAAGGGAGATAGTTTTGCACCACGGCGGCGCATGTATCCTGCCGATCGATGATGATCTTAACTGTTACATGGTAAGACAGTTCAGAAGTCCGTTCGAGAAGATTCTTCTTGAGGCTCCGGCGGGCAAGCTTGAACCCGATGAAGAGCCTCTTACATGTGCTGTAAGAGAACTTCTTGAAGAGACTGGATTTGAAGCTTCCGAGATTACATCTTTCGGGAGCATGATCGCGTCTCCGGGGTATGACAGTGAAGTGATCTGGCTGTTTATGGCAAGAGGACTTAAGCAGGTGGGACAGAAGCTCGATGAAGGAGAATTCCTCAATGTCGAGAAGATTCCCTTAAGTGAGCTTGTTTCTATGGCTGAAGCAGGGCAGATCTCTGACAGTAAAACTCAGCTTTGTATCTACAAGGCAGCCAGGAGAATTGGTATTTGAACAATTTTGAGGGTAAAAGGGAAGTCACGGGCATAGCTCTTTTCTTCTGTGCGATAGCACTTACACTCCTGTACTATCTTCCAAGCGAAGTAACAGGAGTCTTCGGAAGCTTTCTGAAGACTGTATGCGGAGGCTTTATCGGCTCTGCGGCTTTTATGATACCTCTATTCATCCTCTATGCATCAATTGACTTCTTTATCGAGAAGCGTGAAGGTGTTTCTCCAATTAGAATCAGGTCCGTCATTATTTTCCTTATATGCCTTTCTGCGTTGTTATCAGTAATAACGATGGACTTCATATACTTCAAGTCCTTGTGTGCATCTGACGTTGATCACAAGTACAAGGCTACGCAGGCAATCGCACTGTTATGGAAATCCGGTGCAGACCCCGCACTTATTTCTCAGGATCCAAATTCTAGTGTTCTGTCCGGCGGTATCCTCGGCGGACTTTTGGCTGTAGCTCTTCATACTGTATGCGGCAAGATTACATCTATCGTTGTTCTTATCGGACTTATCGCAGCTCAGATAATTCTTGTGTTCCATATCTCTTTGAAGAAGACAGTAAAGAAGACGGCAAGAGCTGTCGGTAATGCAGTTAAGAAGTCTTCAGAAAGAAGAGCTGCACAAAGACCTGCTGTTCAGCATCTTCCTCAGGGACAAAGACCTGTTCAGCAGTATTCCAATCCTTTTGTTCAGGGACAGACCAGACCTTTGAATAATCCCGCTGCTAATGCTTACGGTTCTTCTCCGTTTGTGAACGCACCTGTCAGGATTGGTCCCCAGCCTGTATTTGATAAGTCCTCATACAATGTACAGGATCCATTTAACAGATCCTTGCCCGTGGACAGTAAGTCAGGATTCGCAGATATGAGCGATCCTGCTTTTGCTGCTGATACACAAGGTGAGCAGGGCGTTCTTAAGTATGGTGAGAAGAGAGTAAGTACAGAGAAGACTTACAATACTGAAGAGGCTGATTTCTCATATGATTCCATGCCTCGTGCAGCTCATATCAGAGGGCAGGGAAAGAAGGCAGATGAGCCGGATTTCCTTAAAATGAATGCTCAGAAGGATTTCTATGACCTTTCCGGTGGTGTTTATGCTGATGAGTCGTCTTTCGGAGATGATTTCTCACAGCAGCCCGGTGCCGGCGGATACTACACTCCTGAGGATGACATGCCTTATGAGATCAATGATGATACAGCTTATGACTTCTCCGGAAGTGCTAATACACGTAAGGTAAGAACTCCGAATATACCTGTTGCTCCTGTAGTTCCTGCTCCGGCTCCCGCTCCGGCGTCTGACGGAATTACCATCAATGCTTCAAGTGACAATACAGATGGGTACTCTGTTACGGAAGGCCGCATCATTGATACTTCAGAAGCTCGCAAAGCTTCGGCTGCCGGCAGTCTCGACGTGTCTTCAACTTCGGCACAGACAGAAGGAAGGCGAATCAAGGCGAACGCTTATAAGAACTACAGACCTGCGCCTATTTCCACTCTAGCCAAGGATAAGACAAATAAGAATACTACTGAGAGTAATGAGAAACTTAAGCAGAAAGCGGCCGCTCTCGAGGAGACTCTGCGTACATTCGGTATTACAGATGCTAAGGTAAATAATATTACTCACGGTCCTGCGATCACTCGATTTGAAGTTACGATCGGTCAGGGTGTTAAGGTATCTAAGGTTAAGAATCTTGAAGATGATATAGCTTTGGCTATGGCTGCTACTGCAGTAAGAATCGAAGCTCCTATACCTGGTAAGAAAGCTATCGGTATCGAGATTCCAAATGAGAAGACATCAGCTGTATACCTCGGCAATGTTCTTGATACTCCTGAATTCAAAAAGTCTTCTCCGCTTACTGTAGGTCTCGGAAAGGATATTCCGGGCAAGCCTGTTTACTGTGATGTTGCCAAGATGCCTCATATGCTCATAGCAGGTGCAACTGGTTCAGGTAAGTCAGTATGTATTAACTCAATACTCATAAGTATCCTGTGTAAGGCATCTCCCAAGGACGTAAAGATGATCCTCATCGATCCTAAGGTCGTTGAGCTTTCTGTATATAACGGTATACCGCATCTCCTTATGCCTGTTGTAAGTGATATGAAGCTTGCTACAGGTGCCCTGAAGTGGGCTGTAGCCGAGATGGAAAGAAGGTATAAGCTTTTCGCTGAGAAGGAAGTAAGAGATATCGCAGGCTACAACAACTGCATTGACGATGACGAAGAGCCGCTTCCGCTGATCCTTATCATTATCGATGAGCTTGCTGACCTTATGGCTGTAGCGAAGAACGAAGTAGAGACGCAGATTGCAAGACTCGCTGCCATGGCAAGAGCCTGCGGTATGCATATGATCATTGCTACGCAGAGACCGTCTGTTGACGTTATCACGGGTGTCATCAAGAGTAATGTTCCTTCCCGTATTGCATTCTCCGTAGCTTCCGGTGTGGACAGCCGTACAATACTTGACTCCCAGGGTGCTGAGAAGCTTCTCGGACGAGGTGATATGCTTTACAGTCCTTTGGGCGCGCCTAAGCCGATAAGAGGTCAAGGTGCATTTGTATCTGACGGTGAGGTACAGCAGTGTGTTGATTTCCTTAAGCAGCGTTACGGCGCTCTGTATGATCAGGACATTAATGACAAGATACAGAAGATTGCTAACGGTGAGGGTACAGGTAAGACAGAAGGTGTTTCTGATCCTTCCGTTAATGAGAATTCTGAGGACGAGCTTCTTAATGCTGCTGTAGACGTTGTTCTGCAGGTTAAGAATGCAAGTGTATCCATACTTCAGAGAAGACTTGGTGTAGGTTACCCGAGAGCCGCAAGACTCATAGATGTTATGGAACAGAAGGGTTATATCGGACCTTTTGAAGGAAGTAAGCCAAGACGAGTTCTCATATCCGAGACGGATTGGATCGAGATAAAAGCAAAGGGCGGTAACGGATGAGCTCCGTAAGTTCAGCCAATCTTATAGATCTTCTTCGTGCCAAGGGCCTTAAGTGTTCTTTTGCTGAGAGTCTGACGGGTGGCATGATAGCTTGCGGAATCGTTGATGTACCCGGTGCTTCCGATGTCTTTGAGGGAAGCATCGTTTCTTATTCCGATAGTTTTAAAATGAATGTGTTGGGTGTACCTTCCGAGGTTATCTCTTCTAAGACTGCAGTTTCCTATGAATGTGCAGTTGCTATGGCTCAGGGAGCATTAAGGCTTTCCGGCGCGGATATAGCTGTTTCTGTCACTGGTTACGCAGGTCCCGGAGACGGCCCTGACGGAACACCATGCGGTACAGTCTATATTGGAGTTGCTGATAAGAACGGTTCTGAAGCTTTTAAGATGCTGTTTAACGGATCACGTGATGAGATCAGAAGACAGACAAGAGATTATGCTATTGGTCTTGTCTATGACAGGGTAAGTGGGTTATGAGTTCCGAGAGAAAGACAAAGAGACTTTCAGGCAACAGCATAATCCTGTCCACCATTCTCGTTATGGCGGGTCTTGTCCTCTCGAAAGGATCAGGTTTCCTTCGAGATATCTTTGTTGGTATCAAATTCAGTGAGCCCTTATACCGTGACGGCTTTACACTTGCGTTCTCTATTCCTGACCTTGTTTATAACCTGCTTATAGGCGGTTCCATACAGTCTGCCATTACGCCATCGTTATCTGCAGCGATAGCTTCGGGTAATGAGAAGAAGGGCATAAGGGCTGTAAGTATATTCATCTCATTCTTTGCAGTTCTTCTTATTACTGTTTGCACACTGGGCGTAATCTTCTCAGAGCAGCTATACAGCGTTTTCAGCAGCGGAGATCACAGTGCTGAGACTATTGAACTGGCGGCGGCTGCTTCCAAGTGGCTTTTCCCGCAGATTATATTCATGATGCTCGCGGCTTTGTGCATTGGAATTCTTAATGCTTATAAGAGATTCGGTTCGACATCGTTCGGACCTACCATCTATAACTTCTGTGTATTGATGGCCATCATCGTATTTGCCGGTAACAGCAAGTCAATGCTCATGAGAACAACATTCGGTATCATGCTTGCTGCCGTTGTTTACTTCCTATACCAGGCCATAGTCGGAAGAGATAAGCTTAAGCCGTTCAGATTCATATGGGCGCCCGGAGACAAAGACTTTAATGCGCTAGTCATAAGAGCTGTCCCGATACTTATTTCTGCTTCTGTAGTACAGGTTAATATGCTGATCCTTAACTACTTTGCCATGAAGCTTCCTGACAGCGGTAACGTTTATGCTTTGCGTAATGCATCTACAACATGGCAGCTGCCGTATGGTATCTTTGCTGTTGCCATAGGTAATGTTATGCTTCCTTCTTTGGCTGAGCATTTTGGTAAGGAAGACTTTAAGGGAGCATCTGAGCTTTTGTCTTCAAGACTTAAGAGTGCATTGTTCTTATGCATTCCGTCTGCAGGCTTCATGTTCCTTATGAACTTTGAAGTTATAAAAGCTATCTTCCAGTGGAGTTCAGCTTATACAGATGCTGATGCACATAGAGCAGGTCAGTTTCTTGCGGGTTATTCTATTGCAATAATCACACATTCAATTGTGTTCATTATGAATCAGGCGTTCTATGCGATAGGTAAGACCAGAGTACCTTTGTGGGCTGGGTGCATTGGTCTTATTACCAACCCTTTGTGCTGCCATCTGCTTATGCCTCATATCGGTGCAATGGCATTAACTCTCTCATATTCGATCACAAGTGTTCTGCAGATGACTGTACTTTGCTGCGTTTACTATTCTTACAAGAACATTAGACCCAAAGGCATGTTGGTGTTCCTTCTGAAGTCTGCTTTGAGCCTTGCTATTATGGTATTTGTTGTTAACTTTATTAGAAGTAATTCTCCTGTATACCAAGGAAAGATTTATGAACTTGCATACCTTGCAGGAATGTTCCTTGTAGCCCTGTTTATCTACTTCGGATGTTCTCTACTGTTCAAGGTTCAGGAGTCCAGAGACGCTATTGCAAAACTGAGAAATATTTTGAGAAAGTCCCATTAATGTCCCTTTGTCGTTTTTTGTCGGATTTTGTCGTGAATTGTCGATAAAATTCCGTTGACATTGGTGTATTTTATTCGTAGAATGTTTTCGAAAGTAAAGAACAAATGTTTATTTCTACGGAGGAATCAATTTAATGGCTAAGAATAAATCAACCAAACCTCAGGTTCAGTCAATTTCTTCAGAAGATCAGGATGCACGTAAGAAGGCCCTTGAAGCTGCTATGTCTCAGATCGAGAAGCAGTTCGGTAAGGGTTCAGTAATGAGACTTGGTGATCAGCAGGCAACAGATATTGAAGTTGTTCCTACTGGTGCCATCAGTCTTGATATAGCACTCGGAGTCGGCGGACTTCCCAGGGGAAGAATCATTGAGATCTATGGGCCTGAGTCTTCAGGTAAGACAACAGTTGCACTTCACTGCGTAGCTGAAGCTCAGAAGATGGGCGGAACATGTGCATTTATCGATGCTGAGCATGCACTTGATCCTAACTACGCTTCTATCATCGGCGTTGATGTTGATAATCTTTTGCTCTCTCAGCCTGATACAGGTGAGCAGGCACTTGATATCACAGAGACACTTGTCAGATCCGGCTGTATCGATGTTATCGTTATCGACTCTGTTGCAGCTCTTGTTCCGAGGGCTGAGATCGAAGGCGAGATGGGCGACTCCCATGTAGGTCTTCAGGCAAGACTTATGAGCCAGGGTTTAAGAAAGCTCACAGGTATCATTGCTAAGTCTGGTACAGTTTGTATCTTTATCAACCAGCTTCGTGAGAAGATTGGCGTAATGTTCGGTAATCCTGAGACTACGACCGGCGGCCGTGCTTTGAAGTTCTATTCTTCTGTAAGACTTGATGTAAGAAAGACAGAGACTTTGAAGAACGGAACTGAAGTTATCGGTAACCATGTAAGAGTTAAGATCGTAAAGAATAAGGTAGCTCCGCCGTTCAAGGAGGCTGAGTTCGATATCCTCTATGGTCAGGGAATCTCAAGAGAGGGAAGTATCATCGATCTCGCCGTCGAGAACAATATCATCGATAAGAGTGGTGCATGGTTCGCTTATAAGGGCCAGAAGATCGGTCAGGGTAAGGAGAATGCCCGTCAGTATCTGATCGACAATCCCGATATCTGTGGTGAGATTGAAGAACTTATCAGAGATTCATATAAGCCTGTTGATGCTACCGCTTATGTTGATGACGGTGATATCGACGATGCTGATATCGATGAAGAGAGCGATGACGATATCCTCGGAATCGACATGTAATGGCTAAGGCACCTGATTATAATCTTGATTCCGCTAAGGATGCACAGACTGCCGGTATCAGACATATCGGAATAGGAACTTGTTCATCCGGTAAGATGAGAGAGTATCTTCGTAAGAAGGGATTCTCTGATCAAGCTGTTAAAGAAGCGGTTGATGAGCTTATACGAAGAGAATATATCGACGACTACAGAGCAGGGCGTAAAGTCCTGCTCTGCCGTTCGGGGAAGAAGCAGGAGAGCCGCAGATTCCTTAGAGAACGTCTTTATGCAGCCGGAGTCAGCGGCAATGTATCTGATTTGCTGATCCAAGAGGTGGCAGAAGACTCTGTTTTATGCTTTAATCTTTACTTGAGCGCGATTCCCGAAGTCTCGGATGAGTCTGAAGATCATGAGGCAGAATTGATGAAGCTCGCAGCTAAGCGTGGTTTCGGTCTTGATGTCGCCAGATCTGCTTACGGGAAATGGCTTGAGAAGGTTATTGATGATAAACAGAAATGAGATAAGTGTATCAGTAGTTGCTCTCGGGTGTTCCAAGAATCTTGTGGACGCTGAGTGTATGTCTACCAAACTCCGTGAAGCGGGTTATAAGATTTCTGATTCCAGTGATGATTCTGAAGTAGTCGTCATTAATACATGTGGTTTTATTGAAGCTGCAAAGAAGGAAGCAATCGATACCATCCTTAAAGCCGGTGATCTTAAGTATGGCTTTAACGGTTCTCATAAGCTTAAGCATATTATTGTTACAGGATGCCTGTCACAGCGTTATCCTGATGATATCCTCGCGCAGATGCCTGAAGTTGATATAGTTCTTGGCACAGCTGATTATGGCAGTATTGTTGAGGCGGTTGACTCTCTATATGCTGAGGATAAAAACTTTAAAAAGAAGTATGAAGGCAATCCCGGCGGCATGTCTCATCTTATGACAGACAGAGATATATCAACATCCGGCTATGCTTGGCTTAAGATTGGTGAGGGCTGCATTCACAGATGTGCATTCTGCGCTATTCCTTTAATTAGAGGCCCGTTCGTATCAAGGCCGATGGATGAGATTGTCGCTGAAGCGAAGGCTATTGCCGATAAGGGTTATAAAGAGATAGTCCTTACAGCGCAGGATACTACTAATTACGGTATAGAACTTAATAAGAAGAGACAGCTTCCCGAGTTGCTTGAGAAGTTGTCCGAGATAGAAGGTATAGAGGCTATACGAGTTCTTTACGGTTATATGGACGGTATAGACGAAGAGCTTTTGGATGTCATGAAGAATAATCCGAAGGTCGTTCATTATCTTGATATTCCTATCCAGCACGGCTGCGATAAGATCTTAAAGGCAATGAGAAGACGTGATACTGTTGATATCATAACCAAGAAGCTTGAACTCATACGAAGCCGTATACCTGATATCATCATCAGGACTACTGTCCTTGTCGGATTTCCGGGTGAGACGGAGGAGGACTTCGAGGAGTTGCTGTCTAATCTTAGAAGATGGAAGTTTGACCGTCTTGGCTGTTTTGCTTATTCTCCGGAGGAGAACACTCCCGCCTTTGATATGCCTGATCAGGTAGATGAGGATGTAAAGAAGGAGAGAGTAAGGAGAGTTTACGAGACACAATTCCCGATTGCTCTTGAATCTTCCAAGTCCCGTGTGGGCACTGAAGTGAAAGTTACCATTGATTCTGTGGCTGATGACGGTATATTTTATATCGGCAGAAGTTACGGTGAAGCACCGGATGATGATCCTGTTATTTATGTCGCAGCTTCTGAGCATGAGCTCGATATCGGCGGCAGATATGACGTAAGGATCCTCGAGTGCAGCGATAGTTTTGATCTTACAGGAGTTACGATATGAATCTGCCCAACAAGCTTTCGTTATTAAGGATCATCCTCATACCGGTTACTATGCTTTTTATGTTGCCGATATCCCTCTACGGATTCGAACCGGAAGGCTGGAATGCGTTCATTAACAATCACGGAATGCTGATTGCCGGCATAGTATTCATTATTGCTTCGCTTACTGATTTCTTTGACGGTCAGATAGCAAGAAGATGCAATCTCATTACTGATCTTGGTAAATTCCTCGATTCTTTGGCCGATAAGATGCTTGTAATCGCCGTTCTTATTGCTTTTGTAGCTATCGGAAGGATATCTCCCTGGCTTCTTGCCATCATCGTGCTTCGTGAGTTTATGGTTACCGGTATCCGTCTTGTTGCCTCTAAGGAAGGCGTGGTAATGGCTGCAAAGATGATCGGAAAGATCAAGACTACTACGCAGATGATAGCTATTATTTACCTGATGTTTGAGCCTACACTCATGAAGTTTACAGGTGATGATTATACTGCATCGCTTAATTCGCCTTGTGTTGTATCCGTTATCGGAGATGTTCTGTTCATCGTATGTGTCATTATGACAATTGTTTCGGGTATGGACTATCTTATTAAGAATAAAGGTTATTTAAAAGATAAGCCCGCAGCATAAAATTAGTATTGACTTTTTATAGTACTTACATTAAAAGTGTATTGTAGATTGTGAAAGACAATCAATTTTGGAGGTAATAACAAATGACTAATGAAGAACTTTTTGAGAAGCTTAAGGGCATGATCGTTGATCAGCTTGGTGTAGATGAAGATTCTATCACTATGGAGTCCAGCTTCGTTGATGATCTTAACGCTGATTCCCTCGACATGGTTGAGCTCGTTATGGCTATGGAGCAGGAGTTCGATATCTCCGTACCTGATGAGGTTGCTGAGAAGGTTGGAACTGTCGGCGACGCTGTAGAGTTCATTAAGTCTTCTATCGGCTAATAAGAGTTAGATAAGATTCTTCAGGCTGAATGTGCTTTACAAGCATTCAGCCTTTTTTATTTCAAAGAGATAATGATCATGGATTACAGTGAATTAGAAAAGAAACTAGGATATACATTTAAGAATAAAGATCTCCTGACACTGTCACTTACTCATACCACATATGTATTTGAGCAAAAGGGTGAGCATTATCAGTCTAATCAGAGACTTGAGTATGTAGGAGATGCTGTTGCTGATCTGGTAATAGGAAGAAAGCTTTATGAACTTAAGCCTGAGGCAGATGAAGGCTATCTTTCTAAGATCAGATCAATAATCGTTTGTGAAGAGTCATTTGCCAAAGTAGCAAGACGTTTGGGTCTTGGCGATCTCCTTCTTATGGGTAAGGGCGAGGAGATGACAGGCGGAAGAGACAAGGATTCCACGCTTGCCGATGCATTCGAGGCCATAACGGCTGCTGTTTATTTTGATTCTGACTTCGAGACAGTTAGAGAAGTAGTACTTCGTAACCTTGAAGACATTATCGAACTGGCAGTTGACGGTAAGATATTCCTTGATTACAAGAGCAGACTACTCGAGATTGCTCAGACCAAGAATCATCAGCATAAGATTACATTTACTATCACTGATGAGCGCGGACCTCAGCATGAACGCGAATTCGATGTCGAGGTGTATGCGGATGATACTTTCCTGGCCAAGGCTACCGGAAGATCTAAGAAAGATGCTGAACAGAAGGGCGCCAAGGCAGCAATCGAGGTCTACGAGAGTATTTTCGCCATATAAGCAGGAAAGCCGCTTTTGTGGTACAATGACTTGCTATGTATTTAAAGAAGTTAGAATTACAGGGATTTAAGTCGTTCCCTGAGTATACTCTTATCGAGTTTGACCGCGGTATGACCGCTGTTGTAGGACCTAACGGAAGCGGTAAGTCCAACGTTACCGATGCCGTAAGATGGGTTCTTGGTGAGCAGAGCGTCAAGTCTTTAAGAGGCGGCAAGATGGAAGATGTTATCTTTAACGGTACTTCCGTCAAGAAAGCCATGAACTATGCCGAAGTCACAATGACTCTCGACAATTCTGATAAATATGTAGATACAGAGTACGATGAGATCGAGATCACCAGAAGACTGTACAGGTCAGGTGAATCCGAATATCAGATCAATAAGGTCAATTGCAGATTAAAGGATATAGTTAATCTGTTCTTCGATACAGGTCTTGGTAAGGATGGTTATTCCATCGTCGGTCAGGGCCGTGTTGATGATATCCTTTCACCTAAGTCTGAGGACAGAAGACGTGTTATCGAGGAAGCTGCAGGTATCACTAAGTTTAAGTCGAGAAAAGAAGAGGCTGAGAGAAAGCTGGCTTCAACTGAGCAGAACCTCCTCCGCATTGATGACAGACTTAATGAACTGACAGAGCGTGTAGGCCCTCTTAAGGAACAGGCAGAAAAGGCTACTGAATACCATAGAGCTTATGAGCAGCTTAAGAATGCGGATATAAGCCTTCTTGTCAGACGTATCAATGATGCGACTGAAGCCATGGGCGATTATGTTGATGTTCTGGCTCAGGTTCAGACTGAGATCAAGGAGCAGGAAGACAGATACCTTGAACTGCGTAATTCCAACAGTGATCTTAATGAGAAGTCTGAGCAGCTTGATACGCAGATTGAAGATAAGAGACAGGAACTGTCGGATCTTACAGAAGAGATGCATGATCTTAATGCCGATATCAAGGTAGATGAAGAGAAGGTATCTTCCATCAAGACAAAGATCGAGCAGACAGCAGCTGCTGAGAATGATATAAGCGAAGATATCATTCGTTTGGAGAATGATTATAAGGGCAGAATAGCAAAAGCTGACGAACTGCTCGATAAGGCTAACGAAGAGAAGAAGAAGACCGAGAAGCTCGAAGAAGAGAAAGAGACTCTTTTAAATGAATTCCGTGATTCTGAGAAAGCTATGAGCGATCTTCGTAAGTCCATCGAAGATAAGACAAAACAGATCAATGAGTCACAGGGTAAGATCGATACCGCTAACGGTCAGATAACTTCTTTGCAGGACAGAATCAAGGAGCTCACTGAATCACGTGAAGCTTCCAGAAAGATCAAGGAAGAGCTTGATCAGAAGATCGAGCAGGCTGAGAAGCTCTGGCGTGAGATGATGGAGAAAGAGGGCGAAGTAACCTCTGACATCCAGGAAAGAAACGAGAAGCTTGTTGATATCAAGAAAGAAGAGAGCACTCTTCTTGAGAAGCATGAGGAACTTACAAGACAGTTCCTTCAGGATAAGTCCAAGCTTAAGACATTAAAGGATCTCGAGAGCCGTAAGGAGGGATATCAGGAATCCGTAAGAAGACTCCTTGATCATCTTGATAAGAATGCATCGCTTAAGAAGAAGCAGATAGGTGTTCTTGGTGACCTTATCTCAACTGATAAGAAATACAATACTGCCATCGAGATTGCTCTCGGTAATGCCATTCATAATGTTGTAACTAAGTCAGAGCAGGATGCTGCTGACCTTATTAACGAACTTAAGGTTAATAAGCTCGGAAGAGTTACATTCCTTCCTATAGACAACATCAGACCCCGAGAGCTTGAGCCTATGATCTACCATAGTGCTTCCAAGCAGAGCGGATTTATTGATATTGCAGATAATCTTATAAAGAATGATAAGAGTCTTGATGACATTGTCTCTAATCTCCTCGGCAAGATAATCATCTGTGAGGATATGGACAGCGCAAGAGGTATCGCTAAGGCAATCTCATATCAGGCTAAGATAATCACATTGGATGGAGATTCCATCAATGCTGGCGGTTCGCTTACCGGTGGTTCCATAAGAAGAGAAGCAACCGGTATCCTCGGTCGTGCTGAAGAGATAAAGAACCTTGAGAAGGGTCTTGTTAAGAAGGAGCAGGAGCTTGCTGTTATCGAGGCTAAGAGACAGGATGTAGATTCTCAGGTTGGTGACATCGAGAAGGAACTTGCACAGCTTGATGAGCAGCTTAAGTACTTCTCTGTCGAGAGAGCGAAGGCTGAATCTGAGTATAAGAATCTTGGTGTAAGACGTCAGGAACTGGCTGATTCCGTAACTGAAGGTGAGAAGCAGCTCCATCAGATATCTGTTGATAAGTTAAGACTTGAAGATGATATCGCTGAGTACACACAAATCATCAAAGAGATCGAGAATGAGATCGCCGATTATCGTGACAATATCGATAAGAACGATAATGAGACTCGTGAGTTTAATGAGAAGCTCGATAAGTTAAGAGAGAAGATTACTGAAGGAAAGACAGCTTCCGAGAGAATTCTTGCTGAAAGAAACGGTGTTCTCGACCTCGCTTCTCACATCAAGGATGAGATTAATAACAGAAAGAAGAACCTCGATGATTCCCAGAAGGCAAGAACGACTGATGCCGCTATGTTGGCAAGCCTCATCGAGGGTATCGAAGGTAAGAAGGCTGTTAAGGAAAAGCAGCAGCAAAGCTTCCAGGCAATGTCTGAGCAGATAAGAAAGCTTTCCGAGCAGAAGGATGAAGTTGACGGCAAGCTCAAGGGCTTCTTTGAGAAGAGTGCTGAGATGAATGATATCCTCACACGTCTTCGCAATAAGGAGAATGGCATTGTCTCCAGAAATGAGAAGCATATCAACGATATCGATATCTCCAAGAACCGTCTGTGGGAAGACTATGAAGTTACATACGATAACGTTAAGGATGAGTATCCTCCTTGCACTAATATCAATGAGTCCACAAAACTTATCACAAGTCTCAAGAATAAGATTAAGGCTTTGGGCCCTGTAAACCTCAACTCCATCGAGGAGTATCGCGAGGTTAACGAGAAGTTCGAGTTCATCACAGGTCAGCGTAACGATATCTATAAGGCTAAGACGGATCTTGAGAAGGTTATCTCTGACCTCGTTACAGAGATGAAGGAACAGTTCATCAAGAACTTCACGACAATTAATGAGAACTTCAAGACTGTATTTACAGACCTCTTTAACGGCGGCAGTGCCGAGATACTGTTGAGCGACACAGATGATGTACTTAACTGTGCTATTGAGATCAAGGCTCAGCCTCCGGGAAAGAAGCTTCAGAGCTTAACGCTGCTGTCGGGTGGTGAGAGATGTCTTACGGCTATTGCTTTGCTTTTCGCTATACTGCAGCTCAGACCGTCGCCGTTTGTTATCCTCGATGAGGTCGAGGCTGCTCTCGATGACGTTAACGTAAGCCGCTTTACAGACTTCGTAAGACGTTACACCGTAAGGTCGCAGTTCATCCTCGTAACCCATCGAAAAGGTACTATGGAAGCGTGTGACCGCATGTACGGCGTAACCATGGCTGAGAGAGGTATCTCTAAGATACTTTCTATGAGGATCGGAGATTAATAATGGGTTTATTTGATTCCTTTAAAAAGGGTCTTGCTAAGACACGTGACTTCTGGGCGGCCGAGTGGGTTAAGACTACGGCTTCTCACGGCAAGTTCGATCAGGATATGCTCGATGAACTTGAAGAGCTTATGGTAAGAGCTGACTGCGGTGTGCCTGCCAGTGAAGACGTTATATCGTACGTTAAGAATTATATAAAGACTACAGGTGATGATTCGAATGATGGTGTCATGAAGGCGGTCAAGACAAGAATCACTGAGATCTTAGGCGAGATGAAGACTATCGAGATAGTTCCGGGTAAGCTCAATATCATCCTTATGGTTGGTGTTAACGGTACGGGTAAGACAACAACTGCAGGTAAGCTCGCACTTAAGTATAAGTCTGAAGGCAAGAAGGTTATCATGGCTGCTGCTGATACGTTCAGAGCTGCAGCTGTTGAACAGCTTAAAGAGTGGGGAAAGAGAACTGAGACGGCAGTTATCGCACATGAAGAAGGTTCTGATCCCGCTTCTGTAGTATATGATGCTGTTGCCGCTGCAAAGGCCCGCGGAAGTGATGTTCTTATCGTTGATACTGCAGGAAGACTTCATAATAAGAAGAATCTTATGGAAGAGCTTTCAAAGATTAACAGAATAATTGACAGGGAAGCTCCCGATGCTAATAAGAAGTCTATATTGATCATTGATGCTACAACAGGTCAGAATGCTGTTCTTCAGACAGAGGCATTCTCTGAAGCAGTTGATCTTGATTATCTTGGAATTACAAAGCTTGATGGTTCTGCAAAGGGCGGTGTTGCCATTGCTGTATCGTATCTTGCTAAGGTTCCGATCGTTCTCGCTGGATTGGGTGAGGGCGTAGAAGACCTGATGGATTTTGACCCTCAGGCTTTTGCAGATGCTTTGATTGACACTTAAAAGCACCTGTGATATTATTCGAAAGCTTGCCGTGACGCAGAAAAAGGGCTTGTCCGCCTCTTCCGCAGTCACCGGTGAATAATAATTATAAATGGAGGACAACACAATGGCACAGATTGACAAGGCTGCAATCATCAAAGAGTATGCAACTCACGAGGGTGACACAGGATCCCCTGAGGTACAGATCGCTATCCTTTCTGCAAGAATTAACCTTCTTACAGAGCACCTCAAGATCCACAAGGGTGACCACCACTCAAGAAGAGGTCTTCTCATGATGGTTGGTAAGAGAAGAGGTCTTCTCGAGTATCTTCAGAAGATCGATATCGAGAGATACAGAGCTATCGTTGCAAAGCTTGGCTTGAGAAAGTAATATCTCGGATAAGATTGAGACTAAGGAACCGCCGTGAGGCGGTTCTTTTTTGTTGTGGAAAAAGTAAAGTATTATTGATATGCTTTATATGTCAAGGTTTCTTAATAATTGGAGGTTATTATGAAGAAGAGAAAAGCAGCTGCTGTATTTTGTGCGGCCGTATTACTGTTTACCGGCTGTTCCGGCGGAGCCGATACGGTATCCGATGGGACAGAAGAGACAGTTCCCGAAGAATCCGGGCCGGTAAGAGCGCAGGATGACTTCTACCGTTACGTAAACGGAGAATATCTGGAGAATGCCGAGTTCGAGTACGGTTATCAAGCGACGGCAAGCGGACTTAATGCCGTTGATGTCGGTGAACAGGTTGAAGACATCGTCCGGGAGATCGTTGCAGGTTCCGGTTATGCGGAAGGTACTGAGGAGTACATAATCCAGAATGCATACAACAGTTACCTTGCTTATGATTTTGAGAATGCAGGAGTTCCACAACAGCTGCAGCAGGCCATGGATGATATCATGGCCGTGCAATCCGTAGATGAGCTGCTGATATTGGATTCAACTTTAAATTTTGAACTTGCCGGCAGGTTTAATCTGGTACCGGTTACCTTTGACACCAACTATTTTGATTCTACTGAAGAATGCCTCACTTTTACTCAGTTGAGCAGTCTTTTCGGAGCGGATTTTACTGCGCTTGAAGACAGCTATGATTCTCTTGATGATGTTAAGACTTTCACAAGCATAGTAATGCAGTCGATGGGCTGCAGCAGGGAAGATGCCGACGAGTTAGGTCAGCAGGCAGGTTATATGGTCATGGAAGTGTATAACCACACTGATACCGAGCAGTTCGATGCGCTTATGCATGAAGAGTATTTCCAGCTTTATACAAGAGAGCAGATAGATGAGATCTTAACAAATGTGGATCTGGATGCTTATCTTATGGCTTACGGGATAGACTTAACCGGTATCGACGAATTCGGTATCTTCGATCCCGAACAGCTGCAGTCGATCAATGACATGTTTACCGATGAGAATCTCGATGTCCTTAAGGCGATCGAATTAAGCAATCTGATCCAGGATTACGGACAGTTTATCTATCCTTACTATGATCAGCTGAGACAGTATTCATCGACAAGCTACGATACTGCTGAAGATCAGGCGATAAATGTTGTGATCAATGAGCTTGCGGCTGAGACGGATCCTATCTATGTTGAGCAGTATTACACAGAGGAGATGGACGATGCTCTTGTCTCGATGTGTGATGACATAAGAGACGAGTACAGGGAAATGATCTCGGAAGCGGAATGGCTTTCGGAAGATACGCGTGCCGGACTTATAGAGAAGCTGGACAACATTATCTATATCACGGGAGCTTCTTCTCACAGGCATGATCCTTCGGAGTACAGAGATCTGACATATGACGATTACTTCAGATTCATTGTCGACTACAGATGCATGGGCCTTATGGAGAGCCTTTCCGGATTTACGCAGCCTGTCGACAGATCGGCGCCGGGCATGGCGATGCAGACACTCAATGCCTGCTATGATCCATCCTCAAATTCAATTACGATAACCGTTGCCATCATGAATGCACCACAGTTCGACTTAGATCAGGATTACTATGCAAACCTCGGCGGCCTCGGAATGGTAATAGCTCATGAGATGGGACATGCCTTCGACAGCAACTGCATCAACTACGATCAGAACGGAGCCTATAATCCTTCATGGGTAAGCGATGCAGACAGGCAGACGCTTATAGACAGAAATCAGCAGGCTGTCTCGTACTTCGAGGATAACTTTACGATGTTCGGTGTTTACCATGTTGACGGTGAGCAGACGCTTGGTGAGAATTATGCGGATCTCGGCGGTATGGAGTGTATCTCCAGGATCCCCGAGACCAATGAAGAGAGAATGATCATGTACGAGAGCTTCGCCGCCATCTGGTGTCAGAAGATCCTCGATACGGCGTTTATCAATCAGATCGCAACTGATGTTCACAGCCCTTCATATATAAGAGTCAACGCGATCCTGTCTACTTTGGATCTGTTCTATGAGACTTACGGCGTAACGGAGGGAGACGGTATGTACATTCCTCCGGAGAACCGTATCTCGAGATGGTATTGATGGAGGGCCGGCGATATGAATCTTATATTAAAGACAACGTTAAAGAATATATTCGGAAAGCCTTTCAGATCTTTCCTTGTAGTTTTCTCGATATTCGTATGTTCCGTAGCAGCCATGTTCTGCTTTGATCTTATGAAAGTGGAAAAGGATGTCGTTGATAATATCTTCAAACAGTTTATCGGCGATGCTGACATAAGCCTCGCGGGACAGGGTGCGGATCTGTCTTTGCTCCCTGAAGGGCTTCCCGAATATACGGTAATGGGCGTACAGCAGTTCGGCGATACGGTATATCAGGATATCCCAGGAGAGTACTACATAGCCACCTCCAAGTCGGTAAGGATCATAGGAACCAACATTGATGCGGCCGTAGCTCTCGGAATCCTTGATGACGGCATGCCTCTGAATGACGGTGAGGCGATCGTCACGACTTCTTTTGCGAATCTATATGAATGCGAGGTGGGCGATACGGTTGCGGTTCACGATGTAAGAGGTGAATATGTGGATCTCACCGTAGCTTATATCGTTCCAAGCAAGCCCCTGAGCATATTTTTCCGCGGCAATACCGCGGTCGTTAATGAGAATACGGCTGATATCCTCTCCTGCGATCAGGACGCTAACCCGATGTACTTCTTCGCCTTTGGAGATGATGACACGGCTGATCTTGCGGAAAGCATGCTTAAAGAAGCTTTCCCGAATGCCGACGTAACCAACTACGCTACCATGTTCAATAACGAAGAAGAGACGAAAGAGCTGATGGGCATGATGTTCCTTGTGTTCGCCGTTGCATTCCTTCTCGTTATATTCATCACCGCATCCATCTGTGAAAGGATCGTAAGTGAGAGAATGTCCTTCGTAGGAACACTGAGAAGTCTTGGACTGTCCGCGCGTGCCACGGGTTTTATACTGCTTCTTGAAAATGTGATCTATGCGGTCTTC
>JAEEGF010580263.1_pt1 | contig 40238 bp, 36 predicted proteins | sample 9134171 | NCBI WGS metagenome assembly JAEEGF01 (sample SAMN16246542, study PRJNA631951) | gut metagenome | biome: gut microbiome; feature: rumen; material: AP-attached | host: Bos | place: Iran: Karaj | collected 2018-10 | reverse complement strand
TGTGAAATCAACAAAAAATGGTATGGGCACCTGGATGGCTGTCTTTGATGGCCGTGGAGAACTGTGTGCAAGTATTTCAAAACGTCCCGACCTTCTGCCTATCTGCGACATTCTTAGGTCAAATGAGGAACAGATTTTTAAAGAGGCTGCCGTAATTCTTCTGGAGATAGATATAGATGAGCCTATTGTTGACATCACAATGAGCCTGGCAGAGAAATATGGCATTCCAGTCTATGCTGTCATCTCCAACATGACTATTGCTAAAGAGCGCATCGATTATATCAGAAGGACAACCTGTTTTTTCTGCAACCGGCTGGAAGCTGAGATTTTCTTCGAAAAAAAGACAGAAGGCCTGTCGCCGCAGGGAATGCTTGACCTGCTTAAGTCAGAGCTTGAAAGGATAGGCATGAAAGCCATGGTTGTCACAATGGATTCAGAAGGAGCTGTCTATGCCGCTGCAGATGGAGAGGCAGGACATTGCCCTGCGCAGCCGATCACTGTGGTGGATACAACAGGAGCAGGAGATGCTTTCTTTGCAGGAACCTCTGTTGGACTTCTCCGCCGGTTGTCTATTGCCGATGCTTGTAAGCTGGGTACAAAAGCTGCCGCCAGTGTCTTGAGCACAAAAGAAAATGTTCTTTAGTCTATCTGGTGCAGATGGGAAGGATCAGCCAGCACATTCTCGTACAGGGATTTATATTTATCACCAAACAGTTTCAGGGTGTGACGCCTGAGTATAAGCTCCCGTCCCTTCTGCCCCATATCCCACAGCTGTTTAATCTCAACTTTTTTAAGGATGTCATATAGTTCGTCAGCCATACCAGGAGTAAAGAGGAAGCCTGTCTCGCCGTCAGTGACAGTCTCGGGATTTCCACCGCACCGGGATGCAATCAGAGGCGTGCCGCTGGCCATAGTCTCCAGAGGAATGTAGGAGAAAGCTTCATCCCACCGCACCGGGAGCACAGTCACATCAGAGTTGGCATAGAACTGGCTTACTTCCTGGGGGCTCTTGAGGAAACCCACCCAGTTTATGCATGGATCCCCTTCGGTCTTCTTCATCAGGATCGGTTTCAAGGTGCCGTTGCCGATTATGTTGAGCCGCACCTTGCGCTCCTGGGAAAGACGCCGTACCACGTCGATCAGCATATCGATTCCTTTTTCCAATGTGATCTGTCCCACAAAGGTGATCTCCAGAGTATCGTGGGGGGTATATTCCACAGGTTTGAAAATATCGGGATTCACTCCGGCATAGAGCAGTATAATGCGGTCTTTAGGAATGCCGCCGATTTCTTCCAGCTGCTTCTTTACAAATTTACTGATAGCCACATAGCAGGTTGCATTCTTGAAGTTCCGTTTGGTTATATTGAAAAAACCATTCATAAATTTGTCCACCATATATTTCTTGGAACCTACAGACATATGGAAGGTGCAGATCAATGGTACATCAAGCTCCTGGCGGAACCGCTCAATTGAGAAATCTAATCTTCCTGATGGGTGATGGTGGTGGATGATGTCGGGCTGGAATTCCTTAAGCCGCTCCAGAACTTCGTCCGGATGCTTTGCCCATGGAATTATGCCGCCGATAAGCCAGGAATCCGGCTCATACACAGGGATGGCCTGCTTTGTCCACTTTGCCTCGCTGACCACCAGAGTCTCCTGGTTGATCTGCTCAAAATATCTATATATGTTCAGGGCGTAGGAGGCAATGCCTCTGATACCGCTGTGAATATGTGCAACTTTCATGTTGCTATAAGGATAGCCTTAAAAAGGGGAGTTGTCAACGTTGGGGCTTTCTTCTGTAAAACTTTACAACAGAAACAATTTCAAAATTTTTTTAAAAATTTTTCAAAAAGTCAAATCAAAAACAACTTTTTTGCAGTTAAAACAGTCGGAGGTGTTTTATGAAAAAGTCTGTTTTTGTGGTTTTGATTTTTGCCTGGTGTTCCTGCTTTGCCGCAGGGCAGAATAATGAGCTTTTCCGACGGGCTATGTCGGAACAGAACGAGAACCGGTGGCACGAGATATCTGACCGGTTTGGGAAAAAGGACTCAGAGGATTGGGACAGGATGTATTCCTCATGGCTGTGGAGACAGATAGAAGCCAGGATAGTGTCTCCCGATATCCAGCGGTTCTCCGATCAGCTGTCGGAACAGGCAGTCAGTCTGACCCGCGGGACAGCAGGGCAGGATGATATGTCTGGTATCCTTGCCAACTGGAAGGCTTCAGGAGAGTCTTCACTCCAGAATCTTTATCAGAGATGGGAAGAGGCCGCAAGTGCAGTCTATGCACAGATGGCTGCATCGTTGCCCGATGCTGCCCAGACCCGGGTGGCCGAATTTTTTGCAGATTATAAGAGCAGAGTGCACAAGGAATTGGAGACTTTGTTTCTGGCAGGGGAGAGGAGATTGCTGGCTTCCCAGCTCAGGGTAGAAAATGCTGGTTCCAATGATGAGAAGACCGGGAAAAAGAAAATGGAGGATATGTTTGAAGAAATTGCCTCTGCGTCAGATACCAGCCTGCAGGAGCTTCAGGAAACATGGGACAGTACATTTGACTCCGGAATGTCTCAATGGAATGCATATTCAACCCAGACCCTCGGCTCTAATATTGACTGGAACAGATTGACATCTTCTCAGAGCCTGGAAGAAGAATCGGCTCTGAGCAATGCTATGGCCGAGTTTGCAGAGAGCAGAAACAGCTGGTTTGCGGAGCTTGATTCTGTTATCCAGACAGGAAAGACAATCCTGGACGGCAGAGCCTCTTCTTTCTTCAATGAGATGGAAGAGACCCTGGAGCAGACCCGCTTGGCTTTTGACCAGAATGCTCAGCTGCTTCAGACCCGGATGGACGCAGTGTTTGCACAGTTCAATACTGTCAAAGGAGTAAAAGATCAGGCAGCATCTAACCGGCAGAGCTGTCTGAACGAGAAAACCCGTCTTGAGAATTATAAGGCAGAGCTTCAGGCCAGTGTCAGCAGCTGTAACAATTCTATCTCAAACTTAAATAAAAAAATAAAGAGCAATCAAGATAATATTGAATTCTATAAGAAACGTATTTTGACGCTTTATGCTTTCATGAGTGAAAGCAATGAATATGATAATGAGTATGAGATCAGCCAGTACAACAAGAAGATTGCTGCCTGTCAGGCAGAGATACAGAGCTGGGAGGCAGAGAAAACCCGTCTTGCCAATCAGAAGAATGCTTTGAACAGCCTGATTTCTCAGCAGAATGAAAAAATAACGGCCTATACTCAGCAGGCATCTTTCTGGGCTGATGCTGTTTCCAAATGCAATGCCAGGGAGGTGGAGATACGGCAGAGCATGTCAGGCATAGAGAGCGAGATACGGGGCGCCGGATGGCCCGACAGTGCAGATATGCAGCTTTATCAGCTTAAGGCAGAGGTGGATTCTCTGGCCCTTAATGCTGAGATAGCCAGGAAGGTATATGAATTTGCCCTTGATATCAGTTCTGGAAATGCTGTCAGAGAAGAGATATATGATGCATATGGCGAGGCCGAGAAGGCAATGGCCGATGCAGATAAGGCCTATAAAGATTCGGTTGCTTCTTTAAAGGAGCTGGCAGATAAGCTGAATGATGAAAAGAATTTTGATCAGGAGACATATCAGATCCTGACCGATGAGTACAGCAGAAAATCGGAAGAGAGCAAGGCCCTTTATGAGCAGTATGCCGGAGCGGTCATGAGCTTCAAGCTTCAGGATAGAAAGCGGGAATACATACTTTCTCCGGACAGCACTCCAGAGGATGCTCTTAAATCCTTGAATGAAGCAGAAAAAGCTTTGGCAGAGGCAACAGAAAAATATGATAAAGCTGTTCTGCTGGCACAACAGAATGCTGTATCTAAGGATGAAGGCCAGGACGCAGATTTAGTTCAGTCTGTTCTCTATCTCAACAAGGCTGCAGAGACTGCGGAAGCAAAGGCCGAGGATCTGTATGCCCAGTCTGTCATGGCTGGACAGAATGCAGAACGTAGGCTTGCAGACCAGCTGTTCAAGGATGGGGGGAGCATAGCTTTTGAATTTGTTCAAAAAATGAACAATTCTCTGCTTCGGGAATTCTCCCTGGCTTATTACTGGCGGAGCCTGCACAATTCAGGGTTCAAGAGCATAGATGTGGCAATATACAGCGACCAGAACTTCCAGAAGCTTAAAAGCTACGGTTATGCATTCAGTCATCCGGAGGATTACACATCAGCTCAGGCCCAGGCTGCTTACAATGAAATAGCGGGGGATCCTGAGAAATTAAGGCTGTATACCTATTTCGAAGACTCGATAAACAACGGCAGTGCTCAGTTTGATATCGCTTTTATAGGAAAGGATGTGAGCGATGTTGCCCACGATTACCTGTGGGATGTGTCAAAGGAGAAAGAAGAGAATTACGAGAAGAATCACGCTATTTATAATTTATTCACCCGTAAATCCAAGAAAATGAAAAGCATGCGCAAGGCTATGGCTGATATAGATGGAAATAAGGAGCGTTCTGATATTATGGAGACTGTCAGCTATATCAAGGGCGAACTGGAGTCAAAGGACAAATATGAGGCTCTTGCGGCTATGACCTTGGACGAGGAGACAAGTTACAGCTTTGATGAGTTTATTTCAAAGTGCAGGGAATGTACGGGGCTGGCTTTAGCTGATGAGACTGTGCTGGAAAAATATTTCAATCGGTTGGATTCGGCCGAGAGGAAAGGCTTTTTATCCCTCCTTTCAAATCTTTCATCCCTGATTATGAATGAGAATATCTGCATAAGCCTGGGGCAGCTGGATGGACTTGATGATTATTGCAGCTCCTCAAACCGTCTTATGATAATGAAGCTGACTGGAATTGAGCTTATGAGCAGCTACCAGGAGATGGCAGAGTATTCTGTTGGAAAAATGGCGGACAATCTGAAAATGACATATAAAGAGTTGTCAGATGATGCTGCCTCCTGGGATGTTATGACCGAGAACCTTCTGGCCCTTGCTGCAGATAAATGGGAAGGTATGCTTGAGAAGATCAGGACCGGGATGAAGAGCAGAATTCAGCTTGAGACTTTGAAGTCTGCATCTGCAGAGGAAGACTTTATAGAGGATGTCCTTAAGCACAGCACTTATCTTGTGGCACTTCAGATGTCGACAGCTGTAGATGATCTGGAGAATCAGATGCTATCTCATATCGAGAAGGCAAACCAGACTGCAGATAAAAGGATAACAGATCTGCTGGAGGGGAAAGGGTATGTCAGACATGGTGCCAAATTTAAGCGCAAGGTGATAATCGGCGAAAGCCTTCTGGGGGGTATCGAGCATGAGAATCAAAGTATAGAGGGGTACCGGTGGTTCAGCGCTCCAGTCTTCAATTTAGGAGTTGATCTCTCCCCCTCTTGCATAGAAGGACTTGATCTGGTGCAGCTTGCGGCTCTGATTGAGAAGGCTGAGACTGCCATAGACAGGTATAGGATGGTGGTGTTCGGAAAGAGCGACAGCCTGGAGGCTACTTCTTGGAGCGGCTTTGATCAGGATATGCTTGCATATATGAGGCAGGCAGAGGAAGGGTTCCGCGGATCTGCCCAGTATTCAGATTACTCTGGTGTAAAAGGCCTTTTTGCGATGCACATAGGTTATGTACCTGTCATGTCCAGTTCAGATCCAGAGAAAGTCGTGAAGAAAGGATATGGTGAATATGGACGTATCTTTGAGCTTTTCTATAAGAACGAAGGAAGACTGGGCAGAGGACTGGCAGCCATTGATGTTCCGTTCTATATGCAGACACTGTGGGATGAGGACAGCGACAATGACGGCAAGAGCGACAATATGCTTTTTGCTGTTCCGACTATCAGGCAGGGCGGTCAGATTGTCTGCAATATATTCAGCTCCATAAATCCGGCACTGGGTATGATGGTGACAGCTTTTGACAGCACCACATTTGCAGGATTGGATATGATTTTCGCAGGGAAAAGCCTGGAGGATGCAGTCAAGGATGTGAACAAAAGGATGGCACTGGCCGCCTCCAGCTGGGGAACCAGCTCTCTGGCCCATGCGGCCCAGCCGGCACAGTCTGCCGCCACCGGCACCAGGCTGATCCAGGCCACCGCAGTTTCTGCAGGAAAGGGATATGCGGACCAGGTTGCGGCTTCTGCTGTTGATGGCAGCTCCTTTGACAAAGCTCTGGAACCCGATGCGAAAAAGACTTTGGGCAGCCTGGTGCGGAACTGGATAAGCGGCAGACTGTCGGGCTTCCTGGGGGAAGACCAGCTTGCAGCCCAGCAGGTTGCAAGCTTTGCCGGCGTCCTGACCGATGCCGGGTATGATCTTGCCACCACAGGAAAGGCTAAATTCAATGTGCTTAAGATCAACGACCATATTGGAATCCTTGAGATGAATATAGGTGGAGATGACCCTATCTTCGAGATAGGATCAGGAGGTTATGACATAAGTAAAAAAACTGTTGAGTCTGCCATCGCATCATCCTATATTCTGAAGGAGGACAACAGAATAAGACACGGCTCCGATTTCTCCAGGGATAACAAGATAACAATGCGGGCTCTTTTCTCCGAGGGTAAAATCCAGGATCAGATAGGACACTTGTATAACCTGCTCCTTGATGATGGAGCGGCTGTGGAATATGGAGAGCTTGGGGATGCCTTTGCATACACCTCAACAGATGATCAGGGTATAAAAAATATCGTCCTTAACCTCATCCCATCCGGCTCTGTATCAGACCAGCTTAAGGCTGCTGTTGTCCTTGCTCACGAGGCATTCCGCAATGGAAAGGATGACGGCATTCTCCAGATTCTGGAGACAGCAGATGCAGTCATAGGGCATGCGAAGATGGCTTACGATATTGTCTCTTCCGGCTTCAAGTATCCTGATATCACTCTTATCAAAAATGAAGTGGAATCATTGATAGGGGGCAACATAACAGACCTGCTTGTGAATGCATTGGTCAACTACGCTTCCAGCGGCGATTTCTGGCGGATTATAGGAGATGGCAAGGTGGCATGGGATGGCCATCTGAATCTATATCAGGAGGATGGGGATCTTCTTTACAACTATCAGAAATTGAGAGAGACATTGCAGGCTGGTTTGGCGTCTGTTGTTGAAGTCCCTCCGGAAAGGCTTTCTGAGATTGTATGGAAAAACTCTCTTCTTGAAATGATAGGAGTAAAAGCAGATGGCACCTATACTTCAAAGGCGGCAGAGGCTCTCCTTTCTGATGGTTATATGAGTTATGACGAGGCGGTTGATTCCCTTTCCGGCACTGCAGGCAAAATTCTTGCAGTTCCAGATATATTCCAGCATTACAGCGCCCGGATTGTGGCCAATGATACAGCTCTGCTTGAGAAGTATTTTGCCGACTCTGATATGCTTAAGAAGTGGAGCAATCGGAATGAGCCTGTGCAGTATCTGAATGGTGCAAGGGCAACTCTGCTCCCTGACAGCAAGTCAATCTTCCACATGGCTCCGGAAGACAAAGCTACCTACAAATGGGTTTTTGATGATGGCAGGGAACTGGTGATCGGCGAACGGCAGGATGGTACAAGATATGTGCAGACCGACGACCGTTACATTGGAACCTACAACCTGGCAAACCCAGACAACCCTGTGGAGCACGCAGTCAAGGATGTTTTCCCCTATGCTGTTTTCGGTAACACCCCAGATGACCGCTCTCTTGCGAATTTCCTTATTTCTATGTAAAATTGAAGAGAAGGTGACCTATGAAGATACAAGAGAAAGGCGTTGTAGTTTCCAACATTGAAGCAGCCAGGAACCTCCACTTTTTAGAGGTCCGTGTACCAGAAATCGCAGCACAGATTGTGCCTGGCAATTTTGTCAGTCTGCTTCCTCCTGCCTCTTCCGGAGTCTTCCTCCGACGTCCCTTCTCTGTTGCCGGAGTGCACGACGGGACTTTGCAGTTTGTGATCCGTGATATCGGTAAAGGAACTCATGCAATAACTTCTCTGAAAAAGGATGACACCATAGAGGTGCTTGGTTCCTTAGGAAACAGTTATCCCACCTTTGAGCCGGACAAAAAGCTGTGGCTTTTGGGGGGCGGCACCGGCATTGCATCTCTTCTGTTTTTGCATAGCATTCATAATAATCCAAAAGATAGAATTCTGTGGGGTGGAAAGTGTTCCTGTGAACTGCCCGAACCCACTGTGCTCCCTTCCGGATGCACTCTGGCCACCGATGACGGCTCCTGCGGGGAGTGCGGAAATGTGGTGGAGGTGGCCCGGCGCTGGCTTAAGACTGATAAGCCTGATTATATTGCCGCCTGCGGTCCTAAGGGGCTTTTGAAGGGTGTGCAGCAGCTTGCTGCTGAATGCAGTATTCCGGCCTGGATATCCTGCGAGGAGTTCATGGCCTGCGGTATGGGAGCCTGCGCCGGATGTGCGGTGCCGCTGGCTGCGGGGGGCTATGCCCGGGTTTGTGCCGACGGTCCCATATTCAAGGCAGAGGAGGTGCTGTTATGAGTCTTTCCACAAAAGTAGGCAGCTTTGAGCTTGCCAATCCTTTTATTGCAGCCAGCGGCACCTACGGTTACGGCACCGAGTATGGCGACCTTTCTCCTGCAAGGGAGTGGGGTGCAGTCATCCTTAAGTCTGTGTCCAGGAACCCCCGGCCAGGCAATTTGCCGCCCCGGTGCTGCGAAGTTGACAGCGGCATGATCAACTCCATCGGCCTTGCCAATGTGGGGCTTGAGAAATATATGGCTGAAAAGCTCCCGGCCTTTGCCGCTGCAAACCCAGATGCAGTCTGCATAGCCAGCCTGGCAGGGGAGACTCTGGATGAGTTCCTCTACTTGGCTGAAAAGCTTACAGAAGTCAAAACCATAAAAGCTTTCGAGCTCAACATCTCCTGCCCAAATGTGGCCAAAGGTGGAATGCACTTTGGCGCAGACTGCAGTGCATCCCGGCAGCTGGTGACAGAGATGAAGAAGATAAGCAGTGTGCCGGTGTGGGTAAAGGTTACCCCATCCACCACCGACCCTGTGGGGGTGGCCTCTGTCTGTGCCGAAGCAGGGGCTGATGCAGTGGTTGCCACCAACACAATTCCTGCCATGAAAATCGATATCACAAGGTGCCGCCCGGTGCTGGGCAACAAAACCGGCGGCCTGTCTGGCCCTGCCATGTTCCCCGCATCGCTTCGTATCGCATATATGATCCACCGGGCTCTGCCCGAACTTCCCCTCGTAGGCTGTGGCGGTGTGGACTGCGGGGAAAAGGCAGTCCAGTACATCCTTGCAGGATGCAGTGCCGTTGAGATCGGCACTGCCACATTCCGCCGGCCCGATACCCTGACCGAGGTCAAGCAGTTCCTTGAGAACTATATGGATAGGATGGGCTTTAAAACTGTGGATGACTTCAGGGGATTGGCTGCCCGTTAATTTGCTTGCGTCGTAACCCTTTTTACTGTATCATTACAACTGGAGGCAATCTGTGGATAAACTTATCACCCTTCTTAAAGAATCAAAGCACTGCGTAGTTTTCACCGGCGCAGGAGTCTCTACCCTGGCTGGAATCAAGGATTTCCGGGGCAAGGACGGTCTTTACAAGACAGCCGGCGAGGATGCTGAGAAAATATTTGACATCGACTATTTCCATAAGAAACCATCCTTCTACTACAAGGCGGCCAAGGACTTCATATACAACCTGGATCAGAAGGAGCCTGCCATTGTTCATACCGAGCTGGCAAGGCTTGAGAAGATGGGGATTGTGAAGGCAGTCATCACCCAGAACATAGATCTGCTGCATCAGAAGGCCGGTTCCAAAAAGGTGATTGAAGTCCACGGATCTCCGGAGATCCACCGCTGCCTTGCCTGCGGAAAGATATACAAGTTTGACGAGATTGCCAAGATTGTCAAGGAGGGCAAGGTGCCTCAGTGCAGCTGCGGTGGCATCATAAAACCGGACATCACATTCTTCGGTGAATCCCTGCCGGCACTGGCTGTGGAGGAGGCTATATCAGAGGCTTCCAAGGCCGACCTCATGCTGATCCTGGGCTCCACCCTGGTGGTTTACCCGGCAGCCTCATTCCCTCTGTACACCACACGGAACGGCGGCAAGCTGGTGATTGTGAACAATATGGAGACACCGCTGGATTATATGGCGGTTGCCAAGTATGACGACCTGGAGAAGGTCTTCACCTATATTTCTGAACATCTGAAGTGATATGGATACATATAAGCGCATCTATGTATTAGGTTCCGGTTTCTCAAAATCCATCTCGAAAGATATGCCTGCAATGAGCGGTCTTTCCCAGGAGCTCAGAACGGCAGAAGATGACAAATACCCTGAGCTTATGGAGTTCATGAGAACCCTGAATGAAAAAACCAACGGCACCCGGGAGTTTACCTCCCTTGAGGCAGTCTGCTCCCTGATCCTGGGGCGTGATATATTCTACAACAGCTCTGTCTACCTTCATTACCAGATTCTCCAGAATCAGCTGGTGCACTGGCTTTATGAAAAGATAGATAAAGCGGCCAAGGCAGTGGATCCCGAGAAGGAGGAGGGACTCAAGCGGTTCATACTGCATTGTGTGCAACCCAAAGATGGCAAGAAGTCTCTGGTCATAACCTTCAACTACGACCTTCTGATTGAACGGCTCTTTGCCAGCGTTAAAGACTTTCCCTGCCGGCTGGATTATATTGTCAGGCTCAACAGCTATTTTGACGAGAAGAGGCCGTCGGCAAGCAAGCATATTTTCCCATATCTCAAGCTGCATGGCTCCTTCAATTGGTTCCGCTCACCGGGCAGCATTATCTGCGACACCAACAATGTGTATCTCCTGGACGAGGATGGATACAGCCGCAACCTGGTGCATCATAATGATATTCCTGTATTTGTCCCTATGACATTCTCGAAGCAGAGCTACCTGGGTGGAAGTTTCTTCAATGTGCTTTGGAACATTGCCCAGCGTTATCTGGAGATGGCAGAGGAGATTACTTTCATAGGATATGGATTCCCTCTTACCGACCTTATAAATCTGGCTTTCTTCCTGAACTATAAGGATAAGATAAAGCATGTGGTGATAATGGGAGAGGAAGAGCGCAAAAAAGCCCGCCTCGAGGCTCTCTTCGGAAAAGAGAGAATTGTAGACCATGATGCAGTGGACTATCTTTCCCAGATCTCCTGATTTATAAAATCGCCCATATAAATTGCAAGATTCTTATTTGATGCGGCATCGAAATGGATGCCGTCTGTGCCGTCGCAGGTGGCATATTTTCCAGCTTCTATGAAAGTGCAGCCCTTTCTCTCGGCCACCCCTTTTATAGCCCCGGCCAGCCGCTGGGATTTATTCACCTGGCTCTCGAAGAAGGAGGCAAAAAGATTATCCTCGTCGCACTTGGTGGAGATAGGGACTGCAGAGGCCAGGAACACCCGGGCATCGGGATTTGATGCCCACACAATATCGGCCATATCCCCCATCCCTTCAGCAATCCTGTTTATGGATATATCGGGTACTGCCATGATATCGTTGTTCCCCAGCAGGATTATAACGCCGTCAAAGCGCTCCTGACTCACAGCCCTCTCCAGAGACTGCTTCCCATTGGTGGGACTTTTCATAGGTAAGTAGTTCATCACAGTGCGGCCGTTCACTCCGTTCTCGGTTATCTCGAAGCATTCGGGAATATATTTTTTAACCACACAGGGCCATCGGGTCTCTTCATCCAGCCTGCTGCCATCATGCCAGTCGTAGCCCCAGGTGCTGGAGCTGCCGAAGCAGAGTATCTTTTTCTTCTTCTCAAAAATTTGGAGTCTGCTCTCCCTCATATTATCGCCGTCAAAAGTGAAATATCCGGAGAAGCATTTTCCATCCAAGAGAGCGGGAATCCACAGCTTATCATCCTCCCACATCTGGTCATAAGGCATCTTATCAACAGGGCACCAGAAAGGATCAGCCTCGTCGCAGGACTTCAGCTCGCCGAAGAATTCATCTGCATAGAACACATACCCCTTAAGGTCAAGACCGTCGGTGAATGGGAAATCCAGAACTCCCTTCAGCACAGGATTCACAGGGACAATGCCGGTCTCCTCCATGCACTCCCGCACTGCAGCCTGCACCGGGGTCTCTCCTGGCTCTATGTGGCCTCCTGGGGCATTCACCTTCCCGGCTCCGTGCCCTTTCTTCTTGTGTATAAGCAGGATCTCATCTCCCGACCGTATATATGTTATTACTGCTCTTTCTTCCATATGGACATTATAATCCCTTTTCAATAAAATAAAAATATGGGACTTAATTGCGGTATAGTAGGACTTCCTAACGTAGGAAAATCAACAATATTTTCGGCGGTGACCTCGGCTCCGGCAGAGGCTGCCAATTATCCATTCTGCACAATTGAACCGAATGTGGGCATCGTCAGCTTGCCTGACAAGCGGCTGGACAATCTTTCAGCACTCTTCCACCCTAAGAAGACTGTTCCTGCAATCGTGGAATTTGTAGATATTGCAGGCCTTGTGGGTGGCGCATCCAAAGGTGAGGGCCTTGGAAACAAGTTCCTTTCCCATATACGGCAGGTGGGTGTCATTGCTCATGTAGTGCGCTGCTTTGACGACAAAGACATAATCCATGTGAGCAACAAGGTGGATCCTGCTTCCGATATAGAGACCATCAATATTGAGCTGGCTCTCTCCGACCTGGAGACAGTGGAGAAGCGGAAGGTTAAGACCGAGAAACTGCTGCATGCAGGAAAGGATGCGGCCAAGGCTGCCCAGGCTGAGCTTGAGGTTCTGGATATGCTTAACAAAACTTTAAGTGACGGTAAACCTGCACGTTCCATAGAGTTCACCGATGACCAGCTGGCAATAGTCAAGGACCTGCAGCTCATCACCATGAAGAAGCAGCTTTATGTCTGCAACGTGGACGAGGGTTCTGCCAAGGATGGCAACAAGTATTCCAAAGTGGTTGAGGAGATTGCCGCCAAGGAAGGCTCTGCCGCCATTGTTGTATGCGGAAAGCTGGAGGCCGAGATTGCAATGCTGGAGACCCAGGAGGAGCGCAAGGAGTTCCTGGAGATGGCCGGCCTTGAGGAATCAGGCCTGGTGCGGCTTATCCATGCGGCATATAACCTTCTGGGACTGCGCACTTTCTTCACTGCAGGAGAGGATGAGTGCCGGGCCTGGACATTCCACGAGGGAGACAAGGCGCCCCAGGCGGCAGGTGTGATCCACACAGACTTTGAGAAGGGATTCATCAAGGCCGAGGTCTACAGCTATGATGACATCATGGAGCTGAAGACCGAGCAGCAGATAAAGCTGGCAGGCAAGCTCCGCATCGAAGGAAAGGACTATGTGGTCCAGGACGGAGATGTGATGCACTTCCGGTTCAACGTGTAAGTTTTATTTCCTGTACACAGTGCCATGCAATAGCGCTATCATAGTGCCATCCTCGGTGGTGACAGGCACGTCATATCTGGCCAGGGTTCGGCCACAGGCGACTTCTCGGGCTTTGGCGAAGACCTTGCCGGTGGAGACTCCCTTTATAAAGGACATGGAGGTCTCTATGGATACCGACACCTTCTCCCTTGAGTTGGCGGCCGATGCCAGGGCATAGTCTGCTAATGTGAAGAGCACGCCACCCTGTATTATTCCCGCTCCGTTCAGGTGCTGGGGCTGGATCTCCACTGATGTCTTTGCATATCCTGGACCGATCTCATCCAGTGTAATGCCGCACAGATCCACGAACTTGTCAGCTTTCATCAGGTCAATCACTTTCTGGGGAACGTTGTCGTTTTTCATATATACCTCGTAATTGGATAATATCTGAATCTTTTCCGGTCTTCAATGATTATTGAATAAATAACACATTTTTATATATACTGTGGGCTATGGAAAAAGAGAATATTCAGTCTGTCCACTGGGCAGATATCACTGCAGACAAGATTATCAGAGAAAGAAAGCAGTTCTTGAACGACAAGAAGACTAAATATGTTTGTGCCTCCGGCATCACTCCCTCAGGCACTGTCCATATCGGCAACTTCCGGGAGATCATCTCGGTGGAGCTGGTGGTCCGGGCACTGCGCCAGAAGGGGGCCGATGTCCGTTTCATCTATTCCTGGGACGACTATGATGTGTTCCGCAAGGTGCCTAAAAACATGCCTAACCAGGAGGAGCTTGCAAAGTATCTCCGTTTCCCTATCACTATGGTTCCAGACCCATGGGGAAAAGAGACCAGCTATGCACGGGCCCACGAGGTTGAGCTTGAGAGCCTTCTGCCCCAGGTAGGTGTATACCCTGAGTATCTGTACCAGGCCTCCAACTATCAGGCATCCCGATATGCAGAGGGTATGCGGAAAGCCCTGGAGAACAAAGCTGTGATCAAGGCTATTCTTGATGAGTTCCGCACCACACCTCTTCCTGAGGACTGGATGCCTATTTCCATGTTCTGCGGCAAGTGCCACAAGGACACCACCACAGTCTTGAGCTGGGACGGTGAGTGGGGCGTTACATACAAGTGCGATTCCTGCGGATGCGAAGAGACAGTGGATCTGCGCACCACCTCCATTGCAAAGCTGCCATGGCGTATCGACTGGCCTATGCGCTGGGGCGTTGAGGGTGTAGACTTCGAGCCTGCCGGAAAAGACCATCATTCCGAAGGAGGTTCCTTCAGCACAGCCAAGGGAATTGCCCGCAAAGTATACAACCACGAGCCACCTGTCACCTTCCAGTACGACTTCTTAAGTATAAAGGGGCGTGGCGGAAAGATATCATCCTCCAGCGGCGAGGTCATAAGCCTCAGGGATGTTCTGGAGATCTATCAGCCCGAGATTGTCCGCTACATGTTTGCCAGCACAAGACCTAATACAGAGTTCGCCATCTCCTTTGACCTGGACGTACTCAAGATTTATGAGGATTATGACAAGTGTGAGCGCATCTACTTCGGTGTGGAGAAGGTGAACGACAAGAAGGCGGAGAAGGAGAAGCGCATCTACGAGCTTTCCCAGGTGGGCGATGTTCCTTCTGTAATGCCATACCAGATTCCGCTCCGCCATCTGTGCAACCTGCTGCAGATTCACGACGGCAATATAGACGAAGTGCTCAAACTTTGCGATATCAAGGATGAGAGCCAGGTACCCCGGCTCAGGAACAGAGCAGAGTGCGCATGGAGATGGATCACCACCTTTGCCCCGGAGGACTTCCGGTTTGCCCTTAAGAAACCTGGTGAGGATATGTATTTACCTCAGGATGACAGGGAGATTGCAGTTCTTCAGCAGTCAGCTTCTGTTGTTGAGAACCTGGAACAGTATGATGAGAAGTCTCTGGCCGAGGCTCTGTATGCAGTAGCTGAGAAAGCGGGCATGGACTCCAAGGATATGTTCAAAGTGTTCTACAACGTACTTATAGGCAAAGAGAAAGGGCCACGCCTTGCAGGCTTCATCAAGACCTGTGGAAAGGATAAGGTGCTGCCTCTTCTTAAGTGGTATAAATAAATATTAAGCAGGGATTGTGATGGTGAATACTGTCCCTTTCCCTGCCTCTGATTCTGCCTCGATTTCCCAGTTGTGTGACTTTATGATGCTCTTTACTATGGCCAGTCCCAGGCCATGTCCCATTTCGCGCCTTGACCCGGTGCCGCGGTAGAACAGCTCAAATATATTCTTAAGCTCTTCTTTGTCGATTCCGATGCCGTCATCCTCTATCTGAATCTTGTAACAGCCTGAGCCCTGGAAGGCACGAAGCCCCACAGTACAACCCTCTTTTGAGTACCTGATTGCATTGCTGAACAGATTTTCGAAGCACCGGTTCATAAGCTTCTCATCCAGCTGCACCGCAGCATCCTGAGGAATATCAATCTCTGACTTGAAATTGTGCTTCAGTATGGTGGTGGCCTCGGAACCCCTCTTTGCTATCTCCTCTATGAAGGATCTCAGATTCACAGTTTCCCAGGAGGTACGCCATTCCCCTGTGTCGACCTTGATGAAGTCGATGAGATCATTTATAAGTCCCTCCAGATCATCGGCCTTCTTAAGGATGATCTCTGCATACTGCTTCCTTTCTTCAGGGGATGCGGGAATCTCGTCATACAGCGCCTCCACATAACCCCGTATAAGAGCCAGAGGTGTCTTTAAATCGTGGGATATGCCCATGATGAACCTTGCCTGCTTATCCCGGTTCTCCTTGACAGCCAGCCGCAGTTCGTTCAGAGATTTGGTGAGGGAAATAACCTCGTTGCTTCCCCGTACCTCTATGGGCTGGTCCAGCTCCCCCCGGGTGACACGCTTCGCGGCCTCCTCAAGCACTGTGACCGACTTGGCTATAGATCTGGTTATTGCAGTTATGATGACAATACAGAATAGAAGAATTACAACAGAAATGATGGTTACAGTATTCACATAATCTTCGGTCCTGGACCTGAATGGCCTGGCTTTTTTCTCAGACCTTATCAATGTGACCAGTGTGCTTTCTTTAAGGTGGGGTGGAGTAGTCATCTGGAAGAAGTACCGGTCCGAGTTGTCCATTGAGTATTTGAGCAGATTCTTTTCATTCAGCTTCTGTCCAGGGGTAAAATGGCTCATGGTGGAATAGATGACTTCCATGCTGGCTTTGTCAAAGACTGTTATTTCCATATTGGCCGGGCGGCGTGATATGAATTGCCGTATCCGTTCCCAGTCCTCTGCAGAAGTCAGCCCTTCTTTCTCCTGGAAAATCTCTTCATAGGTGGGGACATCGGAACCCAGTTTCTGCCTCTGGTGGAACATAAGCCAATATGATGTCACAAGCACCACAGGTATTATGATTATTCCTGCCAGAAGGAGAAAGCTCTGGGTCTTTATCTTCATTTATTCACTTCCTCATCTGGTACAAAGCGGTATCCCATGCCATGTACGGTCTCGATGAAGTGAGGTACCGCCGGGTCTGCCTCCAGCTTTTTCCGCAGCCGCTGCACATAGACTGCCACTGCAGTAAGGTCGCCGAACTCGCTTCCCCATACCTTGCGGTAGATCTCTTCCGGAGTGCTGGTTTTCCCCTTTGTATTTATGAGGTAGAGGAGGATATCGAATTCCTTGGCCGAAAGGTGTATCCGCTCATCCCCTTTCTTGAGCAGGCAGGATTCTGTATTGAGGGTATATGGCCCGAACTGTATTATGTTCTTGGACGAGCCTGAGGAGCCACTCTGCTTACGGCGGAGCAGAGCTCTTATGCGGGCCATGAGCACCTTGGGAGAGAAGGGCTTGGTCACAAATTCATCGGCACCGTATCCCAGCGCCATTATGATATCCTCGTCCGAATCCCTGGCCGATACGATAAGCACCGGACAGTCAGACTGCTTGTGGTATATGTTCAGGAACTCAAAGCCATCCATCCCCGGGAGGTTTATATCAAGAAGGATAAGATCAGGGGTGTTGTCCTTAAGGTAAACCAGGGCATCCTCGGCATTGTCAAAGACAGCAGTCTCCATTCCCTCCCGTTTCAGATAGAGCTGGATAAGGTCAGACATCTCTTTTATATCTTCTATGATGACAACCGATGCTTTCATTCTGTTCTCCCATTATCATACTACTCTAACTTTTCCTAAAAACCAACACAATTCTGGTTTATAACAAAAAATTATCTTTTTTTCATAATTAATTTATAGTATTGTGCCTGTATTTATAGTATAGTAAACTTGTGAAAAAAATTGTCTGTCTGCTTCTGCTTTTGACTCTTTTCCTGTTATCTTGCTTCGGAGATATTGTCCTTACTGCTGACAGTGCGGCCAGGATGGCCCTGGAGAACAACCGGGGACTTAAGCTGCAGGAGATAACTTTTATGGATAAAGAGCGGACAGCCAAGAACCGCTGGAATGTATTCCTGCCCGAGATAACCGCAACAGCTGGAGTAAGCCGTGGCAATGAGATTCTCAAGAACTCCCCGGATGCCACATGGGCCGGCCAGCTGAATGGCTCCCTCTCCCTGACTCTGGGAACCGATATTCCCCACAAGATGAACCGTATAAAGGAAGAGTATGCCGCAGGAAACATAGACTACGAGGTGGCACAGAGGAACCTGGAGGTGACTGTGCGCCAGGCTTTCTACGAGCTTCTTATCTGCCAGAAGAATATGGAGCTGGTGCAGAGCAACCTGGAGACCAACAAGAAACGCTACGATCAGACCCAGGCACGCTACAAGGGAGGTCTTGCCCCTGAGCTGGATGTCCTCAACTCTTTCCTGGCATGGAGCAAGCTGGTTCCAACTTATGATTCCCTTTCCACAGTGTATCAGCACAAAATGGACCAGCTTAAGATAACTCTGGGCATACCGGCCGGTGAAGAGGTGGTGTTGCAGGGTGATGTGAAGACTCTGGTTCCCGACAGCCTTGATCTTTTAAATATTCCGGAAGAATACGAGACTCCTGAGCTTAGAAAACTCAAAGCCAGCCTGAATGTGGCAGAGAGCAGCAGGAAGGAACTTCGGGGTTCTTCCCTTATGCCGGAGCTTACCCTGGGTTGGAACATAAACCCTTACTGGAATGACATCACCTATGGCGATGATTATGTGGACCGTGGATCTTTGAGTGCTACTCTCAGATGGCATCTGGACAACCTTATCCCTAACTCCAGCGGTAATCTCAAGATAAAGCAGCTTGAGGACAATGCTGCGAAGCTCCGTCTGCAGATTGCGGAAGAGGAGGAGAACAGCATCAGCCGGGTGGAGAATCTGGTGCGTCAGATCAAGCAGCAGCAGGAGAGCGTCAAGACACTGGAAATGACAAAAGAGGTGGCAGAGAAGACTCTGGCACTTACAGAAGATGCTTACAGATATGGAACCAAGGATATGCTGGATGTTAGCGATGCCCAGTTTACAGTACGTACAGCAGAGATGGACATCCTCCAGCGCAAGTATGATATCTACTGCTCCATTCTTGAGCTTGAATATACACTCAATCTAACATTCGGAACATTAGGCAGGTGACTATGTCAAATATTCATAAAATAAGCAGATTGATCCTTCTTTCATTTTTAGCTGCAGGAGTTATCTTCTCTGTCACTTCCTGCAAGAAGAAGGAGGAGGCTGCCGCACCTGTAAGCAGAGAGCGTGTATATGCTGTAGTCACCCAGAAGGCAGCTGTGGCTGAGCTTCAGGACAGCATAGAGATAAACGGTGAAGTTGATGTAAAGACAAATGTGGCAATCTACCCCGAGATAGGAGGCAAGCTGGTCTCCTTGACAGTAGAGGTGGGGGACCGGGTTCAGAAGGGACAGGTCATTGCGACTGTGGATCCATCCAAGCCTGGTTACAGCTATGTCATGAACCCTGTTAAATCTACAATTTCAGGCGTTGTCACCCAGGTCATCTCCCGGGTGGGCGCCACATTGACCACAAGCACAGGAATTGTGACAGTAGGAGATATCGACAATCTGGTGATTCATGCCAACATCCCTGAACGGAATGTGGGAGAGCTCAAGAAAAACCTTGTGGCCGATCTCTTTTTCCCTGCCTATCCTGACATCCCCTTCAAGGCTCATATCACATGGATTTCTCCTGTGGTTGACCCTGCATCCCGAAGCAAGCAGATAGAGCTGACCCTTGATAAGAGGGATTCCCGTATCAACACCGGTATGTTCCCTAAGATAAAACTTTATACCACTGTCTATGATGGCTATATTGTGGTTCCTGATGATGCAGTGGTTACCCGTGCCGGCCAGGATTATGTATTCGTGGTTTCAGGTGATATTGCCCGCCGTGTCCCTGTGCGAAAACTTATAACCATAGACAACAGCACTATTATTGCGGAAGGGCTTTCTGTGGGCGACAGCATTGTTGTTGACGGCATGGATGTGCTTGTGGATGGCTCCAAGGTGAACCAGGTGGAGAGGTAACAGCATATTATGAATGTCTCCCGGCTGGTTGTAAGCCGTCCTGTCCTTTTTACTATTATCTTTGTAGTTCTGACCGGATTAGGTCTGTTCTTCTATTCCGACCTTCCTGTGGAGATGATGCCGGAGGTGGAATACCCTATGATCACAGTCATAACCACCTATTCAGGAGCGGCCCCGGAGTCGGTTGAGAAAAGTATAACCAAGCCCATCGAGGAGGCTCTTACCAGCGTCACCGGTGTAAAGGAGCTGACCTCTGCATCCCAGGAAGGGCGGAGCCGTGTGATGCTGGAGTTTGATTTCGGAACCAACCTGGATGCGGCAACCAACGATATCCGTGACAAGCTGGACAGAGTGAAGCGGAGCCTTCCGGACGATGCTGACACTCCTCTTATCCGTATATTCAACTCATCCTCAATGCCTATAATGCGTCTTGCAGTCCGGGGCGACCGTGACCTTGGGGAGCTCCGCTACATTGCAGAGAACCGTATAGAAGACCGCCTCTCGCAGGTGGAGGGAGTAGGTGATGTAAACACTTACGGCGGCCAGGTGCAGGCTGTTCAGGTGGAGCTTGAGCAGAACCGGCTTGATGCCTATGGAATAACAATCGCTTCCATAAAAAGTTCCCTGAGCAAGCAGAACATGGAGCTGGGCGGCGGCGATATAGAGGGAAGCACCAGGGAGTATCTGGTCCGCACCACAGGAGAGTTCAAGAATGTGGAGGAGATAGCCGAGACTGTTGTGGCAGTCCGGGGCGGTGTCCCGGTCCACCTTTCAGACCTGGGCCGAGTGTTCATGGGACACAAGGATAAGACCTCCATTGCCTCGGTGAACGGAGAGCCCGGTGTATATGTATCAATCCAGAGAGCCACAGGTGCCAATATAGTCAAAGTCGCAGACGGTCTTTATAAGAAAATTGAAGAGCTGAAGGATTATCTCCCTGAGGATATAAACCTTATCATCATAAGAGATGACAGTACCGAGATCCGGGACACTCTTTCCGAACTCAGGACTACTATGCTCCAGGGTCTCTGCCTTGTCATCTGTGTTCTCTTTGTGTTCCTCCGGAGCCTGAGAAGTACAATCATAATCAGCATCTCCCTGCCGGTGGCAGTTCTCATAACAGTATTTGCCATGTATCTATGCGGCTTCACGCTGAACATGATGTCCATGACAGGTCTTATCCTGGGACTTGGTATGATTCTTGATGCCTCCATAGTTGTGCTTGAGAATGTGTATCAGCATCTGGACAGAGGTGAGACTGGAAAAGAGGCCGTGATAGAGGGTGCTCACGAGATGATAGCAGCTATCACCGCATCCACCATGACGACTGTAGTCGTATTCCTTCCGTTCATCTTCTATAAGAACCAGCTGGAGATGGTAGGTCAGATTCTCACTGATGTAATCTTCACCATCATCATCTCTGTCAGCATAAGTCTGTTTGTGGCTATCTTCCTGGTGCCTGTGCTGGCCACCAAATACTTCCCTGTGCGGAGCAAGCGGAAGGCTGTAAAGGCAGAAGAAGGGAAGAAGGTTAAAGTTCCTTTTGTGGAGCGGTTCAGAAACGGCTACAGAGGTGCGGTACGGTTTGCAATAAAATTCCGTTACCTTGTGATTATCCTTATAATCGCTGCTTTCTGCGGCGGTCTCTATATGCTCACAAAGACCCGTATCATATACATGCCTGGAATGGTTACAAACAACATCACCCTTTCTGTCACACTGGCTCCTGGAACCAAGCTGGAGGAGACTGAGCGCTTCATGCTGGATCTTGAGGAGATAGTCAAGGAAGAGGTCAAGGATTACAAGTACATTATCACCACCTCCGGTTCCGGTACCGCATCCTATTCCGGCGAGATTTCGGTGGAACTTCTGAGTGCGGGGGAGCGAAAGGAGACTCCTGATCAGGTCAAGGACAAGCTGCGGAAACATTTCAACAGATTCCCCCAGGCAAAGCTTAACTTCAGCAGCAGGCGGGGCGGTTTCTCATCTACCCCTACCATCAAGGTGCAGCTGACATATGAGGATATAAACAATGTCCGGACCGCAGCAGATGATATTATGAATCTTATCCGGCTCAACATGGCCGATTCTGTCACCAACACAGTGCTTGATCTTACCGACGGTCTGCCACAGGTGGAGGTTGTCATCGACCGGCAGAGGGCATACAACTTCGGCCTCAGCGTATCTGAGATTGCCCAGGAGGTCAGAAACTCCATAGAGGGTACCAATGCCACCACCTACCGGGAGTCTGGAAACGAGTATGATGTTATTCTCCGGCTCCAGGAATCTGACCGGCTGCAGATACCGGACCTGAACAAGATATTCCTTATCTCCAGCTCCGGTGAGAAGATTTATCTTTCCAATGTGGCCTCTTTGAAGAAAGGGGTGGGACCTATGACCATAAGCCGTGACAACAAGCGGCGCCTTGCCTCCATAAGTGTGGAATGCTCTGCCACCGCCAAGATGAACGAGGTGCAGAACAGCATCAAGGTTCTTATTGACGAGAACATGGTGTTCCCTGATGATGTGACCTACACCTTCGACGGTGACTGGGTGGATGCCCAGGAGAAAGGTAAATATGTGATCATAATCCTGACCATGGCAATCATCCTTATTTTTGCGGTAATGGCAGGACAGTATGAATCCTTCAAGAACCCGTTCATCAACATGTTCACAATCCCGCTGCTGGTTATCGGTGTGGCAGGAATCTACTACATAACAGGCCAGTCCTTAAGCCTCTTTAGTGCCATCGGTGTTGTAATGCTCACCGGTATTGTAGTAAACAACGGTATTGTACTGGTGGACTACACCAACCAGCTCCGTGCCAAGGGAATGAGTGTCTACGATGCCTGCATCGAGGCTGCGGCTGCCAGAATCAGACCTATCCTCATGACCAGCACCACTACCATCTTCGCCATGATGCCTATGGCTTTCTCCCACAAGGAGGGGCCTAACATGACACAGCCTATCGCCCTCACTGTACTGGGCGGTCTTTTGAGTGCCACACTTATAACCCTGTTCTTTATCCCGATTATGTATTACATCTTCAACAAGGGTGCTGACAAGAAGAAACAGCGGTGAATCCTGCTGTTCCTCTCGAAGTCGAAGGAAATTGATTCCTGAGTTATATCTTTGATCTCAAACTGCTGGCTTAAACTCTCGTCCAGCTGGAACTTCCTGAAGTTTGTGGAGAAGATGATGCTTCCTCCCTTTGCAAGGCATCCTGATGCAAGAATCAGAAGAATCCGATGGTCCCGCTGCACATCAAAGATATCATCCCTGCTCTTGGAGTTTGAGAAGGTAGGTGGGTCTATGAAAATAAGGTCATACTTCTCTCTTGTGCTCTGGAGGAACTTGATGCAGTCCTCTTTAATAAATGAGTGATTCTTGATGTCGAGCCCGTTGAGCTGGAAGTTCTTCTTGCCCCAGTCCAGGTATGTGGAAGAGGTATCCACGCTGGTGGTGCTTTCTGCTCCCTTTGCCGCTGCATAGACACTGGCAGTGCAGGTATAGGCGAAGAGGTTGAGCACTTTTTTACCTTCGCTCATATCGCCGATCATCTTGCGCACCGGCCTGTGGTCCAGGAAGATTCCTGTATCCAGATAATCATAGAAATTCACATAGAACTTGAGGCCGTTCTCCTGCATTATCTCCAGGTGCTCCGATTCGCCGCTCTTGGTATACTGGTTTGCACCCTTCTGCTTTTCCCTGCGGCGTATGAAGATATTCTCCTTCGGCACATACTGCTCCAGCACCTGGGCCATCTCCCTGACCCGCCGCTTTGTCTTGGCCGGGTCTATGAATGCAGGGGCAGCATACTCCTGCAGGTACATCCACTTTCCTTCGTAGAAGTCAATGGCTGCAGAGTAGTCGGGCAGATCTGCGTCGTAGATTCGGTAGCTGGTCACATTCTGGCGGCGGGCCAGCTTGCCGAACTGCTTGATGTTCTTTGCCAGCCTGTTTGCAAACATCTGGGCGCTCTCTGAAAGCTCGTGGGTATGTTCTTCCCGGTATGCAGTGTTTATGGAGAAGGCTGCCGAGATACATTCTATCGGGCCGTTGTAAATCTTGTTCACCTTATAGGCCTTGAGACCGGTCTTCCGGGCCAGTTCCTCATCTCCGGTGATGAAAATTCCCTTCCAGCCCTCAAACCTTTCTTTGAAGATGTTGCCCATGTCGGCGTAAAGAACCCTGAGGGCCTCTATCTCTCCCAGCCGCTCTCCATAGGGCGGATTCACAGCTATAAAGCCAGGCTTGTCACCAGCCTCAGCCGGGATGGAAAGCTTATGTATCTCTTTCTTTGCAATGTGAACTTTCTCAAGAAGCTCCGGGTACATGGAGAAGGCTTTGGACACATTCTTCCGGGCTGCTGTGACAGCATCTGTGCTGTAGTCGTAGCCGAAAAGGTGGGGCACTGCGGCTATGTTGGCTTTTATGGTCTCAAGAGCATCCTTACGCAGTTCCTCCCATAGATCACCCCTGAACTTTTTCCAGTATTTGAAGCAGAAATAGTTCCGGTCAAAGGCGCTTGGAATCTTGGCTGCCATCATGGCTGCCTCCACTACAAGAGTGCCGGATCCGCACATAGGGTCTACAAAACTGCCCCCAGCCTTTGCCACAGTTTCCCAGCCACCTCTGTAAAGCAGTGCGGCAGCCGCATTCTCCTTAAGGGGTGCCTCTACGTGGGCTATTCTGTAGCCTCTGCGGTGCAGTGAATCTCCTGCCATATCCAGGCTTACTGTGGCATGGTTCCTTTCTATGTATAAGTTGATCCGTATGTCGGGCTGGCTGGTCTCTATGTCGGGGCGGCTTCCTGTCTTCTCCCGGAAGGTGTCAACTATTGCATCCTTAAGTACCAGAGAAAGATAGGATGCATTCCTGAAGCTGCCGGTGGAGAGGACTGTGTCCACCGCAAAGGTTCGCCTTACATCAAAAAGGGATGCCCAGTCATACCGGCGGGCATTCCTGTAGACATCCTTCTCCTCTTTGATATCGAAATCAAAAAGCCTTAAGAGCACCTTGGATGCCACTCTGGACCAGAGGCACACCTTGAGCCCCTCGGCTTGGGTGCCGGAGAAGGTGACATTCCCTTTTCCTATTGAGTACTTGGCAATGCCCAGAGCTTCCAGCTCCTTTGCCACAAGGCTTTCATATCCGTTTGCCGATGTCACGGAGAAGGTATAGAATTCCATATTTCTACGATACCTTTTTTCGGCTGCATAAACAATAGGCAGTTGTATTTCAGTTGAAATTCTTTTATTCTGATAGCATGGAAAGGAAAAAGGCTGAGCTTCTTGCCCCTGCCGGGGATTACGACTGCGCTAAGGCGGCCATACTGGCTGGAGCAGATGCTGTTTATATGGGACTCAAGAAGTTCAATGCCAGGGAGCGTGCTTCAAACCTGGGTCTGGAGGAGCTTAAGGAGATTGTCTCCATAGCCCACAGCCGCGGGACAAAGATTTATGTAACCATGAACACACTCCTTACCGACTCTGAGCTTTACGAGGCAGTCCAGTGCGCCTCTGACATCCTGAATGCCGGGGCCGATGCACTTATTGTCCAGGATCCAGGCCTTGCCTATGTGCTCCATCAGTATCTGCCTGGTCTGGAGCTCCATGCCTCAACCCAGATGACAACCCACAACTCTTTGCAGGTAGATTTCCTTGAGAAGCTGGGAATAAAAAATATAAACTTTGCCAGAGAGCTTTCTGCTGATGAACTTGAGCCTATCATAGCCTACACAAAAGCAAAGGGTATAAAGACCGAGATTTTTGTCCACGGTGCCTACTGTATCTCCTGCTCCGGCATCTGTTACATGAGCTCCTTCATATCGTCCCAGGCGGGAAACCGGGGCAAATGCCTCCAGCCCTGCCGGCGGCGGTACAGCCTTACACCTCATGGAGAAAAAAGCTATTATTTCAGCCTTAAGGACAATAACGCCCTGCCTAACCTGGAAAGGATTAAGGAGATTGGGGCCGATGCCCTTAAGATAGAGGGACGTATAAAGAATTACGGCTATGTCTATATCACAGTCTCAGCCTACCGCCACGCCTTGGACAATGACAGTCTGGAAGCAGGCGATGATGTGAGTCAGGTTTTCAACCGGGGTTTCACCACAGGCTATTTCGACAGCTGCATAAGCCCCGATATGTTTGTGGATTCCCCATTGGATCAGTCCATGGTCCAGGCAGGCACAGTAGCCTCCTATACCGCCGATCGGCAGGAGTTGGCTGTGGAACTGGACGGTGTGGCCATAGAAGAGGGGAGCCGTATCAGTATCTACACCCCGGAGAACAGCTTTATCTGCAGCGCCATAGTGAAGCAGGTGCTGGAGCAGGGGCGTTACCATATAGAGATAGAGAACCTGCTCCATGGAAAAATACTGAAGGGGCAGATTGTAGCCCTGCTGCCCCAGCCCCAGCGGATGCAGCAACTGGCCCGGCGGCTGGCAGAGCTGAAGGCTGTGCCGGCAGTGTTTGATGCCGAGGTTTTTGCTTCCCGGGGGGAGCCTCTTAAAGCAGTTTTCCAGTACAAGGGACGCCGGGCCGAAGTACAGAGCACTGCGCCGCTGGAGAGGGCCCAGAGCAGGGGCCTCTCGGAAGAGGGGATCCGGACTCAGTTCCAGAAAACCGGTGATATGCTCTGCACCCTGGGGAAACTGACCTGCCATGGCCTTGAGGAGCCCCTGTTCCTGCCGGTTAAGGAACTTAACCAGATGCGGCGCACTGCGTTGGAGGCTCTGTTTGCCCCTGCCCCGGCGCCCCAGGTGCCGCACCTTGCATACCAGCCCCACAAGGATAAGAAGCTGGCTGTGCTGGTCTCCACCGAGGAGGATGCACAGCTCTTTGCCAGCCGGTGCGACAATGTATTTGTCGAATGGTTCCCTGGCTGCAGGATCAGCCTGGGGAAGAACATATACCCATGGCTGCCAGCCTTTGCAGAAGATTCTGCGGTGCCTGACTATCTGGCACTCCTTGATACCAGTCCGGGCCTTGTTGTCTCGGACAATGTGGGGCTGGGGCTCGAGGCGGCCCGCCGGGGCATAAGCTGGGTTGCAGGCCCTATGCTGAACAGCTCCAACAGCTATACCCTCAAGGCATACCAGGAGCTGGGCTGCGCCTGCGGTGCATTCCTCTCCCCGGAGCTGAACCGGGATCAGCTTTCGCAGATCTCAGCCCCTGCCGGGTTCAAGCTTTTCCTGCAGGTCTTCGGCCCTATAACCATGATGACCACCCGTCAGTGCCTCCTGGCCTCTGCCGGACGTTGCCGCAGCGGCCGGAACCGGTTCAGCTCCCTTTGCAAAGGCTGCAGCGGGTACGAGACCTTCTACGACGAGAAGGAGATTCCTTTCCACATAGTAAAGAGCCCAGGCTACATCAACCGGGTCTTCAACGATGCCCTCCTCTATATCCCCGAGGCTGTGAGCCAGGTGGATGCCGACAGTTTCCTCCTGGATTTCCGAGCTCTCCCATTCATTCATCTGAGCCTGGAGGACAAGCTGGCCATCTTCGACTGCTTCAGCGGCGACCGCACCGTCCAAGAGCGTGCGAGAAAGGCGGCCGGATCAGTGACCCGGGGCAACTGGCAAAGAGGCTTTTAGCCACATTCGACATCAGGGACTATAACAGAAGAAGCCAACCAGCAAAAGGCATCCCTGGCGGTATCCCCGGCCCGTAGGGAACGGGACAACCGAGCAGGGGTGCCTTTTGCTTGGTTGTATTATTTCGTTTTTTATATTATAGTCCCTGTAGGAGATAACATGCAGAAAGTAATTTTCCCGGGATCCTTCGACCCTGTCACAAATGGACATCTCAATGTAATAGACCGGGCCACCAAGCTTTTTGACAAGGTGGAGGTGGTCATTTCAGTCAATCCTCAGAAGCAGTATCTCTTCTCGGTGGAGGAGCGCTTTGACATGATGGAGAAGCTGACTGCCCACTACGACAATGTGCATATTTCTGTATGGGACAAGCTGATTGTAGACTTTGCCAAGAAGATTGACACCTTCCTGATAATCCGTGGGGTCCGCTCCATAACCGACTTTACCTATGAGTTCGAGCTCTCCCTTATGAACCACGGCCTTGATAACCGGATCGAGACCCTCTATATGCCTACCGACTCCAAGTATTCACTCCTTAAGTCATCAGCTATAAAAGAGCTGGCTTACTTTGGTGGAAATATATCCAAAATGGTGCCACCTCTGGTGGAAGAGGCCCTTAAGGCAAAATTTAACAGGGGTTCTTGACAATCTATCCCCGTTTCTTTAAAGTATATTCTGCATAATTATTATTATGGAATTAATATTTTTTGATTATAAGAGGTAAATGAAATGGCTGTACCTAAAAGAAAGCCTTCAAAAGCAAGAAGTAGAAGAAGAGAAGCAATAAACATGCGTCTGGAGAGCCCGGCTCTGACAGAATGCCCAACCTGTGGAAACAAGGTGGCACGGCATCAGGTTTGTCCAAAATGCGGTTTCTACAAAGGCAAACAGTATATTGATGTAGAAGAAATGGCATAAGGAGAGAACCTCATGGACGAAGTATTTGAAAAAGTAAAGAAAATTATTGCTGAAAAGCTTGATATTGAAGAGGATAAGATTACAATGGAAGCTTCCTTCCGCCAGGATCTGGGAGCAGACAGCCTTGACACCTACGAACTCATCTACGCCCTTGAGGAGGAGATGGGAATCCAGATTCCAGACGAGAAAGCCAATGAATTTGAGACAGTAGGCAACGCTGTAGAATTCATTAAATCAGTAGCAAAATAAGTGTTTAATTTTCAGAAGAAAATTGCTGTAAAAGCTCCCCGGATCGATTCCAAGAGAAAAAGGGAGCTTTTGTTATTTCAAGACCAGGTGGGACTTGATTTCATAAACCTGGATTTACTCAATCTTGCATTCTGCCACCGCTCCTATGTGAACGAAAGCACAGAGGATATAGAGAACAACGAGAAGCTGGAATTTTTAGGCGACTCAGTGCTGGGGCTGATCACCAGCGAGTACCTCTATCTGAATCTCAAAGATAAGGCAGAGGGAGATATGGCCCGGATCAAATCCTTTGTGGTGAGCGAGGCCTCCTTGAGCAAGATAGCAAAGGCTATCCGCATCGACAACTTCATCCTCATCGGAAAAGGTGAGGAATATTCCGGTGGCCGTACAAAGAAGGCTATCCTTGCCGACTGCATGGAGGCTCTTATAGGGGCCTACTACCTGGACTCCGGTTTCAAGCCGGTTCAGGATTTTGTCCTCAGCTATCTTGTGCCTGAGATCATGAACGTGCTGGAGAACAAGCATGAGCAGGACTATAAGACCCTGCTTCAGGAGCTTGTCCAGAAAGCATATAAGACATGTCCTAAGTATAAATTGGTGAAAAAGATAGGTCCGGACCACGATAAGACCTTCCTTGTTGAGGTTGTGATCAATAACGAAGTATTCGGACCCGGTGAGGGCAAGAACAAAAAAACTGCAGAGCAGCATGCAGCCCACATAGCATATGAAGCTTTCACCAAGAATAAGACAGAGTAATTAAGATTTCAATCTTTGTGTTTATAATATAGCAGACAGTGGCAGAACCCCTCGAAATCAGGATCTTTGATCTGATCCCGGAATTCCTGGCACATGCATTTATACTCGGGCAGCTTCTTAAGCCGGCAGGGACAGTATCCACCTGTGCGCTTCAAGCCCTCTTTTATATTATTTACAATCTCTTTGTCAGGGTTTTCTGTAATATGCATAGCTTATTTCTTCTCGAAGTTCCGTGTCTGAGGCATCCGCTTCTCAAGCTCTGCCATCTGGCCGGCCACTTTCTTTATCTCGTCCCGCAGAATGAAGATGCAGTCTGTCTTCTGTGCCTTGCCGGTGACAATATCCTCGGCCAGTGAGTGACATGTGGGAGCACCGCAGGAACCGCAGTCCAGACCTGGAAGCTCGCTGTCAATCTTCTCAATCTCATCCATCATCTTGATGGCTTCGGACATATTCTCGCTGAGCTTGAGCACAGGGCGGGAATAAATCTCTTTTGTCCATGAGATATCGAATTCAGTAAGCTGGTCAGAGTCTTTTATTCCTCTGTTCTCGCAGGCCATGCTGTATCTCTTGAGTCTTGATCGGGCTATGAAGGGATTCTCCACAGTCAGGGTGCCACCTACGCAGCCTCCCGGACAGGCCATTGCCTCGATGAATTCTATGTGATGGAAGTCCTCGCTCTCAATCTGCTCCAGAACCCTGATAACATGCTCTATACCATCTACAGAGATACTCTTCTTGGAGTTGACAGCCTCGCTCTCGCCGTCGCTGTGTCCCCATCTGATTCCCAGGCTGGATGCCTTGGAAAGATGCTCCGGCTTGTCGATGGTCTTTATTATCTTGCGCAGGGCTGGGTAGATATCCTTCTGGGCTATTACGCCGTCCACCTCGGACTTTTCGTCCCCCAGCGGAACCCGTACACTGGTGACCTTTGCAGGGCAGGGAGAGATGAAGAATACTCCCAGTCCCCTCTTGTCAGGGTAAATCTGGTTCTTTACTATTCTTGCCGCTATCTCCATAGGGGTCTGAATCTTTATTACATGCTCTATCAGGCTGGGGAATCTGACCTGGATAAGACGCACCACTGCAGGGCAGGATGAGGATATCATAGGGCGCGGAGACTTTACTTTCTCCAGAAGCTCGGCTGTTGCGATAGAGGCGATCTCGGCTGCGCTGGCCACTTCGTACACATCATCAAAGCCTATCTTTTTCAGGGCAGTCAGGACTGTATCAATAGGAACATTCTTGAACTGAGCATAAAAGCTTGGAGCAGGCAGAGCCACCTTGAAGGTGAACTTGTTAAGCATATCCAGGGGATCGCTGACAGCTTTCTTGGCATGAGAAGGGCAGGTCCTTATGCACTGGCCGCAGTCGATGCAGCGGTCTGAGATGATTGTGGCCTTGCCATCGTGCACACGGATAGCTTCGGTAGGACAGTGGGAGATGCAGTTTGTGCATCCCTTGCAGAGATCTTTATCCAGTGTTACGGAATGTAAGTACTCTTCGCTCATCCTTTTATCCTATTTTTATCATTATTTTGACTGTTGTTCCCTCGCCTGGGACAGTATGTATCTCCATATGGTCAGAGTTTCTCTGGATGTTGGGCAATCCCATACCGGCTCCGAATCCCATCTCACGGATAGCGTCGGTTGCGGTGGAGTAGCCCTCCTGCATAGCCAGGTTGACATCTGCAATACCTGGGCCATGGTCCACCAGCTCGCACTGTATCTCGGAAGGGGTGACATTTATGGTTATATCACCGCCGCCTCCATGGATGACCATGTTGATCTCCGCCTCATAAAGGGCTACTACTGTCCGCTTTATGACAGCGTTGTCAACCCCGATCTGCTGGAGTTTCTTCTTGAGTGTGCTGGATGCGATTCCAGCCATGTCCATATCATCGCCAGGTATAGAAAAATTAAGCTGCATAAGTCACCAATATAAGAATTATAACAAATATTGGGATAAAATACAATAAAAATTGTTTATATAGAGGTGTTTTGCATTGGATAGGCCTGAAAACAGTGGGTTTTGCTTTCCCTACTCCTCTGATTTCCAGGGCCATGGCAAGGATAGGAATATTCTTTATAGCCTGGATGAGCACCGATGCCAGCACCGGCAGGATAGAGCGGAACCGGGCTATAAAATTCCATCTGCTTACAGCAGGACAGCTTTCGGTATATCGAAGCTTGTGGGCCGCTTCTGCATCATGGTATGTGTCCAGGAGCAGGGGGATGTAGCTGGTGGAGATTGATATGACCAGAGCCAGCCTGTAAGGCATTCCGAAGAACCTGAGAGTCTGGATGAATTCATCTGGGTCGGTGGTCTTGAAATATAGGAAGAACAGAGCTGTTATGCCGATGAACCTGAGAATTATCCGCACTGTCTCGTGGATGCCGGAGAAAAACGGGGTGACTGAAGCTGTAAGAATGAGGAGGGGCAGAATAAGCTTGAACACCGAGAGGAAGGACTTCCAGCCACAGGTGATGAAGCCTGCTGCAACTACTGGTGCAAGGAGAAGCCCATACCGGATGGCAGAGATGGGGCAGAAGAAGGCGGCTGTATAAATAAGCATAAGGATAAGCTTTAACCGGGGGTCGGCCTGGTAGAGGAATGATTTTCTCATAGAGCCCCCATCCTGAATATGTTATCCGCTTCCAGGGCCGCCAGCTGTATATCGTGGGTGATGATGAGTATGGCCGGGTCTGCCGGTGACTGCCGGAAGGCATCTATGATCTGCCTGTATTCCAAGGATGAGATGCCGGAATCGGCTTCATCTATGATCACAATTTTCTTTTCCAGGAGCCAGTAGATGGCGGCCTGCAGCTTTTTCCGCTGGCCATAACTCATGAGCACAGGGGGTGCCTCCGGATGTTCTATTCCGAATACCTTTATTGCCTCTTTTACTTTTTCGTCTATCTGGTCCTGAGGCAGCTTCTGCAGCTTAAGGCCATATTCCAGCTCAGCCCGGGCCGTAGGGAGGAACAGCTGGTAGTCGGGGTTCTGGAAAAGATAGGAGCAGTTGCGGTTAAGCTTTTCTGCCGATACCTCTTTCCCCTCCAGCATAACCTTTCCCGAGGATGGTTCCAGAAGGCCGGCTATGATATGTGAAAGTGTGGATTTCCCGCAGCCGTTGGTCCCTATGACCGCAGTGGTCTTCCCCTGCTCAAGGGCGAAGTTCTCTATGTTGAGCGAGAAGTCTGAATCAGGGTAGGAGAAGTGCATATCTTCAACTTTCAGGACTGGATTCTGCAAAGCTGCAGCTTCCATAGCCTTGATTGCAGCCTCATCCGGCATCGCCCCCTCCAGGCAGAAGCCCCCGGCCCTCACCGCATCCTCGAACTCCCGGCTGCTCCCATCGGTGAACTGCCTTAATGAACCGCCGTCATAAACAAAGAAACTGTCGGCATACTTTTTATATACATCCAGCATCTTTGCGGTGAGTATCAGTATTGTCTTCCCGCTGGTCCTGAGGAAGGAGAGAATCTCCTCCCTTCCCCGGATGTCGATTTCCTCAAGGGTTTCGTCCAGAATCCAAAGGTCGGGGTCGGTGGCACACAGGACGCTTATCAGAAGCCGCCGCTTCTCGCCGCCTGAAAGGTGGACAGGCTTTTTGAAACGCAGGTACTCTATACCGGTTTTCTGGAATGCCAGATCGGCGCGGCGTCCTATCTCCTCCCGGGGTAGGCCGGCGGCTTCCAGCGGGAAAACCACCTCTTTCTCGGCAGTGCTGCAGAAAAGCTGCTCGTCCGGGTTCTGGAAAACAATGCCGGTCGATCCTTTATTCTCTATCTCTCCTGTTAATTCTCCGCCGGTATAGGCAGGCACCAGGCCTGTAAGAATACGGGAGAGGGTGGTTTTCCCCGCTCCAGGCAGGGCCAGCAGCAGTGTCATGCTCCCTTTTTCCAGGCTGAAGGAGAGGTCCTTGAACAGGGCTCTGCTCTCAAGGCCCGGATAGGAGGGATATTGGAATGAAATATTTTTTACAGAAAGGATGGCTGGCATAGTATCAGAGCTTATTCTTCAGGCTCTGCTCCATCAGATTCACCACATCCTTGAAGGTCTGCTGGTTTTTCTCGTTTATATTCATCAGGCACCGGTGGGCATCCAGCATCATGATGGTCTTGTCTTTCTTCTCGAATTTGTCAGGTTCGATGACACCGAAAATATGGTCAAGATCTGATTTTCCCTCCACCAGGTTGAACACCTGGTCAAAGCCTACACCCCGCAGGGCCTGGTTCACATCCTTGGAGGTGGAGTAGATAGTGGTCTGGCTGCCGTTTTTGTCCAGCATGAACTGGGCTATCTTGGCCAGAAATCCCAGGTTGGTGCTGTCCAGAAATTCTGCCTCGGTAAGGTCTATGGCAATCTCTTCCACATCAGAGGCATGGGCTATGAAATCATCAAGGAATGCGTCGAAATGGCCGCAGGTTGTGTATTTGAGCACGCCGGTGAGTTTGAAGTAAACCTTGTTGTCATCCTTTGCAAAATAGTAGTTTCCCATCCTGTTTCCTACTTCCTGATAAGCATAAATGTTATATCATCAGGCAGACTGCCATGCTGCTGCACCTTGAAGCTGTCGATAAGGTTTTCCAGAGAATCCCCTTTCTCTGTCACTGTGTCCAGGATCAGACTGTTCTTTGAATCCAGGTCGCCATCCAGAATATCCAGAAGTCCATCGGAGGTCAGGAACATAGTGAAATGTTCCGGCAGCTGTATCTCGTTGGTCTTTATTACAGGAGTCTTGAAAAGACCTGCCGGAGTTCCTTTCTCCTGCAGGAATTTCTTCTCTCCGTCGGCGAAGAATGCAGGGCAGGGGAACTGGCCGCAGTTGGCATACTTGAGGGTGTTGGTCTCCATGTCGATGATGCCGTAGAAGATAGTCAGATATTTACCCAGGTTTTCCCGCAGCAGTATGCTGTTGATTCTTGCACATATCTCATGAGGATCCAGCACTGTCCTGTCATTCAGGAGGGCAAATTTCTCCACCTTGTTGTCGATGAAGTTCTTAAGAAGCACTGTCACTATGGCCGAAGACATTCCATGTCCCGACACATCTGCCATATAAAAGCCGATATAGCGGCTTGAGATTGAGAAATAATCTATGAAGTCCCCGCTCAGCACCAATGATGGGAAAAGGCGGCTTGAGAAACGGTATGGTCCGATTTCCTTCTCGGGTTTCGGGAGAATCTTGTTCTGCAGTTTTTTGCCAGCTTCCTGATCCTCAAGCAGTTTCCGGTTGGATTCATCCAGCTCAGCCACCCGTTCTGCCACCTTCTGCTCCAGCTCTGCTGTCAGCTTGTTGAGGGCATCGATATATTCGAAATTACGGATTGCGGTTATTACGCAGGTTATGAGTTTTTGGGCCGACATCTCGGTCTTTTCTTTATAGTCGTTGATATCGTAGTCGATTATTACTTCTTTCTCAGGGGCATATCCAGGCTGGCCGGTGCGGAGTATGATGCGGATAGCCTTATTGTTCATAATGTCCCGGATGTATTCCACCAGGTGCAGCCCGGCGTCTTCCTCCTCCATGACCACATCCACCAGTGCCAGGCATACATCGGGGTTTTCTGCCAGCACTTTCTTGGCCTCGGCGGCGGAGTAGGCGTCACAGAACTCTATTTTGCGCCCTTTGAAGGTCAGCCCCCGCAGTACAAGCTTGGTGACAGTATGCACCTGAGGCTCGTCATCCACCACCAGCACCTTCCAAACCTCTTGGGGCGCTTCTGTGGCGGCCGGCGCTTCTGCCGGTGCACTGATCTCGTCTGCAAATATAAGCTCGTCATCCTGTGGATTCACAACTCTCACCACCTAATCTTAAATTATAGTATTACTATATTGAGAAGTCAACCCGGCGAAGTGCCCCTGCAGCAGTGCCTGCCAGAGGCATTGCGCTCTGCAGAGACAGGCATAGGTTTGCCGGATAGTGTCCTAAAGATGCTGGCCGGGAAATCTTTTGACTGTCTGCAGGGTACGCACTCTGCCGATGGCAGGTACTGCAGGCAGGGATGCTTGAACCGGGTTGACATTCCCCGCCTTTTTTGTATATATAATAATACTCTAGGATTTAATAAAACTATGCTGGACGGAATTTCGAACAAATTCAGTGATTTAATCAGAAGAATCTCGGGCAAGGCATCCATTTCTGAAAAGAACGTGCAGGATGCAGTAGAAGAGATCAAAGTCGCACTCCTTGACGCCGATGTCAACCTGCGTGTAGTACGTCGTTTCATCAATTCCACACTGGAAGAGGCTGTTGGCGAGAAAGTTCTGCGCTCTGTAAATCCAGGCCAGCAGTTCACCAAGATAGTTTACGACAAGATGGTCTCCTTCTTGGGAGATGAGAAACAGGATCTTCAACTCAAAGGGCCGGACGCTCTTTCTCCGATCCTTATGCTGGGTCTCCAGGGTTCCGGTAAGACTACTGCATCGGCAAAGCTGGCATACAAGCTCAAGAAAGAAGGACGCAAGGTTCTTCTTGTTGCGGCCGATCTGGTCCGTCCTGCGGCAGTCGAACAGCTCAAGGTGCTTGGTTCTCAGATAGAGGTTGAGGTCTACAGCGAGGATTCAAAGAACCCAGTTGCGGTAGTAAAGAATGCACTTAATTATGCCCAGAAGAACCAGTTCAATGTGCTTATAGCCGATACATCCGGCCGTCTCCACCTGGATGACAGCATGATGAAAGAGCTTGAGGACATAAAGAAAGTTCTTAATCCTGTGGAAGCTCTCTTGGTTGCAGATGCCATGACAGGTCAGCATGCGGTGGATATTGCCAAGGAGTTCAACGAGCGTATCGGAATCACAGGTATCATCCTGAGCAAGTTCGACTCCGACACCCGGGGCGGTGCAGCCCTCTCCCTCAAGACAATCACTGGTCAGCCTATCAAGTTCATCGGTACAGGCGAGAAAATCCAGGATCTTGATGTATTCTATCCAGACCGTATTGCTTCCCGTATTCTGGGAATGGGCGATATCGTAACTCTGGTTGAGAAAGCCCAAGAGACTGTGGATGCCGAAGAGGCAGCCAAGCTTCAGGAAAAGATAAATAAGGCTACCTTCACATTGGAGGATTACCTTGAGCAGTTCTCCAAGATCCGCAAGATGGGCAGCCTCAAGTCCATGATGGAGATGATTCCGGGACTCAAGGGCAACATAGATGAGGACAAATTGGACGAACGCCTTGTAAAGAGGGAAGAGGCAATAATTCTTTCCATGACCAGGATGGAACGGCAGAATCACCGTATCATAGGCCCTTCCAGAAGGAAGCGTATTGCAAAAGGAAGCGGAGTATCGGTAGGCGAGGTTAACAGTTTCCTTAAGAAATTTGATAAAACAAGACTTATGATGAAAAAAGTCTCAAAAAATAAGAAATACCAGTCGGACCTTATGTCACGGTTCGGCAGTTGAGTTGAATAGGAGGAAGTTGAAGTGAGCGTAAAAATCAGACTGAAACGGTTCGGAACAAAGAAGAGAGTGTACTACAGAATGGTAGTTGTGGATTCACGGGCACCACGGGATGGAAGAACCCTGGAGGAAGTTGGACAGTATCATCCAATCGAGGCCGAGAATCAGATTACTCTTGATGCAGAAAAGATCAAGGCATGGATTGCCAAAGGTGCTTTACCAAGTCAGACAGTGAAAAAACTCCTTAACAAGCAGAATATTGCTGTAAAATAAGGGGAGTGTCCCATGAATTTGGAAAAGGATCTTGTGGAATATATCGCAAAGTCCCTTGTGGATGATCCCGAAAATGTAAGCGTAAGCATCATCGAAGGGGAGAAATCCACCATTCTTGAGCTCAGGGTTTCACAGGATGATATCGGCAAGGTGATCGGAAAACATGGTAGGATTGCCAAGGCGGTACGGACTGTGCTGAGTGCGGCTGCATCCAAGACTGGAAAGAGGGTTGTGCTGGAAATTCTCGACTGAGGCAGCAGGTGGAAGGGCAGGATCTTATAGCCATAGGATTTGTGAGAACAGCCTATGGAGTGAAAGGGGATATCAAGGTTTCAAGCTATTCTGGCGAAACCGGACATTTTTTCAGACTTAAGGAGGTTTTCCTTAAGAAAGGTGCTGTACAGAAACACTTTGATGTGGAGCGTGTGCAGGAATTGAATGGAGATATTCTCCTTAAGCTGAGGACTTTAGACAGCCCTGAAGCAGCAAAGATGTATGCGACCTGGGACGTAGTGGTCGCCAGGGAGTTTGCCTCTCCTCTTGAGGAGGGAGAATTTTATTATTGTGATCTGTTCGGTAGCGTTCTGCTGCATGAAGGAACCCGGATGGGAGTGGTGAAGTCGGTAATAGACAATGGGGCTTCGACTCTCCTTGAGATTGTATGCGATGCCAATTCCGAAGGGAAAAGGCGGACAGTTCTGGTTCCGTTCCTGGATCAGTTCATCGGTCAGGTGGACACAGAGAACAAGACTATCGAGCTTAAGGAAACATGGTTTTTTGAATGAAGTTTACTATTCTGACTCTGTTTCCTGAGATTATAGAGGGGTACTTCAAGAGCTCCATAATGGCCAAGGCGGTGGAGAAGGGTATCATAACCTACGATGTGGTTGATATCCGGAGCTTCTGCCTGGACAAGTATAAGAGCTGCGACGACTATCCCTACGGCGGAGGAGCCGGCATGGTGATGAAGACCGAGCCGTTGGCAAGGGCTTTGGATTCCGTGAATGCCTCCTCCATTCGGACTATATATCCTTCCCCCAGTGGGAAGCTGTTTAGTCAGAAATATGCCTCTGCTCTGGCGGAGGAGGAAGAACTGGTTTTTATCTGCGGCCGGTACGAGGGTATTGACCAACGGATAATTGACAGTTATGTTGATGATGAGATCTGTATCGGAGATTATGTCATATCTTCCGGTGAGATAGCATCGCTGGTTATTGTGGATGCGGTATACCGTCTTTTCGACGGTGTGATCAGCAAAGAGTCCCTGGAGGAGGAGAGCTTTTCCAACGGGCTTCTGGAGTATCCCCAGTACACCAGGCCCGAGGTGTTCCGCGGCATGAGGGTGCCGGATGTGCTTCTTTCGGGGCATCATAAGAACATACGGGATTGGAGGCTTATGAAAAGCCTCGAGAAAACAAAAATGAACAGGCCTGATCTTCTGGGACCTGAACATATAGGAGGAAATCAGAATGGATCTGATTAAAGCAATTGAGGCAGAACAGATAAAAGACAATGAGATTTTTGGAATCGGTGACACAATCAAGGTCTTCTTCAAGATCATCGAGGGCAACACAGAGAGAGTTCAGGTATTTGAAGGTGTCTGCATCGCAAAGAACAACACAGGACTGAGAAAGACATTCACTGTACGGAAGATGTCATTCGGCGTTGGAGTTGAGAGAGTATTCCCATTCAACTCACCAAGAATTCAGAAAATCGAAGTTGTGAAATACGGAAAAGTTCGCCGCGCTAAACTCTACTATATTAGAGACAGAGTTGGCAAGGCTGCCAAGATCAAAGAGCTGATCAAGAAAAAAGAAGAGGCAAAATAAAACTTTTCTGATGAATACCTTTAAAAAAGGTAAAATTGGCGAAGAATCTGCCGAAAAGTATCTTATAGAAAGGGGATATACCCTCGTTACCCGGAACTTCAAAGCGCATCCTGGTGAGATTGATCTTGTCATGACATCAGGCTGCGATTTGGTGTTTGTAGAGGTCAAGGCGTGGAAGAGCATGCCGGTGATGGATCTGGGGATCAGCATAGATGCCCGCAAGCAGCGGCGTATCATTGCCACATCTCAGGTTTTCATGCTGCAGAACCAGCGCCTCTGCCAGGGAAAGACAATCCGCTACGATGTTGTTTTTGTGGATGGCGAGGGAGAGATAACCCATATTAAAGATGCTTTCGGAGATTATTGATGTCCAGGGTGGCGAAAGAGACAGCAGAAGAGCGGCTTGAAGAGCTGAAGAAAGAAGTGAACACGGCAGAGTATATCAACGATGCTGTGGACAGAATCTCCTGGGTGCTGTCCAGCGAGATTCACGAAATGCAGGAAAAAAATGAACGGAGACAGGGATAAAAGGAATTTCAGACGGGATTCCAGACGCAGGCATCATGTAAACCGGGATAACACTATTGTATTCCCGGAGAAACCGGAACTGGTCTGTGCTCTTTGCGGCGAGATTATCAAAGAGGCCGCCTCTACTCTGGCTATGCCTGACACTGGCGAGCCGGCTCATTTCGACTGCGTCATGAAGAAGCTTGAAGAGAGCGAGACCCTGGAGGAAGGCGATACCATCGCATACCTGGGCGGTGGCAATTTCGGCATAATTAGGAAAAATTCCCAAAATCCAGCAGGATTTGAGATAAAAAAGAAAATTGACTTCGAGAACAAGGATAAAATCGGGGATTGGCGTAAAAAACTCTCCTATAAACTGTAAAAGTTCCTTTGTTTAAAGATTGACAGCCAAAATATAAAAAAGTAAAATAATTAAAAATCTTAAAGAAATTTTCGGGGTGAAAAATGGTATTATTGAGCAGTACAGTAAAAGATATTATTGCTATTGGAATTCTTGTTGGTCTTCTTGGAACTATTTTCTGCTGGAAGCTTAAGATGGCTAACAGAAAAGTAAAGTGCAACAGCTGTGGCAAGGTAGTTCTTAAGGATGAATGGCATCATTTCAAGCACTGCCCGGCATGCAAATGCGAAGAGTGCACACCTATTGGAAAGCAGAAATAATTATATTTAGAAAAGGAAAAGGCCGGATTCAAGTCCGGTCTTTTTTTTGATTCCCATTTTATGAACCTGAATGTAGTTCTCCTGGAGCCTGAAATTCCCCAGAACACCGGCAATATCGTCCGCACCTGTGCGGCCACTGGTGCCCATCTGCACCTTATAGAACCCCTGGGATTCTCCCTTAAGGACAAGTACCTGAAGCGGGCGGGGCTGGACTACTGGCCTAT
>JAEEGF011635096.1_pt1 | contig 40239 bp, 42 predicted proteins | sample 9134171 | NCBI WGS metagenome assembly JAEEGF01 (sample SAMN16246542, study PRJNA631951) | gut metagenome | biome: gut microbiome; feature: rumen; material: AP-attached | host: Bos | place: Iran: Karaj | collected 2018-10 | reverse complement strand
ATGACAGATAAGGATTTACCTTCGGTGATCGGAATCACCAGCATCGGTTTTTCCAGGCCCAGGACATCTTTGGTCCGGTTGATCGGATTCAGTCGATCCATTTCGATCTTTTCGTCCTGTTTGACCAGCTGGATGACGAAATCCAGATTGCAGCGGTTCAGAAAGGCGTTTGCCCCGAACATTCTGGTCACATCCACGATCCCGAGACCGCGGATCTCCAGCATGCGCTTGAGCATCTGCGGCGCCTGACAGATGATGCTGGTATGGACCCGGGTCACTTCGATGCAGTCATCTGCCACCAGCATGTGTCCCCGGTTGATCAGATCCAGCGCCAGTTCGGATTTACCTATTCCGGATTTGCCGGTGATCATGACCCCCCTGCCATAGATGTTCATCATGACGCCATGGATCGTATCGGTCGCTGCCAGCTGTTCGGAGAGGTAGGAAACCAGATCGACCATCAGCTGATAGGTCTTTCCTTCGTAACGGAAGACCGGGAAGTTCTTTTCATTAGCCAGCCAGATCAGCGAATCCATCGGACTGAAGCCTTCGGAAATGATGATGCATGGCGTGTAGGAATCGGTGATGATCTCGAAACGGGAACGCTGAGTCCCCTGGTCCAGCTTGCTCATATATTCGCATTCCTTCGTTCCCAGGATGACCACACGCTTCAGGTCGTTGGATTCCAGATAGCCGGATAGTTCCAGACCCGGACGGTTGACATCCGGCGCGATGATCCAGCGATCCAGGGAACTGTCATTGCCTGAAAGCTGTTCCAGATCGAAATATTCCTTCAGCTGACGCACATAGACACGTTTGTTCAGTTCTTCATTTGCCATTTTTCTCACCTAGCACTTTCTTCAGATATTCTCCGGTATAGGAATTCGGGACTTCGGACACTTCTTCCGGCGTACCGCAGGCGACCAGTTCGCCGCCCTTGTCGCCGCCATCCGGTCCCAGATCGATGATATAGTCCGCACATTTGATCACATCCAGGTTGTGTTCGATCACCACTACGGTATCGCCGTTATCCACGATCCGATCGATGATCATGATCAGTTTATGGACATCATCCATATGCAGACCCGTCGTCGGTTCATCCAGCACGAACATCGTCTTGCCGGTCGGTTTCTTCTGCAGTTCCGATGCCAGCTTGACCCGCTGCGCCTCGCCGCCGGACAGCGTCGTTGCCGACTGTCCCAGTTCGATATAGCCAAGTCCCACATCATAAAGGACCTGCAGCTTGTCTTTGATCTTCCGATGGTTCTTGAAGAAATCCAGCGCTTCTTTGACCGGCATCTTCAACACATCATAGATGTTCTTGCCACGGTAGCGCACTTCCAGAGTCTCCCGGTTATAGCGGCGCCCCCGGCATTCCTCGCATTCCACATAGACATCCGGGATAAACAGCATCGAGATCCGTTTGACGCCATCGCCCTGGCAGGCTTCGCAGCGTCCGCCCGGCACATTGAACGAATAACGCGATTTGGAATAGCCGCGTTCCTTGGAATCAGGAGTGGAGGCGTATAGATCCCGGATATCATCGAAGACGCCTGTATAGGTCGCCGGGTTGCTTCGCGGCGTGCGTCCGATCGGATCCTGGGTGATATAGACGATCTTGTCGATGTTTTTCAAGCCTTCCACTTTGTCGACCTTTCCCGGTCTGATCCTGACGCGATCCAGCGATTTCATGACCGCCTTTGTCATCGTCTCAATGACCAGGGACGATTTCCCTGAACCGGATACGCCGGTCACGCAGATGAATCTGCCTAACGGGAAGGAGACATCGATATTCTTCAGGTTGTTTTCCTGGCAGCCGATCAGTTTCAGATACTTGCCATTGCCTTTTCTTCGTTCGGTTGGAATCGGAATCTGTTTGCGGAACGAAAGATACTGTCCTGTGATGGACTTTTCATCCTTGAGGATCTCCTCAGGCGTTCCTGAAAAGACGACTTCTCCGCCATCCTTGCCTGCACCCGGCCCGATATCGACGATATGATCCGCCGCCAGCATCGTTTCCGCGTCATGTTCGACGACGATGACCGTATTATCCAGATCTCTCATCCGTTTCAAGGTATCGATCAGCTTGGCGTTGTCCTTCTGATGCAGACCGATGGACGGTTCATCCAGGACATAGAGCACGCCGGTCAGTGCCGAACCGATCTGGGTCGCCAGACGTATCCTTTGCGCCTCGCCGCCGGACAAAGAGCCGGCAGTACGATCCAGCGTCAGGTAATCCAGTCCCACATCATTCAGGAAACGGAAACGGCTTGCCAGTTCGTTTAAAAGAGTTGTAGCGATCTCCTTACGCATCGGATCGAGCTCGAGATCTTCCAGATACTCTTTTGCCTGAAGGATCGACATCTTGGTAAAATCCGCGATGTTCCGCTCGCCGACTCTTACCGATAAGACTTTCTCGTTGAGACGGTCGCCGTGACATTTCTTGCATTCCGATTCCACCATGAAAGAACCGTAGTATTCTTTGCCGAACTTGGACTGCGTCTCCGCAAAACGCCGTTCGATCAGCGTCTTGACTCCTTCGATGTAGCCGTACTTGTTGTAGGTGGTGCCGCCGGTCGAGGTCACGGTATATTTGATTTCTTCATCCGAACCGTAGAGCATCAGATTCCTTTCTCATTCAGTAAAGTCTTTCAGCGGCTTGTGTTCGGAAATCTTGTAATGATTCAGCAGTCTGGAAAAGTTCTGCCACTCCAAATTGTTTGTGCCATAGATGTTCTTATAGTAACGGATCCCGCCTTCCGCGATCGATTTGCTGCGGTCAGGCATCAGATAATCCAGATCCACCGACATGGTCACGCCAAGGCCTTTGCACTCGTCACAGGCGCCCAGAGGGCTGTTAAACGAAAACAGACGCGGTTCCAAGGTCGGAACGGTAAAGCCGCACTTCGGGCAGGCGTGATGGGAAGAGAACAGATCCTTCTTTCCTCCATGGGAGATGATACAGGTCCCATCGCTTAACCCGAGAGCGATCTCCAAAGAATCATTCAGTCTTGTTTCGATGCCCGGTTTCTTGACGATGCGGTCTACCACGACTTCGATATTATGGCGCTTGTTCTTGTCCAGTTCGGGAACGTTTTCGATATCATACAGTTCATCATCCACATACAGACGGATATAGCCGTCTTTCTTCAGCTTATCGAAAAGATCCTTGAAGGTCCCCTTCTTGTTTCTGACGACATCGGCCAGGATCTCCATCCTCTCGTTATCCGGGAAGGCCATGATCGTCCGCACCATGCCGGATACGGTCATCGGTTCGATCGGTTCGTTGTGGTTCGGACAGTAGGCGATCCCGCATCTGGCATAAAGCAGTCGCAGATAGTCGTAGATCTCTGTGATCGTTGCCACGGTCGAACGGGGATTGTTGGAGGTGGTCTTCTGATCGATTGCGATCGCCGGAGACAGACCTTCGATCAGATCGACATCCGGCTTCTCTACGCCGCCCAGGAACTGCCTGGCATAGCTTGACAGCGATTCGACATAGCGGCGCTGCCCTTCGGCATAGATCGTATCGAACGCCAAAGAAGTCTTTCCTGAACCCGAAAGACCGGTCATTACAATCATCTTATTACGCGGGAGATCCAGATCGATATTCTTCAGATTGTTGACTCTGGCACCCCGGATTATGATCTTGTCATTCATCTTTGTTTCTTCCTATCTTGTGTTTGATTCTCTTCAGCATGTAGTTGAGTCTTGAAGCGTTCTTGCCGCGATAGCCTTTGATTCTCGACAGGGTCTCGTGGTAGATGCCGTTCATGGAATTGACGGTCTTTTCGATCCGGTCGCTGATCAGCCGTTTTCTGCCTTCTTCCAGACGGTCGACCGCACTGTAGAACTTGTTGCTCCAGCCTTTGGATTCATCCAGATAGTTGCTGACGAGGTCATCCATGTGCTCGTTGATGAAATTATCCATCGCTTCCACCCGGTTTTCAAATCCGCTGACGATCGTAACCGTCAGCGTCAGATCGGCGGTAAACAGGAAAGTCAGCAGGATCGCCAGGATCTCGGTCAGAGTCCCCGGCAGCCTGTCGATCCAAGGAACGAGCCAGGGATTGATCACATAGACGATGACCAGTCCGGCAAGACCGAAGCCGATGGAAGCAGGCAAGCAGATCCTTCCGTTGAGATTCAGCGGCGCTTTGGAGTAGTCCCACCAGTAGGCATGGAAGAGCTGTTCCATCGCGTAATGGACGCTGTACTCCAATACAGCCGAAGCAAACACTCCGATCAGGAAGACCTGCAGCGGCGTGTACCCGGTCATGACATAGCGGAAAAACAAAGTCCCTCCCAGTGCGCCAAACCCGTAGATCGGAATGATCGGACCGAAAAGAAAACCCCGGTTGTCCCATTTGCCACCCCAGAAAGTCATGGCGATGGATTCATAGATATAACCGATAAAACTCATAATGATGAAGTAAATGATACATCTGTCGATCATCGGTCCACCGTCTCTTTCAAAGCGCAAAGCTTGTCCGCCAGGCAGACCAGTACGGCTTCTTTGTGTCTGGGTATCGAACGCAGGGTCAGCGGCCACATATGGGATTTGATCACTTCCTGGATGCGCTCGTCGATCTGAAAAGATCTTACCGCATTGTCGCAAGCTTCTTTCGGATGGGTAAATCCATGCATCTTGAAGATGTTCCAATGCAGCTGTTTGCCATGCCAGTCATAAAGATAGAAATCATGCAGGATCGCGCCGCCCAGCAGTATTTCCGGATCGGCGTTCACATGGAAACGTTTGTCGAGATCGTACGCCGTCCTGGCGACATTGAGACTGTGCTCAAGAACGCTCACTTTGCCGTGGGCGATATAGTTCTCCATCTGTTTCACTTCCGGTTCGTTCAGGTAACGTCCGACGATCCGGTCGAATTCCTGCTGATCTGCTTTTCTTAGTTTCACCATTTAATTATATAATAGATTCATGAATGAAAATATCGTAAAACTGGAATATCTGGAGAAAGAGATCTATCTGGTCAAAACGGCACATGTTTCCCGCAATTCCGTGGAAGACGTACGGGAATGCATTGAAGAGGTACAGCCGGACGCCATCTGCGTCGAACTGGATCAGGATCGCTACAACAAACTGAAAGAGCCTGAAAAATGGCGTAATACCGATATCGTCAAAGTCATCAAGGAGAAGCAGGTCGGTTTTCTGCTGGTCAATGTGATCCTGTCTTCGTTCCAGAAAAGGATAGCGAAATCCATGGATTCGACTTCCGGCGCAGAAATGAAGACGGCCATGGAGATCGCGGAAGAAAAAAAGATCGATCTGGTCATGGCGGACCGTTCGATCAAAACGACTTTCTCAAGGATCTGGAACGAGCTCTCGGGGAAAGAAAAAATGAAGCTGCTGACCGGACTGATCGAGTCCGTTTTCGAAAGCGAAGAGATCAGTGAAGACGATATCAGCAAGCTGAAGGAAGCAGATGCTCTGGAAGCGGCTTTATTAGAAGTGGGAAAAGCCTTTCCTACCGTCAAACGGGTCCTGGTCGACGAACGGGACCAGTATCTCTGCCAGAAGATCAAGACGGCTCCGGGAAAAAAGATCGTTGCCGTCATCGGAGCTGCGCATGCCAAAGGCATCGAACGCAATCTGAACAACGAGGTCGATATACAGACTTTGGATACGGTCGTCAAGAAAAAAGGCCTGTTATCTTACCTGAAATACCTGATCCCCCTGTTCTTTCTAGGGGTCATCCTCTGTACGGTCTATCAGAACCGTGATCTCGGCCTGAGCCAGATCAAGTCCTGGTTTCTGTGGCATGGCAGCCTGTCCGCCTTCGGTGTGCTGCTGGCTTTGGGTCATCCGCTGTCCATCGCTACGGCATTCCTGCTGGCACCGCTGACTTCCCTGAATCCGCTTCTGGCTTCCGGCTGGTTTGCCGGCATCGTCGAAGCGACGATCCGCAAGCCGAAGGTCAAAGATTTCGAAGACATTGCCGAAGATACCGCGACCTTAAAAGGATTCTGGAAGAACCGGGTCACCAGGACTTTGCTGGTGGTGATATTTGCGAATCTATTCTCATCCCTGGGAACGGTGATTTCCGGGATCGATATCGTCAGGAAATTTATCGAGAGTTTTTAACGCTCAGACGTTCAAATAAATACTGTTTAAACAGATCGGCTTTGACCTTGGTGCAGACGTAGGCGTTTTTCGCTTTGCCTGAAAAAGCAAAACGATCGATGATGAAGGAACCGTAGCTGATACATTCGCAGGTCTCCACATCGCAATAATACTTGTCGCAGGTATCGATGCACTCGGGATACAAAGCGACAGCCATCGCCACCGGATCCGCCAGATCGAGACAGTCGTATCCGAAACGCGCCTGATTCAGTTTCAGCAGCGTGCTATTGGCTTCGATACAGAATCGTCCCAGCGCATTTGCCTCCTTGATCATCCTGATTTCTTCGCTGTTCAGCATCGTCTCATCGAGACAGGCATCCCAGCCGACAAAGACCAGAGGCTCGATTCCCGATTCCAATACGATCTTGCATGCTTCCGCATCCTGCCAGACATTGAATTCCGCGGCAGGCGTGACATTTCCTGCGGTAAATCCTGAAGAGCCCATCGCCACGAGCCGATGGACTTTTTTCATAGTATCCGGCGCCTGCAGGATCGCTGCCGCGATATTGGTCAAAGGACCCAGAGCGATCAGGTCGATCTCCTTCTCAGGAGATGCATCCAGCATTTCGATGATCTTCTGAACCGCATCCCCTTCCTGAGGACGCAGCGTTCCATCTGGAAAGCCCAAATCAGACAAACCGTCATTTCCATGCGTATCAGCCGCCCCGACCCAGTCCCTCTTCAGCATCTCGTTCCTGCCTGCATATACCGGAGGATGATAGCTATCGGCGATCTTCAGAGTCGTCAGAACATTTGCGGTAGCCTGATGGACCCGGACATTGCCGGAGACGGTTGTGATCATCATGATCTCATACCGCTCATCATGTAAAGCCATCGCAAGCGCTATGGCATCATCCGAACCGCAATCCGTATCGATGATCAGTTTTCTCTTCATTCGGGGAAACGCAGATCGATCTTCTTAACGATCTTTCCGTCCTCGCTGTATGCTCTGCTCACCCGGTCGCTGATTCCCGTCAGCAATTCATAGGTGATCGTGTTCAGTTCTTTCGCCCGTTCGACGATCGAAACATGTTCGCCAAACAGCTCCACTTTCGCACCGGGTAGGTGTTCGTGTTCGGTCAGGACCATCAGCTGATCCATGCAGATGCTGCCGACGATCGTTCCGTATTCGTTCTCCACATAGACCTTCTTCCCGGTATTGCTGCGATAAAAGCCATCCGCATAACCGATCGGCACGGTCAGGATATAGCCTTTGCCATCGCTGCGGTAATGCCTGCCATAGGAAACCGTTTCCCCTGATTCAAGCTGCTTGCTCATGACGACTTCGCTGAAAAGGCTCATACATGGCTTGAGTTGTGTCTCGTAAGAACTGTATCCCAGAAGACCGATACCGATCCTCTCATAGTTGCAGATATCGTCATGGATCAGAATGGAACCGTCTGTCGCGGACATATGGACATACTTGAAATCATAGTCCAGGGAAAGGACGCAGTTTTTAAAATGTTCATACTGTCCGATCGAATATCCTTCATCGTCATCGGCACTGGAGAAATGCGACATCACGCCTTCGACGATGCTGCCTTTTTTTCTGCAGGATCGCCAGGGTCTCTTTCGCTTCTTCCGTACGGATCCCCAGACGGTTCATGCCGGTATTCAGTTTCAGGTGAACTTTGACGTCACGCAGATCGGCATCCTTTACGAATTCCGGACTGTAAGTCACGATGCTGATATCGTTCCTGCGGATCAGATCAAGCGCATCTTCCGGCACATATCCCAGGATCAGGGTCTGTCCCTTGATGCCGTGTTTCCTAAGACGCAGCGCTTCGTCCAGGCTGGAGACCGCAAAAAAATCAACGCCCTTTTCTTGCAGGACTGACGCTTCGACATAATCGACGCTGCCATAGCCATCCGCTTTGACCACGCCGATCATCTTCTTGCTGGATTTATGTAAAAAATAATCGATATTGTATTTCAGTTTATCAAGATCGGTCTGCAGATAAGTGTTTCTAAACATAGAAATATTGTAACGCATATCATCGTTTTTTGCGAATCTCTAATGCCTGGAGAAGCGTCTGCGACGCATGGTCGCCGTGACCATCTTTTCTTTCATACCGGCGATATCTTCTTCTTCGATCAAGCCGTGCATCTCTTGAAGCTGGGAAATCAGCTGGTCGATCTCTTTGAGCAGATTGTCTTTGTTGTAGATGAAAAGCTCCGGCCAGAGATCTTCATTGATATCAGCGATCCTGGTCAGATCGCGGAAACTGTCTCCCGTATAATCTGTCAGCTTGGGATCATCGGAAATGTTCATGAGCGAGATGGCGATCACATGACAGAGCTGAGAAACGAAGCCGATGATCCGGTCATGTTCTTCCGGACCGATCAGCGTGACGGTTTTAAATTTCAGCAAGCCGGCGATCTCTTTCGCCGTTTCGATCGCCTGCTTCGAATTCTGTCCGGTAGGAACGATCAGGAAGTTGGCTTGAGGAAACTGGGAAGGATCCGCATAGGCGATTCCCTTGTATTCCCTTCCTGCCATGGGGTGACAGGAGATGAATTCTACATCGGGACGAAGGATCTTGCCGATCTCTTCGATCACTTTCCGTTTGACGCCGGTCACATCGCTAAGGATAGCGCCTGGCTTGAAATGCTGCTGATAGCTGCGGACCCAATCGATAAAAGCCTGCGGATAAAGCGCAGAAATCACGATATCGCAGTCATTGATCAGCGACGGGTCATCTCCCCCATCTGCGATCCAATGATGCTCCTTCGCAAAGGAAACCGCCTCAGGATCGATATCGATGCCTGTGACTCTCATTCCGGCTTCATACAAGCCCTGGGCATAGCTGCCTCCCAGCATCCCCAGTCCGATGATCGCAAATTTTGTGTCTTTCATGTTCATAAATCGTCTGCTTACTCCGCTGCCTTATAGTTGCCGAATACTTTCAGATCCAGGCAGTCATATTCCAGCCTGCGCAATACTTCTTTCACATCCGGGTCATTCATATTTCCGGCAAAATCCAGATAGAAGCAATATTCAAACACCTTGCCGGGAATCGGCCGCGATTCCAGCTTAAGGACGTTGATATTTTTGGAAGCGAAGATCCCCAACGCATGGTATAAGGCACCGGGGATATGTCTCAATACGATGCGGATGCTGATCTTATCCGCGTCATCTTCATATTCTTCCTTGTTGCTTACGACCAGAAAACGGGTCATATTGGCGTCGTTATCCTGCACATCATGCAGAAGGATCTCCATGCCATTGAGCTGGGCCGCCAGTTCGCCCGCCAAAGCGGCCTTGTGATTGCCGGAACTTTCTTTGACGTAGCACACGCTTAAGGCGGTATCTTCATAAACGACCGGTTTCAGTCCGGGATAACGGCGGAACAGTCCCTGGCATTGCGATAGGGCTTCGGGATGGCTGTAGACTTCCGTGATGTCTTCCATTTTCGTTCCCGGTTTGACGATGAGACTGTGATGGATCGGCAGAACGATCTCTCCGATGGCATAGACTTTGTAGTACTGGAAATAATCATAAGTACGGGCGATGATTCCTGTCGTCGTGTTCTCCACCGGAAACAAGGCATAATCAAGTTCGCCTTTTTCCAGATCCTGAAACATCATAATGAATTCCCGATAGCCTTTTTCCTCATAATTTTCAGAAGCAAAATACTGCCGAAGCGCTGTTTCGCTGAAAGAGCCTTCAACTCCCTGATATCCGATTTTCATATCCTCATTATAAGTCAGAGAAAACAAAATAAAAAAGGAACACCGTTCGATGTTCCTTGCTGTTTATCAGATGCTGTTGGCGACTTCGTAAGCATCCCAGATCGCTTTCATGATCGTTCCGGCGCCTGTCGCATCGCCGATCTCATACATCGGCAGATTCAGCTGTGCCCATTCTTCTTTGAGATTCGGAGCCGGTCTGAAGCCCAATGCGGAAATGACGGTATCTGCCGCAAGCGCTTCCTTGCTGCCATCGGCTTTCTCGACGATCGCACCTTCATCTGTCACTTCAGACAGTCTCGTCGAGGTATAGACCCTGACGCCATAATGAGCGAAGAGATCCGTGATCATCTGCTTGTTCGGATACGGAGCGCTTGCTCCTCCGGCAGCCATGATGTCATCCAGCGCCTCCACGACAGTCACGTCCTTGCCCTTTTTCGCTTCATCCAAAGCGATCTCGCAACCTACCAGACCGCCGCCGGCAATGATCACTTTACTGCCGATCTTTTCGGGATGATCGATCGCTTCCAGCGAAGGCAGCGCTTTTTCGAGACCTGGGATCGGCGGATGCGCTTCGTCGGTTCCTGTTGCCAGGATGACCGCATCGGCTTCCTGCTTGCGGATGCAGTTGATGCAAGGTTCGTGTTCCAGTTTGATATCGACGCCCAGATCGCGAAGTTCGCGCTGGTACCATTCATTCAACCTTCTGATCTCGCGCTTGAAAGCATGCGCTCCGGCTTCGACGATGTGACCACCCAGATGATCGCTCTTTTCAAACAATGTCACGCGGTAGCCACGTAACGCAGCCGTACGGGCAGCTTCCATTCCTGCCACCCCGCCGCCAACGACGACCACTTTCTTATCCCCTTCGCCAGGTTTCAATCCGATGACCAGTTCTCTGGCTGCCTGAGGATTGACCACGCAGGAGACCGGTTCTCCGGTTTCGACACAGCGGCGGAAACAGCCCATGTTGCAGCCGATGCAAGGACGGATCTTTTCGACTTCCCCGGAAATGACCTTGTTCGGATAGTCCGGATCTGCCAGGGACGGTCTGCCAAGACCGATCGCATCGATCTCGCCTTTTTCGACCGCTTCCAGCGCCAGATCATAATCCTGCATCCTGCCGCCGGCAATGATCGGGATATTCACGACTTCTTTCGCTTTGGCAGCCAACGGGATCATGAAGCCCTGCGGATTGTACATCGGCGGGCAGGCATAATAGAAGGAATCATAGGTTCCGGTATCGGCATCCAGGAAGTCGTAGCCGTAGCTTTCCAGCAATCTGGAGATCTCGACGCCTTCTTCCAAGGTACGTCCGACTTCCTCTTCTCCGGTCAGCGTCGCCTTATCGTAATCTTTGATATATGTCTTCAAACCCAGACGCATGCCGACCGGGAAATCTCTTCCACATTTCTCATGGATGCCTTCCACGATCTCTCTGGCACAGCGCAGCCTGTTTTCCAAGCTTCCGCCATATTCGTCCTCACGGCGGTTGTAGAACGCCATAGCCATCTGGTCCAGCAGATAGCCCCAGTGCATCGCATGGATCTCGACGCCATCATATCCGCATTCTTTCGCGACGACCGCTCCTTCGATCATATCGGCGATCTTCTGCCGGATCTGCTCTTTTGTCATCGCAGGAGAAACCTGATCTGGCGTGCGCCAGACCGGATTCTCGGAAGGACCCGGCAGTCCGGGATAATTGCGCCCCAGGCCCATCGTCAGCTGGCAAAAGATCTTCGTGCCATATTTGTGGACCGTATCGACCAGCACCTTGGCTCTTTCCTGCCAGTGCCTGTTCGTGTTGACATTCGGTCCCAGAGCGGAATAAGGATCGACGTGATAGTCGGTCGCTGCCGCACCCGGAATGATCAGTCCGAAGCCTCCTTTCGCCCGCAATTCGAAGTAGTGGATCAGATTATCGGAAAATCCGCCTTCTTCATCGTAAGACAAAGATCCCATCGTCATCGGGATCACCGTAAAACGGTTCTTGATCTCGACATTACGGATCTTGTATGGCTGACCTAAAACAGCGTATTTGCTCATATTATCTGTACTCCTTTATCTGCTTTTATAGTATCGCAAATGGACTCCGGAATCAAAAAGCCATCCATGGATGGCTATGCTTCTCTACGTGGCACAGAAGGGCTATGCTTATTCCGTTTCTTCCTCCGTATCGGCTTCAGAAACGATCCCCAGTTCCGTCGGACCTTCTTCGTACGGATCGGCCTGTTCTTCTTCTTCCTGATAATCATCGATATAAGTCGGAACTTTGGAAACCCTTTCTGCAGGATTCCGGCTGTTTTCCTTGATCAAAGAACGCAGCTCTTTTAAAGAATCTTCGTCCAGGATAAGAAGATCTTCCGCTTTCTGCATAGGCACAGAAATCTCCTGCATCTTCGTAAAAGTGACCTTCAGTTCATTGCCTTCGATTCCTGTAATTTGGCCAGACATCTTGCTGGCGCGTGATACGATCGGTTTCCCTATCAGACTCATAAACGATCTCCTACTTGTAATAATAGAAAGATGCATGACCATAGTCAATAGGAGAAACATGTTTTTGCTTGCGGAGATAAAAAATCATATAATAGAGATAAATATTGCATTAAGGAGTAAATTATGGCAACAAAAAAAGAGAAAAAATACGTAGCTGCCGCTCCGGAAACTGAAGAAGCAGTTACCAGAACGGGAAAAGTGAAAGAAGCGAAGCCTGTCGGCAATCCGAAACCGTTACGGATCGCTGCTTTCCTGCTTTGGATCCTGGCTTTGGCTTTTGAAGTCTGCGCTCTGTTCGTTTTCTTAGGCAGGCTGGACCTCAAGTTCATGCCTCAGCTGTACCAGCTGGTCGCTTTCCTGGTACTGGACCTGATCGCCGTCATCATCGGCGCGCAGTTCTGGAAGAAAGCGAATCATATCGATCCTGTTTCCGAAGAGAACAAAGTCAAATTCTGGCTGTGGAACAACATGGGCCTGATCGCCATGGCGATCTGTTTCTTCCCATTCATCATTCTGGTTCTCACCAACAAGGATGCAGACAAGAAGACCAAGACGGTCGCCACTGTCGCAGCCGTGATCTGCCTTCTGATCGGCGGTCTGTTCTCTTATGACTGGAATCCGGTTTCGATCGAACAGAAAGATGCCGCAATGGATACGTTAGGCTCGACAACGGTCTACTGGACGACATTCGGCAAGGTCTATCACACTCATGACGACTGCCAGCATCTCAACCGCAGCGAAACATTGACTTACGGTACGGTCGAGCAGGCCATCGCCGCCAACCGCGTCCGTCTTTGCAAGACTTGCGCATCGCGTGACAACATCAGCGGCCTGGCGATCGACGACTGACCATCGATGAAATGAAACAAAAAAATCACTCGATTCAGAGTGATTTTTTTATGCTTTTGTTCAATATCCCGGTTGCATCAGATCGATACAATACTGTTCGAACTCTTTCAGTATATTCCAGGAAGCGAAAGCGAATTCCTGCATCGTGCCATGATCGTTCTTCCAATACAGATAAAGCCAGGGTCCCGCGTCGCCATCGACGACATCTTCATTCCTGTTTTTTACCGTTCCGCCGGATAAATATCCAAAGAATCTATTCCATTCCTCATCGGACAAGACTTTGCTTCCGGAAACCGTGATATCGTCTTCAGTCAAAGGCCAATGGTCGCCTTCCCTTTTTTCGTGATAGAAATAATGCTGTCCGTTTTCGGCATAGAAACGATAACGCTGATAGTCGGGCGGATACGTCGATGACGAATAAGTGTAATAGAAATCCGTGATCTCTTCTGATCCGATATCCCTGCCGACGGTCTTCTCTCCTGAAAAAATACTCATGATCCCACCTCCAGAAACATTCCATGCAATGATAGCGGCAATAAGAACACACCCCATCAGGATCGCAATGTTTCGGATCTTCCTTGCCTCCATCGTATCGTTAAGCTTTTTCATCATGATGATTCAATTATAGCATCTCGGGATGTTGCCGAAGATAAGCTCTGAAATCCGGAGTATCGTTCCAGTATCGGCTGCCCCAGTTTTCAAAGTTCCATTCTTCCATGTAATCGTTGCATTCATAATCGATATACCAGATCAGTCCTTCACGAACGATGAAATTGGTTGGAAAATAATCGATATTGATCCCGAAAGATCTGGCCTTTTCCGCCATTTCTTTCACCTGGCTGATCAGCGGATCCATGTCTGTTCCATTGCATACGCAAGCAAAAGCGGTCTTCCCGGATATGTATTCCTTGATGATGATCTCCTGTTCCGGATCGGCTGACAGCATCTTCGGCATCCTGATGCCTGTTTCAAGCAATCTCTGATAATCTCGGATTTCCGCTTCGATCTTGTTGCCGAAACGGTAATAGTCGCAAGGCTCGTGATGGATCCGTTTCAGTACGACATGGCCATCTTCGCATTCTGCCAGATAGGAATAACCGCCTTTCCCATGTCCAAGCAGGCTGATCAATCGAAACGTCTTTCCTGCGGCAGCCACCGTTTCCCCGATTTTATAGGGTTCCATAGGCTAGATGCGGTTCTTCAAGAGATCGGTAGCCGTTTCCAGCATCCGGATGGCTTCTTCTTTCAATTCTGTGATCGCATCATATACCGGATCCTCAGACAATACTCCTGCAGGCATATCTTCCGGCAGTTTTCTTTCTCTGTCTTCGTACCATTCGTTGCTTCCGTAATAAGCGAATAATGCGGAGATCTCTTCTTTTGTTTCTTCGATCCTGTCAAGTACATCCGTGATTTCCTTAATCAGCTCGTTCGTCTCATTCAGGCGCCGTTCCATCATGCTGATTCGTTCCAACGCATCCATATCTGCCTCCTGTCTTCCTAGTAAAAAGGGCATGATGCCCTTTTATGCTTTCTTCCCTTTCAGTTCCGCTTCATGCTTATCCGCCAGGGAATTGTATTTCCTGGCTTCCGCATTGATCCCCTTGTTGGCATACATTCTGGCTACCAGTCTTTCCTTGGCAGGCAGCTCCAGTTTCGATGTCTTCTTAAGATCCTTCAATGCTTCCTCCAGGTACATATGAGATCCCCGGATATAGGCATCATAAGTCATTTCGATATCCCGCTTGTTGCGATAGACATCAAATTGTGCAAGTTTTTCATAATAACGGGTCGCATCTTCCTTGCGTTTGCGATCGATGTAGTAGTAGAAGATCTGCGGATAGACCTTTTTCTTTTGGGAATCTTTGAGATCCATCTCTTCGAACACCTTGATCTGCTTCTCGATCAGCGCATCATCTCTTTGCAGTTCCGCGACATTGAAACGGATCAGTTCCTTGTCGAAACTGCTCAACAGTTTCGCAACGAGGGTATTCGAGATCGCCTCGAATTTCGCTTCATTCCGTTCGAAAGCGGCCCGGATCAGCTGATTGGATACATTCCGGCGGAAAATGAAATACAGGATCTCCAGGACCAGTACCAGGTCAGCCACGATCATGCCGATCACAACGATAATATCGATACTCATATCATGCCCCCAGGAATGTCGCGCCAAGGAAGAACAGCGACAAGACGATGACCAGCGCTCCGATGATGCGTACGACCAGCGTCGCTTTCTTGATCGGATAATGCGTAAAGGTCAGGAAATTCGAAAAGATGTACGGATAAATAGCCATTCCCAGGCCCATGACGATCATGCCCAGATACATCGGCATGAGCTTGTATGTTCCGGAGAAAATAAAAGTCGACAAGATAAAACCGATGCTTCCGCAGAAGATCATGATATAGGAACGGTTCTTGTACTGCATATCTTTGTTCAGATATTCCCGGACCTGTTTCTTGCACTCGTTGGAACAGACATCGAACGTGCCGTTCGACACGGCGACCGTCGTTCCGCCTTCGTTATATTCTTTTCCGCAATAGACGCATTTCATTCTATTTCTTCCTGTAATCTCCAAAGCCGCTTCTGACGACATCCATCTGTTCATCCGTCAGCAGGATCGGTTCTTTGCCTGCCGCACGGCAGTTGTAATACAACTGGCAGCAGAACTCGATCTGTTCCGCCACATCCATCGCATAAGAAAGGCTCTTGCCGGTCGACAGCAGGCCATGGTTTCCTAAAATGCAGGCACGGTTGTCGCCCATTGCCTCATAGCAGGCTTCCGCAAGCTCATAGGTACCAAACTGCACATAGGGGATGTAAGGAACTTCACTTCCCGAATATGCGACGAGGTAGTGAAGCTGCGGTACCTTCCAGCCAAGGCAGGACAGGGTCGTGGCGTAGACAGAGTGGGTGTGAACGACCGCGTTGATGTTGTTCTTCCTCTGGTAGAAGATCCTGTGCATGTCGACTTCGCTTGAAGGTTTGCGGTCGCCTTCCACGATCGTGCCGTCCGGTCTCAATATGACACAGTCCTCCGGTGACGTCTTGTAGTAGTCGAATCCCGAAGGCGTGATCGCAAACAGGTCGAGTTCTCTGTTGTATACGGAAATATTTCCGAATGTACCGACCGTCAGATGGCGGTCGACCATGATCTTGCCGTATTTTACGATCTCTTCTCTTTCTTCTCTAAGCAGCATATTTATTCCTCCCTAAATGTTGATCTGTCTGTAGTTGACGATTCTTTCCGTCAGTCCCTTTTCAATGATCTGATCCACATCCCTTGTTACGATGTAGGGCGACAGGGCGATGGAATCCAGCGTCGTTCCCGCCAGATGCGAGGCGAGCAGCACGTTGTCCATCTGAAGCAGCGGATCATTCTCGTCCAGGGGTTCCTTGTCAAAGACGTCCAATGCACAGCCGGCGATCAGACCTTCCTTGAGCGCTCTTCTCAAACCGTCATAGTTGAGGATGCCGCCCCTGGCCGCATTGATGAAATAGGCGTCCTTGCGCATCTTCTTGAAGTGTTCATAGGTGAACCAGTTCTCCGTCGCCGGAACCAGTCTCAGATGCAGCGAGACGATGTCGGATTCTTTCAAAAGATAATCGAGATCTTTCGTGTATTCCACATCGCCAAGGTCCTTTTTCTCCAGGGCTTGCTTGCTTACATACTCGTCATAGACGATCGTATGAACGCCGAGTCCCAGCAGCTTCTTCGCCAGGACGCAGCCGATATTGCCCATGCCGATGAGGCCGACCTTGCTGTTGCAGAGGGTCTTCTGGAAGGAGGAGTTGTAGTACTCTCTCTTCCATTTCCCCTGGTGCAGGTAGTTGTGCGACAGGGTCAGGTCCCTTGTCAGATCTATCATCATTCCGATGACGAATTCGCCGACCGCATCCGCGTTTCTGATGCAGTTGACGACCGGAATGTTTCTTGAAGTGGCAGCCTCGACATTGATGTGCTCGACGCCGCCGCGGTTTGTCATGATCAGTTTCAGGCGCTTTCCTTTTTCAATCAGTTTTGAAGATACCGGACAGAAGTGAACCATCAGCACATCCGTATCTTCGATCAGTTCATACGCCTCTTCAGGTATTTCGATCCCTTCGGGACCGTTTCTTTCAATCTGCAGCTGCAGGGCGGGAAAGTCTTCCTTGTCTTTCGGTCCGAAGAAAAGGGTCCTGATCTCGCCGCAGTTGATCTTGCTTTTTCTTATTGCATCCTTCATCACCTCAATGTCAACGTTGGCATCGGTGATCAGCAGGATGTTCTGGGGATTGAGCGTTAGTTCTTTCAACATAACAAATATAGCCTTTCTTTAAAAAGGCTATTGGCTATAAATAGCCAATAGCCCTTATATCACTCTTGTGTTTACCAGGATAATAACAGCTTATGCTTCTTTTGCGTAAGCAGCAGCGTTATTCTCTAGATAATCGTAAACTTTCTGCTTGTTAGCTCTGAACCAGAGATACAGAGCTACGTAGATAGCTACTGCTGCAGCGATAGCGACGATGCCGCCTTTGTAGAACGCATAGAATAATACGATCATGAACGGGTGGCAGACGATACCGAATGAGCATACGTTCAGAGCGCCTTCAGGAACAGAGAACTGACCGGTTCCGACAGCGACTTCCGTGAATGTAGGAGCAAGCTGAGAGAAGAGGATCAGACCGATAGAGAACCAGATAGCACCCATGACGACTGATTTAGCGATATTACCGTTGGATACACATACGAATACTTCGACCATGTAAGGTAATGCGCAGAGGTCAGCCATCGGCAGAACGTTGTTGCCCGGAAGGATGAATGAAAGGAACAGCATGATCGGGATCAGTAAGACACCGGTGACCAGCGTGTTGGTTTCACCATAACCGCAGGCATCGTTGACTGACAGGAACCAGCGGCGTTCCTTTGCGGAAGCAGCAGCCTTTGACTTGTAAGCATCTGACATTGAAGTAAATGCTGAAGCAAAGATAGCAGCGACCTTCGGGAAGACAGCCATGATGGCAGCAGTGTTGATAGCTACGCCTAAAGCAGTACCCCAGGCATTCAGAGCATTCTCACCGAACAGGAAAGGCCATTCGCCGAGTAAACCGATCAGAAGACCGACAAAGAGACCGATCATCATCGGTTCGCCAAGCAGACCGAGCTTCTTCTGCAGAGCAGCAGCATTGATCTTGATCTTGTTGAAACCTAACTTGGTCAGAATCCAGTCCATAAGAACGGTGAACGGGAATGATTCGAGGTGGTGAGGAGCTGTCATACAGCATCCGTCATACTCATAGTATGTGCCCCATCTTAATGCGCACATTTCAGAGAAGAGCAGGATGTAGAACAGCTGGCATACCATCAGAGCCATAGCCAGAAGCATGTTCTTGGTAAGAGCATACAGCATTGAACCCCAGACCATGAATGAATAGTTGTTCCAGAGGTCGGATGCCATGAAGACATCGGTGAATCCTACGAAGAAGAGGATCAGCTGTAAAGCAATAGCAACACCAATGAACAGGACGCCTACAGTTGTAGAGTAAGCGATGATAGAAGTTGACTGCCAGCCGGTATCGATGGTGGACAGTTTGATGCCGGTATTATCGACCATTGACTGAACAACCGGTGCGATAACGCCTGAATAAGAGTTGATGACGAGGTTGAAACCTGTCAGACCAACACCACACAGTAATGCCGAGTTGAATGCCTTCTTGGTATCAACTCCCATAGCCTTAGACAGAACGAATAAGATGATAGGAATGATGATGCCTGAACCGAAAGCACCGAAAATACTAGACAATGTGTTTAAAAAAGCTTCCAAAATATTTTCCCCCTTTTTAAAGAAATAAACCTGGTTTGATCCTGTTGGATCAGATTTGGTAAACGCAAGAAGAATGACAGATTAATCTTTGTGTTTTTCTTCAAGAACAGCGATGATCTCGTTGATGACCTTCTCTTCGCCCATGCCGGTAACCATGCCCATTCCCTTTACTTTGGGAATGCCGAGGTCTGCAGTGACGGGAGATGCACAAACGATCACATCGATGTCTTTACCTGTAATGACAGACTCAAGAGATACAGGGCTTGCTTCATACATCGTAGCATCCCAGCCTTTGTCTCTGAGCTGTTCCTTGATCTTCAATGCAATCATCGAAGACGTAACAACACCGGATCCGCATACAGTGACAACTGTGCAGTTTTTCATAATATTACCTCCTTTGAATTTATTAACACTCTGAATAGACCCAGAGTACTAACCGATATATTGTTTTGCGACCTCATAGACCTCATCTTCGGTCTCGGCCTTCTTGAAGGCCTCCATGGCCTCCTCATTCTGGAAAACACCTAGTACTTTCATTATAGTACCGATCTGGTCTTCCGGATTAACAATCGCCATCATAAACAGCATTTCCGCCTGTACCTTCCTGCCCGGTTCACCCATGTGCTCGAACTCGACCGGATGTGCCAGCTTGGCGACCGTAACGCCCGGCTTGTTGACATGAACGATATCGGTGTGAGGCATGGCGATGGAAATGCCCGGGAACTCCAGGCCTGTCGCAAAGACCTTTTCCCTTTCCACTACGGCATCGACATAGGTATCCTTGACGAACCCGTACTTCTCAAACAGCGTTCCGACCTGTCTGATCGCGTCCTCACTGTCCTTGGCATCGACGCCTACCATGATCAATTCTCTGTAAATTGCCTGATCCATCTTCTCTCCTTTATTCCGTGAAACTCTCCAGAAGTTCCATGACCTGCTTCAGGGATTCTTCTTCCGTTTCGCCTTCCGCAGTGACCGTGATCTTCGTACCCTTGGACATGCCGCCCATCAGTACAGAAAGGATGGCTTTCGGATTGACAGTCTTGCCTGAATCGGTGACGATCGATATATTGTCGCTGAGTTTGTTGCACAGCTGCACCAGCATCGATGCCGGTCTGGCATGAATACCTGTCGGGTTTTTGACCGTAAATTCCTGACTTACCATAATATCCTCCTTTATGTATATAATGTTGTTATGAACAGAAACGACAAGCTAATGGAATATGTTGCCGAACTCTACTACGAACGGGGACTCTCCCAGCAGGAGATCGGCTCCATCATCGGAGCATCCCGTCCGACTGTTTCAAGACTCATCGAAGATGCCAAGAAACAGGGTGTCGTGAAGATCGTCATTGAAACTTCCGTTTCCAAGAACAACAAACTATCCAAGCGCTTACGCAAAGCATATGACCTCAGGGATGCGATCGTCATCGATGCTGCATACGACTTCGACAAATCGATCGATCTCTGCGGCAAAGCGGCAGCCGATATCCTTTCCGCATACCTGCAACCCGGGATGACACTGGGTGTCACCTGGGGACGGGCCGTCAACGCTGTCGTCGACGCCGTCGAACCGGGCATGTTCGAGGATATCAATGTCGCCCAGATGGTCGGCTGCATGACCATGGGCAATCCCGCCATCGACGGGTTCTCCACCGCACAGCGTCTTGCCAGAAAACTGCACGGTACCTATTCCTCCATCAATACGCCGGTATTCGTGAAGGGAAAGGAGATCTATAATTACCTTATCAATGAACCCATGATCAGGGATTCTCTTGACAAGGCCAGCCATGTCGACATCTGCATCAACGGCATCGGCTCTTTCGATGACAGGAAGAACTCGGTGCGCCAGTCAGGATACTTCGACAGCTACAATGTTGAAAGCTTCTTAAACAAAGGCGCTGCCGCTTCCTTCTCCGGCAGATTCATCGACATCAGAGGAGAAGAAGTTACCTGTGAGGATATCTACCTGATCTCGACACCGCTCGATGTCGTGAAGAAGGTGCCTCTGTCCATCGTGCTCAACGCCACGGCCGAGAAGGCGGAATCGACACTGGCCGTCCTCAACGGAGGCTTCGCCGATATCCTGATCGTCGATGAGCCGCTGGCTCTGAAACTGCTGGAATTCAAGAAGTGAGGATCACTTCTTTTTTTATTTCAATGAATCATCCAGCACGATGATGCCTTTGGTGACTTCCCCGGCGATCATCTTATCGAAACCCTCTCTCCAGTTTTCCAGAGGAGTGAGGTATGTCGCTATCTTTTCCGGAACGACGGTTCCGTCTCTCATCAGCTCGATCGCCTTTTTCCAGGAAGAAGGCTTCTGTGATCTTGAACCGACATAGACGATCTCCCTGTGTAAGATCAGATCGGTCCAGATCGATTCATGGGAATTGGCGAAGACGCCCATCTGGACGACCGTGCCTTTTCTTCTGACGATCTCCAGTGCTTTATTCAATGCCGGAACAGCGCCCGAGCATTCAAAGCACTTGTCGGCACCGACGTTGTTCGTCATCTCCATGACGATAGCCTTGAGATCCTCCTGCATCTGATCGACGCAGCGGTCGGCTCCGGCAGCCAGGGCGAGCTTGAAACGCTCCGCATCCTGTGTCAGTCCGGCAACGATGACCGTCGCACCCTGAGACTTGGCGACCTGGGAAACCATCTGACCGATGGCTCCGGCACCGAATACCACACAGATATCGCCCGGCTGTACCTGACCCTTTTCGATGACTGAATGGACACCGCAGGCCAGAGGCTCCGTCAGGGAAGCACTTAAGAGAGATACATTATCGGGCAGCACATGAACAGACTCTTCTCTCGATACCAGATATTCCGCCATCGAACCGTTGATCTGTGTTCCCAGACCCTGTCTGTTTCCGCAGAGGTTGTAGTCCTTGCTTAAGCACATCGGACAGACACCGCAGGTCTTGAAGGTCGTCTCGGAAGTGACACGGTCACCGACCTTGACGTTCTTCACATCAGGTCCGACATCGACGACGATGCCCGAGAATTCATGTCCCAGTACAACGGGCGGTTTCGTGCTGGCATATGTGCCTTTGAACGCATGAAGATCCGTGCCGCAGATCCCCGAATAAGCGATCTTGATCTTGACCAGATCACCTGTCGCTTCAGGCTCGGGGATATCCATATATTCCATATGGTCATATCCGCTTTCAGTCTTTACTACAGCTTTCATTTTCTACCCTTCTGTTCTATTGTAAATTTTCCCAAAAACATCAAAAAATACGTTCTAAATTAATTATATGAACTATATTTTTTTGCGTCAATAAAAAAATGTAAGCCTTTTCTTTTTACGAATGTAAAAGTTGGATTGACATTTGTTCATAAATTCACAATAATGAAAATAAGAATATAGTATTCATTCATAAAATCAGAAAGGGAGGTTTTGATGGATAAAAAAATCTATTCGAAAGAAGAGATCCAGGCGATCGCTAACTCCATCCGTAAGCAGATCCTCGGGATCGCTTTAAAATCGGGCGGATGCTACCTCGCTCAGGCATGCTCTTCTGCTGAAATCGTAGCTTCACTCTACACCAACGTCATGAATCTGGGACCTTCTGAAGGCCTGTGGGAACCGATCCCGTTCCCCGGCGTTCCGGGACCCGACAACATGGACTACCCCAAAGGCATGATGTACAACGGCGCACCGGCTCCGGACAAGGACAGATTCTTTGTTTCCTGCTGCCACTATGCTTCAGTCATCTATTGCGCACTGGCTGCGACCGGACGTATTTCTCCGGACTGCATGGACAAGTTCAATGTCGACGGCTGGAACATGGAAATGATCGGTGCCGAGCACTCTCCGGGCTTTGAGAACACAGCCGGATCACTCGGACAGACGATCTCCATCGCCGGCGGTACGGCCCATGCCAGAAAAAGAAGAGGTGACACCGGCAAGTGCTTCGTCATGCTGGGAGACGGCGAGCTTCAGGAAGGCCAGACCTGGGAATGCATCCAGGCCGCCAGCCACTACAAACTTGACAACCTGATCATCGTCATCGACGCCAACGGCCAGCAGGTCGAAGGCAAGATCGAAGACCAGATGACGGAAGAGCCGCTGATCGAACGCTTCAAGTCCTTCGGTGCGGAATGCGTTTCTGTCAACGGACATGACATCGATGCTTTCTGCAACGCCTTCAAGACACCGCACAAGGACAAACCGCTGGTCGTCATCGGCAGAACGCTCGGTTACACAGGCATCAAACCTCTTGAAAAACGCTGGCCGTTCCTTCACTTCGTCAGGATCTCTGCCGACGAAAGAGAAGAATACCAGAAGATATATGATGAGATGTAAGGAGGAGATCAAATGAAAATCGAAGTCAACACCCACGAAAAAAATATTCTCCGCCTTGCGGAAGAACATCCCGAACTGGTCGTACTTTCAGCTGACTTAGGCACATCCTGCGAAGTCAAGAAATTCAGGGCGATGTATCCCGACCGCTACTTCACGATGGGCATCGCCGAACAGAACATGACTTCATGGGCTGCCGGCCTTGCCAGAGAAGGATACAGACCCTTCATCCATACCTTTGCGGTATTCGAGTACAGAAGAGTCCTCGACCAGGTGGAAATGTCAGTTGCATATCCCAACCTGCCGGTCGTATTCGTCGGATTCGTTCCGGGCATCACGACACCGGGCGGTGTTTCCCACCAGTCCATCAATGACGTCGCCGTCATGAGATCCGTTCCGAACATGGCGATCTTCGATGTCGGCGATGCGACCGATATCGACTATATCCTGGATATGGCCTATGACTACAACGGACCGGTCTACATCAGACAGCTGAGAAAAGAAGTTCCGCGTCTGTTCCCGGCCGATGAGCCTGTCATCTTCAACAGGGCGAGAGTCCTCTCCGAAGGCGATGATGTCGTCATCCTTTCCTCTTCGATCTGCACCGAGGAAGCTATGCGTGCGACCGCTGTCTTAAAGGAAAGAGGCATCTCCGTCAGCCACATGCATGTCACGACCCTCAAGCCGTTCTCCGATCCGACTATCGTCGATGCGATCGCCAAAGCCAAATACGGTGTCGTCACCATTGAGAACCATCTCGATATCGGCGGCTTAGGCTCCGCAACAGCCGATCTGATGGCAGAACACGGCTTAGGCAAGAGACTGATCAAGATCGGTCTGAAAGGCTATGCGCACGGCGCATCCAAGATGTATCTGATGGAAAAATACGGCATCAATGCCATGAACCTGGTCAAAGCGGTCGAAGAACTCACCGGCAGAGACCTCAATATCGGCAAGGATGACCTGGAAGAAGTCAGATTCGTCGACTTCCTGGAAGTCTAATAAAGGAGCTAACATGTTTTCTGAAGAGAAAAAACAAATCATCAAATACGGTATCCTTCTGGATAAATACGAACTCGTATCCCTGACCTGCGGCAACCTCGCGATCCGCATGCCGACAGGAGAGATCCTGGTCACCCCGTCAGGCATCGCCTATGACGAGATGGAAGAAGACGATATCATCGTCTGCGACATCGACGGCAACAACATCGAAGGAGACAAGAAACCTTCCTCCGATACGCCGGCGATCCTCTACATCTTCAAACACAGGCCCGACATCAACGGTGTCATCCACACCCATCAGCCCTATGCGACAGCGATCTCGCTGATCCCGGGCATGACGGAGTTCAGGGTCTGCTACACCGGCATGGCAAACGCCTGCGCCGGCAATGTTCCGATCGCTCCTCCTTCACCGGCAGGATCGGTCGAAATGGGTATCGATGTCGTCAACTACGCCGGCAATTCACGTGCCGTCATCTTAGGCAACCACGGTGTCATGACCATCGGTTCGACACTGAAAGAAGCGCTGTATGCCGCAGTCTATCTGGAAGAAACAGCGAAAGGCTATCTGGCTGCCAGAGCCTGCTGTCCGGACGGCAAGATCAACGAGATGTCTGATGAATACATTCAGCAGATGGTCGATGTCTTCAAGTACTACGGACAGGGAACACCGACGATCCCGACGGATCTGGTCAAAAAGGTCAAATAATATTTCGATGTTCATCTGAACATCTGCTGCACCGCCTGCCCCTTACAGGCGGTGTTTTTAATCAAAACACTTTATTTGTGAAAAAATTCACGATATAATCTAGACTAAATAACGAGGTGTCTTAATGGAAGAAAAGAAAAAGAAGATCTCTCCGCAGGAAGAAGTCAATGAACTGGTGGAGAAAGCACTGAAAGCATATGAGGAATTCCTGTCCTTCGATCAGGAAAAGATCGACTACATCGTCGCAAAATGTTCTGTCGCGGGACTGGACAATCACGGCATCCTGGCCAAGGCAGCCGTCGATGAGACAAAACGCGGTGTCTTTGAAGACAAGGCGACCAAGAATCTTTTTGCCTGTGAATATGTCGTCAACAATATGCGGCATCTGAAAACGGTCGGCATCATATCCGAAGATCCGGTCACAGGGATCACAGAGATCGCCGAACCGGTCGGCGTGATCTGCGGCATCACTCCGGTCACCAATCCGACATCGACGGTCCTGTTCAAATCGCTGATCTGTCTCAAGACCAGGAATCCGATCGTCTTCGCCTTCCATCCCAATGCCCAGGAATCTTCGAAACAGGCAGCCATCATCATGAAAAAAGCTGCCGAAGAAGCAGGAGCACCTGAAAACTGCATCCAGTGGATCGAGCATCCTTCCATGGAAGCAACATCGGCGCTGATGAACCATCCGGGCGTCGCCACGATCCTGGCGACCGGAGGCAATGCGATGGTCAAAGCTGCCTACTCCTGCGGAAAGCCGGCCATGGGCGTCGGCGCCGGAAACGTTCCGGCCTACATGCATGAGAGCTGTGACATCCGGCAGGCCGTCAATGACATCGTCATTTCCAAGTCCTTCGACAACGGCATGATCTGTGCCAGCGAATCGGCAGTCATCATCGATGAAGCGATCTATGATGAAGCAGTAAAGGAATTCAGACGTTTCAAAGTCCATTTCCTGAAGCCGGAAGAGAAAAAGAAACTTTCAAAATTCATGTTCGGTTACGCCGAAAACGAAAAAGACTGCGAACTCGCCCGTCTGAATCCCGATGTCGCCGGCAAATCCGTACACTGGATCGCACAGCGCGCAGGCATCAGAATACCTGAAGACAGTGTAATCCTGGCCGTTTCGTGCAGGACCATCGGCGAGAAAGAACCGATGTCAAGGGAGAAACTCTCTCCCGTTCTCTCCTTCTATAAAGTCAGAAACGAAGAAGAAGGATTTGCGGCAGCCGATCAGATGGTCCGCTTCTACGGTCTGGGACACTCTGCCGCCATCCATTGCAAGAATCAGGAAACGGCAGATCGCTTCGGTGACCGGATCCCGGCGATGCGTATCATCTGGAATTCGCCTTCCACCTTCGGCGGCATCGGCAATGTCTACAATTCCTTCCTGCCTTCGCTCACGCTGGGCTGCGGATCCTATGGTCATAACTCGATCGGCGGAAATGTGTCTGCCGTCAATCTCTTGAATATCAAAAAAGTCGGAAAGAGGAGAAATACCGTGCAATGGTTCAAAGTACCGCAGAAAATCTATTTTGAAAGAAACTCCATCCAATACCTGCAGTCCTGCAAGGATCTCAATAAAGTCTTCCTGGTAACGGATACCTCGATGGTCGAACTCGGCTATCTCTCCAGGATCACCGAACAGCTCAACCTCAGAAGAAACAAGGTCCAGATACAGCTCTTCTGCGATGTGGAACCTGATCCCGATATCACTACAGTCGCCAAAGGAGCCAGGATGATGGACATCTTCAAACCGGATGCGATCATCGCCCTGGGCGGCGGTTCCGTCATGGATGCAGCCAAAGGCATGTGGCTCTTCTATGAACATCCGGAGGTCAATTTCGACGACCTGAAGCAGAAGTTCATGGACATCAGAAAGAGGGCTTTCAAATATCCGGAACTGGGCAGAAAATCAAGACTCATCTGCATCCCGACCACATCCGGGACCGGAAGCGAAGTCACGCCGTTCGCCGTCATCTCCGACAAGGCCAACAACAAGAAATATCCGCTGACCGACTACTCGCTGACACCGACCATCGCCATCATCGATCCCGAGTTCACGACCAACCTGCCGGCCAGGGCGACCGCCATGACCGGGCTGGATGTCCTGACGCACGCCATCGAAGCCTATGTCTCCGTCATGGCCAACGACTATACAGACGGGCTTTGTCTCAAGGCGATACAGCTTGTTTTCAGATATCTGCCGAGAGCCGTCAAAGACGGAAGGAACGACCTGGAAGCCAGGGAAAAAATGCACAACGCGGCAACGATCGCCGGCATGGCTTTCGCCAATGCGTTCTTAGGCATGACCCACTCCCTGGCCCATAAAGTCGGCGCACAGTTCCATACCGTGCACGGCTATACCTGTGCCGTCCTGCTTCCTCACGTGATCCGCTACAACGGACAGATCCCTGATAAGCTCTCTGTCTGGCCGAAATACAACCGCTACTGCGCCGATGAGAAGTATCAGGAGATCGCCGCCCTTCTCGGTCTGAAAGCAGACACACCTGAAGAAGGCGTACAGTCACTTGCTCAGGCTGTCATCGATCTGTGCAAGGACTGCGGCCTGGATCCTAATTTTGAAGCCATGGGCATCGACAGGAAGGATCTGGAAGTGCATCTGGATGATATCGCTGTCGCTGCCTATGAGGATCAGTGCTCACCGGCCAACCCCAGAGTACCGATGGTCGGGGATATGAAAGAGATCCTTTTGAAAGCCTATTCCGGCAATTGACTCTCCTATACGAAAACAGCTGCCTGTATCACACAGACAGCTGTTTTTTCTGATATTTCTCCTGGGATCAGGCCATGTATCTGTCGTTGCGGGATACCCTGGAAACGACGATATTAGCGGAAATGAAGAGGATCGCAATAAAGATGATGAACAGCGGATTCTCAGTCACCGTCTCCATCGTTGCGATATAATCATAAGCACCGTGCAGCAATACCGGGATCAGAACAGACAGGATACGGAACCTCTGCGATGACATCTCATCGCCATAGATATGATATAACTTGGCCGCCGCATAGAAGACACCCATGAAGACACCGAAAGAAGCGTGGCCCGGAATAGCCGTCAGCGCACGTACGACTGCTGTCGCAAATCCGAAATTCAGCACATAGGAGATGTTCTCCCACAGGGCAAAGCCCAAAGCCACGAAGACACCGTAAAGTACGCCGTCATAGAAACAGTCAAATTCCGGTGAGAACCAGCTGTTTTTCTTCAGCATGTAGTACTTGGCGCCTTCCTCGGAGATGCCGACGATCACAAAATACAGGATGATCTTGTAAGCGGTCGAACTGGGAGAGAAGAATGTTCCCAGTACAGAGAAGAAGATCTTCTCACTGACCATTGCGATCAGGGAAGACAAGATACCGGCCTTGACCAGATTCCATAAAAAGCGGCCGCTTTCTTTCTCCAGACGATCCAGACGATAGACACGGGCCATCATAAACACAGCAGGAAGCACTGCCGAAAGGATCAGGACGATATTGAAACGCATGATCGGTGTCAAAAGATAATAAAACATAAAGCCTCCTATTCCTCACACGCCTTCATGAAGGCGGTGAACAGTTTATCCACATAATCATCTTCCATCAGTTCCGGATGCCACTTGATGCCCATCGCAAACTTCTTTCCCGGGACTTCGTAGCATTCCACCAGGCCGTCATCGGAACAGGCACTGATCTTCGCATAAGGAGCGACCCTTTGAGGATCAGCGATCATCGTATGCAGGCTGTTGACCTCATAATCCTCACTGCCGATGAAATCATAGAGTCTTGTTCCTTTTCCGATCTTGATATGATGGCGGTAATTGCGGTCATAGAAATTATGGGAACCGCTCTTGTCCTCATAGATATTCGTACCCAATGCCCGCAGGATATTGTTGAAACCGGCACAGATACCGAAGATCGGCATATCCTTTTCCAAAGCATATCTTGCGATCTCCACCTCATAGGCGCAGCTGAATTCTCCGCCCTGCAGGATGATGCCGTCGCACAGATCGACCTGTCTGTGAAGATCTTCGATCTCCTCTTGGCTCAACACCTTGGGATCGCCCAGATCGCTCTGATTGAACTCATAGGTCAGTTCGCTTGGCATCAGCATGATCGCGATACCGCCGTGTTTGATGATCAGATATCTGATCTCATCGACGACTTCCTGCCGGCGCCAGAGATCGTTTCTGACGTTCCGGGTGACGATTTTTGAAGGGATTCCGATAATTGGTTTTCTCATAACGCTCCTTGACGGAAATGATATTTCCTGCCTCTATTATCCCATTTTTTCCAAGATATGCGTATAATGAATCTGTATTGCAAAAAGGAGGTCCGTATGAAAAAAATACTGAGCATATTGCTGATCGCTCTCACGGTTCTGTCATTGTGCGGCTGCGATAAGATCAGAAAAGAAGAAGAAAAACCGGAAGAACCCGAAGTCGTTGAGACAAAAGCCGTCAAATTCGCTGTAACGATCGACAGAGGCAACGGAATCACCAAGGACTTCTCCGTTGAATCGGAAAGCGACAATCTGCTGGATATACTGAAGATCATCAAAGACGGAGGACTGCTGGAATATGACATTACAGGCTCTGGCATCAATGCCCTGGACGGATTAAAGACGGAAGGCAATTCCAAATGGGTCTTATACATCAACGACAAAGTCTATGAAGGCGATCTCAACACCCTGAAAATCACCGAGAAAGACAAAGTCCTCTTTCTGTATGAAACAACTGAACCCGAACCGGTCGTCGACATCGTGGGCGGATGGGAGATCAATGAAGACTACACCGTCAAACTTTCCAAAGACGAGGAAGCGATCTTCAATGAGATCACTGACGAAGTGACCGGTGTCACCTATACGCCGATCAGAGTCGTAGCCACCCAGGCAGCTGTCGGCGTCAACTACGCCTTCCTGGCAAAAGGCGTGAGCTCCACGCAGGTTCCCGAGACCAACTTTTACATCATGGTCGTCTACAAGGATCTTGACGGAAGTTGCGAACTCAAGGCCATCAACAAGATCGACATTCCCGACATGCAGACGATGGAATACTCCGACAACGTCTTCCTGAAGTCCTGGATGGTCATCCGTCCGGAAGAAGACACCAAACTCAAAGACAAGAACATTCAGAAAAGCTTTGAGAAAGTGATGGAAGGCTATGAAGGCCTTGATGTCTGTCCGCTGGAGCTTCTGGCAAGACAGCTGGTCGCCGGAAACAACTACATCGCCCTGTGCTACGGTCAGACGGTAACACTCGATCCGATCGGCGATCTCTACATCCTGGAATGGTATGAAGACCTGCAGGGCAACGTCTCCATCACCCGCCTGGAAAATCTGAATCTGCAGTACTACGTCGCAGGCGAATAAACATCAAAACAAAAAAGGAACTGTCATACAGTATGTTGTGCAGTTCCTTTTTCTTTGCAGCACAACAGATCTGTCTCACTGATCTGCTCTCATGTATCTGGCGTCCTTATAATTTCCGATCTTGACAATCTTTCCTGATGCAAGCAGTTTTCTGAGTTCAGACTCTATTGTCCTGATGCTGACATCAGGCAGTTTTTCTTTGATCCGGGCTTTTGAAACCGGAACGATCGAATTCAGGACCGTCATCTCGATCCTCTGGTTTTTCTTAACCTTTTTTACAGATAATTCTCCGAGTGTATCGGTTAATGTGAGATAACATCTGTACAGTATCTGAAGTGAAAAAACGATAAACGGTGAATAGTCGTTCATATTGTCGTGCCAGCCTTCAGAAGACTCTTTCAGGCAACGATAGTACTGCTCTCTGTGCTCATTGATATTCTTTTCGACCGATACATAGCGGCCGATATCATAACCAGCTTTATACAGCAGCAGCAACATCAGCAGCCTTGATACTCTTCCGTTTCCGTCTCTGAAAGGGTGTATACACAGAAAATCCAGTACAAAACACAGCGATAAAAGCAGCTGATCGATCTGATCATCCTGTCTGGCGCTGTAATAAGCCAGCAGGAGCTGTTCCATGGAAGCCGGTACTTCTTTATAACTTACGGGGGTAAATCTGATGCTTCCTGATCCGTCAGATCTGAATTCCATGATGTAGTTATCTGCTTTCTTATACTGGCCGGCATCTTCAGCGCCGGTATTGCGTTCGATCAGATAGTGCAGCTGTCTGATCAGGGCTTCGCTGATTTCCAGCTCATCATATTCCGTATGAATCAGATTCAGTGCATCTTTATAGCCCAGGATCTCAATTTCATCATGTGTCAGCGGAACCCCGCCGTTGTTAAGGATCTCTTTCAGTCTTTTTTCCGATGTGCCGATACCTTCGATCGCATTGCTTCCGACAACAGAATCGATGACCGCCTTTCCCCTTAACGACTCAAAAATACCGGGATCCTGCAGCCTGTTCATTTCTTCCCTGGCGTTGACATCCGCGATCGCTTTACACAGGCGCAGAACATCGTTCATGTGTTTTTCCTTTAAGAACGAATAATCATATCTTTTCATTTTTCTCTCCATCGGGAATCATTTACTAACTATATTTTATCATTTTATCGTTAGTAAATCATCATATCAGATAATTCGTGATTCATGATCTTATTTTGTGCTGTTTCGCGGTATACTTTCTTTATGAGGTGAGGCTATGGAAAAATACTGTCTTGAGATTGCGGGTCTGAAAAGAGAACTCCCCTTTGTGAAGATCAATGATGAGCTGGCTTATGCGAGTTTTGTCGTCATATCGGACAAACAGCTGATCGAAACCGTTGCACCGCTGCTGGCGGAAAAGATCAGAGACTGTGACATCATCGTCACGGCGGAAGCCAAAGGCATCGCTCTGGCTTATGAGGTCTGCAGGCAGCTTGGTCTGGACCGCTTTGTGGTCGCCAGGAAATCGGTAAAAAGCTATATGAAAGATCCGATATCGGTATCCGTCAGATCGATCACGACATTCACTGAACAAAAACTCTACCTGGACGGAAACGATATCCCTTATCTCAATGACAGAAAGGTATGTCTTCTGGATGATGTCGTCTCGACCGGCGAATCGCTCAAAGCGCTGGAAGAACTGGTCAGCAAAGCCGGAGGAACCGTAATTGCTCAGGCTGCTATCCTGGCGGAAGGCGAAGCAGCCGACAGGGACGATCTGATCTTCTTACAGAAGCTGCCCTTATTCCATATCAATGAAGAAGGAGGATACGAGCAGATCGCATGACAGACTTATTTGAATACCTGAAACACAACGCCTATCCCGGCAGAGGCATCTTTGCGGGAAGATATAACGGTGAAAATGTCATCGCCTACTTCATCATGGGCAGAAGCGCAAACAGCCGCAACCGCATCTTCCTTAAGAAAGACGACATTCTTTTTACCAGAGCCTACGACGAATCCAAGGTAGCCGATCCTTCCCTGATCATCTACAACGCGATCCGTACCTATGACGATAAAACTATCGTCACCAACGGCAACCAGACCGATACGATATACGATTTCCTGAAAGAAGGAAAGACATTTGAAGAGGCTCTGGCTACAAGAGAATACGAACCGGATGCCCCCAACTTCACACCCCGCATCTCTGCATTGCTGACAGATGAAGAATATACGATATCGATCCTGAAAAAGAAAGATGAGGAATGTGAAAGGATCTCTTATACCTATCCGTATTCAGAAAACACAGGACACTTCATCTCCACCTACGATCATGACGGAGATCCGCTTCCTTCTTTCTCATCAGAACCGATCGGATGTGATATCAGTCTTCCGTTTGAACCATTCGCAGAAAAACTGTGGGATTCACTCAATGAAGAAAACAAGATCTCTCTTTATGTATCCTTCGGAAACAAAGAAAAGATCTTCAACAAGAACGGGGGCGATTAAATGAAAGAAATACAGCTCAAATACGGATGCAACCCCAATCAGAAACCGTCCCGCATCTATATGGCCGATGGCAGCGATCTTCCGGTCACTGTCCTCAACGGCAGGCCCGGTTACATCAACTTTCTCGATGCCCTGAACTCCTGGCAGCTGGTGAAGGAGCTCAAGGAAGCCACCGGCATTGTCTGTGCCGCCAGTTTCAAACACGTCTCACCGACTTCTGCAGCCTTAGGCATCCGGCTTCCTGACAGACTGAAACGTTCCTGCTTTGTCGATGATGTGGGAGGTCTGGATGATTCGCCTCTGGCCTGTGCCTATGCCAGAGCCAGGGGGACCGACCGGATGAGCTCCTACGGCGACTTCATTGCCCTGTCCGATCCCTGCGATCTGATGACCGCGAAACTGATCAGAAGGGAAGTGTCGGACGGCATCATCGCTCCGGCTTATGATGAAGACGCATTGGAACTGCTGAAGACAAAAAAGAACGGCAACTACAACATCATTCAGATCGATCCTGATTATGAGTGTGCGCCTTTGGAGACAAAGACGGTCTACGGCATCAGCTTTGAACAGGGACATAACGATCTGAAGATCACCGATGAGTTACTGAACAACATTGTAACTGAAAACAAAGATCTTCCTGCTGAAGCAAAAAGAGACCTGATCGTCGCATTGATCACCCTGAAATATACGCAATCCAATTCCGTTGCCTATGCCTTTGACGGACAGGCCATCGGTGTGGGAGCCGGCCAGCAGTCAAGGATCCACTGTACGCGGCTTGCCGGAAACAAGGCAGACACCTGGTTTCTGCGCATGCATGAAAAAGTGCTGAATCTCCCTTTCAGGAAAGATCTCGGCCGGGCAGACAGAGACAATGTCATCGATGCCTACATCAACAAGAACGAAGAAGACGTCTGTGAAAACTGGGAGAAATACTTCACGAAAAAACCTGATCCTCTTACAGAATCAGAGATCAGGGAATACCTCGATCAGATCACCGGCGTATCGTTAGGATCCGATGCCTTCTTCCCCTTCGGTGACAATATCGAAAGAGCTCACCGCAGCGGCGTCAGCTATGTCGCCCAGCCGGGAGGCTCCATCAGGGATGACAATGTCATCGATACCTGCAACAGATATGACATGGTCATGTGCTTCACAGGTATCCGCTTATTCCATCATTAAATGGCACTTGCGTGCCATTTCTTTTTTAATCACGGTTTGCCTGGATGAATCTCCATTCCATCAGGTCCTCAATATCGCAGTTGAGTACATCAGCCATTGAACGAAGAGAGAACGCACTGGCTTTATTGATATCTTTTTTTCTCTGTTCATACTGCTGGATCATACGAAGAGACACTGATGATCTTTCAGCCAGTTCGCTTTGAGAAAGGCCATTCATTTGGCGGATATACTGCAGTTTGCTTTGGGGTTTCTTATTTACAATGTGTCTGCATATCACTTCGATCGCTTTTATTTCGGATACTTCATGAAGGATATCATAAAGTTTTTCCAAATCCGTCATTTTGAGATAGTAGTGTAATTCTTTGAACGTGATTCCGAAAAACCATTGAAAATAAGCAAGTATCCATCCGCACCAGTATTCACATGAATAATCATACTGAACATAATCTTTCTCATAGTGATATTCTTTTTCGTTTTTCAATACTTCAAGCACCAGTTCAATACCGGACATTCCGGATACGTATTTCACGTTCCCTCTTTCATATTTTTCAGATAATCCGGAGTATATGAACAATTGATAAAAATCATCCATCTCAATGTTATAACTGTTCTTGGCAAAATCAAAGGCAGTACCCAGATTTCTCATTGCATCTTCCAGATATATTTCGTTATATGCCTTATTCACTGATTTGCGCTCCGTTGATGATGTCTCTCAGATAAACGCCATTGATATCCATTTCATCCAGTTGTTTTCTGTACATATTTCTTGTGTTTTCATCTCTTGTTTTTCTTTTCGGGAAATATTCGATACGACTGACCGGTTCACTCGAAATAAACTTTATTTTTTCAAATGCTTTCTCAGAAATCAGCACATATTGTTCTTTCACTTCTCCCAGCTTCATTGCATAGTTCAACTGTTCCAGAGAAATTGTATTGCTGATAAAATCGCGCGCAAAAGCAAAATAAGAGTCATCTGCACGATAACCGATAATGAGATCGTATGAATCGGTATTGATCAAATACTGATTCAGAATAAACTCTTTTCCTCTGACGGATACAGGGGATTTGATAGAGAATTCTCTGTTTTTCAAGAGCAAAGCCAGCCAATGAAGAATGTTGTATTTCTGATCCAATAGATCGAGGATCTTCAGTTTTGATAAATCAATCTCATATTTATTTACAAATCCGTCGCTGTTTTCACCAACCGCCCATTCTTTGGCCAGCTCAATATGTTTCGTACAATAAAAACCTTTGCCGTAGTCATTATATGGCTTTCCTTTTCCATATTCTGGTTTTTCTACAATCAAAGGTGATCCGTGATATAAAGTGGTCATTCCTATCTCCCTAGAGTCATATTTATTATATCTCTACAGAGATATAGTTGTCAAAGCTTTCTTAATCCCAGCTGATCGTATCAAATACCTGTCTGATCGTTTCCAGGCTCTCTTTTTCAAGTGCCTTTCGGTAGTAACAGTAAATGAAGTAGAAAGCCTTGGCTTTCTTCAGACAAAGGACTTTTCCTGACATGTCGATGTCATCTGCTTTGTATTCATAAAGAAAACCTTCTGCTTCCCGTCCGCTTATTTCTTCAGACACGAAATCAACGAACTCAAATCCGCTTTCTCTCATCGCCTGAGCGATGATCTTTTCGGTCTGCCTTGCCACATCCCTTTCACTCAGCATTGCGCTGATGAGGATGCTGCCCTTGCTGGAAGCGAAATTGATCAGAATGTGTTTTTCCGGATCCGAGATGCACAGATCGGGCGCTCCGTTTATAAAATTCATCTGATTCATTTCTTCTTCGCTTAATACATGGAATCCTTCAATACAGGATACGTTCATTTCTCTAATCTTCATAGATACCCTTTCTGTAAAGAAACAGCCTTGCGGCTGTCTCTTATTCTCCTAACGGAAGTGTGAACAGATAGAAGATGCCTTCCGGCAGCTGCACACCTGCTTCAACGGCGATCACCGCATGTGCGGCAACGATCGCACCGGCTTTATCCGCAAGTTCCATCAGACCCTTTGTCGTACCGCCTCCGCCGTAGACATCGTCGACCACAAGGATCCTTTTGCCTCTGATATATTCCGCATCATCATCAGTCAGCGACATGACCTGATCTCTGGGTGTCGTAACGGAACGGTAGACGGCCTGGATCCTGTTGCCGTCGCCGTTTTTCCTGGCGACAACGGTCTTGGAGATGTCTGTTCCCTTGGCCTTGTTCCAGCGTAAGGCGATCGCATGCGCCAGTGCGTTGGACTTGGCGACCGGGTTGAGGATCGTATCGAATTCCACGCCTGCCTCCAGCAGAAGGTCCACGATGTCATCGGCAGCCGCTTCGTTGAGACTGACCTGTCCCGAGATGTCCAGGAAGGCGACTTTCTTGCCTGACAGTACCTTGAAAGGAAGATCGTAATCCCTTCCGCTCATGGTGACTCTTAAGAATTCCTGTCCGTCTTTTTCGATTCTCTGTGTCGGTGTCTGATTGATCTTGCTCATATGTTCTCCTTCTTTATCAATATAATCATTATACTCTCTTACATGATCAGTAAGGCGATAAAACTGACGATACCGAAGCCCAGCATGATCGGCGTCAGATAGACGAGTCTGACCGGGATCATCCGGTACATTTTCTCCATCACTTCATTGTCCGGTTCACAGGTGAAGACATAGTTGGCTCTTTCATTAAGGCCGGTCTTGCGAAGGATGATGTTGATGATGTGACCCAGGCTTGCCAGCAGGAAAGTGAAAAACATGCCCCATAAACAGTGGACCGGTTTCGCTTCATAGAGACCGGCTGTATAAAACAGAAGACAGGTGGTGATCAGAAGCCCGTGATAGCCGTAGAAACCGAATGCCTGCTTGGAAAACAGCAGCTGGTCCCTGTTATATCTGTCGGGCATAAACACTGCCAGAAGGGCTCCCATCGTCCCTACCGTCACGCAGAAAGACATGATGATCTGGCTGTTCAGCAGACACGCCAGGATGCACATGATGGTCGACTGATTACACAGATAACAGGGCCATTCGTTATACCAGCTGTAGTCATCGCGGATATCCTTGAGCGAATACTTGTAGAATCTCAAAATGATGTATTCGATGATACTCAGATATAAGATCATTTTCAGACGCACATCTTCCGGATACCGGCGCAGAAAAACGCTGATGATCCCCAGCATCACGACAGTCAGTATCACATAGAACCACCAGCCGATATTGAAGACTTTGATACGGATCTCTCTGATTGGTTTTCTTTCTCTCATCGATTCGATTATATCATCAAAGAAGCTCTCAAAGACTTATAATAAAAGTAATGAAACACTTATCACTTATCATGTTTATCCTGGCGACATCGGTCCATCTTTTTGCGTCCTTAAAAAACGATAAACCGCTGAGAAACAAGACCAAACCGTTCATTCTGTTATCGCTGATGGGATTCTACTGTTTCTCGGTCTCAAAGATCAGGATCGTCGTCGTTCTGGCACTGATCTTTTCCTGGATCGGCGATCTTCTGCTGATCCCTCCCGGCAACAAGTGGTTTACGGCAGGCGGCATCTCTTTCATGATCTCGCATTTCTTCTTTGCCTTAAGTTATCTGAAAGACATCGCTTTTTCAAAGATCAATCCCCTGATCATGATCGTCCTGGGACTGATCTTCTTTACGATCGTCATGGTGACTTTCAAAGACCTGAAACCCTATCTGCCCAAGGCGTTATTCTATCCGATGTATCTCTATCTACTGATCAACGGCACGATGAACTGTTTTGCGATTTTCCGCCACTTAAGCTGCAGGGAACCCGCAACGCTCATCACCCTGATCGGAGCGATACTCTTCTTCATCTCCGACACGGCACTGTTCTTTGTGCGTTTCAAGAAAAGCAGCCGTCTCAAGACGCATTTTCTTGTCATGCTGACATACTCTCTCGGAGAATTCCTGATCGTAATGGGACTGATCTTAAAATAGGAGGATCTTATGAAATATTATCTTTACAATCCCTTGGCCAACAACGGCATCAGACCGGAACTGTCTGAAGGCGTCGAACTTGTCGATGCGACTTCGATCGACTTTGAAAAGTTCTTTGACGGATTAAAAACAGAGGACGAAGTCGTACTGATCGGCGGTGACGGCACCATCAATTACCTGGTCAATCACTATGACTGTTCCAGACTCAGAAACAAAGTATGGCTCCTGGCCAACGGCACCGGAAACGACTTCCTCAACGATATCAACGAAACACCGGATCACGAGATCGAACTCAACAGATATCTCACCGATCTGCCGACCGTCACTGTCAAGGACATCAAGAGAAAGTTCATCAACAATATGGGCTTCGGCATCGACGGTTACTGCTGCGAGGTCGCCGATCAGATCAAGGAAAAGACACCGAACAAGAAGATCGACTATACCGGCATCGCCATCAAAGGTCTGCTCTTCCATTTCAAACCGTGCCACGCGACGATCGAAGTCGACGGAAAGACTTATGAATTCGACAACGTCTGGCTGGCTCCGACCATGAAAGGAAAGTTCTACGGAGGCGGCATGAAGATCGCTCCGGATCAGGACCGCTTCTCAGATCACCTGACTGTTGTCGTCTACAAGGCAAAATCCAAACTCAAAGCCCTGATGGCCTTCCCATCCATCTTTGAAGGAAAACACGTCGAAAAGAAAGACATGGTAGAGATCATTGAAGGAAAGAAAGTCCATGTGAAATTCTCCCGTCCCTGTGCCGCACAGATCGACGGTGATACCGTACTCAACGTCAGTGAATACTGGGCTGAGATCTAAAATCCAAGCAACTGATGATGATATAAATAGGCCGATACAATCGTACCGGCCTGTTTTTTTATTTTACTGTTATAAGATATGAGTCAATCCAGATCCTCTCCGTTGGATTCGATCACTTTCTTGTACCAGTAGAAGGAATCTTTTCTTTCTCTGTGGAAATCACCGTTGCCGTCATTGTCCCTGTCAACGTAGATGAAACCGTAACGCTTTTTCATCTCGCCTGTTGAAGCGGAAACCAGGTCGACGCATCCCCACATCGTATAGCCCATGAGATCGACACCGTCTTCAACAGCTTCCTTCATGGCTTCGATGTGTTTCCTCAGATAGTCGATTCTATAAGTATCATGGAACTTGCCGTCTTCACTTCTGACATCATTGGCACCTAATCCGTTTTCTACGATCATCAGAGGAACTTCGTATCTGCCGTAGACTCTGTTGAGATAGGTTCTTAATCCCGTCGGGTCGATCTGCCAGCCCCAGTCAGATGTTTCCAGATGAGGATTCTTGATGCCTGTCATCATGTTGCCGCCTGCCTTTTCGTTGACTTCGGGATCTGTTGATACACAGGATGACATGTAGTAGGAGAAGGAATAGAAGTCGACTGTACCCTTCTTCAGGATCTCTTCATCTCCGGGTTCCATCCTGACATCGATGTTGTTGTCCTTGAAGTAACGTTTAGCGTAATAAGGATAATGACCTCTGACCTGTACATCACCGCAGAAGAAGTTGCCCATGTTGAAAGAATCGTCTGCCGCAATGACATCATCCGGTCTGCAGGAATAGGGATATGAAAGCATACCGGCGATCATGTTTCCGATCCTGAATTCAGGATTGATCTCATGACCGATCAAAACAGTCTTGGCAGAAGCGACAAACTGATGATGGATGGCAGTGAATCTGTCATCTCTTTCTTCCTTTGTCTCGTTCATGATGAACATCGGCTTATGATCTTCTCCCTGCATTCCCAAAGACATGATACGCCCGAAAGAGTTCATGCCGATATTGATCTCATTGAAAGTCAGCCAGTATTTGACTTCATCTTTATATTCCTTAAAACAGGTCTTCGCATATCTGACGAAATGGTCGATGACTTCCCTGCCTGCCCAGCCGTTGTATTTCTCGGAGAGTCCCCAAGGAAGTTCATAATGAGATAAAGTGACTAACGGTTCAATTCCGTTCTCTTTACATCTCCGGAAGACTTTATGGTAGAACTCCAGTCCTTTCTGATTGGGTTCCTCTTCCATGCCTGTCGGATAGATCCTTGACCAGTTGATGGACAGACGGAAACACTTGAAGCCCATCTCGCCCATCAGATCGATGTCTTCCTCATAGCGGTGATAGAAGTCGACCGCCTGATGCGAGGGATAGTAGACATCCGGATCGATTTCCTTATCCCATAGTCTC
>JAEEGF011153869.1_pt1 | contig 40241 bp, 26 predicted proteins | sample 9134171 | NCBI WGS metagenome assembly JAEEGF01 (sample SAMN16246542, study PRJNA631951) | gut metagenome | biome: gut microbiome; feature: rumen; material: AP-attached | host: Bos | place: Iran: Karaj | collected 2018-10 | reverse complement strand
GCTATTAATGTTCACCTTCTTAGATTTTTCATTAGAAAAACCATTAGATGATTCACCCGTCTCACTAAAAGAATACTCTGACCCTTCTTCATTAATATTAGGAATATATATCTTTAATCCATCAGATAGCTTATCTGCTAGATTTAAATTCGTTAAATTTGAGCCTTCAAGAGCACCGCCTGCTAAATTAATAGCGTCAATCACTCTATCGCCGTTATTACATTCATAAACCCCAGGATTTTGCACCTCCCCACAGACGTATACGTAAATCTTACTAGTCTCCTCTGTCTGTGTTTGAGAAAATGTTACAAATTCCGTGCTTTCCTCTACATCGTTTTGAATGTCATTATTATTTATGTTTAATTTATCAAAATCCCTGCTAAAAATGTAAATTATTCCAAGGACAACTATCACAATGCCCATAATTACATATCTTAGCCAATATCTATATTTATTATATATTTTTAAAAGTTTCATTTATACGCTCCTTTAATTTACATAAAGGTCCCTCTGCGTACAAATAATATTTTACAAAAATGTTACAAAATTTACAAGACAATATTACAGAATAATTTGTATATAATCCTTATATTTATTTACACTAATTGCTCTTTTTGTTAAAATAGTAAGAGTATTACAGTCGTTTAGGGGATTTTGACTTTAATACGTCTTTTTTTGATACATTTTTATAATCCCCAAATAAATTAAACGGGGGAAGTTTAAAGTGTTAGATATAAGTCATCTTAACTTAGGAAAAACAGAGAAAAACACTTTGAATCAAGAACATGATTCATCAAGAGAAACTAAATCTAATATAAAAACAAGAAAGAAAAAGCGATTTAGACTACTTGAAGAAAGCACAGGTCTTGTGCCTTCAGGAAATATAACTTACATTGTAGCTTTTGTATTGCCACTGATAATGTATATTGCTCTTTACTATATTAAAGAGATTTATCCCTTTGGCAATAACGTCTACTTAAGATCAGATTGTTATCATCAATATGCCCCATTCTTCTCAGAACTATGGGAAAAGATTAAATCTGGTGACTCTTTGTGGTATTCCTGGGATATTGGTATGGGAACTAACTTCATATCCTTATTTGCTTACTATTTAGCAAGCCCAGTGAATTTTATTATTGCATTTTTCCCACAAAAATTCATACCAGTTGTAATGGACTACATTATTGCAACAAAGCTTTCAATAGCCAGCCTTGCAATTGTTTTCTACATTTCCAAGCACTTTAACACTAAGAAATTAAGCATTGTACCTTTCGGTATTTTCTATGCTTTTAGTGGATTTTTAGCAGCTTATAGCTGGAATATTATGTGGCTTGATTGCATCATTTTATTCCCACTAATCATTCTTGGTCTTGAAAGATTGGTAAATCAAAATAAGGGCATTTTTTACTGCATTATGCTTGGCCTTTGCATTTACACAAACTACTACATTTCCATTATGGTTTGTATTAGCGTGGTTTTATACTTTATCGTGCTCATTATTTGTTACGAGGGCGAGAAGTCTTTTTATGCTTATTTTAAGAAAATGTATAGCTTTGCCTTCTATTCTCTCCTAGCCGGAGGACTAGCAGCAATTCTACTCCTTCCTGAGATTTATACATTTTCCTTATCCGCTTCAAGTAATTCGACCTTCCCATCAACTTGGTCAAACTACTTTAGCATAATCAAGGAATTTACAAGACATTTAATTAATATTCCAGTGCACACAGCCCTAGAACATCATCCTAATATTTACTGCGGAGTGGCAATCCTTATATTCCTTCCACTCTACGTTATTTCAAAACAGGTTAAGCCTAAGGAAAAGATTACAAAGATGGCCCTATTACTCATCTTTTTAATTTCCTTTAACCTAAATATTCCAAACTACATTTGGCATGGTTTCCACTATCCAAACAGTTTGCCAGCACGTCAGTCCTTTATTTACATTTTCTTTGTATTAATTATTTGCTTTGAGGCCTTTAAAAATATAAAGAACTTCACTAATAAAGAACTTGCCCTTGCTTTCTGGATAAGTATGGGCTTCCTAGTAATTGTTGAGCAGCTCTTTGTATCCGATGAAACCTATGATTTTAAGACAGTTTATATAAGTGGCGCCTTTATTTTACTCTACGCCCTTTTAATCTATCTAAAGCGAAACAAGAAGTTTAAGAGCCCGATTTTACTAATTGCTTGCTATTCCCTTTGTATCATTGAGGCAACTATAAACATGGATAATACAGGCCTTGGCACAACATCCCTTTCATCTTATCAGATTGATTTTGATGCTGTTGAAAATGTTACAGAAGAAGTTGCAAGTCAAGATGATACATTTTACAGAATGGACAAGGTGGTTGGTGCTAGAACTAAAAACGATGGTGCTTGGCATAATTACCATTCCATCTCAAACTTCTCTTCCACAAGTAATGCTGGAATGTCAAAGCTCTTTGGCTTCCTTGGAATTGAAAGTTCCACAAACGCTTATGGTTACAACGGTTCAACACTAGTTACTAACTCACTTTTCTCAGTTAAGTACCTAATTAGCAATAAGATTCTAAACGAAGGACCTTTGATTAGCTATGTAACTGGCAACAACGGTGAGTTCATTTATAAGAATGAAAATGTACTTCCTGTAGGATACTTAATTCCATCCGACGCAGAGGATAACTGGAATCCTACTAAGTCAAGCGATGGCATTGTTAATACTAATAGCTTAGTTGAGAGCTTAACTGGAATTTCAAACGTATTTACACTTACATATGAATACGGCAATGATAATTGGGTTTATTTTAATCCTGTAAAGGACGGACACCTTTACCTAATTACTAAGAATTCCGCTTGCTCATCAATACATGTAACAATTAATGATTCAACAACAAGAGATTTTACCAATATTAAGACAGGTACAATCCTTGATTTAGGCTACTACACAACTGAGGATGACATTGAGATTGAATCTGATGCTTCTATGGGCCTTGTGGTTTATACTCTTGAAGAGAGACGCTATGTATCAGCTATGGAGCAGCTAAATGAGTCAGGACTAAATGTCACAGACTATTCAAGCACAAGCATTGAAGGCACTATTGATGCTAGCGAAGATGGAAATATCCTCTTCTCAATTCCATACGATGATGGCTGGACAGTTTACATTGATGGCAAGAAGGTAGAAACAAGCGCCTTTAAGGATGCTCTACTTATGGTAAGCGTATCTGAGGGCTCACATACAGTAAGCCTTAAATACACACCAGTTAATTCAATCCTAGGAATTGTGGTAAGCATTATAAGTATTATCATTTTGATTGTTCTCTATATTATTTCAAAAAAGATTAGAAAAAAAGAGATCAAATTAGATAAGCTACCAGTATTCTTACAATCAATCATCCTAGGTGAAGATGTTAAGAAAAAGCTTATTAAAGAAAAGCTTCGTGAAGAAATCATTATTGATAATGAGGACAACGACAGCATCATAATCGATGACATTCCAGAGGAAGAATTCTTTGAAGAGTACTTCGAAGATGATCCGGATTCTGTAAAAGAGTTAGAGATATTAGATGGTGTTGAAAATGAAAACAAAGCCGTTTCTTCAAACAAAGATAAAGGAAACAAAGTTGAAGACAAGGTCGAAGACGAGGTTGAAGATAAGGTTGATAAAATTGTAAGTCCAGATGATTTAGATTCACTTGATGATTTTGATAATATTTAACCTAATAATCTAAATCGGTAAATTAAATACAAAATTAAAGGGATGCCCTAGGGCATCCCTATTTTTATTCTTCTTATAATTTCTAGAAATTATCTTCTAACTTCTCCTGCTCCTCTGACCTAAAGTTTTCTAGGAAATCTAGTAAATCTCCCTTCTTTATAGGCCTTGAGAAAAAGAAGCCCTGAATCTCATCACAACCATAGCCAATAAAAGACTCTAGCTGATCTTTATTCTCCACGCCCTCAACTAAAATTTTTAAATCTAGTTCCTTAAACATAGAGATTACATTTTTAATTATGGTTTGCATAACCTCATTCTTATACTCATCTACAAAAAGCTTATCAAGCTTAACAATAGTTATTGGCAGGGTTCCAAGTCTTCTAAGATTAGAATACCCCGTTCCAAAGTCATCTAGAGAAAACTTAATGCCATAATCGTTTAGCTTAATAAGATTGTTCATAACCACAGCCTGAGAATAACCAGCAATGCTTTCTGTAATTTCAAAGTTTACTTTATCTGGAGATATCTCCATACACTTCATTTTATTTATGATATTATCCGCCAAATTCACCTGAAGACATTGCTGGATTGAAAGATTAATTTCCACAAATTCAAGTCCACTTTTTACAAAATCTTCACTAGCAATAAATTTAAAAGTCTCATCTAAAACATAGTCGCCAATTCTTAGAATCGCCCCACTCTTCTCCGCTGCTCTAATAAATACCTTTGGAGATACAAAGCCATATTCCTTGTCATATAGTCTTAGCAAAGCCTCGGCACTTTTAAATTTCTTTTCCTTAACAGAATAAATTGGCTGATAATAAACCATGAAATTATCCGTTAAATAAGCCTTTTCAATGATTTTATCAATGTTTGTATTTATACTTACTTCCTTATCATTAATAATGTCCTTAGCCTCGTAAATATTTCCCATGAGCTTGCTATTATTGTAAAAGCTATTGGAAAATGTAATCAAATCCTCCACGCTAGCAATATCCTCTGGGAATACAAGACTGCAAAGGTAAGCGTTTATATTTACATTTATATGATTAAAACTAATAGGCTTTGAAAGCTCATTATCAATTAGTTTGGCTAAGGCCTTAACCCTGTTTCCATCAATACGATTAACAATAATTGCAAACTTGCCATCGTTTAAATAATAAAGAATATATCTACCCTTAATTAAGTTAGTCGAATTCTGAATCATACCTGCAGTTCTTCTAATTAAGGAATTGTAGTGCTCATAGGATAAAAGCCCCCTAAGCATTGAAGAATTCTTTAATTTAACTAGAAGTATCATTCGATTAGACTTAGTCTTTTCGTATCTTTTCGTATCAGATATAAAGGAGTTCATATTGTGAAAACCTGTAACTCCATCAATTAAAACCTCCGGCCTTTGAACCGTCTGGCTTACCAAAAGATTAACTAAAGATAGGGCAAAGGGCTCCACAACTAAATACGGGAAGAACCATTGAATTCCAATTGCAAGTACACTAATAGGATACATCAAAACAATACTATTAAAGTGTGACTGTGCATACCAATCTCTGTATTGAATTACAAAGAAAAAGGAATAAAAGAAATTCAGACTACCAATAAAATACATTAGAAGTATATAATTTCCTCTAATATAATGTCCCATTTCATCAATTCTAAAAATCATGCCATTATAATGATTTACAATCAATAAAATAATGATAGCTAGAATTGAAAGAATATGAAAAATCCAGAAGCCATGCCTCTTAAACATAATTTGCCACAAGTCTATAATGCTAATATTATACAAAGTATATATGAAAATATTAGACAAATGAAATAGAAAATAAAGGGAATTAGGTATAAAGGCAGTCCTAATTTCAAATAAACTATTATGCATGCTCGTATCAATAGTTATAGCCCATATATCAAAAATGCAAGTTATAATTCCCCATATAGCATTAAATATAAAAAACTTATTCGATGCTCCCCTAGTCATCTTTCTATAAAAGAAAGAAAACACAATGATGGCATTTACTAAAAGCGCTGCAACATCAAAATATATAATTCTTATCATATAAGAAATCTCCTTATATATTTACCTTAAAAACTATTTTTATTATATCATTTAACATATATTTCTACAATTAATATAAAGCCTTATTCTTAGGGAAAATGCATCAAGGCAATAAAAACCAGAAACTAGCCTAGGCTAATTTCTGGTTTAAATCTTATATCTTAATCTAAAGTTTTATATAATCTTAACTTAGTTATTAGCTAAATATTCCTCATTTAACTTAATAACCTTATTCATTACCTCAGGTCCTGGTGCGCCAAGAGTAAGTCTCTTATTAACACAAGTCTCTAAGCTAATTGCCTCATAGATATCCTCATCAAATACGGGGCTAATCTTCTTATATTCTTCAAGAGAAAGGTCATCAAGTGCGATTCCCTTATCAAGGCAAAGAAGAACTAACTGGCCAACAATACCATGAGCTTCTCTAAATGGTACGCCCTTCTTAACTAAATAATCAGCGGCATCTGTAGCATTTGTAAAGCCATGCTTAGCAGAATCAGCCATTCTCTTATCATTAAACTTCATTGTATCAATCATACCCTTAAAGAGGCTGACACAGCCCTTTACAGTATCGATGGCATCAAAAGTTAATTCCTTATCTTCCTGCATATCCTTATTGTAAGCAAGAGGAATTCCCTTCATTGTTGTAAGAAGTCCCATAAGTGCTGCATAAACTCTACCTGTCTTACCTCTTACAAGCTCTGCAATATCTGGATTCTTCTTCTGTGGCATAATTGAGCTTCCTGTCGAAAATGCATCATCAAGCTCAATAAACTTATACTCATTAGAATTCCAAATAATAATTTCTTCAGAGAATCTGCTTAAATGCATCATAATAGTTGAAAGTGCTGATAAGAATTCAATTAAGTAATCTCTATCAGAAACTGAATCCATACTATTAAGTGTAGGTCCATTAAATTCTAGTAACTTAGCAGTTAACTCTCTATCTAGAGGATAAGTTGTACCAGCTAGAGCCCCTGCGCCAAGTGGACAGTAATTCATTCTCTCATAGATATCTGAAAGTCTTGATCTATCTCTTTTAAACATCTCAAAGTATGCGCCAAAGTGATGTGCTACAGTTACAGGCTGAGCTTTTTGTAAATGAGTGAAGCCTGGCATAAATGTTGTAACATTTTCCTTCATAATACGAAGAATAACCTGCATTAATTCCTTAACTTCTTCATTTACAGCTAAAATCTCATCCCTTGTATAAAGTCTCATATCAAGTGCAACCTGATCATTTCTGCTTCTACCAGTGTGAAGCTTCTTACCAGCATCACCAATTCTTTCAATAAGGTTTGCCTCCATAAATGTATGAATGTCCTCATATTCATCATCTATAACAAGCTTTCCTGCTTCGATGTCAGCTAAAATTGCCTTTAAGCCATTAACAATCTTCTCGCCTTCTTCTTCGCTAATAATCCCTGATTTAGCAAGCATAGTAGCATGTGCAATACTACCTCTGACATCTTGTTTATAAAATTTTTGGTCAAAGGAGATTGATGCATTGAAGTTATTAACTAACTCATTAGTCTCCTTTGTAAAACGACCGCCCCAAAGTTTCATTTTCATTTCCTCCTAATGTTTTAACGATTTAACTCATTAAAATGTAATCACTACTAATTTAGCAAATGTTTACTAGGATGTAAACCTCCTTTTAGGATTTAAGCTATTTAATTTTACTTCCCTTAGAATCTCTATGAGCCAACTTTAAGTTAGTAAGGTTAAGTTCCTTCTTCTTATACTCAACCGTTACCTCATCTCCATCAGTAACTAAGAAGACCTCATCAATATGATCATCCTTAGCTAACTTCATAGCACGAACACCAAGAGCATTCTTCTTCTTTTGAGGAATGTCAGTTAGAGGGAATTTTAAAATGTTACCATTAGCACTAGCAAGGCAAACGTTCTGGTTACTTTCCACAACCTCTTCCTCTACAATGCCACCCTCAAGGGTAAACTTAGAATAAATAGCAATCTTAGCATCTGTTGTATAAACGCCTACTAAGCTATCATCCTCACCAAGCTTTGTAGCCGAAACTGTCTTTTTATTAACTTCAAACTCAGAAGCATCCACAAGCTTTGCCATACCATTCTTTGTAACAAAAAGTAGCTTCTTATTCTTGATTGTTGCCTCAGAACCGAGGAAGCAAATATTTTCTCCACTACTATCGTAATTACCAACATTATCAATAGGAGTACCCTTGTCTCTAAATCTAGTATATGGTAAGTCCTTTACCTTAACCTGATGCATATTACCTGTGTCTGTGAAAATGAGAATCTTACCGGTATTCATACATGTAAAGACATACTTATTCTCTGCATGTACTGCTTCCTTATTTCTCTCATAGGCAGAAATATCAATAGTCTTAGCATAGCCAAATCTATCCATAATAAAGACTACTTCCTTCTCTTCCATCTTCTTTTCTTCATAAACAGCTTCCTTAGCATCAAGAATCTGAGTTCTTCTAGCTCTAGCATATTCCTTCTTAATTCTTAAAAGTTCAGCCTTAATTACCTTTGCCATTTCTTTTCTAGATGAAAGGATCTTCTCATATTTTTCAATCTTCTTTAAGCATTCTTCGAATTCCTTCTGAAGCTGTAAAATTTCAAGACCAATTAATCTATAAAGACGCATCTGTAAAATCTCTGTAGCCTGGCGCTCTGTAAAATCAAGCTTAGCTGCACTTGCCTTAGATTTTTCAGACTTAAAATTAATACCTTCAACATTACCGTTAACTAAGCAATCCTTAGCCTGAGCTAAATTCTTACTTCCTCTAAGGATTTCAATAATTAAATCAATAATGTCGCAGGCACGAATAAGACCTTCTTTAATCTCCTTATTGTCTCTTTCCTTTTTAAGGAGAGTTGTATATTTTCTTGTGGCAAGATCAAACTGGAAGTCTACATGATGCTTAATAACCTGCTTAAGGCTTAAAGTTTCTGGTCTTCCATTAACAATAGCAAGCATGTTAACACCAAAAGTATCTTCAAGCTTTGTCTTCTTATAAAGCATGTTCTCTAAGTTCTTGTAATCAGCGTTCTTCTTAAGTTCAAGAACGATTCTAATACCTTCCTTAGAAGATTCATTTGAAACATCCACAATATCACTTGTCTTCTTAGTTTCAATTAAATCAAGAACATCTGAGATAAACTTAGAAATATTAGCACCAATCATTGTGTATGGAATCTCTGTAATAACTAACTTATCTCTTTCACTTCTCTTTGTGGCTGGCTCGTAAACCACCTTACCACGAAGCTTTACCTTACCCTGACCTGTTTCATAGATGTCCTCTAAGTCAGACTTATTAATTACAATACCGCCTGTAGGGAAATCTGGTCCTGGCATAATTTCTAATAATTCCTTAGTTGTAATTTCAGTGTTATCCATATAGGCACAAACTGCATCACAAACCTCAGCTAGATTGTGAGGTGGAATATTAGTTGTCATACCAACGGCAATACCATCAGCACCATTAATAAGTAAATTAGGTACTCTAACTGGTAAAACCTCTGGTTCTTTTTCTGTTTCATCGAAGTTTGGTAGGAAATCTACTACATTTTTATCAAGATCAGTTAAGTAAACGTCCTCTGTAAACTTCTGGAGTCTAGCCTCAGTGTATCGCATAGCAGCGGCTCCATCACCTTCAATAGAACCAAAGTTACCATGACCATCTACTAAAGCCATTCCCTTCTTAAAATCCTGTGATAAAACTACTAATGTCTCATAAATTGAGCTATCACCATGTGGATGATATTTACCCATGGTATCACCAACAATTCTTGCTGACTTTCTATGGGGCTTATCATGTCCTAAATTTAATTGGTCCATAGCGTATAAAACTCTTCTTTGAACAGGCTTTAAACCATCTCTTGCATCTGGTAAAGCTCTTGCTGTAATTACACTCATGGAATAATCTATATAAGACTTCTGCATTATTTCAGAATACTCAGTCTTTACTATCTGTTCAGCCATATATCCTCCCGTTTAATATTCTAATTATTAATTAGAATTTATGTCTTTATTATACAAGTAATAATTTAAGCATCGATCTCAGCTTCATTGGCATGAGCATAGATAAATGCACGTCTTGGTGGTACTTCACTACCCATAAGCATAGAAGTAACCTCCGCTGCCATTCTCGCATCTTCAATTTCTACTTGTTTTAAAATTCTAGTTTCAGGATTAAGAGTTGTCTCCCAAAGCTGCTCAGGATCCATCTCACCAAGTCCCTTATATCTTTGAAGAGTAAAGCTACCTTCTTCATGATTCTTTCTATAATTTTCAAGAGCCTTGTCATCATAAAGATACATGCCTTCATCCCCAGACTTCTTCTTAGTCTTCTTTGGCACTACCTTATAAAGAGGTGGTGTTGCAATATAGACATGACCCTGATTAATAAGCTCAGGCATGAATCTATAGAAGAATGTGAGTAAAAGTGTATCAATATGAGCACCATCCACATCGGCATCAGTCATAATAATAATCTTGTCATAACGAAGCTTTGATATATCAAAGTCATTACCGTAACCCTCTAAGAAGCCACAATTAAAGGAATTAATCATAGTCTTAATTTCTGCATTAGCTAAAACCTTATCGATTGTTGCCTTCTCAACATTTAAGATCTTACCTCTAATCGGAAGGATTGCCTGAGTTCTTCTGTTTCTAGCAGACTTTGCAGAACCGCCGGCAGAATCACCCTCTACAATAAATACTTCGCACTCCTCAGGATTTCTACTTTCACAGTTAGCAAGCTTACCGTTGCTATCAATTGAGAATTTCTGCTTTGTAAGAAGATTTGTCTTAGCCTTTTCCTCAGCCTTGCGAATCTTAGCTGACTTTTCAGCACAAGCAATAACAGCCTTTAGAGCCTCTAAATTCTTATCAAAATATAACTGAACCTCGTCGTTAGTTATAGCCGATACAACTGTTGATGCATCAGGATTATCAAGCTTAGTCTTTGTCTGACCTTCAAATCTTGGTGCTGGATGCTTAATAGCAACAATAGCTGTCATACCATTTCTAACATCAAGACCAGTAAAGTTATTATCTTTATCCTTAAGAATTCCTAACTCTCTAGCATACTGATTAATAATCATTGTAAACTTAGTCTTAAAACCTGTAATATGTGTACCACCCTCTTGAGTGTAAATGTTATTACAGAAACCAAGTATATTTTCCTCGAATTCATTTACATACTGGAAAGCAACTTCCACTTCAATGTCATCCTGCTTATTCTTAAAATAAACAATATCACAAACAGTTTCCTTGCCTACATTTAAGTCCTTAACATAAGCTAAAATACCATCTTCTTCATGGAAAGTTTCCTCTTCAGGTTCTTCACCTCTAAGGTCCTTAAAATTAATTGTAAGTCCTGGATTTAAATATGCGATTTCATGTAATCTTGACTTGATTGAATCCGCCTTAAATCTAGTCTTTTCAAAGATTTCACCATCAGGAAGGAAAGTAACTGTTGTACCTGTATCATGCTTTCTGCAAGTACCAATCTCCTTAAGAGGAGCTACCGCCTTACCTCTTTCATATCTTTGCTTATAAACTTTACCTTCAAGTCTGATTTCAACCTCTAACCAAACTGAAAGAGCATTAACAACGGATGCACCTACACCATGTAAACCACCAGAAATCTTGTAACCGCCATCGCCAAACTTACCTCCGGCATGAAGTACAGTAAATACAACCTCAACTGCTGGAATACCAGCCTTAGGATGAATTCCTATTGGAATACCTCTACCATTATCCTTAATAGTAGCTGTACCATCTGCATTAAGACTAACTGTAATATCACTACAAAAGCCCGCTAAATGCTCATCTACAGAATTATCTACGATTTCATATATAAGATGATTAAGACCCTTAGTGCCTACTGAACCAATATACATACCAGGTCTTTTTCTAACCGCTTCTAGTCCTTCCAAAATGGAAATACTATTAGCATCATATTTCTTAGTTGCCATAAAATTTTCTCCCTTTTATTTAAAATGCAAGTCTAATTAGATAAATAAGAATTAAAAATGCTTTCAAAGTTTGATGAATAAATTGAATTAGAACGAACGCTAAGTTTTGCCCAAACTCCTGTATTAAAATCTACATAATACTTTGATTCGTACTCATTCATATACTCATTAAACTGCTCTAATTGCTTGCTTTCTAAGATTGTTGTCTTATTGACTTCAGTCTTAGTTTTATCATTATCAGAAGTACAACGAATTAGATAATAAAGTCCATTAACTTCAAAAACCTCACTCATATCACCAGTAGATAGGTTAAAGGCAATGTCTTCAAATGTCTGATCCATTTCACCCTTCTTTAATTCCATTTCATAATTGCCATCGTCATTGATTTCCTTTGCAAGGGCAAAGAAAGAGCTACCTGACTGAATGCTATTATAGGCATTCTCCACCTCTTCCTTAGAATCGCTTACAATATACTGAATATCAATAACTCTAGCATCATCATAACTTACCTCAATGTCATATTCAGAAATAATATCCTCATATAATTTATTAGCAATGGCAAATTTAGTATACATCTCTTCTAGATCCTCTAAACTTACATCTAACTGCTTCTTATCATCATCGGATAAGTTATTGTAATACTCAGCAGCTGCTGCCTCTACGTTGTTCTCTTCATCTCTACTTAAAACAACGCCTCTTTCCTTTGCTAGCTTATTTAGCATAGCAACTCTTATTAACTTAACTTTAATTTGATCATTAACATAAGAATAAAAAGATTCTCCATCAATTGTCTCATTCCAGATATCCTCACCTAAAAGCTCTTCGTACTGGCTTCTAGCATCAGACATTAAAATCTTAGCTTCGGCTTTAGTCATTGAAATGCCATCCACTTTAAGAATTGTATTAGAATTTAGCCCTGTTGATATATAAACAAAATGGCCATTGAAAAAAATCATAAAAATTAAACATGCTGCAACTAAAACCGCTGCAGACACTAAAGCAATTAATCTCTTCTTGTTAGTCTTCAAAACCCTTACTCCTTTAGTCCATTATTCTGTAAAATCTTGCTATAGCTGCAATCGCACACGTGTAGCTCCTTCTTTGAAGGAGCTACTTGTGATACGGCTCGTTCTTCATAATTCTATAGCTTCTATAAATCTGTTCAAGTAAAATCACACGCATTAACTGGTGTGGAAAGGTCATCTTAGAAAAGCTAAGCTTATAGTCTGCTCTAGCTAAGACCTCACTTGATAAGCCAAGGGAACCACCAATCACAAAGCTAATATCGCTCTTTCCAGAAATTCCTAGCTCATCAATCTTTTTTGATAACTCGACAGAATCTAGCATCTTGCCTTCAATGGCAAGGGCTATAACATAGGAGTCGTCTTTTATATTAGATAAAATTCTCTCCCCTTCTTTTCTTTTGATTAAGTCATTAACAGTATCACTTGCATTATCCGGTGTCTTCTCATCAGGAAGCTCTATAATCTTTAGATTACAGTATCTTGAAAGTCTCTTAGAGTACTCATCAATAGCACCTGTAAAGAACTTCTCTTTCACCTTGCCAACGCATACAATGTTAATCTTCAAGCAATTCACCTCTAACCTTCAACTACAAAATATTCACCGCTAGGAAGCTTAAAAACTTCTAGCTGCTCTTCTAATTCTTCATCAGACATAGAACTAACATCCATACCTTCTTCTGCTAGGGCATCTCTTAATTCCTTAATGTCCTTACAAACAAAAGCAAAGGACTCTTCAAGAAAATCCTTAGCCTCATCAAGATCAAAGACTACATCCTCCATAAAAAGTTTTGCTTGCTCTTTTAAGAAAACCTCTGCACAGGCTGTTAAATGCTTCTCGTCCATAATAATCTCCTTATGATAAAATTTGTGGGAAACGCTCCCTTAATGTATCAACTACTCTCTTGGCCTCGTAGTTACCATGTTTCTTAACATCTGCTACAGCCTTCTCCATGACATAAGAATACTTAACATTATCAAGCATAGTAATATCATTATAATTATCACCAAATGCCATACACTCATTAGACTGTAATTTAAAATACTCCTTAATCTGATTAATAGCCTTACCCTTAGAAACACTAGTCTCCATAAAGTCTAGGTAGAGATCACCAGATACTGCAATACTTGCCTTACCCTGCCATCTATCAAAGAAATAGTCTCTAGAATTAGAGATACCTGAAAGGTCACAAACAGCCACCTTTAAAATATCTTCCCTAATCTCACTAAAATCCTCTACTAGAGTTGTATGATAGTTAACTACCTCGGTCATTCTATGATGATATTCTTTAGTCTTAGGCTTAATATAGGCAGTCTTTTGTCCTGAAACTAAGACCTCACAATTAGCTCTATTATAAACATCATCAATAATTTCAAGGGCTAAGTCTCTCTCCATAGCTGTCTTAGCTATTACCTTGTCCTTATAAGCTACTAATGCACCGTTCTCAGCAATATATACCAAATCCTTTGAAACTGGCTCAAATAGTCTCTTTAGAGAGGTAATCTGTCTACCTGATGCAGCAGCAAAATGTATTCCCGACTTTAAAAGCTTAGCTATTGCTCTTAAAGTTTCTTCATCTACACTCTGTGCCCCATTAAGAAGTAGTGTACCATCTAAGTCACTTGCTATAAATCGTATCATATTAACACCTTTCGTAATCTATTCTATATCCTAATTTATAAAGTTCAAGACATATTCTTGCTACTGGCAAGCCAACTACATTATTATAGTCGCCCTCAATAGCCTTAATGTAGGCGGCAAAAAGCCCCTGAATTCCATATGCCCCTGCCTTATCATAAGGCTCTTTAGTTGATATGTAGGCCTCCACACTCTCATCTGTTAAAGGGTAGACTAAAACTTCTGTCTTCTCACTAAAGCTAATCTCTTTAGCCTCCACTTTATCGCCCACGCCACTTGTCTTAATAAGACAAACTCCTGTGTAAACCTGATGAGCATTATCAGAAAGTCCCTTAATCATTCTTCTAGCATCTTCCTTATCCTTAGGCTTAGTTAGAATCTCGCCCTTGTGATAAACCACTGTATCTGCGCCAATAATCACACAATCAGAGAGGTCTTCCCCTCTTTCCTTTAGCATATCAAATACAGCTCTTGCCTTCCTTCTTGAAAGTTCCTTCACATAATCGTAAGGAGGCATTAGTTCAATCTCCTCACTTGCCTGACTAGTTATAATCTCAAATTTAATACCGACCTGCTCTAAAAGTTCCTTTCTTCTAGGAGAAGCAGAAGCTAAAATAATTCTCATAATTAAATTCCTTTCTCGACTTACCATGTCCTATATTAACATTCTTTTATGAAAAATAAAAGTCCAAAAAGAAATTTTGTTCGTTTCTAATCTAAAGAAAAGGGATAGAAACATTTTCCTATCCCTTAACTAATTCCTTATTAAAAACAAACTACATTATTGTTAAATCCTACTTATCAAGACTTCTATTCATAGCTGACTCAACCGCATCAATAGAAGCTCTAATAATATCGTGATCAATACCAATACCAAAGTAGCCCTTGCCATCATCGCCCTCAATACCTACATAAGCAATAGCCGAAGCACCAGAACCACTCTTTAAAGCATGCTCTTCATAAACTGTAATATTACATGGCTTATTAAAATGTTTAGCAAGTGCGTTACTTACTGCATCAAGACGACCCTTACCAGCCGCATTAACTGTAAGAGACTGTCCATTTTCTTCAATAGTAACTGCTGTCTGAATTCCATCTTCCTGCTTAAAATGTACCTCTGTAATCTTAAAGTTTGGTGTATATTTCTTATATCTCTTCTCAAAGATTTCAAGAACCTCATCTGGCGCTAATTCCTTATGAGCATTATCAGAAACATCCTTTACAGCATAGCCTAAATCCTCTCTCATAGCCTTTGGAATAAGCATACCGAAGTTTCTCTCTAATACGTAGGCAACGCCACCCTTACCAGACTGGCTGTTAATTCTAATAACATCAGAATCATAAGTTCTACCAACATCCTCTGGATTAATTGGAAGATATGGAACTGTCCAAAGTTCTGGATTGTGGTCGATTCTATAGTGCATCCCCTTTGAAATAGCATCCTGATGAGATCCTGAGAAGGCTGCAAATACTAACTTACCACAATATGGATGTCTATCAGAAATTGTCATCTGAGTAAGCTTTTCATAAGTCTGTGCAAGCTCAGGCATATCAGATAAATCAAGCTTTGGATCAACACCATGTGAATACATATTCATAGCAAGTGTAATAACATCTACATTACCAGTTCTCTCGCCATTACCAAAAAGTGTACCCTCAATTCTATCAGCACCAGCAAGCAAGCCAAGCTCAGAATCGGCAACGCCTGTACCTCTGTCATTATGTGGATGAAGGGATACGATAACATTTTCCCTATTATGCATGTTCTTACACATGTACTCTACCTGACTAGCATAAACATGAGGAAGAGACATCTCAACAGTTACCGGTAAGTTAATGATGCACTTTTTGTCTTTTGTTGGCTGCCACTGGTCAATAACTGCGTTACAAACCTCAAGGGCATATTCTGGCTCTGTGCCTGTAAATGACTCAGGGCTGTATTCAAATAAATAGTTTCCGCCATCTGCCTCAGCTAATTCCTTTAAAAGCTTAGCACCTTCAATAGCGATCTTCTTAATTTCTTCCTTAGACTTAGCAAATACCTGCTCTCTTTGTGCAAGAGATGTAGAATTGTAAACATGGATAATTGCTCTTGGAGCGCCCTTAACTGCCTCAAAAGTCTTCTTAATAATATGAGGTCTAGCCTGAGTAAGTACCTGAATTGTAACATCCTCAGGAATCATATTATTATCAATTAAAGTACGGCAAAATTCATACTCTGTCTCTGATGCTGCTGGGAAACCAATCTCGATTTCCTTAAAGCCCACCTTAATTAACATCTTGTAAAACTCTAACTTCTCAGCCAAGCTCATTGGTTCTATTAAAGCCTGGTTGCCATCTCTTAAATCAACAGAACACCAAATTGGTGCCTTATCCACGTATTCCTTCTTAACCCAGTCATTGCACTCAACTGGTGGCATAAAGTAGCCTCTCTTGTACTGCTTGTAATTAAACATAAACCTTTCCTCCTAATTCTAGTGCTCTTACTTATGAAAATGTGTCAAAAGCCTAAAGACAAATAAAGCCACTAATTTATCTTTATCCTAACGCTAAAAAGTCTCCCTTCCCAAAGAGGCTATAAAAAAACGTCTCTTAAAGGTTTCCCTTTAAGAGACGAATAAAATCCGCGTTACCACTCTTATTCATAGTAAAACTATGCACTCACCAAATACTTTCATATTCTGACCATTATAACGGTTGGCATTCCGTCTAGCCCTACAGTTATTAAAAAATAATTTCAGGTAGCTGCTCCAAGGCGAGTTCATTACTTCACTTTATCTATCTTTCACCAACCGATAGCTCTCTGTATTCCGATTCATAACTACTATTCCTCTTCATCGCATTTTAAATATTGAATTATATTAAAACTATAAACTAACAATATTTGTTTGTCAATAAGTTTTATAACTTCTTTAAATAACTAATTTCCTCTTTAGTTACCTCTTCTCTTGAGTATCTAGCCTTTTCATAAGCCTCAGTTATCTTAGCCGCCTTTTCTTCATCCTCAATAATAAGCTTAGAAGAAATATCGCCAGGCATTAATTTATCTGGCTTTAGACCATTTTTCTTATATTTAGTATAACGCTTCTTTGACTTGGCGTATTTTTTGAAAATCTTTCTATAGCTGTCATTATTAGATAAGCCCTTAGATGACTCCTTCTTTAAATTCTCGTAAGCCTTATCCTTTGAAATCTTTTCTTCCTTTAAAAATTCCACTTCATCAAATTCATCAAGCTTAGTCCTTTTAAAGCTCTTAGCATACTTAAATACTAGGTAAATTACTGAAACTGCCAAGGCTATCACAAGCACAAGGGCAAAGGCCTCAAAAATAGCATTAAAGATAGCTGCATTATCATTTGGTGTGGAATCTGCAAAGCTAATATCATAACCTGAACTTGCCTCATCACTAGAAGAAGCTGAATCTGTTGAATCCTCACCAGATCCCCAAAGTATAAGAATAAACTTAATAATTAGCTTTACAATGGCAAATAAAAATCCGCCGATTATACTAAATATATTTCCGTACTTACCGTAATAGAAAAGGTACATGAAAACCGCCATAACTAAGGCAATTACAAAGGTTACGGTTACATTTGCATTAATAATTCTATTAAGGGGAAACTCTGACTTTCCGGAGTTAACCTTAATAACCTTATTAAGTTCCTTTACCTGATTATAAATTAGGCTAGATAGGACAAACACTACAAATAAAAGCACCATAAGTCCCACAAGGCCATCATTATTATTGCTGCCACCAAGCACGTATCCCACAAACATTACAAGGGCGTAGGCTGGATGAATTCTTTCTTTAATTACAGAACTTGAGTAAACATCCTCGTCTGCTGCAGATTTTAAATTAGATACAAAATCCTTAGAAACAGGGGAATTATTAGCAAGCTCTGTAAGCTTATTCATGGCATTCTTAATTCTAATTGAACGAAGTGATATTACTAGTGTAGCAAGGAAAAAAGTCACAATCTCAAGGTCATTTCTTGCAAAGACAAGGCTTGCTAGCGGGAATATCAAATTAATTATCATAAAGGCTGTAAAATTATTAACCTTACGTCTAACAATATAAAGAGCTACTGTTGGAATAATACACAATGAACATAGAACTATATCAGTATTTGGCCTATTGGCAATACCAATAATAGCCATAACTTCAATGGCAAAAAATACCACAAACTGTGTGAAAATTTCTAGGAAGGTTTCTAATACGTTAAGCCTTTTGTTAGTTTTACTAATCTTTGTTGGCTGTCCCATTAAAGCTTACCTCCTATATTCTGATCAATCTCAAACTCCAGGCTCTTTAGCTCTGTAAACTGCGATATATTTTCTCCCCTAAAATGTGGCACAACCCAGAGAGAATCCTTATCGTTTTTAAATTTCTCGTTAATTAAGTCTACTAATTCCTTTTGTCTATTAGCAGAAATAATTACATAGATTGAATCTCTTTTAATTTGAAGTTCGTTAATAATTTCCTTAAAGTCACGCTTCTCCTTGCTTGCATCAACTCTAGCAAGTAGCGCGTTAATAGTCTTTAAATGAGCAACACCAGAACCTGCAGAAAGCTTTATCTCAGCTCCTTCAAGATAATCTCTAGCATTTGAGTAAAGGGATAAATTAACCCCTTCTTTTAAAAACTTAGTGGCAAAGCCTGAACAAAGCTCAATACTATTCTCAATAATCTCAAGGGATTCAAGCTGTCTGTCCTTTTCTAAATTAAGTAAAATGCATACATTTCTACTCATAGTCTCATCATATTCATTAACCATAAGCTGACCGGTTTTAGCAGAAGCCTTCCAGTTAACGGACTTTAAATTATCATTATAGTTGTATTCTCTAATTGAGCGGAAAGCGAACTTATCCTCGAATAGGTACTTCTTCTTAGTTAAGTCCCCTTCAAGGCTATTATTAATAATTCCAAGCTTATTAACGTCAATGGCCTGTGGGTAAACTGTAATAAAGGCAGTAGCGTCCTGCTTGCATACATTTACCTCGTCCATAAATACACCGTTAAAGACAATCTCTAAATTATCTAGTGTAAAGACACCTCTTTTAAGACACTTAATAGGAATACGTCTTGTGATCTTCTGATTAGGACCTAGGGAAAACACGTCATTTCTATAGGTTCTATCTGTAGTTGTAGAGTTAGTATCAATATCTGTAAAATACAAACTCTTATCTAATTGAAATTTAGTGTTAATCATAGCTAAGGGCAATTTCTTAGCGTTGCTAACAGTTAAGACTAAATTGGTTGAATCCCCACGAATCACATTTCTGCTTTCGAAATTTAGATTCATTTTCAAATTCTTAGACCAATTCTTTCTATAAAGAGTAACAACAAAGAAGTAAACAAGTGCCACAGCTACTATCATCAAAATAATATTCATTACTTATCCCATTCCTCTGTAGGCACATTAATTTCGCTAACGATTCTATCAATAATCTGCTCTTTGTTGTCACGAGCAAAGGCACCGGATGATAGTGAAAGTCTATGAGCAAAGCAAACTCTAGCTAAAGACTTAATATCTTCTGGTACAACATAAGTTCTTCCTGATACATATGCAAATGCTCTCGCAGCATTCACCATAGCAATTGACGCTCTAGGACTAATACCAATGGAAATGTCCACGCTATTTCTAGTCTTAGTAGCAATATTGACAATATATTCAATTAAAGATGGATGGATAAAGACTTCCTTTACCTCTTCTCTCATCTCTAAGATATCTTTTGTAGTAACTACGCTTCTAATGGATTCAATAGGGCTAGCCTTTAAAAATCTAGTAAGAATCTCCTTCTCACCTTCCTCGCTTGGATAACCCATATTAATCTTCATTAAAAATCTATCTAACTGAGCCTCTGGTAACTCGTAAGTACCAGCTGTCTCAATAGGGTTCTCAGTGGCAATAACGATAAATGGTGCATCTAGCTTAAAACTAGTTTCATCAACTGTTACCTGTGTTTCTTCCATACATTCAAGAAGTGCTGACTGAGTTCTTGGTGTCGCTCTGTTAATCTCATCGGCCAATAAAATATTAGTAAAAATTGGACCTCTTCTAAACTTAAACTCTTCTTCCTTCTGGTTATAGATATGAATACCTGTAATGTCTGATGGAAGTAAATCTGGTGTAAATTGGATTCTCTTAAAGTTACCCTCTATGCTTTTAGCAAATGTTTTAGCAAGCATTGTCTTGCCTGTTCCTGGAACATCCTCTAGTAGTACATGGCCAGATGCTAAAACACTTGTTAAAATCAACTTTGTAACATCCTCTTTATCTACGATAACCTTATTGACGTTATCTAAAACTAGTTTACATTTATCCTGATTATTAAACATGAAAAACCTCCGATTGTCTTTGTTTCATACGCTTTTTAGTATAGCAAGCAGAGATTATTCATTCAATAAAAAGAAAATAAAATTATTCTTCCATTGGCATATCTTGGTTAACGTCAATTCCTCTTGGTGGAACTGGTGTTGAGAAAACAATCTGAGTTGATGTACGACCGAATTTCTGAAGCTGTCCAATAAATGTATCAAGCTCTAAAGTACTTGGGAAGATAACCTTAAGTAACATTGAATAATTACCTGTTACACAATTACATTCTACAACGTTAGCGCATGACTTAATAAATGGATAAAATTCTGGCTTCTGTGCAGGTGCTACTTCAAGATTAATAAAAGCTGTAATATGATATCCAAGCTTTAACTGATTAATCTTAACCTCATAGCCTTCAATGATTTCTTCTTTTTCAAGTCTTTCAATTCTTGCTGATACAGCAGGTGATGATAAAAATACGTTCTCTGCTAAAGCCTTAAGTGGCATTCTTGCGTTCTGCTGTAATAATGTGATTATCTTCTTATCAATCTTATCCATAATTCCTCCTTAAAACAAAAAAAGACAATTCTAGCTATCGCGGCTAAAATTGTCTCCTTTGACATTCATTAATACTTTTCTATAATAAACCTAATTTAATTAATTATCAAGTGCTTTTTGTTAATTTAAATAAGTTTTCTTATGATATAGTTTATTTATTACTTATTCTCTTCTTCAATATCTTCAGCTTCGTAGAGTTCTTCATATTCCATAGCATCAAGCTCTTCATCAAAAGCATCTGAAACTATCTCATATTCCTCATCAGAGCCGATATTCTCTAGTACTGGCTCACCGTTTGGATCCTCTTCGTATCTGTAAAGATAAACCTCATCGTTATCTGCTGCCTCACCCTCAAGTGGTAAAAGCGCTATATATGTATTCTCACCAGCTGGGAAAATTCTAACGATTGCACATTCGCATGTCTCACCGCCATCAAGTGCAAGTGTAACTGTGCTATATTCTGAATTATTTGCCATATTTATCTCCTTTTCATGCTTACTGCATAAGCTTTTCTTTATGTAACCTTTTAAAAGGGTATCACAATAATTGATTTTCCTCAAGACCTATTTCCTCGATAAATCTCGAAGGAAGATAATCTTTGTTATATCTATGCTTAGGAGAAAGTATATACAAATGTTTCTTAGCCCTTGTAATACCTACATAGAAAAGCCTTCGCTCCTCCTCTATTTCCTCTTCAAGTGTCGCCTTATTAAGAGGAATAATTTCCTCGCAAACATCCATAATAAAAACCACTTTAAACTCTAGGCCCTTACTTCTATGAAGAGTGTAGAAGTTAATCCCATCAAAATTACAGTAGTCCTTATCTTTCGCCCCTGCACTAACTCCAGTTCCATCAGCTGCTGCCTCCCCATTTTCCTTTTGCTTTTCCCTTACAAAGGCTACAAAATCACTTATCTTAGTAAATTCCTTTGAAAGCTCTGTTATCTTTTCAAGGTCTTCAAGTATCAGCTCCTTATTGGCTTTATTTTTTCTAGCATATTCCTCAATATAATCCTCAAGGCCAATGCCCTTTCTAATGTAATTAATCGCCGCAAAGCTAGTCATTTTCTTAAGCATATTAATATCAAAGATAAGGCTATCAATATTTTTTATAACAGTATAATTAGGCCTTTCCGCCTTCTCATAAATCTCCTTTAAAGAAATCAAAGACACGGGACTTGTAAGATAAGACCTTGTAATATACCTCATGGGCTTATTTATTATTTTTAAAAACTTCTCTCTAGTCCTATCTCCAAGGGCAATTTCAAGGTAATCAAGGACTTCCTCCACCACATTACTATTGTAAAAAGAAGACATCTTAAAATCATTTTTGCATTTAATTCCCATAGCCATAAGTTCTCTTACAAAGACCTTATTTAATTCATTTGTCCTTGAAAATATAGCAATATCCCTATAATTTATCCCCTGCTCCCTTAGTTTTACAATCTCACTAACTAAAAACTCCCTCTCTTCCTTTTGATCCTTTGGCCTAAGGTAAGTAATTATTCCTTTACTTCGTTCCGGCGTATGTAAATTTTTTTCAAATCTAACTTTATTATGGGCTATAAGTTTATTGGCAAGTTCCACGATATTTGACTCACTCCTGTAATTTATATTTAATTCAAACTTACTGGCCTTTGAAAATATATCTAGGAAGGATAGCATAATCTCTGGCTTAGAGCCCCTAAAGCCGTAAATACTTTGATCATCATCTCCCACCACAAAAAGATTGCATTCTTCCCCTAGTAACTGCATTATTACCTCAAACTGCACCTTATTAATATCTTGAAATTCATCTATTAAAATGTATTTAAAGCGCTTTATCAGACTCTGACGTAGCTCTTCATTTTCCTTTAAAAGATAAACTAGCTTAAGAGCGAAATCATCAAAGTCTAATAGACCACGTCGCTTTTTTTCAAATTCGTAAACTCTAAATATATTCTTAAAGGTCTGTTCTGGGATTGTTTTGGACTTGTAATTATTGATATTAAGATTGTCATTTTTTATCTTAGAAATTTCTGCAAGAACTAAATCAATTAGTTCGTCTTCGTTATCGTATTCTAGCTCGTATTTTAGAATCTCTTTTCTTATAATGCTTCTTTGTAGATTAAGAGTTATAACTGCATCATTTGTTAGGTTGTTGGCATGCTTAAGTATGGTAAAAAAGAGGGAATGAAAGGTGGCAAAAAATACGCCAATGCCTTGATTATTGTTCTCTTTATAGAAACGCTCTTTAATTTGAATTGCTGCGGATTTATTAAAAGTGATTACTAGAATGTTTTGTGGACTCACATCATGATTATTAATTAGATTCTTTATTCGATTAGTCAGGGTAAAAGTCTTACCACTACCGGGGCCTGCAATAACAAGACAAGGACCCTTGTTAAATTCTATCGCTCTTTTTTGAGCCTCGTTAAAAGACATGTGTGTTCTTCCTTTCAATTGTTTTCTTTCGTAAAATCTATTGCTATTAAAAAATAAATGGGCTTAAAAAATTAAGCCCATTAAATATACTATCTAGTGCGATTGTTGTCAATAACGTTGTATCTTATCGTCTGCATCATCTGTCTTATCGATTCGTTTTACTACAACGTAATACTCAAGACTATCGTTTACATGAATTAATACTCTATCTCCTACTTTGTGACCAAGTAGGGCTTTGCCTAGTGGGGATTCGATGCTTATAAGTCCAAGTAAAGAATCTTCTCTTACTGTTGTAACAAGCTTAATCTCCTCGCTTTCATCGTCATCTTCATAGTAAACTTCAACTGTGTTATTAACACCAATCTCATCCTCTGCGGCAGTTTCTTTAATAACTGTTGCAGACTTTATCATTCTTTGAAGATATCTGATACGACTTTCATTCTGGTTCTTAAACTTCTTAGCAGCATGATATTCAAAATTCTCGCTTAAATCTCCTTGAGCTCGTGCTGTCTTTACATCCTCAAGAGCCTCTTTTCTAACAACGCTAATACGATAGTCGATTTCCTCTTCCATCTTCTTAATGTCATTTTCTGTTAACTCATTTCGCATATAAATCCACCTCTTAAATCCTTATCCTAATTCTTAGAAACAACTTCTCCAGCCTTCTTATAAATTGACTTAGCCTCAACAACGCCACGTACACTTGAAAGTGGGTAGATATTAGATTCTCTACCAACGATTGTACCAGGGTTTAATACGCTACCGCAACCAACTTCTACATTATCACCAAGGAAGGCACCAATCTTTTTAATGCCAGTCTCAATTCTTTCGTCACCATTTTTAATGACAATAAGCTTCTTATCAGACTTAACATTACTTGTAATTGAGCCAGCACCCATGTGAGCCTTAAAACCAAGGATTGAGTCACCAACGTAGTTATAATGAGGCACCTGAACCTTATTAAAGAGAATTACATTCTTTAATTCAGTTGAGTTACCAACTACTGCGCCTTCACCCACAATGGCCTTGCCACGAATAAATGCACAGTGTCTAACTTCTGCGTCCTTGCCAATGATAGCTGGACCTGCGATGTAGGCTGAAGGGAAAACATTAGCAGTTTTGTGTACCCATACATTTTCACCTCTAAGCTCGTATTCATCGGCTGGAAGTGTCTTTCCAAGTTCTATAATAAAGTCACCAATCTTAGCTAGGACCTCCCAAGGGTATGTGCAACCCTTAAAGATATCCTTAGCGATTGTTTCGTTTAAATCAAATAAATTATCAATTGTTAAATTCATATTGTCCTCCAAAGCTTTTATTCTACTGTAACTGACTTAGCAAGGTTTCTTGGCTTATCAACGTCATTACCCTTAAGTACTGATGTGTAATAAGCAATAAGCTGTAATGGAACAGCTGCAACCATAGGCATAAGTAGCTGATTAGCTTCTGGAAGGCAAATTGTTACGTCGCTAACACCATCTTCAACGTCAACGCCAGGAGCTGCAATAAGTATTACAAATGCACCTCTAGCCTTTACTTCCTTGATATTACTAATAGTCTTTTCAACAAGGTCTTTCTGAGTAGCAATAGCAATAACTGGCATGCCCTCATCAATAAGCGAGATTGTACCATGCTTTAATTCACCTGCTGCATAAGACTCAGAATGAATATATGAAATTTCCTTAAGCTTTAATGAACCTTCCATACTTAAGGCATAATCAAGGCCTCTACCAATGTATAATAAGCTATCTGCATTAAGAAGCTTTGAAGCTGCAAACTGGCAAGCTGGCTTAAGATTAATAGCTTCCTCTATCTGCTCTGGAATATTCTCTAATAACTTAGTGTATTCAACTAACTGTTCCTTAGTAATCTTACCTTTAGCAAATGCTAACTGGAAGGCAAGTAAGTACATTACTGAAACCTGAACCATGTAAGCCTTTGTTGAGGCAACTGAAATTTCTGGACCTGCATGTGTATATAAAACATAATCTGCAGCTCTAGCAATTGAGGAACCCTTAACGTTAACAATAGCAAGAGTCTGGGCACCTCTCTCCTTAGCAAGTTCAAGAGCTGCCTTAGTATCAGCTGTTTCACCTGACTGAGAAATAAGAATAACTAAATCTCCCTTGTTAATTAAAGGATCTCTATATCTAAACTCTGAGGCAATGTCTACAGTAACGGATACTCTAGCCATTTTCTCAATAACATATTTACCCACCATACCTGCATGCATAGCAGTACCACAAGCTACAATAAAGAGATTGTTATAGTTTGCTAGCTTCTCAAGAGAAATTCCTTCATTCTCAAAAGTAGGAATATGATTAGAAATTCTTGGTGTGATTGTAGTCTTTACAACTTCTGGCTGCTCATGGATTTCCTTAAGCATAAAGTGCTCATAACCACCCTTTTGAGCTGCATCAATATCCCAATCAGCAACGTTCATTTCCTTAGAAACTTCGTTACCATGAATATCAACCACCTTAACACCTGTCTTTGCTACAATAGCAATTTCATCCTGCTCAAGTAGAATATAATTTCTTGTATATTCTAAGATTGCTGTCATATCTGAAGCAATAAAGTTTTCACCCTTACCAATACCAACGATTAATGGACTTTCCTTTCTTGCTGCATAAACAACATCTGGAAAATCTCTAAACATAATACCAAGGGCATATGAACCCTTGATTTCTGCTAAAACCTTAGTAATTGTAGCAACAGGATCTCCATCATAGTAATAATCAAGTAACTTAGCTACAGTCTCTGTATCTGTTTCAGAAACGAAATTGTAACCTTCCTTAATAAGAAAATCCTTAATCTGCTTGTAGTTTTCAATGATACCATTGTGTACGATTGAAACTCTCTTATTACCATGTGGATGAGAGTTAATATCTGATGGTTCACCATGTGTAGCCCAACGTGTGTGACCAATACCCACGTGACCTACTGGCTTACCCTCTCTATCCATCTTGTCTACTAAATTCTTTAAACGGCCCTGGCACTTCTTTACATTAATAGAACCATTTTCAGAAACAGCAATACCAGCTGAATCATAGCCTCTATACTCTAACTTAGATAAAGCGCCAATTAAAACGTCAGCACTATCTCTACTACCTACATAACCTGCAATACCACACATAAAAAATATCCTCCTTGATAATAGCCACTATTTCTTGTAATTCTTCGCGCTTTCATTAAACAAGCCATAAAGCATGCCTTGATTATTAAGCATCTTAACGCCATTAGTTCTGCGAACAACAAATGCATTCATCTTTTCCATGTATTCATCTGCTGTAATGTCGCCATTGGCAACCATTGTCAAGCCCTTCTCCCAACTTGCGGTAAGTTCCGGGTTTAACAAGGCCTTAATCGAATTAGCCACTACATCATAAATTATCTCTCCAAAAAGGCTTGGAGTAATGATCTGAGTCTTCTTAGCTATAGAAATGTATTTCTTAGTCTCTAGCTTCTTTAAGATTTCTGCTCTTGTGGCAGAAGTACCAATACCGCTACCTTTTATTTGAGCTCTAAGTTCTTCATCTTCAATTAACTGTCCTGCATTTTCCATGGCAAGAATCATTGAACCAGAAGAATATCTCTTTGGAGGGCTTGTTTCGCCTTCCTTTATATTAAACTCAGTAAAGTCTATATTAGCCCCTTTTCTAATCTTTTTCAATAGTTCAAAGAAAGCTGTATCATTAATATCCTCATCGGCTTCATCTTCTTCTGATTTACTAGCCTTAGAAGCCTTTGAAAATGAGTTTTTCGCTACCTTTAAATAGCCCTCGTCCGCTAATGTCTTAAAGGATGCGTATAAATTTTCATTCTTAACATTTAAGTTCATTGCTACTCTTTGATAAATAGCTGCTGGATAGAAAATGCTTAAAAACCTTCTGCATATTACTTCATAGGTCTTTAGTGCAGTCTGCGAGAGACTTCCTAAATTATTAAAGCCCTGACCTGTTGGTATAATAGCATAATGGTCTGTAATAGCCTTGTCATTACAATATCTTGTCTTTTCAATGCCCTTAAAGCTTTCCTTTTCTAGTATTTCGCTTGCAAATTCCTTCACAGGGGCGAAATTACGAAGACCAGCTATATTTTTATTAATCTCCTTAGAAATGGCGGTTGAGAGCACTCTCGCGTCAGTTCTAGGATATGTTACAAGCTTTTTCTCGTATAATTCCTGAATGATATTAAGTGTCTGATCAGGACTGATTTTAAAAAGCTTACTACACTCGTTCTGAATTTCAGCTAGATTGTATAAAAGTGGAGGATTTTTCGTCTCCTTCTTTCTTTCAATGGACTCAACCACAGCTGTTTGTGGCAAAGGATCTGATAGAAAATTTAAAAGCTCAGTAGCCTTTTCCTTATCTTTAAAGCCCTTGTCATTATAAAGATAAGGAGTGTTATAGTACTTACTCTTCTCACTTACCTTCCATTCTGCATCAAACTTGTGTCCTTCAAGGTTGGCACTACCTATAACACGATAAAAGGGTGTCTTTACGAAAGCTCTAATTTCACGTTCTCTTTTAACCACCATACCAAGTACGCAGGTCATAACTCGACCAACTGCAATACTTGCTCTATCCTCGTGTAGGTAATTTGCCACATTTCTTCCATATTTAAGAGTTAAGACTCTTGAAAAATTAATACCCATTAGGTAGTCTTCCTTAGCCCTTAAATAAGCGGCATCGGAAAGATTATTATATTCAGAAATGTCCTTGGCATTCTTTATACCCTTTTGGATTTCCTCCTCTGTCTGAGAATCAATCCAAACTCTCTTTTCTTTTTTACCAGTAACCTTAGCTTCCTGTCTAACTAATCGATAGATGTATTCTCCTTCACGTCCCGAATCAGTACAGACATAAATTGTTTCTACATCTTCTCTGTTAAGTAAAGAGCTAACTATATCAAACTGCTTTTTAACAGCAGGTAAAACCTCATACTTGTATTCCTGTGGAATAAAAGGAATCGTATCTAAACTCCATCTTTTTAGATTAGGATCATAGGCCTCTGGATAGCTCATTGTAACTAAATGTCCAACACACCAAGTTACAATCACATCTCCGCCCTCAAGGTATCCGTCCCTTCTAGACAAGCTAACATGTAGCGCCTTAGCAAATTCCTGGGCTACACTCGGTTTCTCCGCTATAAATACGGATTTTCCCATTATTTCCTCCAATTAATTTAATTATTTTCTTAGACTGCGCCATAAGATTATAAAACGAATTTTAAAAAATGTAAAACCATCCTTTAAACTAAAGCAAATCCTTTTAGAAATCATTAAGGCTGATTAGCTTAATACTAGGGTTTTGACGGGATAACTGATTAATCTCCTCTGAAAAGCCTTCCTTAGCAAAAAGATATATATAATCTGCATTAATCTCAGCTTGAGATACATTTTCCAAAAGATTATTATACTCCTCCATACTAAAGGCCTCATCTGACCAATTGCACTTACCAACTAAGAACTTACCAGCAGCATCGCTAACAATAATGTCAATATTGCCATCTTTACCCCACCATCTAGAACGGCTGTTAATCTTAATTTCAAGCTTGCCCATAGAATCAAGAAGTTCGATAAACTCAGTACCTACAGTAACAAAGGCCTCTCCTGCAAACTCATAAATTGTTGGAGCGATATATTTGTCATAAAATTCCTTAGCACCTAGCTTTGAAAGTCTTGATTCATTGGCATAAATGTACTTAAACCAAAACTTTGTGTAGCCTGACTTTATGTTATATAAGCCCTTTCTTGTGTGCTCTTTGCCAGCAATATCATAAGAAAAGACCTTCTCCACCACTTCACGCTCAATTAAATTCTTTAGATAAACGCTAATCTTATCTCTACCAAAGCCTGTGTGCATGTGTAGCTCGTTTAGCTTATTCTCGCCGTTTGCCACGCAGTATAGGATTGTATTATAAAGAGAAGTCTCACGAAGCTCCTCTTTAATGTAGTTTGCCCCCTCGTTATAAAGTAACTTTCCAGGCTTTAATACATTTTCAATAATATTCTCCTTAAGGCTTAGCTTGTCGCTTAACTCACTTAAGTAGCCTGGCACGCCCCCTGTAATGGCATAAATTGCCAAATCATCAAGGACAGAGTGCTTTGGAAACATTCTAACTATATCTACAAAATCAAGTTCCTTTAGCTTAAGGAAGGCACTTATTGCGTTGGCATTCTCACCGATTGCCTTAACCATGCTGTTTTCCACCCAGCTAATAGAAGAACTTGTAAGGATTATGCAAACCTTATCATCAAAGAGCTTACCTGAAACCATGGCATTAATTACTGCCATAAAGTCCTTGTTGGACTTGACGATATTTTGGAATTCCTCAATGATTACAAGCTTAGTATCCCCTGAAAGCTTTGTAACATTATTTAGCAAATGTGCATATTCACTATACATATCCTTCTTTGGAAGCTTTAATTTTTCCTTTTCTTTATCAAAATCTATCTCCATATCCTCACTCTTACTAATGAGGTTAGATTCTATCATCTCTTTTCTTAAAAGCCTTATCTGCTCTTCCTCTGATGCCTGACAAGCAAGGTAATAAAAGGCATCCTTGTCCTTTATAAACTCTCTCATAAGGCTTGTTTTACCTATATTTGTTCTACCATAGCAAATAGTAAGTGTACTTTCATTACATGTATAACCATCGTTTAATTTGCTTAATTCTGTGCTTCTTCCTAGTAACATAATTCTTTCTCCCTCTAGCTAAATATTCTAGTTATTATCCTCTTCCTCATTCTTAGACTCATCAAGTGTGAGACTATAAGCTGGAATATATTCTTCAAGAAAATAATTCGCTTCCTTTAAGTCAAGCTTTAAAATAGCTTGATAAGTAGACTCCTTAGCTTTTGAAAAATCTAGGTTTCCAGTGTTAATTTCTTCGATACATTTTATATAGGCTGAAATCTTATCTGCAGCCTTAACATAAGTCCAGAGTTCCTCTTCCTTACTAGTCTCAAGTAAAAGTGGCTCATAAACCTTTCGTAAATTAAGGGGCAAGCCTGTTAAAATCTCGTCCTTTGCCACATGCTCTACTTCCTTATAGGCATTTCTAATTACTGGAGAATAGTACTTTACTGGAGTTGGCATATCTCCTGTTATAATTTCTGTAACATCGTGGTACATAGCAAGAATAGCTAATCTTTCGGCATTAATTGTCCCGCCAAAAATTTCGTTATTAATGACGCCAAGTGCGTGTGCAATGAAGGCAACCTCTAAACTATGCTCACTAAGATTTTCTTCCCTAGTGTTGCGCATTAGACCCCAACGGTTGATGTACTTCATTCTAGACAACATGGCATAGAAATGATTACTTTTCATAAAATCCCTCCCTAATTATTTATGAAAAAATGAATTATTAAATTAAAGTGGACATTCGGAATCCGCTTCGCTACTTCCTCATGAACGCAGTGGCACTGCGTTCAACTAAATCTAAATTTAAGTTTAAACTAAAGCGAGGCTTTTATCAAGACATTTTAAGAATAAAAAAGGGCAAGAATAAGACTTTTAATTAGTGTAAAGTCCTATCTTTGCCCTTTGTAAAATTTATTTCTCAACAATCTTAGATCTACAATTACTTAGCTGTAATATAGCCCTTTGCCTTAAGTAACTCAGCGATTAATACGGCACCACCTGCTGCACCTCTAAGTGTGTTGTGTGATAAACCAACAAACTTATAGTCAAATACAGCATCTTCTCTTAATCTACCAAGAGAAACGCCCATACCGTTCTCATAGTTAACATCTAACTTAACCTGTGGACGGTCATCTTCTTCTAAGTACTGGATAAAGTGCTTTGGAGCGCTTGGAAGCTCTAATTCCTGTGGAACTCCCTTGAAGTTTCTCCACTTTTCAATGATCTGCTCCTTTGTTGGCTTCTTCTCGAAGTTAACAAATACTGCAGCTGTATGTCCATCAAGAACTGGAACTCTGATACACTGGCAAGTAATCTGTGGTGTTGTAGCTGGAACTACCTTACCATCCTTTACTTCACCCCATAATCTAAGAGGTTCCTTCTCAGACTTTTCTTCTTCACCACCAATGTATGGGATGATGTTCTCAACCATCTCTGGCCACTGAGCAAATGTCTTACCAGCACCTGAAATAGCCTGATATGTTGTAGCGACTACAAGCTTAGGACCAAATTCCTTTAAAGCATTTAAAGCTGGTGTATAGCTCTGGATTGAGCAGTTAGGCTTAACACAGATAAAGCCTCTCTTAGTACCAAGTCTCTTTCTCTGAGCCTCAATAACCTCTAAGTGCTCTGGGTTAATTTCAGGTACTACCATAGGAACATCCTCTGTCCAACGGTTAGCACTGTTATTAGAAACTACAGGAACTTCTGCCTTAGCATATCTTTCCTCTAAAGCCTTGATTTCATTCTTTGGCATATTAACTGCACAGAATACAAAATCAACTGACTCTACGATCTTATCAAAATCCTTATCCATATCATAAACTGGCATCTTCTTAACAAATTCAGGCATTGGAGTAGTCATCTTCCAACGTCCATCAACAGCCTCCTCATAAGACTTTCCTGCTGAACGGCCTGAAGCTGCAAGTAAAACTACTTCAAACCAAGGATGATTCTCAAGTAATGTAATGAATCTCTGTCCTACCATACCTGTACCACCAAGAATACCAACTCTTAATTTCTCACTCATCGTCTACCTCTTTCCTCTGCCACTTAACTTAGACATTTACTACATAATTCCTAAAAAATACAATAAAAGAGTTCAAAAACACTCTTTATCCTTTTGTCTTTCTGTGGCGGACATTTGTATTTTCACTAAAGAATATTATCATAATAAAAGCTATTTGGCAAGCCATTTTCCATATAATTTTATCATAAAAAATTACTTAGGCAATACGAAAATAATACAACCATAAAAACAGAAAACGGGGTCTTAAACCCCGTTTTCAAAAATATTAGGAGAAGTAAAATCTTGCAAGCAATTTTAATGGTCTAGCTGTAGTTTTTTACTACACATTATTGACCCACAATATTTTCTTCTTGTTATCTTTAATTAGTAATTAGTTATGCTTCTTCTTAATGCTTACTACCACACCTACTGCAATTGCAACCCCTGCAATTACAAGGAGGATGATGTAAGGAATTACATTAGCTGTATCACCTGTTTGTGAAGTTGATGTAGCTGTTGTATCTGCTGAATTGTTAGTTGTTGTTACTGTTGTATTTGCTGAATTATTAGTTGTTGTTACTGTTGTGTCTGCTAAAACTATTTCATCATTAGCAGTAACTACATCTGTATCAGCTGCAACTTCACCTGCAGCATTAGCAGTGATTGTTACATTTGTGCTAGCGCTACCATCCTTTGAAAGGATTATAAACTCATGAACGCCAGCTGATAAGCTAGCCATGTAATCTGCGCTAATTTCAACTATTGTAGAACCTGAGTAAGCAACATAGTTTGAAGGATCAATAAGCACGCCATCTACCTTAACACCAAGGAATAAATCAAAAGATGCGCTAGATCTTAATACGAGCTTTTCAGTTCCTGTAACCGTAACGCCATCGCCTTCAAGCATCTCATAAACAGTATCTGTATCAGCAGCTACTTCTGTTGAAGTCTCTTCCTGAGACTGTGTTGGAGCCTCTGTAGATTCCTCTGTTGAAGCCTCTGTGCTCTCTTCTGTTGAAGCTTCTGTTGCCTCTGTTGGAGTCTCTGTAGATTCTTCTGTTGAAGCTTCTGTTGCCTCTGTTGGAGTCTCTGTAGATTCCTCTGTTGAAGCTTCTGTGCTCTCTTCTGTTGGTGCCTCTGTAGATTCCTCTGTTGAAGCTTCTGTTGGTGCCTCTGTTGATTCCTCTGTTGAAGCCTCTGTGTTCTCTTCTGTTGCAGGCTCTGTGCTGCTTGAAGAAAGGAGCGCAATCTTCTGACTTGCTACATTAAAGTGTGCACCAAGTGAGCTAATATCACTTGTTGCTTCAGTTTCATATAAACCATTTACATTGATTGTGCCATCAGCATTTCTAAATAAGCTATCAATATCCTGATTTACTGAAATGTTGTTATTAGCATTCTTAAATGAAGAAGCTGATAATGTGTAAGCTGCTGAAGCTAAGCTACTTAGCTTGCTGCTATTGTTAACTGAAACACCAAGAGATGTTTTAAAAATATAATTTTTCTTATTATAAGATACAACTGATGAAGAAATTACACCAGTAAACTTATCACTGCTAGAATTGTTATAAGAAACAAGGTTCTTATAAAGAGCTCCTGATGCTGATCTGTAACACATAAAGTTAGCCTTGCTTGAATCACCACCGCCATTAGAAGCTGCTGTACAGTTCATAATTGTAAGGTTTGAAGGATTGTTGTTATCTGTAAATCCTGTTGCACCGTTATTAAATGCTAAGCAGTTAAATACGTAGTGAGCAGTACCAACGCCAGAACCACCAAGTTTAAAGCCATTCATATCACCACTACCAAAAGATGTACCTGAAGTAGTCTTACCATTTGCAAAGGCTACACAGTTTCTAATTGTTACAACCCCAATAGGGCCTGTTTCTTTCTTAGCAAATAAATCCCAACCATCATCTGAGTTTGCATATGAAATACAACCATCAAATACATTGCCTTCACCACATGTTAACTTAGCAGCGAAACCATCTGCATTTTCCTTAGACTTTAAATCACAGTTATCAAATGATGTACAGTTTAAAATTAAGTTGTTTGAAGGCCACTGTGATACTTCAGAATATACTTTATTAAATCTTGAAAGCTGTAAGCCTGTATCGTGGTTTGCTTCAAATACACATCCTTCAATAATATTGTTGTTACCTGAAAGTAACATACCGTTATCACCAGCACCATAGAATGTAATGCCGTTTACATACCAGTAATCACCATCAAGTACTACGCCTCTATTATTAGGATCTTCTACCATAGAAGAGAAATCAAGTACTACATTAGCATTGTCTGCTGCACGTAAAATCTTATAATTTCCCTCGCTACCACAATTAGTTTCTGTAATAAGAATTGTTGCATCAAACTTATATGTTCCGTCAGCCATAATGATTGCCTGACCAGCAGCTACATTTTCTAAAGCAGCTACTAATTCTTCTGAAGTTGATACATAAATTGCATTAGCAAAATCTGAATCTGTAGCCTGGCTTAAATCTGTATATGAACCAGAATATGCTGTATTTGTCTTATCATAGTTAGCAAGACTTACTGTTGAAGCTGCATCATCCTTAGACTCTGTACTTGTTTCAGCCTCTGTACTTGTCTCTGTCTCTGTGCTTGTTTCAGCCTCTGTTGTTGTTTCAGCCTCTGTAGTTGTCTCTGCCTCTGTACTTGTCTCTGCCTCTGTGCTTGTTTCTTCTTCTCCATATGAGTAAACCATATAGAAGAGGTTGATTGAATCACCCTTTGTTACTGTAACAGTACCAGCAGCTACATCTACTGTAAGTACATTAGAAGAACCAACTTTATAGCTTTTACCATTTATCTTGACCTTCTTACCATTGGCATCTGCCGAACCACCAAATACTAAAGTTAACTTACCATCCTTTGCTGCTTTAAATGTAACAGATGTTTTAGATTCCATCTTTAAACATCTAGTAAGACTTAAACCATTATATGTAACTTTTCCCTTATCTGTTGAGAGATTACCAGAAATTGTATAAAAATCACTAGTTGTTCCATCAGCAGTGAAGTTATGAACATATGAAACAGATGCGTCTGCTGCAACTTCTGAGCTTGTTTCTGTTGTTGTTTCGGCCTCTGTTGTTGTTTCAGCCCCTGTTGTAGTTTCAGCCTCTGTACTTGTCTCCTCGCTTGAAGCACCTGACTTAACGCCTAATACTGAAACTAATTCTGTATTTTTGTAATTTCTTACAAGTGCAAGTAATTCTGTATCTACTGCGTAGCTACTGTCATCTTCCTCGCTAAATGTGTAATCAATTACGCCGCCACCCTGGCTACCTGCGTTTGCAGTAACGATTGTCTTAACATCTTCAGCCGCGTCAATGTTAGACTCGTCAACGCCAAGGTCTTTATTTGTATCAAAGTTATCATAGCTTGTTGAACCTACTAAAGTCTTGTAGCTGCCTAAAACGACTTCGTCTCTTGAGCTTGCAAGGTAAGCATCATAGCTAGTTGAATTTCCGTCTTCTGTGTTAGCGTAAATTACTGAGCCTGAATTTTCCATGAAATTATTAAAGGCCTTAATTACGCCGCCGTTTTCACCTGAAAATGTACCATCACCTAAAGCATCTGTACCCTGAAGTGAGCTAAGCATTGGATGAGCACATCCTCTAAAATAGTTGTTTTCAACGAAAGCTGACGAACCAGTTGTTACACCAACACCATACTTTGAATTTCCATCATAGTAGTTGTTGTATAAATGTACTGACATAGTTCTAATTCTTGCCATTCTTGAATCCGAATGGTCAAACCAGTTGTGATGGTATGTAATGTAATTTGGACCAGATTCTGACTTCATACCACAAAGTGAACATTTTCCTGAATCATAAAAATGTACATATGAAACTGTTACATACTGTGAATTACCCTTGATATCAACTGAGCCATCACCCTTTGCCTGATCCGAATCAGAACCTGCATTACCATAATAAAGATCCATGTTATGAACCCAGATATTACAGTTGTCTGTATCAATTGAAATACCATCATCCATGAAATAAAGGATTGAGAAGTTTCTAATTTCTACATTGCCAGCATTTCTAAGTAAGAAACCAAAACCATGAACTGAAGCATCCTCACCTACACCCTCGATTGTCATGTTAAGCTGTGAATAAGCATTCTTACCCTTAATCTGAATACCCTCAGAGCTACTACCAAAAGAATCAACAGAATCAGCATCAATATTACCAATAATTCTTACATCAAGTGGTCTTGTTTCATAACCCTTCTGATATGCTGCAATAATTGCCTGTAAACCAGTAGTTTCTGTATATTTATTCTTACCAGTCTGGATTGTTGCAGTTACAGTCTTAGCTGTATCGCCATAGATATATAAGACAATAGCATCTGACTTTAATGTTCCGTCTTCGTTATAAGCACCAGATCCTGTCTTATAAGTAGAATCGCTTGAAAATGCGAAACCTGATCTATCATAAGCAGTTACTGTAAGTGTATCTGTAACACTAGCCTTATCACTGACTTCCTGGCCGTTTACATAAGGTACAACCTTAATTACATATTTACCTGCTGATAAACCAAGTGCATCAACTCTCCAATAATTTGTATACTCCCTAATAAGCTCGTTGTCTAACTTAGTATACGCACTATCATCACTTGTTGCCTCCTTCACATAAGCAACATATCCGTCAGCCCCCTTTACGCTTGTCCATTCAGCGTATGCTGACTCTAAATAACCTGCGGCATCTGTAAATACTACAGACGCTACGCTAGCCTTTGCAGTCGCAATTGATGCTGTAATGATAATAGATAAAGTCATTACAACTGCTAAAAGCGATGCAAGGCGCTTTCTTGTCGTTCTCTTAAAAGCACCCATCATTTTGTTTTCCTCCCAATAAATTGTTCATTATCCGTAGCTTTCATTGTGCAACTTTTACATATGAAACTGCATCAATGCATTTATATTATCAATTTTTACCATATCTTCAAATAGGACTATACTAGTTCTTTGGTACCTATTTCATTGACAAGGTACTAGTTTTAAATGAGAATCATACTTTTGGTAGGGTGCACTATGCATACTTTTTGATATATTTTTATAATTTATTTGTGCAATTTTACTAGTAAATTTGTATTATATAAAAGCAATATCCTTAATTTTATAAAAGTTAATATAGACTTATCTTCAAACAAAGAGGGGCGAAAGGTTACCCTTTCGCCCCCATTTATTAGGAGAAGTAAAATCTTGTAAGCAAATTAATATGCATAACCACTAGATAGTTCTACGTAATAAATATCAATAGCACCTGTTGTTGAAGCTAAATAATAAACTCCATCAGATGGAACTGTTAAAGTCATAGAAACTAACTTCTCGTAAGATACATTCTTTGTTGCCACTGTATTTCCATTGGCATCAAGAAGTGCAAGTGTCTGCTTCTTTGAACCATCAGAAATAGCATAAATCTTTACCTTAGTCTCTCCTGCAGCGTTAAATGCAATGCTTCTATAAGCATTATTTCCAACGCCTGATAATTTAATTTTTCTTGTAAAATCAATATTCTTAAAGTTTTGTGTATCACTTTCTACTACTACACTATTAGAGCTATTAGCTAAAAGCTTGAAGCCATCAACTGTTGTAGCATTTTTATAAGTACCAGTTGCTAAATCGTTAGCAGAAAGAACTAGCTTGCTTGCTGTAGAGCTAGGAGCAGTTGTTTCTGGCTGGCTTGTTGTAGCCTCTGTTGTAGATTCTGTCTGTGTTTCTGTAGTAGTTTCAGTTGTTGTTTGTGTTGTATTCTCAGTTGCATTTGTTGTCTCTTCGCTAGTTTCCTCATAACTAACGCCTGATGCGTTACCTCCCACTGAAACTAGTGATGTCTTATAAGCCTTAAGTGCTGCCTTTAATGCTTCATTTACAACATAAGCCTCATCATCTGCAGATGTAAATGTCCACTTAAAATCACCACCATTTATTCTACCTGCATAAGCAACTACAGAATTTTTTGCTGCTTCTGCTGATTGAACTGTATAAGAATACATAAGTGAAGAGTTTGTATCAAAATTATTGTATGTTGTAGAGCCCTGCTTTGTTTTAACTGATGATGAAATCTGCTCGTTTCTAGAAGTTGCTTCATATACGTCAAAGCTCTGGCTATTTTGCTGATATGTAATGACGCCCTTACCGCCTACAATTGTGTTGCCGTAAGACTTAATAATACCGCCGTTTTCACCTGAGAATGTGGCATTAGCTGTACCATTAGCAATATCAGATCCCTGCATTGAGCTAAGCATTGGATACTTACAATTTCTAAAGTAGTTGTTCTCTACAAATACTGAGCAACCCATTGTAGCACCTACACCATACTTTGCATTACCATCATAGTAATTGTTGTAGATGTGAACTGTACAAGTACGAATTCTTGGATGTCTACTATCTGAATGGTCATACCAGTTGTGGTGGTATGTGATGTAATTTTCAGTAGATTCTGACTTCATACCCTGAAGATTACATTTTCCATTGTCATAGAAATGGTTGTAAGAATGTGTAATATAGCTTGATGTCTTAGTATCAAGAGCGCCATCACCCTTTACCTGATCTGCATCAGAGCCTGCATCTCCGTAGAAGAAATCACAGTTATGAACCCAAACATGGTCATCATTTTGCTGTAATCCAACATCATCGCCTTCACCTGAATTACAGTTCATGAAACCTAAGTTTCTAACTTCCACATTTGATGCATTTGCAATACGAAGACCCCAACCATCGCAAGTTGCATCCTCGCCTACACCTTCAAATGTAACACCACAAGCTAGTCTCTTTGAAGAGCTGCTGCCCTTGATTAAAATGTCACCGTCCATCATCACATCAAAATCAGTGATTTGGCCAATTAAACGAATATCAAGCGGACGTGAGTCGTAACCCTTCTTGTAAGCATCTAAGATGTTTTGAAGACCTGTAACTTTTGTAGTTGCCCCCTTTGAACTTGTAACTACGTCAAGTGATACAGTATTCTTAGTCTCTTCTGTAATATAAAGAACTACTGCATCAGATTTTAAAGTACCATTAGAGTTATAAGCACCACTTGCATCTCCATCAACGAAGGCGAAACCTGAACGGTCATGTGCCATTACGCTGATAGTTCCTGTAGTAACGCTCTTAGTTGTCTTACCAACAACTGCATCGATCTTTAAAACATAATCACCTGCTTCAAGGCCAAGAGCATCCACTCTAATGTAATTGCTATAATGTCTAATTAATTCGTCATCAAGCTGAACATAGGCACTGTCTGCCTGGCTTGCCTTCTTAACATAGGCCTTATAGCTGCTAGCACCATTAACTGGAGAAAATGTAGCATATGCCACCTCAAAATCTCCCTGGCTAGAAATTAAACTTATGCTACCTGTAGCTGCCTTTGCAGTAAGTAGCGAAGTTGGAATAAGTACACTAACAAGCATAGCTAGTGTAAGTAATAAAACTTGGCACTTTGTGCCAATTGAATTCTTAGCTAAATTCATTTTTTGCCTCCCATGCGTTTTTTGAAATAACTTTTAATATAAAGCGTTCAAAAAATGCACTTCGAATTCAATATAAACAACAACATGGTAATTGTAACAATTAAGATTTTTAAAATAAATCGTACCTTACTAGTTTTTTAGTACTAGATACTTTAATTTGGTACTATTTTATAAAATATATCTAATTCTAAAGTCTTATTTATGCAATTTACACTAGATATAATATCTATCTTCAAAGAAAATGTATTTCCTTAGAAAAGATGTCAGTAAATAGTAAAGCGGACATTCGGAATCCGCTTCGCTACTTCCTCATGAACGCAGTGGCACTTTGTGCCACCTGTCAGAAGGGGCTTTAACCCCTTCTGACACTAGTAAGCTTTATACCCCCGCTTAAAGC